>Ga0181612_104708_pt1 | contig 23945 bp, 10 predicted proteins | sample HoacroProtozoa21_FD_119630 | JGI IMG/M metagenome (GOLD analysis project Ga0181612, IMG submission 119630) | Hoatzin crop microbial communities from Cojedes, Venezuel. Combined Assembly of Gp0051906, Gp0051904, Gp0051908
GACCTTGATCAACCCTGCCGCTGCTATAACTGGGGGACATAACCAAAAGGGCACCACCCAAGCTTACTACTCTTAAAGAGCAGCCTGCTAAGACTGAATCATCACAGGTGGCACTGAAGTAATTTGAATTCAGTACCACAAACCCTGCATTCTCTATCAAAATAAGCTTTCCTGCCAAACCACCCTTAAAAAGCCAGGGCTACCAGACCTTAAATGCCTTATTGTTTATGCTTTTTCCAGACTGTGCAGCGTGACAGATTTTCATGTACTCAGAGTTGCTCTTTATCATCTCTTTTCTGATTAAATGAGGGGAAAAAGAAATTAGGATTCAAGTAAACCCACTCTGAGAGCAAAACATATCAGTACTTTGACCATATTACATACCAGGTTTGTGAAAATGGAAAGTCCTGCAAGGTAAATTTTCAGCATTACAGAGCCAGAAATAGTCTATGCCAAGACAAATTTCCTTCTTGTCAGGCCCTATCCACAGTAGTACTTTCATTTAAAAAAAAAAAAAAAAAGCCTTGAGAAAAATCTATAGAATTTGCCAGGAATTAAAATGACAACTGGAAATAAAGCAGTTCAAAAATCTGATTTCTCCATTCTCAAGACACAGATACACCCCCCCAACCAACAGTCCAATACTTTTCTCAGATAAAGTTACTAAAACAGAAAGCCTACCCTCCAGTTAAATTAAGGGTTTTCAAACCCCAAAATGAAAGTTTTACTGGAGACAAGTTGATTCTTTTAAATTATAGGGAACATTTAATTTCAAAGCAAGAAAAACAAAACCAGAAACACCTTGCAAATGTTAAAAGGTTTTCAATTTTCCAATTTATCCTTTAAGAGAAACAAGAACTACATGATGAATTGATCTGAATGCTTGGGCTGTCCTGGTCCACATCTTCCTCCTCCAGACACAAGGACTTTAAGATACAAAACACTCTCAAAAATCTGTGTTGTTCTAATTCAAAATTTGACCATAAGGCCACAAGCTTGTAATTCATAACAGATTTTTGGCAGAGTCTATTAACTCACTAAAACTTTATTTGGTGTCAGTACAAATGGTATTATCCCAACAAAACAAAGGGCAGTGGGATTTAAAAACACGGTGGCGTTTTCTCCTGTCGAAGACATCCTGTTACGTGGCCCATAAACATCCTGCAGCATGAACCAGCCTTTGGAGTAAGCGCAGCCACCCTGTGCAAACGGCTGAATGGAGGCGGCATGTTATTATGGAATAATTGCCTGTAATAATCCAGCTGTACTATGAGCTCATGGCATTTACCTCAGACCTACAACAAAAATTCTCAGATTCCACCGACAGACATGCTTATTTTGATCTCCAAAAACAGATTAGGCTAAACTTCAACCTTCAGCTAGGCAGGTACTCACAATTTGAAAACAAGATAAAATGTCCATGATTTTCATGGCAGTTCGTCCCAGGAGACAATTGCTTTCTTACTTCTTTGTGCCCAGTGTCCACTTTAAGTCTGCTGAATTTGGCTTCCAGGTACTGACCCCTGTTCTATATCCTCACCACTTTCTCCCCAGTTACCACCCATCACTGTCCTCAGATTTCCCCTCCACCTCCGATCCTCTTGCCAAGGCCGAGCTCCTGGATCTTACCACGAGAAGGTATCCTCTCTAACCTCAGACCTGGGTTTGTGGCCCTTGTCTGAATTTTGGCAAGTTCGTTTGGTGTTTTTTTGTTAAACCGCACACAGATCCATCAACGCTTTGCATACCTATGATGTCTCCTACTCATCTCAGCTCTCCAGTCCTCCCCTTTTCATGCACAGGGATGATATTAGCAGCTTTCCCCCTCCCTGTTGAAAGGTTTGGTCCCAGAAACCCACTCACAGACAATTCCTAGTAGGTGCCTGGAGAGACAGAACATTACAAGCACCATTGCATTCACTTAAAAACAAAAACCCACCCACAGTAACATGAAGTGATCCTCCCTGCCAAGAGCAAGATCCTTCCATCATTAAGGCTGCCTTAGATCACCCCTCAACAGGGACTAATGGGATCCAAGACCCAACAAGAGCTTCGAGGCATCCTAACACGTATTCAAGTTAAATTAAAGCAGGTTTCTCCACAGAGCCTTCCTTGTTTTCACACATACTTCACAGGGGCCAACACCAGCAGATCCAGCTCGTTACTAGAGGCCAACATATTTCTGCTGGGACTTATGCAGTGCATGCGTTCTCAAAGGTACAAATGACCGTCAGGTATCACCTCCCACTGGCAATCAATAGCACCTCAATATCATTCTTGGTTTTGCTATTTCCCACATTTTCAACTCCTGTATATTTTTATTGGGTCAGTCTTAAACCCATTTCATGTTTCCCACAGTCAGTCTTGAACCCATTAAATATTTATGGCCAAGCTATGTGCTCCCAGAAATACTAAGCCCTTGCAGCTTCCAAGGAAAAAGGTATGTTGGGAGGAGGGAAAGCGAAAATGATACTTAGCCTTCACTGAAACAAAGACAGAGTGAGCTCAACCCTTACCAGACACTAGGAAAATCCATCAGTGATAGGACACTGTTCCAGTCAAGGAAACACTACATTTGGTACCCACACCCAGTTACACACCAGAGAAAATTCCACAAGGCCCAAACACCAGATGTAATTCACTCCTCTGATGGCTTGCAGGGTTGGTTTTTTTCATTTTTATTATCATTATTATTAAAATCAGGGTTGGATCATGGACAAACCACAAGCTTGGGACCATCAGAGCAGTCTCTGCTACCTTCAGAGCCTCTCCAGCTCTTACAAGTGGCAGCAAAAGCCTTTGGTTAGTAAGGGCAGCTTTTAAAAATTATTATTAGCATCTGTCTCTAACAAATTTTTAAACCGAGTGATAAGCAGTCCCAGCAAGACTTGGCAGATTTGCCAACTCCAATCCTACACATACTGGGTTGTCCCCACCCAAGGTGACTTTGGTTTGCTAATAACACAAGACAAAAGCAATACAGAGCAAGGAAAGCAAAACAAAATCTGTTTGCCAGAAGTAAATGACCACAGTTCACACACAGCACACTCAAATACATTATTTTGGCACACTGTTGAAAGAAAACAAAGGTCCAGATTTGGCTGCACATGCCCCAGCAGTTTACATTAAACATCTAAAACACAGGCTCTGCAGGTGAAGTCTCCACAGAGGTAACTTTGTCCCTCGGCTTTGTAAGACATTAGCCACGTGTGCAGTTAAACATAATAGCAACAAAGCCTGAAGTCTCTAAAGCTTTAAGAACTGTAACGCAAGCAGAAAATGGTTTGTAACAGGGCCTTACATCTCAAAGCCATCAGACACAATAACTGCTTCCACGTCATGCTGCTGGTCTCAGATTTGATCACTTGGCCTAAATGGACTACAGGAAAGAAATGTTAATGCCCTCCCACAGCTGTTCAGCTGCAGACACAGAGGTAAAACCTGGTCAAAATGAGCAGAGCTTGGTTTGAAGCAACCACTGCAGAGGACAGGGGCATTTCACTGGGTTTTCTTGCCCAGGACAAAACAGCCTAGATGCACCAGCAGGTTTGCAAACTTCAGGATCCTAACAAGCCCATAACAAGCAAAACCTTACTTGGTACCAGTGGTATGTCTTAGTTGGATCAGACTGCTTGCTGCCCTTGGTCACAAGCCACAAAGCTGAAACGCTGCAAACAGTCAGGACTGAGCAACCCAGTGTTTTCCAGCACTGCTGACCTAGAACACCTTGACTTGTCACAGGTGTAAAAGGGATTGGTGGCGAGCCTTTATTTCCCTGCTGACCCCATGTGGCTAGCGATTAGTGGGTTCAGGTGGCTGCCATTAAGCTGTAGATAGTGCCACAGCCTTCCAGCTCTTGCTTGGTTATATGAACTCAGAACTACTAAAGGCAGGACCCACTATATAACGTAGTCTAATAAATTTTGTTGCAGCCTGTCTCACTGCATGAAAGAGGTGTCCAACACAGTGGTGTTCTGCTCCAAAAGAGCTCAGTGTTTGAGGACAGAAGGGGAAAAAAGGCTTAAAAACCAAAATCCAAAATCCACCACTGCTGGTTAGAGAAGTCTGAACACAAGTACATAGAGTAGGGCCTGGAGGCTAGTACCATGATCAAATTAGATGCTCTCCCTGCACACAGTCTCATTGGTCTTCATGTATAGTTACATCCAGGTTCCCAACACTATGACCCAGAAAGTAAAAAAGAAGGTCTGTCACCACTACAGGTGTAGGAAGCACAACTTGATGGCATTATTTCAGACTACAAAAGCCCTATTCCTGTCAGGCAACACTGGCCAGCATCTCACCCTGCACTGGCACAGCTAGCCATACCCTGCTTGGACACTGGCTTGTGCACAGTGAGTCCTTCCAGCCTTGCACAATGACTATTCTGTTTTGCAAGCTGCTTTCATGCGGCTGGGCAGCCCAGACAAGCCGCTGCGGTGTGAGAGGCAGGCAAGTAGCGGAGGCACAGCAGGTGTCTCTCGAGATTCCTTGCAAGCCCTCACTGGAGACCCCTAATCCTGTCAGAGTCAATTTGTTGTCAATTTTCCACAGTGCTTAAGTACCAAGAGAGAATTGGTTTATCACGGGAAACTCTTCCTCTCCAAAGGAGAGTTTAATTATTCCCAGATGTGTTGCGTAGGTGTAAAATGTGATTTACAGGTAGGGAAGCTAGAGAGAGGGAAGAACAATGCAGAGACGAGTTCAGCTCCTCTCCATCACAATGCACGACTGCTCCTTATAGATCGTGGTAAAGGTCTGTGCCACTTGGTTTCTCCCACTATAGGGGACTATAGATCATGAAGCTACACTGGACTGTAACGTTAACGTTAATTCCTCTTCCCGTTCTTCCACCAAAGAGCAACATACATGCAGAGAGGAAGCTCAGCCTCATCTCGGACCATAGAGATTAATTTTCTTTCTCTGCACTGCTGATTCATTGTACAAATTTGGTCATCTTGCAGGTGGCTTGATTTCCAGAATCAACTGTTTCCAAAAAACAGGTCACTAACATCTGGAAGTCCATTTATGGGTCTACAATATGTCTGAAAGAATGTTCACATACCATCTCTTGCAGCAGAGTCACCATGCTTCAACTACTGTTGGTAAGATTTTTGCAGTACCTGCAGAAAAAGCAACTTCTTCATCTCAGTGCCATCAGTACAACTTGACATGCCCCTTCCTCATGTCGATGTTTGGTATGCAATGCTGTTTGTCACAATAGGATTTGATGAAATTCTTCCAGCTTCAGGCTGAATTTCTTCTCAAAACCAGAAATAGAGAAAAGGAGTCACACCAGAAGAACCAGACGAGTTTCCTAACCACTGGGCTGGTGACTATTCTGGGTGGTCTCTTGCACTGTTTCATGAAAAGCGCTTACAAGCTTGAGCGTTAAAACCAGATGTCATAACTTTGGAAAGTGCTGAGAAAAGAGTACCTCATTTCCCAACATGCTCTGTCTGGTCCTTAAGTCCACCAGAAGTCCATGAGAGCTTCTGAGGTTCATAATTTCCAAAAGTGAAGTTTCAGCCTGGATACCTAAGAAAAGTCCCAAACTGGACATGCACTTTAAAATATGGGGTAGACAGGCATCCTCTCTACAGCACAGGGGACGTCTGGTAGAACTTGTTTTCTTGTAATTCAGTATTGCTCTTAGTTTTCTTAGATAATCCATACTAATTTACAAATGGTTTTGTACTGACTTAGAGAAGTTTATCAACCACTGCACGGTTGAGCTGATAAAATTTCTTCTCTTACAGCATCACTTCAAATCTGAACAGATTACTTGAGAGCTAGTATAATTTCTGCAAAGCAACAGTTGCAAAATTGTCTGGAGAAGAATGAATTTTCTACATGCTAGTATGGTAAAATTTACCCTCTGGTAAATAATAAAATGGTTGAAAATGACACAGAGTCATGGGTGGTCCAGCTGTCCCATGGACTCATGTGGTCAACAGATCCAGCCTTTAGTAAGAACAACACTGGCTACGACATCCTTGAGGAATTCAAATTTGCATGAAGTGTTTTAAAAATGCTGAAACAGTGTTAGAAATGAGCGCAAGGCTTGTCTTCGCTCTCCAGCTTCTCCATTAACATGCCAAATACAATATTAATCTGGCGTTTTATCCTGCCTGGAGGCTGAGGAATATCTGGAATATTCTTGACTCCCCCCTGTTCAAAATGGAAATCAGTGGCTCTCAGTTGCCACCTTGAAATTTGCAGAGGAATTTCTTTAATGAGCTTAAGTAAATAATAAATTTCCCACTGAAAATTTTATGTATGGAAAATCTAGACCGTTCTGCCATGAAAAGAAAGACGGAAATAAAACTAACTCCAACCATTTTGTGGGAGATACCTTGCTAAAATGAGAAAAAAAAAGAATATTGTCAGTAATCGATAATTTAGAAAATTTCTAAGTAAGAGATTCCAGGGCTGGTCATGGATTTCGCTTCCATCATTATGGAAATCACAGAGAAACAGTGCCTCTTTCAACATAATTATCTTGTATTAGTTATTGTGTCCACTTCAGATTCTTTCAATCATACTTTTCCTCCACTCAGGCTAAAAAATGCCACTTTTTTCATATCCCACTTCAGAATCCTTCCTCCTCCTCAGAGCAACTTGCCATTCCTCACTCCTGAAAGGAAGCAAGCAGTTGCTCTAGAATGTCGTGCCTCTCTCAGTAATGGTGTTATAAATAAGGAGAAATAAACCCTGGGGCAAAAGATTATAGTAGTTGCTCTCGTATCTTTACTGGCAAAGTAATTGGCTGCATTGTAAGCCTGACCCTACTTGATTTTGCTATCTGTCACTGCTGTGGCAGGTTACAATTACTTTCTCCCTTTGTCCTACGTTTTCCTTCCACCTGGGCTCCTGCCATCACCGCTTCCTACCAAAGTCTGGTATAATGCTGACAAAATTTGCTCTTTCCTTTGCCTTGTCTCCTCTCTTACAGTACCACATAATAAAACACCATGTGATATGGGATTTTAAGAGGGAAAGGCGATGGCCAGAAGAAGGAGAGATGTCTGGGCCAGTCCGGCAAGATGAGGCTAAGCAGATGTGGCACAGAAGGCAAAGATGGTCAAAGCAGCCCCTTTTCTACATCTACAGTGCCCTTTTCCCTTCAGTCAGAGCATCACAAAGACACCGATTGGCCAAAGGTCTGAAAGCAAAGCAAGCCCCAGCAGCGTACCTTGGATAATCAAGGATGTATGAGGAAAGCTGGTATGACCCGACAAGGGAAACCCACCAGTGGCACAGCTAGACCAATTTATAATGGCAAATGAAGTAGCAAAGGCATGGTGCAGCAAGGGGAGAGGAAAGAAGGACAATGCCACTGAAGCAGAAGGATGAGCCAGGTGCCATGGGAAAGCTGAACAAGAGTGATGTGAAAGACAATGAGGGCACTTCCAGAGGGCAATCGAGCATAAGAAGAAATAGTCTAGCCTACTTCCAAACTTCTCATCTCCTTCACTTATGGGTTACACCCACCTGCACTCCTAACTAGCACGGAACTTGTATTAACTTGGAGGTAGGTGAGAAAGAGGATTTTAGAGCTGGAGCTGAGCAGCAGCCAAGTTCAGGGTGCCGTTTGCCTGCTGCACCCTGATAACAACCAGCTGAGCCTCTGAAGCACAGCCGCAGTGATCAGCCTGGCTGACGTCTCAGTCAAGGTCTGCGTGTGCAGCAGGACTCGTGGCATTGAGCTCCTTGGTTGTTTGTAGTATCATTGGGACTTTCAGGGCAGGGAACGTGTCGTCTTTGTGAGCAAAAATTAAAATGTGCACATGGGTTTGTTCCCCACAGCTGAAAACAGGAATCTGTGGGAGGAAACAGAGAAGGAGGTTTCGGTTCTGGTTCTGAAGGGAGGCTCAGGTTTCAGCACTGCCAAATGAGCAGACCGAACTCCCACGTCCCTACAACTTGAATGCACGCAAAACTGGGTTTGAAATCGAAGGCTGCAGAGAAAGGAGAAAGAGGCTGGATTAGCATCACTCGACTGAGCCCAGCAGAGAAGAGCAGGAGTGGATACTGCTTTACTCTGTGACCTGTATTTTCAATGTCCTTTTATTTATTAACAGCCTGCCAAAAATTAATCCTCAAGCCAGCTTTGCTGCAGAGCAGCAATGTCGGCCCTTTGAAATTTGCCTGTATTTTGGATGCACCAGTACAGCAAACAAACACGCTCCCAGAGACAGGACTGGAGGTGGGCAAGTCAGTAACCACCATGGTGTGGTGCATGCCTGAAATCTCCACAGGAGATATCTGGGGAAACTTTTCCAGGAGAGGAGATACCTTGGGGACTGACTTTAGCCCACAGAAGAGTCATTTTGTGGATAAAGCATGGTCTCTGCAAGAATGATGTTCCCTGAATGTACATTTTTTTTTCTCTCAAGGTAGACTCAGTCCTCCTCCCTAAGATACATCAGCCAACACCCCTGCATTTACTTTCTGAAGTAAAGAATGGAAGTATATCAAGGCTTCTGAAATGGATAACAGCAGTCTGCGCTCACCTGGATTTGCTCTGAATCCAGAGTGAAAACAAGCAGATCACTACAGGGACGCGTGGAGTCCCAGGGCTTTAAATTCACCCTTGTGAACAGTCTGAGCTTCAGCTTCTGGCCCTGCAGACAACAGGAGCGGTATCAATGAAGCTGTATAAAGACTGAGGCACTGTGCGTGCTGTAAATATGTACCTAAAAAAAAAGTGGCCTGCTGTCAAACAGGAATATTCAGTATCTTTAATTAAGATCAGCATCTTTCAAAACAATGAGATTGCTATCTGGCCCAGCTGGCAGAAGGCAGCAGAAGAATGAGCCCGAGTCATGACAGCAAGACAGTCACTCAAGACTGTGGCCTTTGCAGGCACACCAAATAAGCCAGACAAGGCCTAGGAGCAATGAACCAAAAATGAGGGATTACCTAAAGAAATGAAGGGAGATAGAAGGAAAGATTGGAACAGCAAGTTTCTCAGTTTCTCTCTATTCATCTTCTATCTCTCAGGTGGTAGGATCACCTCACCTCTATGGGAAATAGGAAAGAAATTTTGCCTTTTCCAGCAGCTCTCCACTTGTCTACATCAGATGACTCACAGACCCCTTGGCAGGGAAAAATTTTGTCAAGCTGGGACGTGTTACTTGCTGGTGTTGCTATCCACAGCTCTCATCCCTGTGCTTGAAGACCTCAGCTACTCCTTGGCATGCAGTATGCCCTTGGGGTGGTGACAGAGCCTGGGTGCCCTTAGGTTGAAACACAAAGTATATTTTTACTACATTGTAAATGATCTGTAGACATTTAGCACTTCCCGTGGTGCTCAGACCCACTCAGGCAGGAAACAGAGTCACCAGCAGACTCTACTGTACCTGCGAGAGGTGGGTGGTAACACAGTTAAAGTCTTTTTTAGTCCCAGGGAGTGAACAGTGCCCAAGTATACCTTCCAGGTCATTGTGATAGCCTAATTTCTTTGGACCTTCTCGTCAGTGAGGTCACATTGCTATTCTCCTCTGGTGTTGTCTGACTAGAACCGAGAAAGGAAATTACAAGATAAAACTCAAATTGGGGGATTTTTTTAAGAACTTGAAATAGCACATAATAAAAATGCTAATAATATGTTGTAATCAAGTAGTCCTCCAGTCAGATGGTTTTGCACCAAGAGGAAGCTGTTGCAGATGCCCTGCAGCCTGGTTAGTGTAATATCTGGGCATGAAAGGACATCCCAGAACAAACTGTTCTGCTCTGACTTCCCTAGAGACCAATTAACACTGACAGCTCTTTTCTTTTGGACTGAGATGATTTAGTAATTCAAATAGTGTTATTAGATTTTCATCTGTTTCTTGTCTTCCCTTTACTAGTCACCAGTGATGTGAGGTGTAGGAATCAGGGTGAAGAACAAACCCAGACCGGTGGACGGACATGATCCCACTTTTTTAAACAACTCCCTATCCTTGACACATTGCTCCCTACTGCAGTAGCTGTGATGAGAGACTGGTGACTGGTACGAGTGACCTTCAAAAGGATTAGCCAGAGATGTGTGACTGCCAGTGAATAACTCTATTTATTATGCATGATGAACAGTAAATCATTCTACTAAGATACTTTTCCATTCATTCATTGCTTGAGAATGATTAGCAGCAAATAGCTCTTAGAAGCTTTTCCAGTGGAGCTAAGCAAAACACACACAGGGAGCGCCAAAAACTTTGTCCCATTCACTTGTGGTCAGCTCGAATCAACAGAGTTGCCCAAATGTTGGGGGAAACGGTGTGTGAGCACATATCTGTGTGAGCATACACAGATGTCCTTTCATCCTAACTCTTGTATCTTCTGGTCTCCTGACCCTGCCTGTGCTACTACTGGAGACAACATTTGTCTAGTTTTTTGTTCACATGGAGCAATGGTTACTCTCTCAACAATAGAGTTCCTGTGTAAACTAACAGAACTATAGATAAAATACAACATTTCCCTTATCCAGATAGATAGCCAGTGGTTGCCAGTGCTGGGATTACCTCAGCCTATAATTTATCACTGTGGACATCAATGACTTATCAAAACTAGCAGGCTTAAGCTGCTGCTTAACACAAGGAACTGCCATTTCCACCCACCCACAGGTGTAAATACCATACCAGTGTTAAAAAGAAAGAAATCGGGGATCCTGAATCAAGGTCTAAGTCAACTTTCCACCTTGTGTCGCCTCCTGCCCCATCCTGGATATACGAGATATTCCTGTGTCATGCTCACCAGAGTGGTATGAACACACCAAATGGCTGGAGCATGGCTAAACTGGATGCTACTTGGCTAAGGGAATCAAGGACCAGTGTGTCCCAAGACTGCTGCATAGGATGTTTCCCTTGTATGTGTGAGACCCCTGCTCAGGTCATTGCCATCCGATTTGGAGTAGAAGCTTGCCTTCACAGACTAAGAGAGCCTATGACTTGGCTGCAGAAAAGGTGACTCTTGTGTTAAGGAGGCATGATGGCCTAGCAGCTATTCTACCAGGCATAATTTGAGACTTTGCTTATCTTACCTCTTTCCTATGTTCTCGAGAAACTCCATCTATCCACCTGTTCCCATTCAACTTCACCATTACCTCTATTTTATTTTTTCGGTGGTGACTGCTTACAGGTTCATCCCAAAGGGACTCTGCTTTCTCTCTGTAGGCATGACTGAAATTCAAATAATAGCAAATGGATTTCTCTTTTCAACTACACTTCAAAGTCAAAAGAGGTCATGTGTATATGGACACAAATAGAAAACCAGTGGGGCTATTTCTTCAGATTATAATGCTGTATTTCACAGCCTCGTTCTCCAGCAGCAAAATTGTTGGCATTTCGCTCAACATCATATGACTCTTGAGTAGAGAGGACTCAGCGCATCTCCACTTGCATTTAACAAAATAATTAACTGTTTTTCGGCACAAAGAGAAAGTCACAAGATTGCAAAGAGCAGTGCTAAGAATGCAGCTACACTGAAGAAGAGGAGAAGCTCTGAGCTGATGATTCACTACCCGTATAGCTAGGGCACTGGCTGCGGCACTGTATCATTTTCTGTCTATTCACAGCTGCTCTTGGCCAGTAAGAACCGGTATGAAGCATGGGCTCCAGATTAGCTCGTGTTCATGCAGAGCTAACAATTACCTTTGGTTTTGACTGTTGCAGGAAACTCCACAGCTTGCTTCCCGATCCGCACTCATATTTTCCAACCCTCAAAAATGTCACACGCCCAGAGAAATAAATTCACGGCGGGAACGAGTAGGTAGAAATCTCACTTCTTTCATGGGTCGGAGGGATTTCTTGGAGTAATGGAAATTTTCCTAATTTACAACTTTTCTCCAGGTAATCTTACCATTCCTCCCTCTTTCCTCCTGAAATCCATACCGCACAGTTCTTTTCCCAATAGCCATAACGTTTATAAATCATTCATGAAAGGAATAACTAACACTTCATCTTTAAGAAAGGGCTTACAATGCTATCCCTTCAAATGGGCAGTGGATTCGGGGGTCCATCAACAGGGCTCCAAATTGTACTGTGTCCTTTCCACGTGGCAGCCCTCATGACCACCAAACCTCCGTGAAGACTACTCCTTCGCAAAGGCAACCAGTGATAACCACAGGTTTTTCTGCTGGTCCTCCCACACAGCGCTAACTAGTAATTCCTCCTGACAACAATCAGACTTCTCATGTGAGTAATAACATATTAATTTGAGAGAAAAAGGGTATTTAGTCATTTAAATCAGGAGCAGCCACAGCCTTCTAATTAAGGAGGCAGTTTGTTTTCTTCACAGTTTCCTGAGCAGACAGATATCTCAGAGACTAAAAACTGGTCTTACCTACAGTTCACCACTGGAAAAGCACAAGAAAAATGCAGACCAGTCTGGACACTAAAACAAAGAAATATGTCTTTATGTGCAGAATAACCACAAATGGTACATGATTGATTGACTACCTGTCATCATACGACAAGCCCGCAGCTAAAAAAGCACGTTGCTGAATTGATGAACATGAAATAAAGTCCTTTCAATGGCCTATAATAAACATTTTGTTCCAAAGAAGTTTTCTAGACTCTTTTAAAAGCCAAAAAATGACAGAAATATTTAATACCTGGACTTCTACAACTTAATTAACGAACTCTCAAAAACTTCATAACAACTGTTGCAACAAAGAGAAAAAAAAAGTAGTTGGGCAAGGCAAGTCTCATTGTCTGGAGCAGACAGGACTCTCTTGTCTCAGAATAACCCCGGGCCCTTCCTTTGCAAGATGAACTACAAAAAGCCGTACAAGACCATCCCACCCTGGCTATGTCAGAAGCTCCTTACTGGGGCAGGGAGAACAGTGCCAGCCACCAGTGAGGTGGAGGCTCTAGCTCCAGCCTCTTCTCAGCTGCTTTCCACCTTTCTGAGGACAATACAAACAGCCACAGTCACGTCCAAGCAGCAGAAGTAAATGTCTTCAGCTGGGAAACCCATCTACTTCAAAATTTGGCAGAGTGAAATGCAGCAGTGCAGAACATAGCACCCGAATATGGGGTGTTAACTGGTATGCAGAAGATGGGCTACCACCCCACAGACTCCAGGAGCACCTGGTCTGTGCCAATCCATGCTGCTTTACTTTAGCTGGAAACCCAAGCACCAGCTGTCTACTGTCCTCACTAGGACACTGTATGCTACTTCTGCCTCTGTATTACCAGCTATGAGCATTTCCATGGATCATTTTCCCCTCTTTGGACAAAAGTATAATTTCCTCAATATCAGTCAAATGTGTTTCAATCCTGATACACAATCACAGATTTTGAAAGTAGGTAAACCATTAAGTCTGAAAAAAACCACTACTTTTTAAGCACTGACAGACTCCAAGAATTGTGCTGACACTGAAGTGAGAACACTCATGGACATATTACACAAGTGAAAAAGACAAATCAAAGTATTTTCTTCTTCTGCAGCATCTCACATCCTGATGTATCAAAGCATTTTACAATCCAGTGATCTTTCTGGTGCACCTACAGGCTTTGCAAATATTATGCCCGTTTGAGAGACGGAAAAGCTGAGAAATGCAAAGATGATGTTTCTACCTATTAGAAAAGACTTCTCTCACACACTATGAGTGAATATGTTATTCTGAGTCTTGAAATGGAAAGTGTGAAGAAACATTCACCAGAACTCTCATTTTCCACTGATAAGGTAAAAATGCTTCCAACAGCTGAGTTTTATGATACCTTTAAGAAATTACGGCACTCCCACAAACACATTTGCAGGATTAGGCATCTCAAGCAAAGGCACTTTTTTGTGTCATCCTTTAAAACAAGGTTTTCTCATTGTTTATGTTGGAGTGATTATTTTTGCAGGTGCTAAAATGTCAAATACCTCCCTTGACTCTCCCAGCTTTCGAAAATCTCAGTAATAATTATAAAGGATAGAACGAAAGAAGGGAGCTGCTATTCTTTTTTTAGCCAGTGACAATCTCTAAGACAGGTACACGTGACATATGCTCCCAGCTGCAGATGGGCAGTTGGACCTTCAAGGCCGCCATCCCACCAACCTCATTTTGTACCTCCACTTTCCGGCCACATCACCAGCGCCCTCTTTTGCTCCCAGAAGACAAATGCCTATCTTCATCCCTTGGAAACTAGCTAGCATAGAAGAAAATAAATTAAAACACGAAAACTTTGACATATGATTGACAGAAATCCATTCATCCGCTTCTAGTAACTGCTCTTAGAATGCACAGTGGAGTCAAATAAATAACTGCTTTCAGAGGATATCTGTTCATACCAGATTGCATGGACCGTGCTGAGGTAGACATCTGCATTTCTGCATGTCACCATCAGACCTGATAAAACTCATTCCTATGGAAAGTCTTCACTGTCATGAAATGGAGAAGGCTAGTCAAATATTTCTGTTTCTTTGGAGTTTCTCTACATTGCAATTTCAATAGGACCAGTCTGACAGTGCATTCTTCCCATTATTACCATTAATAAAAGAACAAGATCATTATCTTCCAGTAACTGTGTTGATTCTGTAACAGTAGATTGTGGTGGCTTGATGTGATGGGAATTCACCCTGGAAATCTTGTGGGATCTTTCACACTCGTGTTATGAACAACATCATCGCTGTTCACCTCCATTTATGCTGATCACTTCATATAGCAGCATTTCCACCAGAAAGGGCAGTTAGAACGAAAGGAAGGAGAAAGTGTTTTTGCATACACATAATTTCTAGGGAATCTTCTACTAACCCAAAGACAATCCTGAGGATCAGAAATAGAGTGGAAAAGTAAATTTACAATACCTATTTACCACACCCCACCTGAAATAATTTCAGGTACATTTTTAAATGTAGGAGCCAAGTTAAAATACTTTGGCTGGACTGGCTTTGTTAGCAGCTTATGAATTAAACTGAGAATGAATGCTTTAGTGGAGATTTTCTGGCATCAAAGAACTAGCTGCAATAAGCTTTCTTGGACTAAGCTGAATTATTAATGTTGATTATATAAGAGTACCATTCACCTTTCAAATGCTGAGGGTAATTAGGAATCGCTCAGCAGAATAGCTGGGGAGAAATCACTCAAACAACTTTCTTACGCAGTTCCTTTGAAAGAGAAAGAGAATTAAAACCCTGCAAGAAAGGCTCCTCTGCTAATATGCATGCTTTCAGCAGATTTCAAAACGACAAAAACAAAACCAAAAAAAGAATTATTTTCTTGCAAATTACATTTGTAGTTAAACATTCGCTTTTGAAATGGGATGTGTTTTCAGCATCACAGCTTTTGAAAGGAAATGAAGACGTTGCTCTGAATGCTTAACGATACACTGGGTTGCTTGCTTTTAATAAAATCTCGTTCCACTAACATCATTCTGCTGAGGAAGATGTGTTGAATAACGCCAGAGAGCCACTGAACCAACGCCACAGTATTACATCATTGATATTAAATATTCTTCTTTGTGCGTGCACAGCATGTTTCCACACATTTGATGCACGAGAAGTGAAAACAGCAGTGAGCTAAAGCAGCTCAGCGTTCCCTCCAGTGTTAACTGAGCTTCCAGGATGTTAAATGCCTGCAGGGTTACATCCCTGACCCAGCCAAAACACTGCCACCAAACTTTATCTCGTACAGGCAGGAGCTATCACCAAGCACCTGATGCAGGGAACTCATGCAGCACAGTCACGCACAGGGCAATTAAAGGCTGATTTTAGGTACGCTCATTTCCCAGACAACATTTCTCTTCATCTCTGAAAGACGAAAAAAGACAGCAATAAAACTTGCGAGTTAAAGGACCGCTTGCCTTCAAAACAGCCCCGAATGATCAGTGCCTCAAACAAAATGGAAGCCAGGGCCTGACACTGGGCCTGGCTGCTGACGCTGAGCCTGCCTCACCCCACCGGCGGAGCTGGCAAAGCCAGCTGGGCTCGTCGCTGGGATGGATTTGGGGGATCCAAAAAGCCCCCAAAAGCCATCCCCAACACCTCCTACCCAGGTCTTACATCTCCCTGTTTTTTTCCCAGTCCCTGTGCCTTTCTCCCCTCAGCACCCAAGCTCGCTTTCCCTTCTGATTCACCGCGGCTCAGCTGAGCTCTGCTCTAACAGCCTCACCTTAAGCTCTCCCTCTGCCTCCTTACGTCTCTCTCCCTTCTCACCTCAGTCACTTTGTGACTGTTTTGAACATCAGGAGAACACATTACCCATCTGCACACAGACACCAAGCAAGTCTCCCCAGGTGCAAAAAGAAACTGAAAGCCTTTGAAGAACTTACAGACAACATGCAGTGTCCTGCTTCCCTGCGCGTCAGCGGAAACCTGCTGCCAAAAGCTACCTTTAGGCTTTTACTCTGCTTCTTGCTGTCTCTGTTTCATAGCTGTTTCTGCTTCTTTTCCTTTTTTTTCAGTTCTCATTCTTCTCCCTCTCCTTCAAGCACACCCCAGACCAAAACCTAGCAAAGCGTTCTTCCTTAAGGGCATCATCTTTAGTTTTGTTTCTGGCGCTGTCCTGTGCATCTTTTTGCTTGGTGCTCCATCATCTGCCTCCTGCTACAGAGAGTCTGTACGGGTGCTTGCAACTACCTTCAGGGCAGGGCAGAGGCTGCCTTGCCATGGTGGGCAATGTTTAACCCAACCGACTGCAGTGGGCCCGGAGAAACAGCAACCTCTCAATTTCAGAAGGGAGGAAAATAAATCAAAGGCTTTTGAGACATTTATTTTATATATATTTTCTTACTGCATTTGCAGGCCTTTTTTTTTAACAAAAAGCCGTGTCATGAAATACAGATCAGTTTGCAGTTTGTGTAATGTAGGGAAGCCTGAGCGGGTCAGCTCTGCTTCGTTCATCCAACTCCTCCAGGGTGCAGGGAAAAGAAGAATTCTCCCAACTACCTCCAGAACAAGGGCATAGAAGTGATAGATAGCCGGGGGGAAGGAGGATGAGAGCCTTGTTATACATTTTTAAGGAGGCCTTGGTTTAAATTTTTTGATTTAGACATTCTTTAGGAAAAAAGGAACGAGGCACGGTGCACTTGGAAACTCTCCAGTTTCCCCTGCCTTTACAAAACTCTGCTCTTCAGGCAATTGTTTGTGCCAGGAAAATCAGCCCACTGAGCACAGGGTCTCTAGATGGGGTAAAATTTGAATGTGGCTCCTGTTGCTGTCAGTCATGCCTTGGCAGAAGGGTTACACATACAGTAACTGATGCCTCAGGACTTCATCATTTGGCTCCTTCACCAGCAGAACAGCGAGACACATAATACACACTTGCCATGTGATACTTTAACAAATCTTTTGCCATCTACATCTTCATAGGCTTCACCTCAGCCACTTGGGCTCATGTGTGAGAGTGATAAGTTACAGGCTCTCCTGCATCAAATGTACAGCTTCCCTGCAAATCAGTGGGATCTGAACAACGTAACAGTGTCCGTTTCCCTCCGATACAAACCAAGCACTCCCATTTCCTTCTAAAGGTAAAAAAGCACATCTGCACCTACCAGGTCTGTGCAACCTGAAAGGGGCAGACCAGGACTCAGGACAAAACTCTAGACCTAAACTTCAGTTACACTGGAGAAATGGAGGCTTCATTCCAACCCTGATTTGGGGATTCTTCCTTGTCTTTAACGGGCCAACCTGAAATCCCCATTCAAACTACTTCTGAAACCTGAGGCAGTTCATTCTCCCTCTGGTTTGAAAGGAAGGAATTTAGGAGAGGATTTGGGGGAATACAAGAAGAGTTTTACTTGTCTAGAGAAGAAGCAAGCAAGCAAACGAACACAATCATAGTCTTCAGAAAATCATATAGACTATGAGATTAATAAAGGGAAAATACAAACGCAGGACTCCACAAGGACACCTAGGCTGGCAGTCAGTGCTGAAATGGGCGTGGAACGGCTGTCTGTCCTTTCTGTGGCAGCAGCCTTGAGCGGTCATGCAGTGCACAGAAAGCAGCAGCCTGGTTATTAGGTAGTTAAGCCAGTCACACTTATAGAGCCAGAATATGCAGCTCAGCCCGAGCTCCTTGTTAAGTTGAACTTGGTTGAAGGACCAAGGACACATAACCTAGCTGATGATGTTGCTGCTTTCGTAGTGATATCCTTGTAATTTGACTAGCTTACCCTAGCAGGTAATAAATCAGGGGACATGCTAACTGAGTACATGCATTCAGAGAATAACTTCACGCTTGCTAACATCAGTGTTGGCTCTGCCAGGTTAGCAATGCCTTCACTGTGGAAACTGACTGTGCACCATTTACTGCAGGGCAGGCAAAACATTCGAGCTAAGTTCTCCCAGCTTTTACAGTCAAAGATCACCTACAAGGAGCAAGTTTCACTTTCCTTAGTATGCTGTACCAATGTATTACCTACCTTGGGGGAACATTTAGGCTGATGTCATCAATCAAAGGAAAAGTCATCAGGAAGGGCACGGCTCCAGGTGTGTGCTCTACCAGGGCAGCTGGGGAATGCCCTGCCCTTCCTACAAAACCAGCCTTTGAGTCCTTCCCATCCTCCCCTACATGCACTGGAAATTGCAACTGCACAGGGAAAGGATTGTTTGGGCGCTTAGTTCATCAGTTTATCTTGTAAGCATTTTCCACTGGTTTATTTTAAAATGCCACTTTGTATAGAAGAACTAAAATAGATGGGAACATAGTGTCTCTGGTCCTATCCACTCCCAAAACACTTTCAAAAACCCCTTTTGGCCCCAGATGCTACAGCACAGGGGAGATGCATGCACAGTGCAGCTCTGGGTACCCCCGCGGACTCCATGGGCAGAGTGGAGGCAGTGAACTCTGGTGCCAGTTCCACATGGCAGATGCAGGACTGCCTGAAGCTGGGGTCCAAACAGCACAGCCCTGTGATCTCTCCATGGGTCAGCTTCTTTTAAGATGGGGTGAGGTAATCAAAGTGCCCATATTCACATTTTTGAAGCACCAGTTAAGCCAGTTTGGAGTATGGGATATCCAATTTCTTGTTTGTTCATAAACATTTTGAATGTCAGAGATACTACACAATCCAGCAATAATCTGGAAACTGAGGCACAGGGCAATTACACAACCAAATGCGACTGGCAAGCAGCTGAACAGCCAGTAACATCTCCAAGTTTCCACCAAGCAACTCGGGAGAGCAATCAGAACTGGCATTACCCAGAGTCAAACACCAAACAGCCCTAATAAGTAACGAAAAAAAGAAAGAACAAAGCTTGCCACAAGCATGCCACAACAAATCTCTTACAAATGCCATTAGAGGAGACATTACAAGACAAACCAAAAACATCCTTGTGAACGGTTCCGCTGTCAGTAAAGGCCAGATGTAAAGGAAAACATGCAGGCTAGAAAAACAGGGATCAGCTGTATTAGTGCTGTTATCCCCCTCACTTCACCATGGCACAGCAAAGAATATTTCCTTAAAGTTCACAGGGTGACTGGAATGTGCCGAGCACCCGTTGAATGCCAGGTGTGCTCTGCAATGCCTCGAGTGCAGCGACGGGCCCCGCGCTCCCTCTCCATCGCAGCACATAGGGATGGCACACCAGCCCGTCCTGGCAGCACTGGAGGAAGAAACTGCCCTTGCTCGTGAAGGAGAGTCTGCGTGTCCCAGGGCATGAGGTCCTGAGGGGGTCCTCGCTGCACCCCACAGCCACTCCATGGCCTGAAGCAAATAATTTTTTGCACCTCCACCTTTCACCTTGATCTGCTCAGATTGAGAGTTGTGTGGCCTAAGGTCTTCCTCTTTGGATGTGGCATCAAAGTAATAGTTTCTACAAGAAGCAGGACTCCTATTTGTGTAACGTGTATGGCATGATTGGAGAGCTTTGCCAGAAACATTTCCTTCATCAGCCAGGGCTAGGGAGAGGATTCCCAGCCAGGGACACGACTCCCAGCAAGGGACACACACGTGACTGATCTTTATAAGCATACATGTATAACTAGAGCTGATTCAGATTTGTCTGAGCAGGTAAGGATTTACCATGCGTTTGTACCAAGACTGCAGAAAAATACGGCTGTGCTTTGAAAAACATATGTTACTGTGTTCCCTTTTACCTTGGGCAGGCCAATGATACATGTTTCATCTTGATAAGGAAACCCTGATCTCATCTGGAAAATTGCTTTTCTAATGTAGTACTAATAATAATGATGGTGACAGATCTGCTGCTTAACAAGTAATTGGCATTATTAGGTGAGTGTAGCATCTGATGTCCTTAGATCTTTCCATAGATAGACATACATGCTGTAGATGAATCAGACTGCACTGATCATTCACAGTTCATGATTACCCTCTTCAGGGTCAGTACTTTTCCTGTATTCAGCTCCTCCCTGTGTACAACCATGTGTTATAAAAATCAAGTGCTGGCTGTGAAAATTCCAAGTTGAAACTGTTTTCTCTGCCTCCCTTGCTAAAAAAGCATCCCAGTGCTTCCACGATTTGTTGAGAACGCTTTGTGAATAGGTATCCAGATTTATGTTTTTTCATTTTCCTGTTCCAAATTCAGACACAGCTTTGCCAAACCACTCCTTCCCACAGAAGGTAAATCTGAAGTGTGAGTTGTATGCTCCCCAGTGGTTGTTAATAAATTTAATCAGCAGTAATTGTCCAAAACAGATGCTTGCAAAGATCAAATTACTTTTCGCTTCATCTTTTTGCACGAAAATACGCTTTGATAACAGGCGGTTGCAAACGACAGTAGTTGTCTATAGTTGTTGTCTATGTTAACTTATCAAGACATACTTGATAAGTCAGCGCAACTGGTTATGTGAGGAAATGCTCATATGCTTCTCCTTGCTGTGCAATCTAATCAATATGTAATTGCCTCATGACACTAATCTGCATTTAAGTAAGTAATAGTGTGAATTCCCAAAAGCTCCCTTCTCTCACACGCTCACTCAGAACGGCTTTCAAGAAATAGATTAGATTCCACTACATTTTCAGGAAAGAACGGATTTAGGTGGTGAAGTCTTGTCCTCAAAACAGCTAAGAAGGTAAATAAACTCCAGCCTTCTCTTGCTTTTCTGCCTGAGTTTGAGGAACAAAAGATTGAAAGCCCTCCTTCTGGAGCATGCCATCCCTCCACTCCCACCACCCTCAGCTCAGCCCTTTTGCTGAGTGCACCCTTGCACATCGCAGCTTGATTCAAGTGTTCTTACGTGGTCTGTGAATTTCTGGCTGTACTTATTTCCATTCACTACCTTTCTTCTCCCTTGTCTCCCAGTGGTGATTCCCCCCCCCCCCCCCCCCCCCCTTTAAACAGAACAGCATTCGAGGGAGAAATCAAAGTCTCTTCCTCCACAGCCCACTCACCCCGGAGTTGGTGGCAGGCTGACCGCATGCGCTGCACCACTCCATTTTCCAGAAGGCAGAAGGTTTTGGGCCCTCTTCTCTTCCCACAGCTGGAATGAACTGGATTGGCAGGGTCTGACTGCCAAGCAGCTTTCCCACTTTCAGTCACTGTCCCTGATGGCAAAAAAAGCTCAGCAAATATGAGGCAGGTAAACAGCCATGAAAACGAGTGAAGCAGGCATGACCTCCAGAGCTCCTGCAATGCCTGCCTGTTCTTGAGTTTGGTTCAAGTGATGGACACCTCTGAATGTGAGGCAAACGCTTTCAGATCTAAGGATTCAAATATTACTGTGGCTTTTGTTGACACCTAGGTTAAGCTGCAGGAAGTGATGAGCCACAAGAAGAAAGGAGTCTGGTGGTTTCCTCTGGACTATGCTCTGCTGCACCATCACTCCAGCATGGTAGTAACAAATCCAAACCAGCAACTAAGGCCAAACTCAAATGATCAAAGCAGATTATGAATAAAGGGCCTGGATTAACTCGGCCAGCTGCATGGTAGAAATTCACACAGCTCATGTTTGAGGAGAGCCAGAGCTATTGCTCCCCTCCCATTCTTCATGGCATTTTAGCTCCTGAAAAAACAATGAGAAAGTTGATCCTGGAAACACAAAACAGGTTCCCTACAACAGGAAATGTTTGCACTTGTCAGTGAAGCTTTGCAAGCAAGGTAAAACAAACGCTAATAAGTTCTGAAAACCAAGCTGAAACACCTATCATTAGCCTATCCAAGGTAAAAGGAAACACAGTAACATACATTTTTTTTCAAAGTGCAACCATGGTTTTCCACAGTGCCTCTGAGTACAGGATGTGTTGTTTGATATCTGATTTCAGCATCTAAGGCCCCCTGCAACAAAGAACTTGATCAGTCTGGAAGGAGAGCATTGAATGAATATCTGCCTTCATCTACCATCACAGATACAAGATGGACAGATTCCAGGTCAGCTGTTTCCCATGGAAGAATAAATTATTTTCCACTATTGACTCCCACCTAGCTTTCAGATCCTAAAATAAGTAGTGAAATTTCCTGGAGTTTCAAAATTCTTCCCATAACAATTTAGGGCAGCTCAGATATTTGAAATTTTTCCTTACAATGCTAATCTACCTATCAGTTCAAATTCATATCTCTGCCTTAATTTACTCTTAAAATGGTAGTGCATTCCCCAGCACCTTTTCCCTTCCTAAAACTTCTGATGCAGCCCTCAAACTGTTCCTGTCAAAAATATCACTTGGTGGAGAAGCATAAACCACTGAAAGCAAAATCTCACTGACTTCCTCACATCATCTCGCTGACAAAGCGGCATCCGCAACACCTCAGCACACAGGCAGTGAAACATTTGACAGTGTGGCATCCTTGCAAGCCAGATCCAGCGTGCATGTGATTCTGCTTACTGGCTTACCAAGATGAGCTAGGGTCCCACATTGGAATGAAAACCTCGTGCTAAGGTACATTTGGGTTATGACTCTATCTGATTTCAAGACCGGGTTATTATGGCTTTGCCTAGGTGAGATGCTATTTGAAATCATAGGTAGTCTGTGTGAGCAGGGTGACCTTCCAGGAGCTGCTGGCACAGTGTGAGCCTCCAAACATGGAAAATTAAACTGCCATGAGATTATGTGGGCAGTAGGAAACTTCCACAGGTTATAGGAAAGTCCTGTTATCCTTTAAAACCTGACACCTGAGTGGGATCTGGAGCCCACAGACAATCTCTGTGGAAAAGTACCTATCAGTTGTCATTAGTGTTGCTCACAGTTTAATGGACACAGAAGTGACAGGCACTGAATAAAAACATTTTTAAATACGTCTTCTGCTTTAGTCAAGTTTTATTGCAGAGATTATACATGATGGCTCCAGTTTTCCTTTAGAGAAACATCACTATTGATCAGCATCCAAGAGCCCCCTTCATACCAAATGTTTAGTTGGCAAAAGTTAATAATTGAATGAAATCATTTCTATATTTAAGAAGGGAGCAGAATATAGATCTTCAGGCAGATAGTGGACAGGGTGACTCACTACGCTATTCCTCCTCCTTCCATAAACCCTCTCTCTTCCTTTTCTTCGTTCATATACTAGGTTACTCACAGTCTATAGCTGGCTGAAAGTAAAAAAGCCGTGGAAAATAAGAGGATTTGCTCTTGTTTATCTCCCCCCATTGCAATAATGACTGCTTAAGTAAAAATCAAAGCCAAGGACTGAAAGCAGCCTGCATCTGAGTCTGTTTGAAGGGCAGGACCCAGCTGAATCTTAAAACCTCCCTGCTGGAAAACGACTGCTGATGTATACAAGAAACAGGAGGAGGATGACCTTGCACCTTCACAGTCTGCTTTCTCCCATGCCACAGAAAAAAGCAATTATAAATATAGTTTCAAAGAGTACAACCTATTGGTCTTACAACTTCTTTTCTGGGTACAGAGCTTTTCACAGATGTCAGATCTTTCATGTCTAAATTACGTCTGCTATTTTATTTGCACCAGAGTATGCTACAGAAACCTGAAAACATAAACACTCTTTAACTGAACAACATCTTAAAAGTTCTTCATTTCTTTATTCTTCTCTCTATATAAACTTTAGAATCATAGAATGAACAGAATCATAGAATGCTTTGGGTTGGAAGGGACCTTTAGAGGTCATCTAGCCCAACCCCC
>Ga0181612_120541_pt1 | contig 23943 bp, 13 predicted proteins | sample HoacroProtozoa21_FD_119630 | JGI IMG/M metagenome (GOLD analysis project Ga0181612, IMG submission 119630) | Hoatzin crop microbial communities from Cojedes, Venezuel. Combined Assembly of Gp0051906, Gp0051904, Gp0051908
CTCGGCAGGGGTCTTCAGATTATCCTGCAGCCTCCTTATCTCTGTAGTTTGCATACCTGTTCTCCCAAGGCCCAGGCGCCTAGAGGGATTATTCAGGAGTCCCTTGTCTTGCAACTGTCGCAATTATTCACAAAGAACCAAGACTTGTTTCTGACCACCTGAAGTGATAACATCCCCTACATGTTACATTTGTTATGTTTACAGTTATCAATATGCTCTGCAAAATCTCCTCTTAACTCTCACTTAGGCCGTAAGAAATGGGCTAATACATTTAAGGAAGCCCAAGCCCTGTATTGTGACTGAAGTCTCTGTCAGAAGGTGAAAAAAAATTTCTACAGAGTTTTGAAATGAAAGCAACGAAACCATCAGGGAAATGGACTGCAGAGGCTGAAGCTGAAAAGTGTCACATTTTGCTATAGCACTCTCCTGAAGGGCTAAGAATAAACTTCCTTTACCCTCTTATATCCTGCACACTGTAACACTGTCTACAACTCCGTTAGTCCTGTGGGATGTGCATTTGCTGATGTGAGCACGGCAGATAGTTTCTGGATAGCTGGCATCCCTAAATATGGGCTATGCTGTAGCCTCGGGCTTTCTGAGGTGCGGCAAGTGCCGTAGGTACCTCAGCAACACTACAAATGCAGGCAATTTAGCTACAACGGCATTTGTTTCAACTGCTTTTCTCCTTCCTTTTCCAATAGGTGGCAGATTTGGAAGTATTTGGCTTGCAGTTTGAGTTGTGGCTCAGAAGTACTCACGGATGTGTCATTAAATTTTATCTACTTCTTTCTACGGAAAAAATCTTGCAGACTGGTGGGAAGTGCTAGAGAATGCATACCAATCTCCAGTATTGTTAGCCCGGTGCTCCCACTTAAATTCAGGTACTTTTGTATTAAAAAGGAGCAAACTATTCTACCTCCCATTTTTTCGGTTGTTCTTGGGACAAATCCAGCATGACATTACAGCTCTTTGTTATCAAATGTGCGAAATGATGCTCCTGCTGCAGCAGCAGCACTGAGTTCAGTGGGAACAACTCCAGTGCGCCGCGCCGGGTCCAACAACAGCGGGCGTGATGAGAGAGGCGCCTCTGCTGCCGCGGTGCCCATACAGGCATGGGGAGAGCAGCTGCTGGGGTGGAGTTATGTTTCCCCTGTTATGTTGACAGCAGTCTTCCTCCAGCGTTTGGACTTCATGGCCATGATTTTGACAGAATGTGGAAAATATGTACCTTGAATGTATTTTTGTTTTGTTTTAATACCACCTGACTTGTGCAGTTTCGTACACAGGAACCCCTCTAGGCAGGGTAATGCCAGGGACTGGTGGCTGTCACTTGCACTAGCAGTGTTATTTTTCCATGTAGGCTCCTGATGCTGCAGGGGAACGCACCGGCAGCTGTATCGGGCCCAGCGACCAGCAGCACAGCAAGTAGACACTCATCTGCAAAGAGCCCTTTATCCACCCCGCGCCATGGCAACACAAGATGATTTCGCAGCAGGTAAAGGGATGCAGCAGACTGGACTTCTTCAGCCAGGGCTTGTTGCAACCCTGTTCCTGCTTCCTTTGCCTGGAGGATGTTCACCTGCAGCGGCAGTGCCGGTGCCCAGGAATGCTGCTCGGCGCAGGGAGGCACAGCGTGTACAAAAGCTGCATTCAAAGCGCTGATCACGAGACCCCGGAGATGCTGGCAAGTGCAGCAGCTATTCTTCATGCTGGACACTTGAGAGCCCAGCCTAGAAGGCTGGGTAATGGGGAAGATATTAGCCAGGATAGGGGGCAGGGAAACGCGCTGTGTGTAATTTTGCATTTTCAGGAACAGCCAAGATGAGAAATTTTTGAGGCAGGCCGTGTTTCTGTTGGGTGCCTCTGCAGTAAAGAAAGCAGGGAATAAACCCCTGTAACAGTGAAACAGAACAAAGGAGAATGTTTGGGTGGACCATTTGCATCCTACAGATAGAGTAATCAAATAAGCCCACTGAATACTGAGGAAATCTAATGTAGAGTGCAAACAGTCTTTTAGTTACAACACTTGGTGATTGATTGTTTGTGTCCTCATACTTTCTTTCTTGTGAAGAGAAATTTAAAATAAACCCAAAAATGAACACAAAATTGAGTGGGAATTACAGAAACAGAGGACTTTCAAACTAGCTTTGGGAAGCATCTACTTACTAGCCATTGTCAAATTCTAGAGACCTTTGTGGGCTGCCTACCCTCTGGCAGGACAGGAAAGAAGTCCTGTAGTTGTGGATGGCCAGTCAGCAAAGCGCAGGTAAATTAGTAGAATGTTAGCTGTGAAAGTGCTGGAATGTAAGCCTATCATAGTGCTGGAATGTAAGCCTATCATAGTGCGGAACACTGTGAGATCAAACACACAACTGCAGCGGCCAGGACTCCAGGTCACCACTGGTGTGTCAGTCTTCTACGGAGAAGGAGGTGTCTGTTTTTTCCTCTCCATATAGAATGCTGCGAATTTCAGTGATTTGTACTATCCTTATTTTAAAGCTAAGTACCATGCCCTAGCTGCTGTCTACTGGGGGAGCATTCACAAATTCAAACCCAGATACACAGCTCTGCGAGGTGGAAGCATTGATTCAAACTTGCAGCTTTGTGGCAGCAGCTGGACCACTGGAGAAGAAGGTGAAAATGGAAAGGGGCTAAATATCCAATGGTGGCCTCAGCCAAGTGGGAACCCCCCCCCAACCTAACTGATCTCAGGGAGAAATGGTCCTTGGAAGCCAGTCCTCTTGTGCTGGCTCTGTGTCCGAGTAGGTGGCTGACAGAGAGCTGCAGGTGATCTTGCCCTCCTCTAGTGGTGCACATAACATCGCATCTCTCTATTATTAGTTTATTATGCTTTCTCCTTTATCAACAGTAGCCAAATCACGACTACTGCCAGCCAGGACAGGGACTGTGTCCCAACGGACCATAAATCTGGCATGGTAATGATACGTGAGTTCTGTTTTTGTCCTTGCTATCAATGTGTGGTCTTGCTGTAAGTAAATTCCCAGTTCTTCCTCTACCTACCCATCAGATCTGACCTGGAGGATGGGATGGTGCTATAGAAACACTGGCAAGGTGTGCCTGCTTGCTGAGATGTCTTTCTGCTTTCCATAAACACCAGTAGCACTGTGTGGGTCTTTACTGGTAGTCTTCACAGAATCCAAGGCCTGAAATAGGCATCTGCGTCCCCTTCTCACCAGTGGGGTTTTCAGCCTCTCTCTCCTGGCTTGTTAAATCAATGATGTTTAGAAATATTGAACTGATGCTAGTTTTATGAAAAATACAAACAAATTGATCTTCTGAATGATTAAAAAACCCTTGAATGCCTCACTCATTAGATGGGTTGATTGTAAAGGTATGAGGTCAGCTAACTCACTTCTTCCCTTTTACCTGATTTACAGCTTCTTTTCAGTCCATATTAACAGCCCAGATGGAGAAATCTCCGAGTTTGTTGGAAGGGGATAGAGCTAGGAAACATTCAGCCCCAAGGGCGAAATTTTCCTTCCCAAAGGCCATCTCTCCCCAGGATGGCTGGGGCAGCAACGCTGCTAGTGTGCACGACCTCATACGTGAGGATGGAGGTGAGCTCTCCGACCTTTCTCACCAAGACTTGACCCAGGACCCCGGAGAAAGGAAGGTGAGCAGTGCTGCGCTGGAAACCATTCAGCTCAAGGACACGCTGAAGACAAGGAGGATGTCTGAGGGTCTCTTAGACTCACGGAGAGGTAAGGCGGGAGATTGCCTGCTCTCTTGTGGGAAGGAGGGTATTTTCCCAGCCTAGAGAGCTAGTACACATTCCCAGTGAACAGTTCTCACCTGTGTATGCGCCCCTGCAACAATCTGCCCTGCTCTCAGTCACCTGCGTAGGCCTCCTGTTGCTCTAGGGGTGTACAACTGTGGGGCAGGGAGAGGTGCAGGAGGGTGTATGTGCAGGTGACTTAGTCTGGGTAAGCACAGGTCTGTGGGCTCCCTGTTGTCTGACAGGAGCCCAGAGGACCAAGGTGTTCCTCTGGTGGCTCTGCGGAAGTGGGTAAGTGTTGCTCCCTGCCTCGTTTCAAGTGGTTTCCAGCATGAGCATGTTTCTCTGTGCAGTTATTTAGAAGTTTCCAATAAATCTGTCCAGTGAAATATCTAGTTTCAGGTGCTTTAGGTTTGCTGTGCTGCTTCTATTATGTTTCGTGTCTCCACTTTGCAGGCCTGACTGACTGCAGTGACCCTAAGGTGGTTACCCAGAAAGCAGCAGTCTGCAAGTCAGCTTCTCAGAGGCTCTTGGGAACCTCCAAGCCCATGCCTCCCACCCAGAACAGCCTTCCTTCCTCAGTGGCAAGCAGGATGAGTAATGGAGAGCAGGAGCATGGGGAAAGTGGCACAGGCTGTGGTGACGGTGATGAAAATAACACGGAGCTGATGTCAGCAGGAGAAGGACATGAAGTAAGGAAACTAAGCCTGTTCATGTGTGATGGATCCTCAGTTTATTTCCTGTAGGCAGAGCTCTGAGATCTTTCCTTATGGTGCAAGCCCAGGGAAGCAGCTGAGCCAAGGAAGAGCTCAGCTGGACGTTGCACTTCAGGCTGTCTTTGCAATGTCCATACTGCAGACTTCATGTCTTCCACATATATCAATAGGAGAATAGGTCTTTAAATAGTTTTTGTGCTCTCTAGTGGCTCCTGCTGTGTTTTATGACTGAGACAACACCAGCAACTAGTCAGAGCAACTAAATGTGTCTAATTTGGTCAAGCATATGTTTCTACAGTTAGTAAAATACATGTATCTGTGAACCATCTGTATATGGTGGTTACTGCTGCGAACTCACTAGTGTCTTAGTGGCTTTTCATATCAGCTCTGTCTGGTTCAGGTGGAAAAAGATGTTTGCTGGAGCAGGCAGTCCTGCAAATTCAACTCTAGGCTGTCTCAGCTTTTGAGTTGTACAGCCATGTTCTTCTAACAGTTATCTCTAATAATATTTCTGGAGTTCTGCAGTTCTGTGCAGCTTCATCCTCTCCCATGGGTTTGCCCAGGGGTAAGTGATAGGAATTGGCAATTCTGTCCATGGGCAATGGAGTCCAGACCCCATCCACTTGATTGTCTTTCATGAGGGACAGAAGCTGCAGTGGTTTTGGTTTTGCCGTGGTGGGCAGGAAAAAGAAGATGAATAACAGCTTTTGTAAACAGGATAACCAATAAAAGGCTAGTGAACTTGATTTCAGCCTGGCAGATGCAGGGCCAAAAGGATCCCTGACATTAACTCTGTTGGTCTCACTGGAGTTTGAACAGGTCCTGATCTGGTTCTTTAGCTGTGACAAGAAAAATGGGATACTAAGGAAGGGTGCGTGTCTGCCCCCGCTCCCTCCATCCCCCTTCCTAGCCATGGCATGGGGAACCTGAAGGAATTTCAGCAGACAGGAAGACCTTATACAGAGCAGCGGGGTAGGGAACTCCGCTGAACTTCTTAAATGATGGTGAGCCTGAGATGATGAATTGTGTGGGAGCTGGAGAGCACCAAGCATCCAGAGAGCACATTAGCATCTGGGCCGAAAGGCTGGTGGGTGACTGCAGGAGGGACAGAAACAGAAAAAAATATTGGCTGGAGAAAAGCAGGTTTTGTCAGTGTGCAAAATGACTTTGTGGGGACTTGGCTGGAGTTCAGCAATGGTTGACAGGTGCTTTGGGGACAGTGGGAGGATAGTGATCTAAATCCATTCCCATACCATCGGAAAGGTTAACCGAGGCAGTGGCACCCCAGAACATTCTTATGCCAAGCAGATGGATGCCAGGTGGGAATGTAGCCACTGCCAGAGAGGTGAGCGAGGAGAGAGAGCTGACAACAGTGTGGGACACTGTCTCTCCCTGACCGCTTCCCTTTCCATTGCCCTTCCTAGGCCAAGCTGCTCCGTCAGTTTGACTTTTCTTTTTGTGCCAAGTCCTAGCTGAGAGCATGGCTAAACTTCTTGTGGTATTAAAGGGGGAAGGCTAGATGGTCAAGCTGAGCACTGTGTTATCCTCTTTCCAGGCTTCCCTGATGCCCTGGTATTGCAGTGGTGAGGATGGGAAGAAGTCACTGGGAGTGACTTTGGTTCGCACTGTCCCCAAGTCAGCAAGACCTTCTGATGGGGCTCCTGGCAGCACTGCACTGCCTGTCCGAAGCTCTCAGCACTTGGTTTTCCAAGAGGCCTTGGACATGAGGTAAGCCCAGGTGTCTGCTTCTCACATATGGTGTTCACCTCACACTTCTCATCTTGTGAGGTTATTTTCCACAGTCAGCTCTCCAATATATTTATGCAAACATCTGTGCATTCACCATTTTGCATATCTATGATGATCTAGCACAATGTCAAAACCAACATCATAGACTCTAAGAGCAGCGATAGTGAGGGGTAGGAGGAGGCAGGACTTAAGAAGACCTTAAAAGCAGGTCCTCTGCTGGATTCTGATACTGATTCAGTCTGTAATCTTTGTGGTGCCATTTGGGAACTGTACTGCATGGATCTGAATACAACATCTGGTTTTGTGTGTGATCTTTGACTGCCAATTTCTGTACCTGCAAGGATATGTTAGGGCAAATATTGGCTATTGTAGAGCTGTCTACAAATTCAGATGCTGGTTCTGTAAATGCCAGCTGTAACTTCTCTGTGTCTGGGCCTTCACTATCAAATGAGAGCCCAGACAAATCTCTGTTTATAGACGTCTAATCCTATAGATGTGTAATATTTACACATGGTTTTAAGATCAAAGAGGCACAAAGTGCTAGAGGACAGTCATAGGGCTGTAGCTGACGGAAAGATATTTGCTCAGATATGCATGGGGAAATCTAGCTGTCAGCCTTTTCCTAGTTATAACTATAAATAAGGAGTAATAAAAATATAGTTCCAATTTAAAAGCTTCAGCATGGCTTTTAAAGTGCAATCTGAAAATACTTACCTACCAGTTGAACTGGAAAAACCCTTTTTCTTTTTGAAAGAGCAGGGACGTATAGTTTTGTTCTCAGGAGACAGCAGTGGTATTACCATGTGTAACAAGATACTGTCATCAGTTTAAGGCATGGCCAGGCAAGGTTAGGCTTCTGCAGCAGTATAAAGGTAGCTGCCCTCAGTTCAGACTTACAACTGGCTTAACGTCTCTTGCTGATTAAGAAAGGATGTATGCAACAGAGCCACTTAGCTCCAAAAGGAGAGACATCGGCATTGGATAGTTAATGCCCAAACTGAAGAATGACTCCTGTGTTTCAGCTGGAGCTTGATGAGCTCTGTGTGACTGCAACAACGCATTTCCTCCTTCACCAGAACAACCTTGCTAAGAAAGTTTGCCTCCTTTAATGCTATCCCCCTCACCGCCCCCTTTCTATCTCCTCATATATTTTTTTATCCTCAATTTTCTTAAGGCCAAGATCAGGCAGGAGACTTGAAGAGCAGACCCTGAAATCTCCAGGTAGGTACAGGGCATGGCAGCCCTAAAATGAACATAGGAATCCTGACCCTTGGGTGGCACTGTGAAAGTTCAGCTGAAAATCATCCTGTAACATTTTTCAGTCCCTTGATGTGCTCAAGATTCCCCAGAGCCCAGTCACTGGGAAATGTGCTCTGGTGATCTAGTGAAAATGACTCCAGCATGGGGTTATGAATGGCAGGAGCTGAAGGGGTACCCTGGGGCCCTGGAAATGCATAGCAGGAAAAGAAAACATTCCTCTACCTCATGCGCATACTATTTATTGCCCTTCACTCTCTCTAATGTCACAAAGATCAGACAAAAATGAGACATTTTGCACGAAATGAGAAATGTTCCCACTCCTTCCTCTTACACTTCAAGGAGAAAACCTTCCCTTGGAGCAGTTTCTGAACTGAACCCTTGGAGATCTGAAGTAGATTCATCAACATTGCCTATTTTGCACTGGGAGAAACAGCAAAACCTTGTGTGATATGAAGTCCTTGTGAAATTTCCATTTACAAAGAAAGAGATTTAAAAAGGATCCAGCCTATGCAGGATCTGAGCTTTTCATCCTTTTAAATCACAGGCCCAAATTAAATGTTGAGTAATGAACTGAGGTTTCCTTTGTGCAGCTTTTTCACCTCAAACCAGATATTCTAGGTTTATGATTACAAATGTCTCTTCCCCTACTCTATCTGCATATGTCAGTATTGGAAACTAAGGCTGGTGTAGGAGATGCCTGCTGGCTTCTTCCCACCCCCTGCCTTGCATTGTCACTAGCAATAAGAGTTCCACAAGACAAAATGCAGTGTCTGGTGTATCTGTGTAAGCCAATACTTCTAAGTTGAAAATCTCCATGATACCATTACTGTCCCTTTGCCATCTGTCAGTTTGTAGCGATAGGAGAGATGAGAATTTAACAAATAATTTTGCTGATGCAGAAAAAGGGATAAAAACCACTGGTCCCTCAGCGCAGTGTTAGTTCTGCCAAATAATGAGCACATCTCATAGGAATGATTGCTTTATTGCTGATATGCAGCTAGGATGCTGAATGCAGCTAGGGAGAACTATTGCTAAGAAAGGTGACATTTTTGCTGGATTCTTTCTGGACTAGAAATGAGCTATATCGTTAAACCTTCTCTCTCTCTCTTTTATTATTGACCTGACCATTCCTCAGGGAAAAAAATCCTGATTTAAGGAAGTTATTCCTTTTTTACTGCTTGGCTATCACATGATTTTATCATCTGTGAAGCCATGTAAGGAATGATTAGTTCTCTGAGTTTTAACAGCTCTGTTGGAAAGCATTTCAGACTGAGCCGCACTGTGCTATTCTCATTAAGAAAATCAGCTTTTAGTCAGGCTGCCCAGAAAGTGGGCTGATCTGCTACAATTTAGAATGAAACCCCTTGACGAAGATGAATTCCAACTTCAAGAATACAATTCTGGTTTTGGTAACCCTCTAGCAATCCTGAGCTTTTGTTTAAATGCCCTCCAAAATATTCCAGCAAAGAGGAGGAAATGTTGATTCTTACTTCTACAAAGGCATATAGCTATTAAAAAGCAGTTCTTTTAGTAACTGGGAAAAAGAGGATATTTACTAAAACCAAAATCGATAGGAACAAATAAGAACCTTTTTGGCAAGGCCATTCTCAGCTGCTCTTCATTATCAAACACAGCTGCTCTCTAGAAGCCAAGGGCTGAGGCCTTTATCATGCAGTAGGTTGGAGTCTGATGAGCAATGTCATTTATGCTGCCAGTGCAATATGGTAGTATACCACCTGTTTGGAGAGGTGGTACATACCTTGCTTGTTCTCATATACAGTCTATATCCTTGTCTTATCAGAGCTCCCGAATGGGGAACCCCTCTTGCCTGTTCTACAGCATTGCACTGTGGCTGGCGTGGAATCTGCCAGACACTTGTGTGAACCTGTGCCCCCATTAAAAGGCCTCCCACACAGCCAGGGCAAGGAGATGGATCATGTTGTGAGCTCCTGCCTTCTGAGTGATGATGACGACTTCAAGGACAGCAGTGGAAGGGTAAGGGCTAAGGACAGGGGTGGGCAGGCTTCCTTTACAGTGACTGTTCAGTGCTTAGCACAACAAGTTCCTGAAAATCATAATCTCCCTCTCTTGGGGAGCAGATTCTCTTAGGAGTACATTTGACAGCTACAGAGCAATTGCTTGAGTATTTTCACTGGTGCAGAAGTCACTGGTTGGGAGGTGGTGCTAAGGTTATGTGAGCAGCATTCTTCATGTACGGAGGTCAATTTAGAGCAGATGTGGATGGCAGAGCAAGTTATGCACCAGTGAACATGTGCAAAGTGCACGCTCGAAAGCACAGAACAAAGATTATGATGTTGAGTGTAAGCAGGGCTGCAAATTAAAGTGGGAGAGCTTGGTTTTCCTTGGTTACCTTCCTTGCTGTATCTCGCAGCCCTCTTGTTCTCAACTTTTCTATTCACAAAGACCAATGCTTCTGCAACTTGTTTTCACATGATTCCTTTTTTGGACTCCTGTATTCTCAGAGTGCAGCCGAGTCCTTCAGAAGAGAGTAAGTAAGAAGCAGCTGCAATTACTGGCCATGAGTGTTAAGAAACAGCACGTTACCTCTCATTGCTGGTTATCGCAGGCAGGTTTTACTCCCCAGCCCTAGCCTGTAGGAACTGAACTGCCTGTTCACTGGTAATGTGAGCTCTTCATAAGTCTTGGAGCCCTCCCTTGAATCTCTTGGTTCAAGCAGGGCTTTCTGACATAGACTGAGAAACAATATCTTGGACTAGTGGAAGGTTATGGCAATGAAGGGTTACATGTGACTGGGTGTAACTGTATGCCAAGGTGAGGAAAGGAGGAACTCTTCTGAAACTATTGGGATGTAAATGGACCTGCATTAAAGACGATGACAGTTCACCACTGTGTTTGTGATGAGGTGTTGTGTACGTTTTGTGTATCTCTCTTGACGCTCCATGATATATTTCCATTGCAACTAGATCCACGTTACCTTGTGGAAGAGAGCTCAGAAGAAAATACAGCAGCATCAAATGAGACAGACGGAACTTTTGTGTAGAGAGAGGGAGAAAGAGAGCGAAAAGGAAAAGTCTTTGCAGCTTCCTACACTGAGCGTTGACCCAGGGGATGCAGCTGAAGAAGGTCAGTGGCTGGTATAGTCGTGGCTCTTTTTGTTCACTTGCTTGCTCTTTGCATAGTGCTGCAAATGTCTATGAAATCAGACTGGAAGGCTGTTACACTTGCATCTGAGTGGAAGTTCGAACAGGATTTATTTCCGCTTCCCAAAGAAAAATACAGAGGCATGAAGAGTCTTGCCCATGGCCCACACGGCGTCAGTCACAGAATACCACCTTCCCCACTTCGCCTATAAAGTCTTTCAGACTGGATAATTCTGTCTTGCAAAGTACATTGGGGGTTCAGACTCTTTAATTGAGAGTAGCCTCCGGGAAGGGTGAATGGGTGAATCCAAAAGAATGCTTTTCAACCAAGGTGCAACCTGGAAGAAACAAAATTAAACTATTTCTGATTAAAACACAAAAGATTTTGTTCATGTGATAGGACAGATTATCCTGCTCACCCCACTCTCTGCTGAGCAGCTTGCATTGCAGAGCTGTGCTGGAGCCCTTAGCCTGTGCTTACGTTTTACCCACATGAGCAAGCAGTGTTACTGACTTAATTGCAGTTGTCAGGCTCTGATTGTGCTGCTGCGTGCGCTACCATGAGTGCAGTGACAGCAAACTTCAGAGTCAGCACTCAGCCCAAGGGCATCGGGCAAGGTTATCTGCTCTTTTTCTTGCTATTATTTTGTGAAGTACTGGTGAGGAGCGCTGAGGTGTGAGCCCCAGAAATGTAACTTCCCTATCCAGCCTCTGAAACAGGAAAGCAAAAGAAAAGCAGTGATGAGTTTTCCCCATTTCTTAGGGAAAGCCTCACTACATTCTGCGATCACTGTCCCATGTTGGTGTGCAACTGTTACGCTTGGAGTTGTTTGGGACAAAAAAGGGATGTTACCTATCTCCAGCAAGATTTCTAGCCCTTTCCAAGCCCATAGCCATGCTGCCCAGCACTCTCCACTTAGATCTCTCCTCTTTGGGCTCTGCAGGTTTTGGCTCACTGCCTGTCAATGCGACAGTTTCCATTTCCACCAGCATGATCAACGCACACAGAAATCACGCTGGTACTGCCTTGAGGAAGCAGGTCAACAGGCCCTCACTGCCCAGCATCTCCACCGCCAGCCAGCGTGGCAGCTTCCCACACAAGTCCTCAGGTAAGCCCGCTCCACTGCAGTCACCAGCCCAGCTCTTTCCTTGCACAAGGAGCACAAACGTATCTCAACCACAGGCAGCATCTCAGGTCCAGTGTCTGTCCTGAGGATTGAGAGGAAACCTGCTTTGGATCCACTCCATCTTAGTGATACTGGAGCAGCTGGTGCTTACAGATGCATTGGAAAGTTGAGCTGAACACAGTAGTGGTGAAGCCTTAAGCTCTAGTTTTTGCTTGTACCAATAGTCTAAAATGTGACACCGGTGCCAGGAGGCAGCTGTAACTGCAGGCCTGAGCTCCGATGCAGTCTGGCAGAGTGTGCTCACTGTGCACATATGTGTACCACCGTGATCAATTAGCCACTCACTATCTTGGCCCTCTGCCTGTGCTGCTGTCTGGCTCTCCAGCCAGCTTTTCTACTATTGCAGCAAGAGTTGTCTCTGCATGGAAATTAGTGACTTGGTACAATCATGCTACTGCACGTAGAAGAGCTCAACAGCTTCTAGCATCTCTAATCCCACCGCCTGCAATGCAAACTGGGAGCAAGCAGTGCCTCTTCTGTCAGCCCACCCAAATACGGTGGCTGTGTGTAGCAGATGCCATGCAGGAGAGGCTCTGCCTGGTGCTCCCAGGCTGCTTGCTACCTGCAGTAAATACACAGCGGACAGTGAGTCCATGGTGGTTCTCATCTCCCCTTTGTAGGTAGCCTACCTCGTGTTATGATCCTGAGTAGCATGAGTTAAGAAATAGGGAGCTAGGAATGATACTTTGAATGCTCTTTTCTAGTGATGCTACCCTGATTTTCCAACTTGACCAGAACTAGCATGACATGGCTCTCCATATTGAATATAGATATGTATATGTACATGTGTAGTGACATCACTGATGTCAGTGACAGTAATATCAGTGACATCCAAATTAGTCCCCATCTGAATTTTTTTGGTTTTACAGTTCCTTCATCCTCCATACTTTGTAGAACACATGAGGTAGCACAAAAACTCTACAGAGTCCCTAGCGGTTCAACTATATTCTGTGCGATATTTATACTCAATACTCGTAAACAGCTCAGATGTTTTCATCTACACTTTAGGAAATGAGGTTTTCAGGGCAAGACATGAAGTTTTTGACCTATGGTGCTTTTGATGACAAACAGGATGCGTAACAAATGCATTTGTCATCTGAATTTTCTTGTAGCTTGTATATTTATCATCAAGAGAGAGTGTTTGCCAACAATTTGCATTTATATTTACATATTTTTATTCTCAGTTCACATTTGGAAAGCTTTTTTTGTCACAACTATCCAGACTAGAAATTGCATTTTTCCACAAGAGAAAGCCTAGGCATTTCACAGTTTGCAAACTAGTACATTTGATGACAAATAAACTTCACCTCAGCATCTTCAAAATACAGCCAGGGGTACCTCTGAAGTAGTAAATATTCATAACGCTTGGAAAATAGCAAAATCCATAAACTACTACTTTCCCAATAGCATGCTAAAATGTATGTGCTCTCAGCTGCCTGCTGTCTTAGAATACTTGAAGTAAATGGAATAGAGGCACTGTCAGATTTAGAGGGTCAGGTATCACTGTTCCCTGGTGATTGCTCCTTGGGGATTTTCTTGAGCCCAACAGGAATCAGTTGTTCAGGCTCGGTGCTAACTGCGGGCAGCTGGAAGTGTTTCTTCAGAAAATTACAGGGTGCCTCGGTCCCCAGTGCTCCAGGTAACAGGGAGGTGATACAGGGAGGTATGTGCACATCTCAGGAGCTTACTCCTGCTGGGCAGCAAGCTGGCTGTGGTACCTATATGGACTTGGGAGCTGGCTCTGTGTGTAGTTTTCAGGTTTGCACAAAGAGCTGGTGCCCAGCTGGGGGTAACTGGGAGATGGTTGGGTGCTGGAGGAAGCAATGAGCCAGACAGCAGGGAAGTCTCTGAACCAATGGCAGTTTGCATCCGTATGTAACCTTGGCTGGGACATTGGGTTACAGTCTGCTAAATGATGGGGTGCCTTGCCCTGGGGTATGCGCTGCTGGTGTCTAACCCTCTCCTTACAGCGAGCTCACTGCCGGCCATTGCTCTGGAATACCTGGAGTGGGACGATGAGCCAGAGTCTAAGGACGCCCAGGAAGGCAGACCTTTGCCTCACCCACAGCAGGTGCTGCTCCATGCGCTTACATGTCTCAACAACGACGATTGGTAAGAAAGCCCCCTGTTCACTCTTTCTCCCTCTCAGTGTGAAGGAAAGTTAGAAATGCATTTTTAACAGTGCCTGTGAACCCAGACAGCACAGATGTCCAGAAGGAACTAGTGAAACCACTCCAAAGCAATCTCAGCATAAAGATGTGAAAGCAGCCTTTTATTTGCCTTGGTCCGTGGCAGCGCTAGAGCCGCAGCAGGTCCATGCTGTTTCCTAGCTTTGCCTGCTGCTCCAGGTAGCTGCAAATGAGATCTTCAGGGAAGAGAGGAAGTTGTGGAACAAGGTGATTTGCTGGCTGAAGCCGGAAGCAAGTCAGAAGTGGTCTTGAGTTTAGAGGTTTGGTGGCCTCAGGTCACAGGTCCAGGTGGGACTGAGTAAGGATTTACCTCTGCTGACGCTGCTGGCAGCAGCAGGAGACAGGGCCTCCCTGTGACCTCATGCGTGTGAGTTCCAGCAGCGTCTACGGTGAGTTCATGTTGCTGAGAAATGGACTGAGACATGGTGCAGAGTTGCTCAGCCTGCCATTTGTCCTGAAGGGCTCATGACAGAAGACAAGAAAAAAAGAAAAAAATACTTGAGGAATCTTGCACTTTTAGAATTCAACTTTTTCCTCCTCACTGCTTAATATGAGCCAAAAGGCTTTTGTTCATAATCACGGTGTCTCCTGAAATTAGACAGAGTCAGGAGGAGACTCAACAAATCTCAGGTGATATTGGTTGTCTTTTTGATTTCTGGGCACACACTCACTAGGGCACCATTCACACTGGGATAACCACGAAAAATCTTCCATGATGCATCTCCTTGTGCAATCGCTTTGTTTTGCCCCTCTCCCCTTTCTCTTTCGCGTTCCTGTTTGGTGCCCTGTGACGGGCAGAGAGCTGCTGCAGGTGTGGGGGATCCGGGTTACACTTGGGGACCCCAGTGGGGATGGCTCCCTGCTCCTGCCCTGCAGCCCTGGTGAGCCACTGACTGCATCATGTGCCTTCATGTAGCTCAGGTCCTTCACAAAGGAAGTGGTGAAAGAGGTGGGGTTTTACTACTTTTAAGTAGCATGTTGCTGTGGTGGGTGTTATTTTATGCAGGGATTTTCTGGAAAACACAGCATTTCTGCTGTGCTTGCCCAGGTGTGAAGTCTTTTAGGACATACTGCTTTTTTTTTTGGGGGGGGGGGGTGATATCGTGGGGGCAGTGGGACATGACTAGACTGCAGAGTGCAAACTCAGCTATGGAGTGGCAGTGCAAACTCTCACTCCTGAACTGCCCTCTGGGGAGGAGTTGGAAGGAAAATGCCCCAGTAACAGCCAGGCGGGACTGTGTCTCAGGGATGGGATCCAGCGAGGGTGAAAGAAAAAGGAACATGGCACAGTCTCCCAGCTTCTAGGAAGCAGCAACACAGGGACTTTGTGTGCCAGGGATTTCAGAAAGGCTGTCTTGTTTAATGGCCACAAATTAACCCATCCACTCTGAAACCATCTATTTGCCTTTTGGGTGTATGTACGCTTTTGACCAGTGCAGCATCCTGTGACAATGAGTTTTGCGATTTAATTAAGTGCTCTATGAGAAATGCCTCCCTTTGTTCGTTTGAGCCGACACCCTGGTAATTTCAGAGGGTGCTGCCTAGTTCTTGGGTGGTAAGAAAAATCAGTCTTTCTGGTAATTGCCTTTCAGGCGGAACAAGGCGAAGGCACTCTTCAGGATCAGACGCCTGGCCATGTGCCACTCAGAGGTCCTCCTTTCTAGGCTTCACGACGTTTCCCTGGCAGTTACAAAAGAGGTAAGAACAATGTGTTTAATTTTGTCCCACATACCTCGTACATGAGGCACAGAGCAGATATGTGCTTGTTCATTTACATGTGTGCTCAGTGTCTGCCTTCATTGCTATTTTTAGACCTCGTTTTTCTAACAGCTATGTCACCTGTCTATATGTTCTGTCTGTACAAGTAGCTATATTTACTGGTACGTAGGGCATCTGTCTCTCTCCTCTTTGAGCTAGGTGTCATTATAATGTAATATGCAAATGCAGAAACTGAGACACTAATCAGGTGATTTGCCACAGCACAAATCTCTGCCCAAGCTGTAATTAAACACTGCAGCTTTTGCCTCCCAGCTTCCTCTCACTTCTTCCTTCTCCTCAGCATCCTGGGGGCTTGACCGCAGGTCTTTGTTTTCCAGTGTTTCCTGATGTCTTCTCCTTTCTGCCTGCTTTTTGGTAATTCCCCCTTTCCATTGATCTGTTGCTTTCATGCACTAGTGGGATTTTGCACTGCAGCCGCTGGGTACTCAGAGCAGCCTGGCTGTGGGGTTTGCAGGGCAATCACACACAGCTTCATTGTCTCGTCTCTCAGTTAACAGAGAGGTCTCAGCCTAATAATAATAATACCTGTGGCTAGGTTTCCAACTTGGCACTTGTCTGTGGCCTGAACCAGCTGCCTTGCACTCTTACTACACAATTGCCAAATGTATTAAAGTTTCCTTTGCTTGCAGAAAACGGTAAGACTTAGCTCATTTCCATGAAAATCAGTCCTTCTATCCAGTATTTAATGATGCAGGAGGCTTGAGTGCCCCCTTGTGCTGGACTATTCAAACCTTTCTGTTTCGATATGCAGGACTCAGATTCTCCCCATCTGAGATCAGGGTTAGGAGAAGCAGCCCTTTCAGCTTAGCTCATCTGATTTTTACATCACTTTTGTAATTCTGAGGATTTTTCCCCCTCTCTGTTCTACACAGTCAGGTGCAGAGATATCTTTCAACTTCCATTTCACGGCAGTCCCAGATTTTTCTTTCACAAGCATTTCTAGCACTTATGTTGTTAATTTTTATTGACACGACCAAGTCTGGCAGAAAGAACCTCTGGTCTGTCCTTCAAAGTATCTTTCAAATGAAGTGCATGACTCTCAGATGCTTCTTCCTTACCCTTGTGGAAGAGCCTTTTGGAAGCACGGAACACTCCAGAGCAGCGATAAAACCCCACTGATCACAGCTGTACTTGCATGTGATCTCCAGGATCCTTGAGTTCCTTGGATCCAACAGCTAAGGTTCTCCTGAGTAGATGGAGCTGCAGATGGACTCAAGTCCCTGCTGCTAATTAGTCTGTAGACTTGAGCCTGTATTTTCTGTTTCCTGGTTGAGTGGTCAAACTGGCAGCGCTGCAATTTTTGATAGGAGGAAAGTACTACTTTTCCTCTATCTTGCCTTTATTAATTGTGCCTGTATAGTGTAAAAACAGCCCATGATTTAATTTTTTTTGTTGTTTTGTTTTCAATAAAAGGGCCTAAAATCAAAGCAGTGCACATTATGGGCTAAGTAGCACACTTTGTTCTAGGTGAAACAACATTTTTTTAAGCCTGCAGTCTCATTCAAATTGTATTGTATAAGCAGGCCTGAGGCCAGAGAGGAAGCTGGTATCAGAGTAAGTGTGTTTCTGCGCTTGTAGTCGTCTGTTCTTACAATGCTTTTCTGTTCCACCCAGACACAGCCAGAAGTTGTGTTGTTTCCTGGGAATTTTGTCTAGTGAAACTGACTTTCTTTGCGAGGTGGTTCTTATGGTTCCCCTCATGCCTTCCCCAGGTGAACCACCTCCGCTCAAAGGTGAGTCGCTGTGCCATCAACACTCTTGGAGAGCTCTTCAGGATCTTGAAGAAGGACATGGACCAGGAGGTGGATAATGTTGCTCGGGTCTTGCTCCAGAAGATGGGGGACTCCAGCAACTTCATTCAGAAAGCAGCCAATCAATCCCTGGCAACGATGGTGGAGACTGTGACTCCTGCACGAGCAATGAGTGTTCTCATGGCTGTTGGAGTCCAGTACGTCATTCTTCTCTTAGTGAAATCCTTCACCTTAAATTGTGTGGGTAGGGGGAAGGGACGGGAGGCAGAAGGGCAATGATGGGAGGGAAGGGTCCTTTCTCCTGCATCTTCTGTGAACTCGGTGATTAGATTTTCTGACCAATCTTGCTTCCTTCCTCTTGTCATCTGCTTCTGCCCTACTGCAGCCTATTTGTTCTCACAGTCTGCCAATGCTGCCTAGACATGGTGAATGACGGGGAAGCAAAAGTCCCTGCAAAGGGTGGTGGTACAGCCTTGTGGCTTTGTGGGAAGAGAGACAATGGCAATTCCAGCAGTGAACGCCCTTTGATATTTCACAACACTAACCACAGAGGCGTTGGGAAAAACTGTCCATCATCATTATGCCATTAACTTGAGAAATAAGGAGGCTAATGGCTGGGACACAAAACACATGGGGGAGAACTTGCTGGGTGGCGTACAGCCTGCTCAGCAGGTGCAGCTCCTGCTGAGAGGAGTCTATCTGACCATCGTGTCCTTAGAGCTCCACTTTCTATTCAAATTGACACTGCATGTTAGCCTTGAGATGGCGAGTCACTTCACAGGTGCCTTCACAGGCCGACTACTATGGCATAGCTGAAGCAAATGGCTGCCTTACAATATTAGTGCTGTTCCTGATGACAGTTTCAGATAGGTTTCCCTCTAGAAGGATAACCTGTCTAAAACATCTGCTACCCTTTCCTCAGCTTTTGAAAAGGGTAAAACATTCAAATGTACTTCTTGCCAAGCCTCAAAGAACAAACTGGCTGCATTGCTGGATGTTCTGCAGCTTCATGCTCCAGAGGGCTTTTCCGCCCTTTTGTTTTTTTCAAGGGTCTGCAGATTTGGAGACCAAGAGGTAGAATAAGCCTCAATCCTGCTGCAGCTCTGTCTGTGTAGTGGGAGCCCTCTGACAAGTCAGCATGAATTGTCTTTCATTTCCCCCTTTCTCAGAGTTAATTTCGGGAAAGAAATTGATTATCAAATAGTCCAAGGAGAGTGAATTCCTCCCTCTTCCTTGAGGTGGTCCCTCTGTACAGTGCCATCTCTGTGTTTGTCTGAGGACAGAATCTTCTACAGGTGGCCAGAATTGCAGCAAGAACACAAATCTTTCTTCAGCAATGACAGGGACCATGCTGTGACTGACACCTGTGCTTCTGGCCCTTGTTTTTCCTTTGCCCAAGTGTTTGTCCTCTTGTTTCCAGGCACCGCAATGCCCTGGTGCGGAAGTGTGCAGCTGAACACTTACTGACCACGATGGAGAAAATCGGAGCCAATCAGCTGCTGTCTTGCACGCGTGGCAGTAGTCAGCTGCTGGTGCACACGGTGATGAAGCTTGCTCAGGACTGTCATCCGGACACAAGGTGATGATCTCCGTTTCACCTCCTAAAATATGAAAACTGTTTGATGTCTGGCTATAAATGATAAAACCACAAAAGAGTGGAAGGTAAAGTAAATATTAAGACAGTTACTTCACAGTGTGGAAAATGTCTGGGGAAGTGACTGTACTGCGTAACATGAGGTTGTCCAGCAAGGAGGACCATTGCCAGATTCCTGTGACTTGAATGATCCTTTATTCAGATCAACTGAGCTCAGATTAGTCAGTCAAACAATTTTTTTCAGTCTTACATGCACAATGCAAAGCTGACATGCTGGCCACTGTTCAACACTGAATGGTCCCAAATATTCATTTCTAGTAAGGTTAAGACTGTCCTAGAAAAATTCCAGCTGTCTTCAACCAATGCATTCAGTCTTTCTAAACATCTTGTGCAGATTTAGTTGCCAAGGATATTCACAAATGTATCTTCCCAATCCTTGTATAATGTTGTTGTCTGTGGCTGAACGACCTCCAACTTCCCTCTTGAAGATAGCATAGTAACAAAACGAAACCAAACAACCAAAAAAACCTTTACTTTGATTTTTAATTTAAAATCCCACTAACAGATGGCAAGAGCATATGAGCAACTAGCAGCCCAAGTGCATACCTGTAGTATGGAATAATAAATAGTAGGCATGAAGTGATTTGTACTAGCTTCTCTGCCAGTTGAAGAAAGGTAAATCATTATGCAATGGCAGCAAGACGCTGCAAATAAGCCATGACACCAAAGCAGGAGATGTGCTTCGCACATCCCATGGGATCCTTCGATCCCACAGAAGTACACCCACAATTTCAGAGTGAAATTGTATTTTCCTGTTGCCCTGTGTTCCCCTCTTGCTTCTTGTGTTCAGCTCGCAGCATTGTGCAGTGACAAGTGAAGGCAAGCATCTCTCTTTGCTGAATAGGTAATACCTCCTCATGAAGGTATGTCACATGATGAGGTTAAAATATCAGCTTGTTCCATTAACACTTTTCTGTTGTTTATTCACAAGGGAGAGGAGACAGTAATAGTCTGTATTCATTTCTCTCCTGTGCTAGGTGTTATGGACGGAAGATGCTGAATATGTTGATGAGTCAACCAAAATTTGATACATATTTGAAACACTCTGCCCCCTCACGTGACTTGGAAGACCTTAAGGCAACACTTCAGCAGAAGGTAAGTGCTTGGCAGGAGAAATGATATGAGATTAAACATACCTAATCTTTCTTTATCTCATTCTTCTTCCACTGAATCCTTTTGCTCCTAGGAATGAGCACTGATCCTCAGCCTGTCTATCTGCAGACAGTGGAGGAACTAGTATAACTAGAAATAAAGTGGGTGTATTTTGAATATCAGCCACAAACAAGAAAGTGAAGTACGAGAAAATGGTTTTACCTTCAGGCATTAAAAAAAACCAACACTACTCCCACTCCCCCAATAAAGCAAGGAAGCCAGAATAGTGCTTCTGAAGATAACAGTCTTTGCAACAAATGAAAGAAAATTTCCAAAATATTGAAAAGATGCACAAGGCAATCATAATTAGTATATGTATTTTCTGTATTCTGGGAATACTGCCCTGCTGTCATGCACTGTGGAGCTGGAAGAATCTTGTGAATTCAGCATCCAGTGGAAAATCATCCCTATTTTTTCTTCTTCATTCCTCTCCATTTACATTCTAGAAAGGAATGTGCATTTGTGCCGGAATAGGGAGAGTGAGTGTGAACCAAATCAACTCCCAACACAACGGGCTAAGCTCCAGAGAGTCCAAAAGTTTCCCACTATTCCCTTTAAGAAGGCTCATTCCCTTACCAGTTGACATTATTCCCATTTCACAGAATCACAGAATCACAGAATAGTAGGGGTTGGAAGGGACCTCTGTGGGTCATCTAGTCCAACCCTCCTGCTGAAGCAGGGTCACCTACAGCAAGCTGCACAGGACCTTGTCCAGGTGGGCCTTGAATATCTCCAGAGAAGGAGACTCCACAACCTCCCCGGGCAGCATGTTCCAGTGCTCCGTCACCCTCAGAGGGAAGAAGTTCTTCCTCATGTTTACATTGCATCGTGGTGCTCTGGAAAAAAGAAAAGGTGAGTGGAGAGGCAGATCTGGTGCAGGAAATTCTTCCTCTGATTGGCATATCAGCACACAAGAGATCATGATGATGTATTTCCACCACTATGTCTTTCCTTGAAAATAAACAGTCTACAATATATGGAGCATGATAGCCATGTAAAGTGCAACAGACAATACAAGAATATCATGAGCAAAAAGTCTTTGGAGAACATCCTTAGGTAGCAAACGAGTATTTAAGCAAAAAGCATTTGGAGACAACCTATGAGCGTAGTCAAGGGAGATTTTAAATGTTGCTAAGGGTGTCTCAAACTCTAAAAGTTTCTCATAAGCTATCAGCCTGAAGTGGGAAGATGCATATGGCAGGAGACAATTCCACAAGATTTTCAAAAGTGGAGTACGTGAAAAGGATTGTGAATGGGCTAGAGAAGTACATGTGGGAAAACAATGGGTTTGAATAGTGCAACCCTCAGCCTAAAATCAATTGCACTGAAAGAATTTCCATGTTAGAAATCATGTTCCCCCACCACCCACACACAATGTATTGCAAGGATCAGAAAAGAAGACAAAACACTGCTAAACATTTTCCTGTTTGTTAACATATACTCCTTTTAACATTAGGGTGAAGACTTTGGGGCGATATTACTGCACTTTATGATTATGATGTAGGTTGCAATTTTTTTAACAAAAAAATTGCTTTGTTCTCAGAATACTCATGAGACAAAAGAGAAAACTGTCTCCAGGAGTATAATACAAGCTTTAAAAGGTCTCTTCTTTCTTTTCTCCATTTGGTTTCCTCCAAGTGTCAGAGAGGGCATTCTTATGACGTTCCTATTTTTAAACTAGATCTGTAGCTATAATTCATTACTTGTAATGGCCGATAAGCCTAAAGGCCCACATCACACTGTCCTTCATCCTTACAAAATTATTCTCAAGAATTAAAGATTAGCATGAATATTCGTGACAGTTTAATGGTTTCTCACCCCTACTTGAAGATATATAATATGTCGTGTTTTTATGAAAGCAGAGACCTCTCTGCTTTCTCTTTCCGCCATTACCTCTGTTGCTGAGAGACAGCTTCTTCTGGAGTGACTTATGTCTTGGTTGTTGCTGTGGCTTCTTCAGGATAAAGACCTTTAGAGTCCTCACCTCATTATCTCCCACTCAAGTAGCCTTTTGAAACAAATGCTTTGTCTCAGACACTGAGTAGTCAGGAGCCTCCCCCTGTCTCTGAGTTTCACCATCCCCCCCAAAACTGCCATGAAAGTTTTTGCAGCCTTCACTGCACTGCTCTGAAAACGACTGTGGTTCCCAAGGCTTAAAACAATTCTTGTACGAATAATTTCCTGCCTTCATGGAGCCTCGAGAGTTATTCAGCTGCCCAAATTTTGGTTTCTACTCCATAGTGTCAAGACTCCATTGAACTTTGCGGCTAGATCTTCGTTGATTGCAATGGGGGCTTAGATATATGGCACACATGTGGACATCCACATTTCACTGAATCTGGAGCTGAACACCATTCATTGTACAATGCCTCTGAATGTAGAAGTCAAAATCACACAGGCCAATTGCTGCCATATAGCACAGCAAGTCAATATCCCATTTGCTATGTGAACAAGGGATGGGAAAGACCTCAGCTGGATGGGATTCAGTCACCTAAACACAGGCATGAAGTATTTTCATACTACAGCGTATCCTGCCTGGCCCCTGGCTGCCAGGCCAGCATGGTGTGTCTTACCTATAAGACTTCTGTCAAGTGGGTATCTTGGATATGCTAGGGCATCTGGCCTGGCAGTATGTACCTACTCAGGGCAACTGTCCTTCTGCACATTTCACTGTGCTTATCTTTCCAAAGGTCCTGAGGAAGTGTAACATTCATCTTACTTTTCTTCGGTGGGGTAATTAGCATTCAGGCCTTGATTCAGCTCTAACAGACAATGTAGAGGCGACCTGTGCCATTTGAGATTTTGTAGGGTAAACCTGAGATATATATATAACACTTGAATGTACAATTTAACACCTACATGTGTCCTTCTCTACGGCATCTGAAAACCAGGAGGGATTCTCTGAAACATCTCAAATAACCCTAAGCAACTATGTCCCCTCCTTTTGCCTCAGCTGGCTATCAGAGCTTCCACAGAGTAACACAGAAACCACCAGGAGATTCACAATCACAGAACGACAGAACTGTTGATGTTGGATGAGCCCTCTGCATGTCACCTGGTCCAACTCCTGCGCTCAAGAACAGCCACCTGGAGCTGGTCACCCAGGACCCTATCCAGATGGCTTTTGAATACCTCCAAGGAGGGAGACTCCACTACCTCCCTGGGCAACCGGTGCCAGAGCTCGATCACTCTCAGAGTTAAAAAGTGTTTTCTGAAGTTCAGAGGAAACCTCCTGTGTCTCAGTTTGTGCCCATTGCCTCTGTTCCTTTCACTGGGAACTGTTCCTGATCACTTCAGGGCTGACTAAAAATTAAAGCATGTTATTAAGGACTTTGTGCAAATGCCTCTTCAACACTGACAGGCATGGGGCATCGACCACCTATCTAGGAAGCCTGTTCCTGTGTTTGACCACCCTCTCAGTAAAGAATTACTTCCTAGTGTCAAGTCTGAACCTCCTCTGGCACAGCTTTGAACCATTCCCACGTGTCCTGTCACATGATACCAAGGAGAAGAGCTCAGCATCTCCTTCTCCTCTTCCCCTCCTCACGAAGCTGTAGAGAGCCATGAGGTTGCCCCTCAGCCTCCTTTCCTCCAAACCAGACAAACCTGTAGTCCTCAGCCGCTCCTCACAGGACAGGCCTTCCAGCC
>Ga0181612_176527_pt1 | contig 23933 bp, 13 predicted proteins | sample HoacroProtozoa21_FD_119630 | JGI IMG/M metagenome (GOLD analysis project Ga0181612, IMG submission 119630) | Hoatzin crop microbial communities from Cojedes, Venezuel. Combined Assembly of Gp0051906, Gp0051904, Gp0051908
AGCTCTGAGCACCCTGGGCTGGTGGAAGATGTCCCTGCTCATGGCAGGGGGGTTGGAACCAGATGATCTTTAAGGTCCCTTCCAACTCAAACCATTCTATGATTCTATAAATGTAGTGCTTTTTCCATGAAAGATGTTAAATTTTTGTGAAGATTGAGCCCTGATTGTTGAGCTGGGGTTTGGATTGCGCTGGTGGTGCAGTGGTAGGACCCCATTACCTCTTAATGCATAATGACTTGAAGTCTGTTACCGAAGGTGAATTATCCGTTATCGTTAGCGTTCTGTTCAAATTCCATTGTTGCTGTCTGCGCAGTTTGAAATCAGACGGAGCCCAAGCGCTGAATCTAAATGGATGCTTTGCAAGTAATTCCCCCCAATCTTCCCCTGTCGCCCTCAGTTCAGCACCTCTGTGTTCACTGGAGTTGGTGCATAGTTTCTGCACAAAAATGAGCAGTTAACTAAATGCTAATTAAAAGCAGCATGTCAGTTTATTGTGCTCAGTAGGAGCAGTCACAAAAGAACATGAACCTGAATTAATTTTTTATCCCATTTTGTTTTTTTTTTCCCCTTAGCAGGCCCCAGGAGGGTTGAGAGGGAAAAGCCTATTAGGATAACTGAAATGAAACTTTGAGATGGGCCTAGGAGGCTTCCAATCCTGGGAAATACTGTGCTAGAGCATCCCAATACCAATGCCCCAGCTTCCCTGCCTGTCAGATCAATACACTGTAACTTCTGAAACCCAAAGGCTGGGAGATGGCTCGGTCTCCCACTAGTCCTGGTACCACTAGTTAGCTGTGGGCTTGGTCCCGTGAGACTTGTTGATGTTACTGAGACCTGAAGGCACTCAGCAGCTTGCAGAGGTGATCGCTCTCTGTTCTGCTTAATCCCTACAGGCCTGATCCATAGTCTGTTGCGTTCAGTGAGGTTTTACATTTCACTTCGATAGGCTTTAGATTTAGCCTGGAGATACGAGATAGAAGCAGATAATGAGGGCAGGATGAAAGGTAGATTAGGTAGGCGAATGTGAAGACAAGTCAAGTGTGAGGAGGAGACACAGATCAAACTGGGTTGATTGATCATCTTGGGCTACCTTGTAATACTTCTGGGTGCCAAACCCTACAATTAAAGCAAAGAAAAATCAGTTGTTTGTTGTTGGCAGCATTCAAAAATGAATCCGTATGAACCAAGGACAGACCTTCGCTGGCTCAGTGGAGCCGTACCCATTTGCATCAGCAGGAAATGTGGATTCATATGGTGATGGACCCAATTTTGAATGCTTCCAGCAGCAGAGGAGAGGAAGGGTTTTCTTGTGCTTTTAAGTACAAAAGAGGCAGTTCTTTTAACTGTTTAGAACTGTCAAATGTTCGCTGCCTTTCTCTTTTTCAGTGAAACACTTCAAATCTGAATGCATTCTTGAGGTTGAATTTGTTAGCCCATGATAACGGGGGTGTGCACGTTTGGGTTGATCCACCCTGTTGTAGCATATGGCTTCCAGGAAGCATCCCACTCAGTAGGTCTCTCCCATCACACTCTCTTACTTTGTGTCCTTGCCCGGCATGGCCTTCTCCAGGCTTGGTGACCATCTACCAGATTAGCAGAAATTTCACCTCCAGACACACCAGCTGGGATCCAGCATACTGTCAGAGGGAAACTTTTTCACCAGCCTTCTCTTAACTCCTTTAAGCACCTACTGGCAGTGTTTAACGCATGACATGTCAGTGTGGTAGGGTAGAACAGCCCTCATTCTGAAGGGAACACTGGATCACGTAGTGGTAACATCGCTCTGACATCCGCTGCACATAGAATAGAGCAGTACTTCGTATGAACAGTGATGATTTTGCCATAAGATCTTTAAACAACCAAATATTGTGAAGCTATGCCAAGAAACACGTTCACTAGAGATCCTAATCTCATTACATTTTATTGTAGATGTGCTGTTTGTTTCTTTGTCCTTCTAGTCCTCCAAAGAGTATAGGGCAGAAAGCAAAAGTTCAAAGTCAGTTTTGGCTCAAGCCAGATTCATAACGAGCCATATTTGTAATGGCTCCCAGAGTGCTTTAACTTCAGGTAGCCTGTAGCAGCAACCTGGAAGGCTGGGAAACACAGCTTCGCTGCAACACAAGGGGATCCAGGCACGTCCTTACCACGTCGTCGTAGTTGCAGTAAGATCACAGATGCGGCGTCAGGACGTGTGTCAGTGTACGACGGCTGGCAAGAGTGGAAGTCGGTAGAAAATACCCAAGCATAATGCATCACTAGACACCCTTCTCTTACCTAACTGTTTCATCGTGCTATACCAGTCATTTGTCAGATCATTTGGCTTTCTCTTTCCAGTCTGTTGCTTTCTTCCAGCTCTTAATTTCCTCTGGCTGAGAAGGAAAAATCAGACTGTAATGAGAGGCCGAGATATATTTGGATTTACCAGTGTCACGAAGTATTTGTGATCTTGACAATCTAACCATATGAATCCAAGAGATTTGAATTGTTTTAGATACACACCAGTTATTTTCTTATAAAGCTACCAGGGAAAAGTTACCAGGTTTTCATGCTTTGCTCGAAGCTCACAAGAGGGATAAAGATCTCCATTACTACCAGCTAATGGATTTATTCCCCTAGCTCCGGATTCATCCTTCCACCTTCAGTGACTCTCTGACTGGGATCACCTTCTAAAAGCTGCTGGTCCAGTGTCTTTAGTCCTGAAGACTTCTAGTGTTCAGAACACCGTCATTTTGCTGGTGTAAGTGAAATTAAGGATCTCATGATATTCCTATATCCTTTTCAGCCAGCTTCTGCCTGTTCTCTTCCCTAGGAAAGTGTTTTCACATTCAAAGAATGCAGTGGTTACACTCAATTAAAGCACTGACTCAAATCTTAAGCTGTGTGTAAGCTGTTACTGAACACATAAAGTATTAGTGAATTATTGCTGGTCATCTGTGGCATCTGAACACATCAAAGAATCTCCCCAGCTTCAAGAGGAGCTGTTGTAGCAGGCTAAAAAAAGTCAGTGGGCTCTTTCCCACCAGATATCACAAGTCCCTTCATGATAACTACAGTTTCTCATTGAATGCCAGCAATCGATAGTGATTCAGGACCACGTGGACAGAGGTGAGCTTAGCCACAATCCTGTGACAGAGGCTTGAAAAGACACGTCATGGCCTTTTGCTCTGAAATCATCAATCTCTTTGAGCTGGAGGAGATTCCCCACCGCCTATCACTTCTGATTTGCTTTGTGGTAGGCGGTCCTGACAAGTAGAGAAGCGCAGGTCTGACTTCGTTGCGTGATCACGCTCGGCTTGCTAGATCCCGTTATTGAGGGAGCACATTTCCTGCCTGCTTCTAAAACCTGTGCTAATCTATCTCTTTAAATTACATGCCACACAGACAGAAATATGGATCCTCGAGAGGTCAACACGTTGTACAACGGGTTTAAGGAAATAAGCTCAAAGGAAGATATCTGTACTGCCTGTATAACATCTATACATTAACTGCACGCACCAGGGCACGGTGCCCGTCGCTGTCGGAAAGCCAGCAGGTACCAGTCCGCTCTCTTCCACCAGCCAGTTCTGCTCTCCAGGCACCTCAGGGCATGTTCCAGATCCCCAGTGGGACAGAAACTGGCAGCTAGAAACAGCTTGCAGTGGTTTCAGCTCAGTGGAAATGAAGTGTGAAAACACAAAGCAATCCCGTGTTGTTCACGTGAAACGGTATCTTTTTGATACAGAGAACATTAGCAACTCACTGGTCACTTTTGTCATGTGTTTTCTATTGCAAAGCATGAAATGGCTAAAAATTACAAATGCACTTAACTGATGCAAGCATCTCATGAGGTTTAAAATACTGTTAATTCTTAATGGGAGCGTACATAGTCAAATTAACGGACATCTGACGTCGTAGCACTCAGCAACAGTTTGTTTTCATTGCACGTTCATTGCTTGCTTATTAGGCTAAAATCAGGAAGATTCCTGACGTTCTGAGACTACTCTTCAGTGGATCCTGGATGTGGGATGGCCAGGTATAGCTTAGATAACCTGTCTCGGCTCTAACTCCTTGGCGTTTCTGAAAGCGTTACTCGGTTCTGAGCACCACAAGTGTGTTAGGATCAATGAGAAAATGCATTAATTGAACTAATAAATAACCTTCTAATAAATAAATGTTGTAATATATATATATCCATTTTATACCGTGGTAATAAATAACCAGAACTATTGCAGCTTGTCATGATGCACAATTTTAGCAGCATATCCTAATTTTACACTATTTTATTTTAGAACTGAAGATACATTTATCTGTCTGTGCACTAGTACATTTTCCTTTGTAAAACCTGAGCTGCATCCCTTAAACTTCATTATTTGATCCTGGTGCTGTAAGTGAACGCTTTGCGAAAGCAGGAGCTGTGTCCCTCCTCCTTGGCCCTCAAGCAGGTCTGGGTGGCTCTGCCAGGTCTTCCCGAGCGGCTGCAGAGTTTGCAGTCGTGCTGTGAAGGCTGACATAAAACAAGTCAGGATCCTGCCTGGATCAGCTGTGGGTCACACACAGAGAGTCCCATGCAGTTGGGGACATAAACCACAAGGCAGCTTTCCTATTTAATAACAGTGTGTTTAGAAAGTGTCACGTAACTTCCCAAAGAACCGCATGGCCGGCTCTGCGAAGGGTTAAAAGAAATACGTGCATTTTTCAGATTCTGAAAGAGTAAACAAGAAGAATGTTGCTTTAAAAATTCAGAGTCTTTGGGATAGTTCAGTTGGTGCTTTTGAAGTCGAATACCTACTTAAATACTTTATCAAATATTATAATAAATATCTCAAACATTATAATTAACAAAGTTCTTTCTTCTGCAGTTTCCCTGGGACATATTTGGCACAAGGTACAGTAACTGCACTAGGCTTAAACCCCCCAGATTTTACCAAGGCGTATGTCATATTCCTTGAGCATTGTGTGTATGCTTTTGTAAAGCAATCTGGTTTAGATATTACATCAAGATGTACATAAAAGTGTTAATGGAAATCAGGGACAGCTAATATTGATGATAAAGGGTTTGTTAATAGTGGTTAGTAAAACTACTTGAGGCTACCCTGAGGGCTTCCCCCCCTGTTGCAAGGATGTACCTTGGAGCCTTCCTGATTATCTTCTCTCAAGAAGGCCATAACTACAAAACAGGAAAAGAAGTACAAATATAATCCAAGATTAAAAGATCTATATTAAAATTAGTAACGTTTCCCCACAAGCGAAGCGAGTGACAGCACGGCTGGAGAGCACGAAGGGGTTTCGGAGGCTGACGGTACCTGGAACGCTCTGATTGATGCTACTTGCAGACACGGCGTCGAGGGCTGTGAAAGGAGTAATTGCAGAGTTTCTATTTGTCACAATATTCCTCGACGGGATTTCTGATGTCAGTAATTTGTCACCGTGGTTCATTGTCTTGCCGGATGTCAAACAAAATGGAGATGCCAGCGAGCTGATGATTTGCTGTAAGAACGTCGGTGTCAGGACTGTGGGAACAGATTTATAACGAATATTGGGGCGGCTGCAAGAGGGTGGGCGTTCGGGGGGTCTGGCTGTGGCTGGCACAACCGAGTGGTTCGGGAGAGAACCAGCGGGTGCTGCAACACCTCTGCTCAGCCTCCTGTTATCCCCTGGCATCTCGCCTCAAAGGTTTCTGGGCATGGTGCTCCCTCCAGCTAAACTACGTCTGTTGTGTAGCTACTCGGCTGTGGTGAAGTAATTTGTAAGTTGTGTGGAAAGGTGTGTCTCCCTGAGACCCTTCCCCTCAACACGGTAATGCAAAAAAGTACTTTCAGGCTGGTGATTTCCTATCATGGAGTCAACCAAATGTAATCACGGAGAGGTTTTCCTGGGGCTGTAGAGGGGGATGATGCTGAGGGGGCACTGAGCTGGCTGTCGGGGTGCTGGGGCACACCTTATCTCTGCCACCGAACCCTTTTATGGTTGCTCTCATGCTGCCTGGTCTTTCCCTCCGCCTCAGCCAGGGAGGGATATAGCAGGGACAATAATATTTTGCTCCTCTCGTTGTCTTTGTGTAACACATTTGCATTAAAAACTCTTTAAGGCATAGACAAGTCCTTACCGTATGAATACGTATTGCCTGCTATAGAGGGAGCTTAACCTGGATGGGCGGGATCTTAATCTTAATGGAGGTGAGGATTCATTTATACAAATAGTAATAAATCATATTCCTTTGTTTAGCTGATGTTCTGTGTGGATTTAATGGGGAAAAAATACACAGGAGAATCTATGAATGGAACAGGAATTGAAATCCTGGCGCTTCTCAGAAAGTGTTCTGTTAGGTCTATTTTATTGTTATTCTTCAACAGCTGATGCATAAAGAAGTGATAGGAAGGGTCACTGATGTGCTCTGGAGAAAGACAGTCGTGCCTCCTGTCACACTGGAGCATGCAAAAGCCACCTCGTGATTAGACGTGTCACTGGTGGCAAGTTCCAGGTACGAGCTGCCATCATCGCTCTAGGAAAAAAAACCCACAAATGGACCTAACGGGGAAAGCTGACTGTCACAGCGCAGCTGGGTAAAATGCCTCTGCGAGCTCGGGGCGTGTAAATAAAGGCAGAAAGAAAATAATGTGATGGTAAAAATAAGCATGGTGTGAAAAGATCATGTTGTAAATTGAGCAGCGTTCTGGCCTCTTGCTGGGATATTTGCAGGCTGCAATGATATCGCCAATGAGCAAGCTAATGAGAAAGGGCCACAAACCCAGATGTGCGATGGGGAGGTAAAGTTTAAAGCTCTGTTCTCTGCTGATTCAGTTGTTTCTGACCATAAAAATGAAAATATTGGAAGAATGAGAATCTGGCTTGAAATACAGGTCTGTTTTTATCCTGAAGATTTCAGTACGCCATAAATAACATGGATGCTTTTATTCTTACCGATACATATTTTTATTCTCGGGATGCACGTTAGTCTCTGAGGAGAGTTATAGCCCATCTGCTGGGGCTTGCTGTCCGAGCCAGCCCGCCCGCTCCGCCTTCGCTGCCGCGGAGGGGCTCGGGCGGGCGTTCGCGGGGGCACCCGGTTTGATCCAGAGGGTGCACAGGCGGGTGCTTCGTCTTGGGTGCGTGTTAGTGTGTCCGGGAAGGTGGAGGATGCATCTGCGACCTGCAGGTGAGAAGAGGGCCCTGTGGGAAGGTGTGCTGTTGGATGAATAGCTTGATGGATTTCCCCGGAGGGCTGGGATCCCGCGGGCTCCGGCCATACGGGCCAGGACCCGAGACCCTCCTCTCGCCACCCGCTCCCTTGGGGCTGCGCCGGGGAAGCGTCCCTGAAGCACCCGGGTGGATGCTTCAGAAGAATACCAAGGGGTGCGTAGAAAGGCAGGTAGATGTGAACAGGATTGAGAAGTTTTGAAAAAGACAATAAGGATTTGGAGAGAAGCTTCTGAACGAAGAAATGAGATGAAAAAGGAGAGCAAAGCAAGCTAAACAGCACTGCAGAGATGAAATAAAAAGATTAAAAAATGTGGTAAAGCAAGAGAAAAAGAAGAGAGGGCTATAGCAGGAAATGATTGACTCGAGAGCGCATCGTGGTCTGTTGCAGGAAGGTGGGGTAAGGGTGGGAGTGGGCGCAATGAAGGAGATACCGAGGTGACAAAAGTGCATGAGATACCCTGAGCAAGGCTGGTCTAACGACATTCAGTGACTACATTACTTCATTACTTAAAGTGTCTTATCCAAGTAGACTAAATAATTTGACAGATGCATCTTTGGCAGAATGTAGTTAGCTCTTGGAATGTACAGAAATATAAATGGACAAATACAGCAGAAAAGTGAGGGTGAGAGTTCAAAAACATATTAGGGCACACTTGCTTTCTGCTGCTTGTACAGCTTCAAGTAATAATTTCTGAAGAAGACACTTGTCAGTCATTAATTAGGAAGCTGAATAGTGACATTACATGCTTATTTTCCTGCTTTCTATTTCAGGAAGCGCAGCCAGGCTTTTAGACTGACTAGCAGCAAATATGAGGCCAGTGGCCTCTGCAAGAGCCGCGTGTGGGAACTTCTCCAGCGTCGTTGTCTTTATAAGGGAGGCACAGCCCCTCATGGGGGTCTCCCATGGGCCTGTTGCACTCACTGGCATTGTGTGCATTCTCAGTTAATTCAAAATAAATATCTTAAAAGAAATTTCACAGACCAAGTCAGTGCTGATACTTATTTTTGTTAAGTTGCTTATTTATTTTCTCAAAGCTGACTCTTTAAGGAGATATTAATTACTTGCATACAACAGTAAATACCATTTCTGAGCTTGCCTCCTCTGTCAGAGACAATTAACTCGGGAAGAAAGGTGAAATCTCTTTAGTGTGTCTTTATCTTGCAGCTGCTCATTATTCCAGGCTCTCCCCATGCCCTCAGTGATATCCGACGTCTTCGTCCGAATGCATCTTGGAGTTTCACAACGGGCAGGTAGAAGTAGTTAGTGATGTCACTGTAATGGATTGTTATTTTTTAGTGCCTAGCTCCCAGTAATTTTACATTTTCTGTCTGTCACACCTGCAATCTGTAAGAAAAGAAAAAAGTTTGGGCTTATCTAGAAGGCGAGGGAAGATTTCAAACCAGGCTGTCGCGTACCGCAGTGCCATCTAACCAGACAGTGATAAAACTGAATGGGCTTATCTATAAATCACAATAAAGCCTGGCACTGTTCACCTCTGCCTTCGAAGCCTGAAGAGCGGTTAGATTTTCCTATTCGAAACAAACCCAAAATGTATTTATCAGAAACATCTGGAGCCTGGGAGAAGGAAGCATGTATCATCAGAGGACTTTCTGCCCGAATCCGAGCAAAACCATCTATCTCTGGTCTCGCCTTACAGTAACAGAAACGAATGAGAAGCGGGGGTTTGTGTGGAAATACGGATTCCCAAGGGAGCAGGCTCCCAGCCTCCTGCCTTTGCAGGCACCATTCCCTCTGGGCCTTGCCCGGGACATCCGAGGGGAAGGGCAGGCTGGGTGTCAGAGCTGCTCCAGCTGCTGGAGGCCCTGGGATCCTCCCTTGGATGCCGGGGTGGCTTTCCAGGAGAAGAGGGCATCCTGCGAAGTAATACCCATCAGCACAGCCAGTTGTTGGCAAAACCATCCCTGGGGTTCAATATGAAAACGCTGACTGAAGAGCTGGGCTGAGAATGGCGATGTGGCCAGAAATCAGCCACAAATTTGTGTTCCCAGCAATGAAGGCAGGTATTCGCGTGGAGCCGCCTCAGAAAAATCCAAGCAACACTTTTTCTCTGAGAATAATGTAATTTATTGGCGGAGTGCCCGCTGTGTGTCTTAGGATGCCTGTGCTCTTCCCCTTTGTGCTGGGTTCTTGCTCTCCTCCGGGGTCCAGCCCTGCTTAAGCACATGGTAAGGAGCCTGTGTCCCTCCTCTGGCCACCTCCTGATGCCATCTGTTTCTTGCTGCTTCTCCCAGGTCTGGAAGAGGATTGGCAGCAGCGTTGACCTTAGAAAGGGAGATGAGGTGATCGTAGAGAAAGAGGTGGATAACTTTGAAGATCGTGCTGTTGAGGTAAGGTTAAAAGCCGTGGTGCAAGCTAACGTGTAGTAGGAGTGTTCTGCTGGGAGCAGGGGGCCTTTTGGTGACCACAACAGAAAATGGGGCAAGCTGATCATAGCAAGACCGTGCCTTGCAGGATGGAACTCTGATAGGAGATAAGTTAACTGTGGGATAGACTGGGTAAGGTTTTCATCAATAGAGATCTGAAAATACGAATGGCACTGTGCACTACCATGTAGGGGGTTCATCTGGAGCACTCCTGGAAGTGGAAGGATGTCTTACAGAAAAGGGCTTCACCCTGGCAGTGAAAGGTCTGATAGGGGACGTAATTCTTCTCTTAGAGATAAAAATATCAGGCGCTTGCAGAAGCTTTTCATGGTGACTGGCTACACGGGCAAGAGACCAGTCACAAACTTATGCTGGGAATTAGAAAAGCATTTCCACAATTGAAAAAAGGTCTGAATGACCTCCTAATAGGACTAATGTGGCAAACAATGCAATTAACGTGAACCATGGCGTGCTTATGAATACACTTACAGGAGGTGGTTTTCTGCAGAAGCAGAGAAATAGCCCTGGGGAATAAAGGAGGTTCTTTTTGTCTGGGGCCCTTCAAACAGATGAAGGCTATCGGGTTAAATGTATCTACAATCTACTGAGTATCACAGAGTTTGTACCACCCCTAAGCTCTTCCACAGCTTTTAGTATCTACAAATGCCACTGGTTCCTTCTTGCCTGATGGTGTGCTCCTGTCCTCCAAGTGAAATATACGCTGGCTGGCAGTTTGACCTCTTATCTGATTATTTTTTCAAAGGTTAAGCATTCTCTAGTCTTAGAATATGGTATTATTGCAAGACTATTTCCCTTTTTATTTTGCTTAAACACAGTTTTCCACATTAAAAAAAAAAAAAAAGTGCCACTGCTTGTTTGCTAATTGACTGCGTTTCACCTCAAACAGTTATATATTGATTTTCATGTGAAGTGAGCTTTCAGGTTGCCATTTAGAAAGATGAGTTTTGGCAGGGCTCCGTTAGACTTCTTTGTATTATTGCTTATCCTTCAGCTGGGAGAGCAGGCAGCCTTATTCCTGAGTACAAGCTGCCTGAACCACCTCATTCAACCCCGATTCCTTTATTCCGCTTTCTATCAATATGGTCCAAAGTGTCGTTGTTTTTCTGGCCAGTTTATCTGCTGGCCAATGGGAGGCAGTTTACCCGGTGCTCCCAATGGTGTTTTTTTTTTTTTCTTCTGTCAACACTATATCTCCAGGCTCCACCAGCTGCCTGACAGGCTGCAGAAACGCTGCACACGTTTACTGCCATCTGTGAGTGACACGGTGTCTGTAGAGTTTCTGTTTTCCTATGGAGGACACATGCATTTGTAAACTGCTCCTTTGATTGCCGTCATGGAAGATTAGTATCTTGGCCAAACGCTTGGGAGGGGGGTAGGAAGGGGGCTTTTAGTTTTCTTTTTTCATATTAATTGTGCTTGGTCTGTTTGCATCAGCATATATGGAATAAGAGAAGCCAGCCTTCAATCTGATAGCACTTCAGTCGGTTGCCCAGGGAAATGACCGAAGGTGGTTACTCATACAGCAATTTAATGCAGTGGTGACACAGAAGTTGTTTGTTGTTTATTGCATCTTTCTCCAATTGCACTTTCATGAATACTGAGTTTTTCAGGAGTTTGTGAGTGAAAATCAGACAGCCTGTTTCTTGCATGCAAAAATTAGGGAAGTGTTTTTCCAGAAAATTTCTGCTCAAGTCTGTGAAGCCAGTAGAGTCTGGTCTTGAGTTTTCCACATATGAGGAATGTAGCCAGAGTGAAAACCGATACTAAGGTGTCAAAACTATGCCCCTGAGATGTTCCTATTGTTACCAGTTTTTCAGTGATAAGTTGTGTAAATATGCATGTTAAATGATGACTTTCATCATGAAGAGTTTTACTGATTTCTCTTTAGCATCCATGAAATATGCGTTGATTTTAGACAGACTGATCACTTAATATTCCAGCCTGTGTCTTACATTAGATTGTGCTTCTGCACTTTGTTCAGAAATACTGTATAGAATTGAAATTTATTGCCTTGGATGAGCGTGGGAGGTGAAGGTGAGGGAGTACTCTTCTTTGTGGTTTTTAATATTGCCCTGGAAAAAGTGGTATGATTGGTGTCCGGTACGCACGTAAATTTAAACAGTTTATACCAGCTTGCTGGATAAGCAAGTAACTTGACTATTGTTGGAGTCAAACAGTACAAGCTAGACCCAGTCCCTTGGTGAAAACACTAAGAAAGAGAAAGATAAGATTATGGGTGATGAGAAAGCCATGGACAAGTGTGTTCATAGTAGAGATGGATTATTTCAGTCAAATGTAACAGAGACTGAAAGACAAAAAATGAAGGCTATCGTAGGCAGGGTCAACCTGTTCTTTATCCCAATACAACAAGTTCAGCTCTTAATTACTGATGGTATTCAAGCTCCGGATAAAGCTCAGATACAGAAAAATGTTATAATGCACTCTTTTTTAGATGGAAGTGTGAGAAGGGGCATTAGCAAGAAGGAACAACAACTACTAAATACTTTCAAAAATAAAGCACGGAACTAAATGTTGAGTTTGTATTAGAAAACGTTTAACAGAGAGAAAAGATCTAATTCGGAATGGAGGGGTCTATGGAGAGTCAAAAAAAGTAGCTCTGAATTGCGGTGGTTTAAGCAGGCAGGGGATGTGGCTGGGGTGACAGAACCACCTCTGCAAAAATCAGTCTTATCAGGCTTGACCCGTTGGCCAAGAGAGGAGGTGGAAAAAGGGCATGTTACACAAGACTTTAAGCTCTTGTAGTAAGCCAAAAGTAACAAGAAAAAACATCTTTAAGGAACGAGTGGGCCAAGAAATGTTCCAAATGGGCCAAGGCAGAAGCTGAAGAGCTCGCCCTTGGCAGAGCTGTGTGAGAGTGTGTCTTGACACGCAGCGTTAGCTGGACACCGCCAGCAGTGCAACTCCTTGGTACCAGCCATGGGAGTCCGCGGAAAATGTTTCAGTGAATTCCCAGGCATCCTCAGGACTGCAGCCAGCTGGACCTGTGATTAAGGTGACTCTTCAATGACTTTGCAAGAGGCTTGTTCACCAGATGCGGACGATCCCTGACACAGACAGGGGACCGGAGCACAATGCTCAGCGAGCGTTCCTAGGTTTTGGCATCCTTCCCCTGTTGAGTGTTAGAAACCACTGCTTGTTATCGAACGCAGTGTTGAATGTGCCGTGTATTAAATTGGGCAAATGGTTTTCACATCTTTCTCTCTGCCAGTCGTAGACCAGACTATCTGCCAAATAAATTCACAGACTGTCAGGCTTGCCAGTGAACAACTGATACATTACTGAGATTATGTGAATCTGGTTGAAAAATGTGGATGAAGATGGCCTGCGGAAGGTTTGAAGGGAAAGAATGTCCTCTCTTAGCAAGGTAATAAAAGTTATGAAAGGTCATTCCAGAAAAGGAAACGGTCAGGAATATGAAGGTCTAGCGTCAAAGGGAAAATTAAAAAGTGGGAATATGGGCGATTGTTTAATAAATAAAAGAGTACGTGGCTTAAAACTGATGAAGTAGTAATCGGGCTCATTAAAGAGGCATACGGCAGTTTGCTGTCGGCTTTGGGAAAGTGCTGAACAGATCAAGTCCCAGGCTTGATTCTCGTGTGCTTCCCAGGACTGCATGCTGTGAACGGGGAGGATTTGGGGAAGAATTGTATTGCTTTTTCTCGTGGCTCAAAGGGTGTGTTGAGAGGTATTTTAACAATATTTTAAGGGGGGTGTTACCATCCGGTATACTCCCACCACCACCCCACCCGGACCTGACTTGTCATCTACTCGATGCGTTTTGCATTAATAGCCCTGTAATTGTTCAGTGCTTGGGGCAAGGACTGTCGTGGTACTCGTAGGTACTGCTACAGAGCAAATAAATCATGGAAATTATGTCTTCGCTCCTTATTCTAGACATTCTAAATATATTTTGCCTCCAGTCCCTAATTTTGGCAGATACTTTTGTCATTATTTTAAATTGATCACATAAGGGATTTGGTAGTGATTTGAAATGGTCGACAATTGTGAATACTTTTTTCTATGAAAAATTATGTTTTGGAGCTTAATTAGCATCGTGGTGTGATATATGTTTAAATTAACGCCTACATTCTCAGAGGTGTCTGTCGGGGGAATTTTTGTGAAACTAGACCTGAAAATGGAATGAACGAGTAAAATAAGGGACAACTGAGAAGTCATTGCTAGGTTTTTATGCAGAGGTTCCTCCGACACATTTCTGGGCTGTAGCCCAAATAGCTGCTTTCGGTCTAGTTCGAAAGGATGTGAAAATTGAAAAAGACCTGTTTTGTGTTAGTCAGGAGATCAGTGTTTTGGTCTTGGCTTTCACCATCCCTGCTTGAAGGATGCTGGGTAAGAGCAAGTACCCGTGCTGTGATATGGTACCAACTAGCGAATTCCTACCAGTGTTAAAAATACTCTACCGCTTCATCCTAACTAAGCAGCTGAGTAATTATAGACTAGGCTGTAAATACTTTGGTCAGGCATTGGAACAGGCTGTCCAGGGAGGTGGTTGAGTCCCCATCCCTGGAGGTGTTTAAAAAACGAGTAGATGGTGGCACTTTAGGATATGGTTTAATAGGAATGGTGGTGTTGGGTGGATGGTTGCACTCGGTGATCTTGGAGGTCTTTTCCAACCTATGAGTCTATGATTTTATACTCTTCGGTATGTGTAGTAAAATGGTTAGCCCAGAAACCATCTCTGTGCTTTAGCCACCTGGCACAAATTACCACCCTATTTGTTGATTAAGTAATACTGGAATTGAGAGCATAATAGTAATATAAACATTGGTCAGTTTAATTTCTATCAACATTGATTTCAAGTAGTAACTTAAATGTTGTACAAATTCATTTATTAAGTCAATATTGATTTAGAGTACATGGCAATCTCCCAAATCTGTAAATGACCAATTATTTATATCTGTAGCCTAAAATGAAGTCAGTTTTGCATCTTGCAAACTGGTGAAAACTTGCTTTCACCCAGTGGCTGTATGAACCACATATAACCCTGAAAAAAATCTCTTTCACATTGTGGTAATAAAACTCTTTAAAATCCCCCTTGTACAGGGTAAGTGCCGATACAAGCCTTGCTGCAGAGATACGCCTGGCAACCCTATTCTAATCGTTCTTGTTCAGTTCCCCGCCCCACGGATGCAGCGGGGACCTGAAGTGCTGCTGTGAATGCTGCCTCCCCCGTAAGATGAGCTGCATTTTGAAACCTGTGAATCTCCCAGTAAGAGAATTTCGGATGCTGGTGTCTTGTACAGGATTCGTACTGTTAGGATCGTACTTATATTTTGAAACCCCTGAAGTATGCGATACTTAAGTGGACTAAACCAGCTTCCAGTCTTTATCTCCCCCATCAAATTGTCTTCCCGTGAGAGGTAAAGCTCTGCTCTCTGCCCTTTTCAGTATGTTTACCAGCTTGAGTCTTTCATTCAAAATCATTTTGTTCCAGACAGTTTAAGACTCCTTTTAGGGTTGATTGTGATTTCCTCCTCCAACTTTCCTTCTCGAGCAAGATTATACATTCATTAATCAGTCTATTTTTGTTTCAAATCCATTCCTTCAAAGATTGGGCTATCAGACGATGACCCTTTCTTAGAAATTACAGGCTATCTGTTGCACGAAACAATCACTTAAATGATGCCTCTCTAATCTCTCTTCCCAGTCAGCTTTGGAGATGATGGCAGGGCTATTATCAGTAGAACTGACTTGGAGGAAGAAAGGGAAATGCAGATGTAGTCTTGTTGACGATTTTCTGAGCAAGCGGAGTGCAGGCACTAAGAGCTGGTCATTGATACGGCCGAGATCTCGAGAGGGGGAGAATGGAACTGTGACAGAGGAAACATTTTTAATGCTTTCTGGTGAAAACATCTCTCTGTCTTCCTTCTGGCCCTTTCTTGAAGGATGTCTTCCTTGTGCTTAGAGGGTGCCCGGAGCCAGAGACCCATTCCCTCTGGCCTCTTCTGTAGTCGCTGGCAGTAAGGATGGGGCTGACCAGGAGCAGTCTTTGTACACATTTACAGGTGAAGGCAGCCCGTTTACAGGAACCGATGGGAGAGTAAGATGGGACAGGCTGGCGGCTACCCCCTTCCTTCCAAGTGTTCTATCAGTTGCGGCACGTTCTCTTGTTATAAAGGGTACAAGACCATGCCAGCAAGAAATATCTCAGCTGGTATACTGCTCTTCTTTATGCCATTCTGTATCATTAGAGACCCATATTTAATACACACAGCTCCAGTTCTGCAGTAATGGAAGGTGGCAAGATGGAAGGGAATCAGTCTCGTCATTTCTGAGTGAGCAGATTGAGTGACGGGGGTCGTTTTAAGCTGCTACTGCTTGCAGTTGGTAACATTGCCATCTGATTGCACTTTGGTTGGGAAAGAGAGGGCTAGGAAAACAAGTCTGTTCCTAGGCAGTCTGTTTTTATTTTTTGTGGCCACTGCTATTTTCACGGTTTTCAATATTTTTGAAGAACAGCATTAATTCCTTGGGGGGAAAGAAAAAAAAAAAAAAGAAATAATTTGCAAAATACTGTCTGTTCTTTGTGACTAGTTCCTCCTCATAACTATAGGGTTAGACAATCCACCAACTACAAATAATTTGCCATCTGCGTGTCTCTGTTGCCAGATTCTGAGCCCCGTTTTGAATAGGCTCATCTTGGGTTTTAGAAAACAAGAAACTTGTCTCAGCAATTCGTAGAAGAAATTATTATTTGATTCTCTTTTTAGTGAATTTGCATTAGATAAAAGATGAATGGTACAAGTCAATAAAGTGGCTGCCTCTCCTCGTTTGTGTGAGGGAGGATTTCTGAGAACTTTGGCAGAGCCGAGCAAACTGAAGGCAAAGTGAAAACCGGGACTGTCTCTTGCTCTGAGCACGAGAGAAGCAATATTTCCTTGCCTTCAGTGAAAGACAAATGCATCTACCTGCCTGCTGGTCAGACATGCTTTAAAGAGCTTTCCTGCAGTCTGGATTGGCATGACGAGTTACTGGTTAGAAGGACCGTGCTAGTTGATTGATGAATAGCAAAGAGAGTGATGGAATTATGTTCTCTGGCCCAGAAAGGGGTGCTTTTATCTATTTTTGCTTTGCTCTTGGAACCTGAATAGCTTAGCAGAGATTCACAAGTGATAGTGATACCTCTATAGTGATAGCTCTTAGTTACACCATCTGGGCGTACAGAAAACGGGCGCTTCTGGTGACGTGTGGCCTCCTGTGCTGCACAGTCTTTCCTCCAGCTCTACCCTCTAGTGAAAAGAAGAAAAATAGACCCTTTACGTTCCTAGTGTTGCATCACTGGGTGATTCATGCAATGATGAAGCTTTGTCTGACGTGTTAAAACAGATTTAAGGCATGATGGGAGAGTTATGAAGTCATTTTAATCGAAGTGTTCTTTAACGAGTCTGTTTCTCTAAAATCACATCGCGGTGTTCCTCTGTTGTGGAACTCCCGAATAAACAACATTTCAAATAACTATTTAATGCCATCTGTGGAGATGCAAAATCCATCTCTTTTCTTATCCCTTTTGATAGATGTTTCTGGTGGCTTTATCAGAATAAGTGAAAAGGGACAAGGGGAGGGGGAGTTTGTGTGAATGATTAAGCCTGCTTTTTTTTTTTCTGGCTAATTATAGAATTTATTGGACTCCAGTTCCTTAATTTTTTTAATTAAATCCTTATTGTAGTTATGCTAAGAGTTAACCTGTGTAATTCTCCTATCTCTGGGTGCCTTATGAACATAAATGTATTGTTATTAACACTGCTTATCATAACTGAATTTTTCTCACACTGTTTGACTACTGGGAGCCATAAAAAAGCATCTTTAATGCTAAAGTCTGTTGGGTATGTGCCAAATATATTGCTAGAAAGCATGCTGAACCTCAGGAGGAAGAAGCAGACTTGTTTATGTTATTTGAGGCGTGAGTGTCCTTACAGGCCAAAGGAGGATGAATAACTGTTGCCATCATAGCTGGCACCTCACTGTCATGGTGCAGTGCGACAGGGAACGTGTGAACCCTCTGCATTAAGAACGTTTCTGCGGGTTCTTGACACCCTTTCCTGCCCCACAGTTGCAGTACATTTTTGCATATTGAGATTTGAGTTTGGAGCATTGCATTTCCACCGTGTGATGCTCAGTGCAGGCTGCAGTAACTGCATTGGCCTCTACTGAATTGATGCCTTATAGAATTTGGTCCGATATAATTAACGACATCACGACACAAAGTCCATAATTCAGCAAGGTGCCAAGTTTTTCTGTGGGTAAGAGCAGTATTATTGAGATCAATAGAAGTAATCATGAATTTAAATTAGGTGTGTGTTGATGTGCAGGATTGAGTCGAAACGTTCCTAGGACAAGGAAGCAAGAGCACCAGTCTCAGGCTGAGAGGAGAGCGTTGGACCTTGGCCAACAGTGTTCAGTGCCCAAGGTGTCTGAGGTACAGTGTCCGTGAAGCCGAAGGGTTGGCTGGTGCAGTTTGGGATAGCAGAGGCACCTGAAGCTATCCCGAAGACTAGAAGTGATGAGCAGCTCTGAATCCTGGTGCACTCTTTTATACGTCAGAGATTTGTATTTAACCACTGCTTGTATTTAGAGAGGGAGAAGATGAAGATTAAGCAGCCTGAATTCCATGGCAGTGCCCTTTTGGTCTGCTATCATTGCTTGTTTATAAAAAGTAATCCCCAAGCGCTGCCACTTATTTCACAAAAATAAAAAAGATCTGTGAATTGCTCCTATTTCTCAATACACAGTATTTCAGACAGCGAAGGAAACCATACTTCCAGCGTACATGTCTAGGCAGTGGGATGCTACGCACTCGTGTGGGTGTGATTGAATTTATCGTCCTAGTTCAATAACAGCCCATTTCCAGTGTGCACAGATTGACTCAGTTTGTCACAGTCTGAGTGACTACGGGCGAGTGCAAGCCCTGCGCCCTTCCAAGCTGTCAGGGGTCTGCCCCGGCTGATGCCACTTCACGGCACGGATGTCGAACGCAGCAACCAGCTCACGATCCTTAGAGCAGAAAGCATGGCTTCAGGATGCCTGAGACTTTAAGTCAGGGTAAGAGACTGGCCGTTTAACTCCCTTATTTTATGAAATACTGTCCCCCTCAAAAAGTATTATCTAACAGCAAAAGGTACTACCTTACCGCTACTGAAAATGTAATTCATTTTAGGATGGTTGTTAAGCAGCTAATTAATAAAATAATTCTTTTTGGTTTTACAAATGTTGAAAAGAATATTTTTATTCGCAGAGACTGCCAAGTAAAATGTGAGTTGCCAAGTAAAACCTTGGTAAGTTTTGCGAAAGAAGGAAGAATTAACAAAATATTTGCTGTTGGCACAAGGAGTGTCTGCAGTGATAGGATCCTAAATATGTGTTGGCTTTCTGGTGAAATTAGCACCTCCTGCCACTAGCACGATACAAAGTAGGTTTTACTGTAGCTTAACCATTTTCTTGTAAACTTGATTAAATCACACTTACAGTTAATACTTCTTACCAAAATAGTACTTCTTGCCAAGAAAAGGCTTTATATTGAACAAGGCATTCCACTGGACCCGGAATAAAATTACTTTGTCAAGATTTTTCTCCTGGATTTACTTTAAGGATTCAAAATTTAGAGTTTAAAAAAGCGAGCGCATTTGAATAAAATGTTTACACTGACTTTTCAGCTGAAGCAATTTTGACCTAAACCAATCTGCCCAACTTCAGAAGTACGTGTGTTTTAACTACATCCTCAAAGAGAGGACTGCTGCTGTAACTGCTCCCCTTGCGTCTCGTGGACAGGTGACAAAAGAGTGGCAAGATCTCTCTTCCGTGTGAATTCAGATTCCTGGAGGAAAAGTGACTTTGTTCCACGCTCTTTTTGCCAGCTGACACACAAAAAGACTAATGACTTTTCTCTTGCTCCACAAAAATGACGGTGATGGGTTAATGGCCTTCATTAGATGTGTCACCTACCGTCCCCCAAGCCCCGTCGCGCGCGTATTGTCCTCCCCTCCCACCGAGGCCGTGTATCACTCTGCTGATGATGTGGAGGGGGGCACGATCCTTCCGCAGCGGGATGGTGCAGTGTGCCGTCACCTCCCAGGTCCTGTGCAACCACCTGAGCTGCTGGTCGCCCTGGCTTCCTCCAGTTGCTCTTCACTCCGTGGTAACTCTCCAGAAATGCGTGTGAATAGCCTGCTTTCATGCCTGAACTATGTTGCGTGATTAATGCTTAATGAGTTCATTATCCTATTTAACATTTCATGGATAATTTGCAATTATTTAAAAACAAACGTGTATATTCAAGGTCTGAATTAATGGAGAGAAAAATGAGTGCTGAAATACATACATATTGGTGGGGTGGGTAATTGCTTAGCACAGGAGAAATCCCCTCCTCTTCTCCCACACGTAACCCAAATATATAAATGGGTGGGTAGGTGCATGCCCATATACACACACGTATATGTATGTGCATACATTAGCTTGCGCTGTGTCTTTCTGTGAAAGGTGGTATGAAGATAGCTCTTCCTGCTACAGGGAGACTGTGGATTTGAGAGGGATTGCTATGACCTGTTTCCTGAAATACTGAGAGCTAACTAGTTGGTTAAGCCTGAAGTGCTTTCGGCTTGAGTAGTTTCATCCTTTTCTCACGTAGGTGCACAGGGAAACGCAGAATATAAAAAGGAAAGCTGGGATTTATTTGCATACGTTTTGTTTGAAAAGTCAGTCAGAAGGGACAGATCCTGCTCACGAGGAGGGCTGAGCTAGAAAAGAGTTCCAGTACTTTTTAAGAGTATCTGCATCACTTAAAGGCATTTTTTACGCTAGCTTTTCTTCTCTTCCACTGCTACTTTCATTCCTGATGCGTTGCTGTTTCTCTTGCTGTCCTTCTCTACCTTGAAAGCGATGATCTCTACAGCCCGCGGGACAGAACTGATAACGTTATCTCCTGGTAGACATCGCATGCCAGGCAGAGAGATTTGTATTTGGTGGACAGCACCTGAAATGAATGTATGTTCAGCCTCCACTTGACAATATCCTTTAGATTACGGTTTCTTGGCTTGCTTAATGCGGTATTATACTAGACGAGACTTGCGAATCAGAAACTGTTAGAAGATATTTGCGTCTAAATCAAAAACAGTATTCACCTTAGATGAAATTCCGCTCCCCCACAGAAGCCAAAGAAATTTTGCCTGCCGACTTTCCTGTGACCAGAATTTCAATCAGAGTTGTTGCAGGGAAAAACAATTGAGTGGCTTTGGTGGTTATCATTTCAGTCAGAATCTCCTGCATTTTTATTAAATTAGTACCCAATAACAATAACTTCAGAGAGTGTTAGAGGACAACAGAAGAACAAAGGAGGAAAGGAAATCTTGAGAGGTAAAGATTTTTTTTCTAGAGGCACATGCTAGCCTTTAACGAAGGATATAGTTACGCCCCATCTCTGGAAACCTCAAGAGGAACCGATAATTAGTCTGCTATAATCTGTATCAAAGCAAAATTAACGGTATCCTTGGGGGTTACATATGTCTGGGCAATTTGTGATAGTGAGAATTTATTGGAAATACGCTCTGGAACCTGCCCAGGAACAGATTAGTCCATTATGGAGACAAAGGCATCCGCATCCTTCTGCTCTAGCAGTGGATCGCGGCTCGCCGTCTGTGGGTTTAGATTTTTGTGCAGCTGGAATAGACTACGTGCCTGTGGTGAGTGGTCAACACAGAGGAGTAAACCTGGAGAAGTGAACCGTGTTTGAAAAGCATTTTGTTCCAACAGTTTGGAATGGTGTTTTGTACTCAACAGAATAGAGTGTCAGAGGTTTAACTTTAGCGTCTCACTTGAGAGAGTTCTGCGAGGCTGCCGCGGGTCTCGGAGCAGAGATCGTGCATCATGAAGAAAATGAAGTTTTGAAAAGCCCATGGGAACCAGAAAAAGCTTATATTGAACTTGCATGTTGCGTTGGCAATTATAGGCTCAAAAACTTAGTGACAACATAAATCTGTGTTTTTACTAAATGAACTCTGTAAGGCTTCAAAAGAAGGGCGTGAGTTCAGTCTGGTTTTAGGTACAGTATTTCCGATTTTGTCATTGCTACTTTAAATATTAAAGGCCAGGCCAGATCTGGTTTATTGTATTTTCTATTTATATTGATTTTATCAAGGAGAAGACAGAATTCCTAGCTAAGGCTCTGTCATCAACGTAACGTTACTAGAAAGTGTTTTGCAGACAGAAGTAGAACTTCAATAACGCTGACTGAGCGTGCCTTGCGAGGCAGAACTCCCAAAACCGATAAGCCTTGGGCTTCCCTCAGTTTTATTCTCCAGGTTTTCCCACAGCTCGTCTGGACGCAGGTTATCTGTTTTCAGCAGTGTGGACTCACGTGATGGCACGACATTATTTGTCACTAGAGATGCTATTTTGCTCTATAATGTTGAAGAGGGGAGGAATGACTGCTGCAGCAAATATTTCTGAGCCCGGCTGGCTGCAGTTGGGGGACTGGATGTGCCGTGGTGGAACTCAGCTGGAAAGGCAGCAACGCTGGGAACGCCCGGGAAGGGGGAGCGTGAAGCCCAGAGGACCCTGCTCCTGCCCTGATCTCTGCTGGGCTGTCCTTGGGCTGTGTGCTTTTCCAGTTTACATCTGCTGAGCAGACACCTCTCCCAGCCCCGCCGCAGCCAAGCTGCTGGGTGGCTGCAGGGGCAGCTCCGGGCGCAGGGCTCCTGCCGCACCCAGCAAGGGGAGAGCACTGAGCACGCTTTGGGTCTTCTGCAGAGCAGGAAAGACCTTCACCCCCTGCTTCAGCGCCAGGTCGCTGCCCAAGAAGCAGTTAGCAAAGATCTGCCAAGCAAGTCAGAAGATGCAGAACGCAGAATTTCCGTTCTGCTAGTAAATAAGGGAACTTGGGGAGACAGCTGGCACTTAGAAGTGTTTAAAAACCCATCACTATTTGTGCTTTTCTAAATTACTCGGATACCACACCTGTGGCTAGGGCGAGAGAACTGAGAAAACCAGGAATCATGGTTTTCTTCATAATTCTGGATACATTTACAATTGAAATATAGACTTCTTTGACAAAACAGAGCTAAAATCTTTCACGTGGTTGTAATGTATTCCAGTTAGAAATGCAGGAATGTTGTATCGTCTTACAGCTAGGGTGTAAAATCACATGAAGAAGAGAACATTTAAACTAGATTTATCCCCTGTGGAGGATTTTGTGCGGAAATTAGAAGATGATCAGATCTCTGAATGGTAATTTAATAGCTAATTTAAAAGCCTCTCCTGCTCAAATTATCAAGAAACCACAAGACACAAAGTTATATATTATACAATGTGTATTATAACATAGGCATATGCTAGTGAAGAAAGGAGTCCAAAAACACAGTTTGAGTTTCATATTAATTTAAAGATGTAAGATTACCTAAAATGTCAGGTGCACTGAATCATTTTTAAAGCACAAATTAGCACGAAAGCAACCTATTGTTCTGGCTTTAGGCAGATTCTACCTAATCCCAATATACCACTCTGGGAAGTAATTTCTCATTCAACATTCTGTCTATTAAATTCACCTGCAAATAAATGAGTGTTGCACTGCAGCCAGAGACTTGGCAAATTTATCTAATTTGGGACTGAAATCTCTCTGCCTTCACCTCCCTGTCTTTAGTATCGAGGGCTGTGGCTTTACTACTGCCACTAATCTCCGATGCAGCGTGAACTAAGCCCTGATCACTCAAGCAGGCAAGCGTCAAGCCACCTGGAGCTCTGCACCGACGCTGGTGCCTCACGGTCAAGCTCAAATTGCCTCTTACCTTTATTGTCTCTGCCACTACCTTTAGAAGTTTTTTTTATATACTTCCTTTCATAATGATATTCCTCATGCAGAGAGGTCAAGGAAAATCAGAACTATTAAACCGATTGTACCAAGCACAATAGAATTAAGCAGCACCCCTTCAAAATCCTGCAGGAAGAATACGTTTTCAGGTGCTCTCTGCTACATTAAGAAAGTAATTTTCTATTATTTATTCAATAATTGCCATCCATTTTTACACCGTCTCCTCTTGGCTTAAAGATGCCTTTGTGAAACAGGGAGATGGTTTTGCTTGCACAGCTGCCCAGGGAGCAGGGAGTTTGTTAATGGGTGATGATGCACAGCTCCCCTTTGTCTTCTGGTTGGGTGGCCGAGCTCTGAAGGGATTTTTCCTTTCGGTGAAATTCTCACAGTGAACCTTAAAGTCCTGTGGCAGTCTGTCTCCCACCAACTCTCCCTTTCATTTAGGCAGCTATGAAAGAACAGGTATTTTCTTGTCCTGCTTAGAAGAAGCGAGAGAGAGAGAGGAAAAGTAAAA
>Ga0181612_166031_pt1 | contig 23931 bp, 23 predicted proteins | sample HoacroProtozoa21_FD_119630 | JGI IMG/M metagenome (GOLD analysis project Ga0181612, IMG submission 119630) | Hoatzin crop microbial communities from Cojedes, Venezuel. Combined Assembly of Gp0051906, Gp0051904, Gp0051908
AACTGATACGAAAAATCACCCTTCACATAGCGGCATATCGACATCGTGCGCTGCTGCCCATCGATAATCTCATAGTTCCCGTCATCCTTGCGCGACCAGAAAATCGTGTTGAGCGGAAATCCTCGCAATATGGTGTTAATCACTGCCCTTTGCTGGCGCTCACCATAGATAAACTCACGCTGATAGGGAGGCCGTATGTTTAGCCTGCCACCATAGCCCACTACGCCATTCTCGCCATCATCCACATAGCCCTCACATAGTTCACGCACTGTTACTTGGGTCTGCTCAATCTTCATAATACTTCCTTATATTTTACGTCTGATGAATATTCTACTATATAATCGTTTGCCTTTTATATAAACTCTACCTTTTGAAATGTTTAGCATATATTCGTTTCCAACAATTTCAAATTGGTATGGATTGTATTTATCCAAAAATGAGATGGGTACACCCATCACGCCATCATAGTCCATAGGTATGTCTGAGGTCTTGCTCACCTCTATGGCATCATAGTTATCATAGGTGGGATATTCTTCGGGCGTGTAGTACTTGTAGAGAATGATGTTCTCATGGCGTTTGTCATGGTCTAGGTTGGTGAACCAATGCACGCCCGACACCCTAATCATGCCTTGACGATGGTCGCCTGCGGTGGCGGTATCCTCATATTTTGATATAAAGTGGCCTGCCCCACCCTTAAAGCCAAATCCGAGCCAAATCAAATTGTCTTTGATAAGCGGAAAGATTTCTTTATAAGTGATGGCTCCTTGATGTCCTATAATCAAGAACTTTTTTTCATACTTCATCAGTTGCGCCACATATTCACGAAATAGGGAGAAAGGCGGATTGGTGCAAACGATGTCGGCTTGCTTGAGCAGGTCGATGCACTCCTTGCTGCGAAAGTCACCATTGCCTTGCAGTGGCTTGGCATGGATGCTACCAAACTCGGTAAGGTCGTTGATGCTGGGCGTGCCATCATAGTCTAGATAGACCGCTCGGTCGGTGGCATTCAAGCTAAACAAATCGGGCTGGTCGTTCTTGTAGCAGGTGGCCACCAATCGCCGTAGCCCTAACCGATGAAAGTTCAACACAAAATAGCGCACAAAGTTGCTCACACGCGGGTCATCGCAGTTGCACAGCACCGTCTTGCCCGCAAAGTGGTGGGTGTAGTGTTTCAGCTCATTTTCTACATCAACGAGTTGGGTGTAGAACTCATCTTTTTTGGCTTTCTTAGCGGCCTCTAATTTATCGTTAGCCATAATCTGTTTGGCCAATCGCCCGACGGTTCCCAAAGTCAGGCAGGTGTCAATACACAAAAAGCGTGGGAACTATTGCATTGCCGCTAAGTTGAGGCCGACCAAAGCCCTGATGCAAACGACAACCAATAGACCCACGCCTGAGGCTATATGAGAGCCCATCACGGGCTAACATACTACCCAGACGTGAGCGCTATTGCCGATTATCCTTGCATCTGAAAATTTGGTCGTTTCAACTTAGGATAATACCGAATAACGCCTTCACGTTAATTTTCCACAATGTCACTTGCCCACAGCACGAGAGGCTGGGCAAGCGGTGCAGCGACACATTGCACCACACCACTGCAAATATACGATGATTTTACCAACCTAGCAACCCCCATTTTCAAAAAACATATATCTTTGTGGAGAAAACGATAAGCGAGGTTTTAAAGGTATGCAGAAATTCGTTATCACAAGCGAAGGTGTTTTCAAGTATGGAAACGTGAGGATGCACAAGGATTTGCTTGCAGCACAAGACAGGTGCATCGGTGGGGGATTCTATGAGTTTGACTACGTTTCCAATAGCCTTCTGCTATCAGGCAAGTCCTATGACTTCGGCAAACCTAAATGGAACCGCATCGACGTACTGAAATTGCCGTCGGCATTTCAGGGATTAACAATACGCTACGAAGGAGAAGATGTGAGCCAATTCCTTCAGGTGCAGTTCGTCTGAAGCCTTCAATCAAGAATTGTTTTGTTCTAAAAATGGTTGGCCTAGAAATTCTAACTATGGTGTAGAAATAGCAATATTTTGTACAGATAATCCACTATTTGTTTGTTATCTGTTCTTGTTTTTACTATCTTTGCAATGTATTAATTTTATTGCTTTTTGAATATTAGTTTATGAATAAGGCAGGCATCGCTGCGAAGCGTCGCCTGTTTTTTTTGTACATATCAGAATTTTTCCATACCTTTGCAGCGGTAAATCATAAAATTATTAGTGTTTTTCATAGTGGCAGGTCATGCTGGGAAGCATCGCCTGTTTTTTTTGTACATATCAGAATGATTACCTATCTTTGCCGTGAATTAGATTAAATATTTAAATACCTTTTAAAAATTAATGGAATTGTACAGACCGCGCTTCGCAGCGCGGTCTGTTTTTTTTGTATCATCAAAATTTTTACTACCTTTGCAACAACGTACTCAATGTTCGTACATCCATTTGTATGCAGTCTTTGCTGAAAAGTAGGGACTGCTTTTTTGCATTTATCAAAATTTTTACTACCTTTGCACCGTGTGTTTTTCATACAACTATCTTTTAGGATAGTTATGGCAGACTCTGCTGCGAAGCAGGGTCTGTTTTTTTGCATATTCCCAACTTTTGATTATCTTTGCATAACTATTTTAATACATCCTTTAAGTTTGGTCAGGCCACGCTGCGAAGCGTTGCCTGTTCTTTTTGATACCATCAGCTTTTTTTTCCATACCTTTGTGCTGATTGAAACTCAATCGAAATTATTATAATTTTTTTGAAATAGACCACTTTTTTAGGGAATCTGTTTTTTCTTTCCCAAAAATTGATTATCTTTGTGGCAAGTAATATAACTACACAACATAGTAAGATTCAAAGAACGCCTCACGCTGGGAAGTATTGGGCGTTTTTTGTTTTTACGCATTTGGGACAATGAGAAAAATGAGAATTTTTGCCCCGTTGCTGTTGGCGGTCATCGCACACGATAGCCCCTACATTGGTTTTATCGTGAGTCCCAGGCATGGCCTCACAAGGGCTACAAGGGCGGTGCTGACAGAGGAATGCTTTTTTAGGGGGTGAGCGAGTGGTGGGTGTTAAACTTTTTTGTAAGTTTGCAGTCTAGAAGTTAAACCTAAGCTAACAAGCAAACAACAATCATCAACATTATCTAACATAACTCACACAACACGATGAACAAACAACTACATTATTTTGCCCTGCTCATAGTGGCAGTGGCCACTATGGCACTCACATCGTGCCACGACGACCACGATGGCCCCTATTTTGAAGACATCATTGGTAGCTGGGTATCAGATTATGGTCACGACTACTATGGCGACTACGACATTCTAGGCACCGATGCTGTGCGCTACGACTTCTATATCGACCACACGGGTCGCTACACCTACTACTCCACTTGGGGCCAAGAATACATTGATTTTGATTGGTACGCCTATGGTGACCAGTTGCAAATCAACTACTATGATGGCTCCTACGAAAATCTGTACTACGGCTTTGACAACTGGGGCTACTTGCTGTTGAGTCCCTATTACAACTTCAGCGAATACACAGGCTACCGCCCCGCTATGTAGGGGGGCAAGTGGGTAGCTACCGACATCATTTATTAACAATAGCGGGCGAGAACAATCTCGCCCGCTACTATTTACACATATATCCTATCACTTTGCACGCTCATCGTGGAGCGACAACCGCTATCAAGGTTGGGCCGACCAATCGATGGTGCGTGCAAGCTTTTGCTCATAGTAGCGCTTGAGGTCGCTATAGCGGCAATAGGGGCTACCCTCGCCGATTGTGGGCACGGGTAGTGTGGCCTCGTGCTCGTTGAGTAGCACCTTGACTAGGATGTTGTCCTCGCTGTTGGCTTTGGAGCCGATGGGGCGATAGAGCACCATCTGTATGTTGCAGCCCTTAGGGAAGATGTTGTAGTCTTGCCATTGTTCGTGCAAGTGCTCGAGGTCGTCGCAGCTATAGTTCACTTGGTCTAGCTCCATCAGGCAAGCCAATGGCAACAAGCAGGTCTCGTGACCAAAGCGCAACGAGGCACCATGTTGCCCGCTAGCGATGGCACTGTCGGCACTAGCTATCATGTTGCGCAGCAGGGCACGCTCGATATAGGGCATGCGGTTGCCATTGGCAGGAGCATTAGCCCAGTGGGCATACCAATAGATGTTCTTGAGGCGCCAGAGCTCAAAGATTTCGTCGTTGGTGAAATAGTGATACAGATTGATATCGTCAAACTGATGATGTCCTTGCAGCGAGCCTGCCACATCAAAGGTGTTGCGCATCAGCCAGTGGCCATCGAGGTTGGCATGAGCCCATGCGGTGTCGGTGACCAGTTGGTCAACAAATCGGTGAGGCTGCACATGCTGCTGATAGAGCGCATTGGTGATGGCATCTACCCGCTTGCGCAAGGAGTTGGCCAAAGTGTCCTCGCCATAGCCCCACCCCATGTAGTACATATCGTGGTAGCTAGCATCGGTGGTGATGTGCAAGCGCGGATTGTGTTGGCGTAGCGTCATGGTCTCGTTTTGCATCGACAGGATGCAGCGTATCACCACCGTGCTACGCGCATCTATCCTTGCCTCGCCCTCAAACACGTTGGGGAAGTTGCGAACCATGCGATCAGCAATCTGGCGATGTTGCTCGGCACCCACATCGCTCAGGTCACCCACACGGTTGCGTGCTGCATCGCGCACGCGAGTGAGCACACGCAGCAACCGCTTGCCTTGCCCATTGAGTTTGCCCGCATCGTGAGCTTGTTGCAAGATTTTGACGGGTGAGTCGTAGGTCTTGCGGTTGGTGAGCCAGCGACTGCCATGACGGCCATAGTGGTCGATATAGAAAGCCTCGTAGCCAGCAGGAGCCGCCGTGAGCGCGGGCAACTGGTCGTCGGCAGGATAGGGATAGGCATAATGGTTGCTTGCCGAGCGGTCGAAGTTGCCAACCACTTGTTGTTGGGGGGTAGCAGCGGTGAGCGAGAGCCCAGCAACTGCCACCATCAAGACGAATGCTAGATGTTTCATTTGGTAGTGGGTGAAATGAGGGGTTGACGAGAAAGTTTGTTCAAGAAGTGGTCACGCACATCGCTCCAATGATAGTAGGGGGCCACATCGGTGTCAATGGGCAGGGTGGCCTCGTGCTCATTGAGCAGGGGCAACACGAGCACATCGTCGCTACCCGCCTTGCGAAAGTACACCAGCTGCACATTGGCAGCCATCGGGAATATCTTGTAGGTGGCCCAATGCTGGTCTAGCGTCTCTAGATTGGTCGTCTGGTAGTCGGCACCATTGAGACCCATCAGGCAACACAAGGGCAACACCACCGACTCGTGGCCAAAGCGCAACGAGGCACCTGCAGCCCCCTCGCGCGTGAGGGCGCGGTCGGCATCCTCCACAAAGTTGCGCAACAGGTTGGCTTGGTTGTAGTCCACACGGCACTGGGTGAGTGGCGTCTCTCCCGACAGGAAGTACCACCGCACATTATTATAACGCCATATCGAGTAAATCTCGTCTTGGCTAAAGAGGTCATAGAGGTTCACATTCTCAAACTCATGATGACTCTGCATGTTGCTAGCCACATCAAACAGGTTGAGCATCAGTTGGCGAGGATTGGTGATGCTATCGCGCACAAATCGCTGGTCGGTGAACAGCCGTCGCAACAGGCGGTCGGGATTGACCCAACGGTCGCGATAGTGCTCGATGGTGGCGTTGCACGAGCGACGCAGCTGGGTCACTATGGTGTCGTTGTAGTTCATATAGTACATGGTGGCCTCGCTGGCATCGGTAGTGATGTGCAGGCGCGGATTGAGCGTGGCAAGCACATCTACCTCGTTTTGCATCGACAGGATGCAGCGTATCACCACGGTGCTACGCGCCTCGACAGGCGCACCATCTTGAAACACTTGCGGGAAGTTGCGATACATGCGCTCGGCGATGCCACGATGTTGCTCATGACCGATGTCGCTCAGCTCGCCTAGTCGCCCCTTGCTAGCTGCGTGCACCCGATGCAAGATATCGAGCACTTGCTGGCCGCGAGGCGTGAGCTTGTGGTTGCGAGCCCCGCGCTCCAATGCCTGGATGGGAAAGCTATAGCTGCCATCACTGATCAGCCAGCGGCTACCATGACGGCCATAGTGGTTGATAAAGAATGGCTCATATCCCTCAGGAGCCGCCGTCAAGGTGGGCAAATACTTGTCGGGGTAGGCCTGATAGTTGTTGGCACTTAGTTTGGGATTGGCCTTGAAGTCATCGCGCACACTAGCCACTGTGGGCAACACCCCCACGAGGGTCAGCAGCAACACGACGACCATTTGTTGTCTTAGAGTCATAGCTAAATGTTTGGTTTGGTAAAGTTTTGGCAAATTTACGCATTTCTGCTCAAAAAAGCGGTGGCGCATCCAATTTTTCACTACCTTTGTGAATAGTAAACATCCATATCGACCAGCTTGGTCACAATCCCCCAACATCAAACTATGACTTTTGCCGAACAATGCAACCAGATTTTTGACAACGTGGTGAAAGGCTATCACGACACCGACGACGTGGACGCCACTTTCAGCAATCCCTATGCTGCAGGCACCATCGAGGCCAGCCTAGCACACAAGTGCTGGATTGATGCAGTGCAGTGGCATCTCGAGGACATCATACGCGATACCGATATCGACCCCGTAGCGGCTCTGGCCCTCAAGCGACGCATCGACCGTAGCAACCAAGACCGCACCGACCGTGTAGAAGAGCTTGACGCCTACTTCAGGCAACGCTTTGCCGAAGTGGCTGTCTTGCCTAGCGCTACGCTCAACACCGAGAGCCCAGCATGGGCCATCGACCGCCTATCTATCTTGGCACTCAAAATCTGGCACATGCGTGAGCAAGTGGAGCGCACCGATGCCTCGCCTGCACACATCGCCAAGTGCCAAGCCAAGTTGGACGTGTTGCTTGAGCAGCGCCAAGACCTATCTACCGCCATCGACCAGCTGCTCGATGACTATGCCGCTGGCCGCAAGCGCATGAAGGTGTATCGCCAAATGAAGATGTATAACGACGCCGACACCAACCCCGTGCTCTATGGCAAAAAGTGATGGTGTGCCACACAACGTGCTCGTGGTGCGTTTCTCGGCACTAGGCGATGTAGCGATGGTGATACCTGTGCTTTATCCCATCTGCCACGCTTATCCCGATACCCGCTTTGTGATGGTGACCAAGCCTGGTCCCGCAGGCTTGTTTCTCGACTGCCCTAGCAACCTAGAGGTGGTGGCAGCCGATGTGACACAGCACTATCGCGGGGCGCGAGGCATCTGGCGGCTAGCCCAACAACTGCGACAACGCTATCACATCGATGCTGTGGCCGACCTGCACAGCGTCATGCGCTCGTGGATGCTCGACACATGGGCACGCTTGCACGGCCTGCCTGTGGCACGCATCGACAAGCAACGACGCTTGCGCCAAGCCATCATCAACCACCAACCCGACACCGAGCTCACCCCCACCATCGAGCGTTATCGCATCGTGTTGCGCCAACTAGGCTTCAGCACGCACACCACCTTCACGCGCCTCTATGAGGGCAAGCCATTGCCCACCAGTGCCATCATCCCCCCAAAAGAGGTGGGCCAGCGCTGGATTGCCATCTCCCCCTTCTCGGCACACGCGGGCAAGAACTATCCACTTGCACTCATGGAACAAACTATCGACCTGCTGGCGCAACAGCCCAACGTGAGCATCTGGCTCTTGGGAGGAGGCAAAACCGAGAAAACGGCGTTGCGACCCTTTGCCAAGCGACATGCCAATGTGCTGTCGATGGCCGAAGTGAAGCATACCTTTGCCGACGAATATGCCCTGCTGGGACAATGCGATGTGATGGTCACTATGGACTCGGCCAACATGCATCTAGCATCGCTGATGGGTCTGCGGGCAGTCACCGTGTGGGGCGCTACCAGCCCCAAGTGTGGCTTTATGGGCTATGGACAAAATCCCAGCGATGCTGTGCAGCTTGACTTGGATTGCCGCCCCTGCGCCATCTATGGCGAGAAGCCTTGCAAGCATGGCGACTACCGTTGTCTGACGGGTATCACTCCACAAACGATTGCACACAAAGTGCTAGCTATCATTGAACATCAATCATGAACAAGAAGATATTAATCACTGGTGCAGGAGGCTTTATCGGCGGATTTCTCGTCGAGGAAGCCCTCAAGCGTGGCTACGAGACGTGGGCTGCCGTGCGCAAAACCACTAGCCGCGAATTTTTGCAAGACGAGCGCATCCACTTCATCGAACTCGATTTCACCGACCAAGACCGCCTAGAAGAGGCCTTGCAGGACCACCTAGGCGAATATGGTCGATGGGACTACATCGTGCACAACTTGGGTGCTACCAAGTGCACCAACTATGCCGACTTTGAACGCATCAACTATGGCTATCTGCGCATGCTTGTCGATGCTTTGCGCACCACCTGCCTCACGCCCGACGTGTTTCTGCTAATGAGTAGCTTGAGTGTGATGGGACCAGGTGATGACCAGAACTACACCCCGTTCAAGAGCAGCGACATCCCCGCACCCAACACCTACTATGGCGTCTCCAAACTCAAGGCCGAGACCTACCTGCAGACCATTGAAGACTTCCCCTACACCATCTTCAGATGCACGGGAGTGTATGGACCTCACGAGCGCGACTACTACTTGATGATTAAGAGCATAGCGCGTGGTTTTGACTTCAGTGTGGGATTCCGCAAGCAGATGCTCACCTTCATCTATGTGCGCGACCTCGCAACGGCTGTGGTCGATGCCCTAGAGCGTGGCCCCCTGCGCAAGGCCTACTTCATCAGCGAGGACAGAGGCTACACCCAACAAGAATTTCGCAAAATCGTGTGTGAAGAACTGGGCAAGAAGCATGTGTTGCCCGTGGTGTGCCCGATGGGAGTCGTGCGAGTGGTGTGTGCCATTGCCGAATGGTGGGGCAAAGTGCGCCTCAAGGCTAGCACCCTCAATCGCGATAAATTCAAGATTTTGAAGCAGCGCAACTGGCTATGCGACATCACCGATGCCCAGCGCGATTTTGACTTCAAGCCTCGCTACTCGTTGCGCGAAGGTATCCGCGAGGCCATCGCGTGGTATCGGCAAGCAGGCTGGCTCTAATCTGTATGGGGCGCTTGCTGATCCGTCGTGAGCACCTCGGCCAAGCGCAGGGCAGTAGCTCGTGTGGTAGCCGCCGTCTCGATGTCGGTGGCATCAAAGTATAGCTGAGCTTGACTATAATAGGGCTGGCGTCGCTCACACTCTGCACTGACAAAGGCTAGCAACTGTGCATCGTCCAAGTCGGCCAGCGAGGGGCGCTTGCTGCGTTGCTGTGGCAGTTGCAACCGCGCCACAAGTCGCTCTACGCTCGTGGTGAGCCACACCGTGATGCCCGATTGATTCATCAGCTCGATGGTGTTGCCAAAGCATGGCGTGCCACCGCCACAACTGACCACCACATCGCGCATGCCTGCTAGCCGTCGCACCATCTCTCGCTCCATCAGGCGAAAGCGTTTCTCCCCCAAGGTAGCAAAAATCTCGGCAATAGTCATCTGGCACTGGCTCTCTATCGCATCGTCCATATCTACAAAGTCGATACCCAAGGCTCGCGCAAGCTCCACGCCCACCGTGGTTTTGCCACACCCCATATATCCTATCAAAAACACTGGCTTCATAACTAATGGCAAATATAGTAAAATCCCACACAACTACCACCTAGAAATCTAGCCAAAACCACATGCATATCGAAAAAAAAGACTAAATTTGCAGTTTATCACGATAATTCCAAACCCATATCAGTTATGGCAACAACAAAGCGCAAATGGTATGTCGTGTGGAACGGCAGGCAACCTGGCGTGTGTGACTCCTGGGCAGAATGTGAGGCACGCACCAAGGGCTTTGAGGGTGCACGCTACAAGGCGTTTAAATCGCAAGTCGAGGCCGTCGAAGCGTTTCGCAACGACCCTGGCGAGATGGACATCTTGCGAGCCATTGCCACAGGACCCAAACAACGACCCAACTACGAGGCCTTCCCCGACATCGTGCAAGATAGCATCGCTGTCGATGGCGCTTGCAGTGGCAATCCTGGCTTGATGGAATATCGGGGCGTGGATGTGCCCACAGGCGCAGAGCTATTTCACCAAGGGCCATTTGCCGATGCCACCAACAACATCGGTGAGTTTCTGGCCATTGTGCACGCCTTGGCACTGTTTCACAACCAAGGCAACGACCACACCGCTATCTACAGCGACAGCCGCACAGCACTGGCATGGGTGCGCAACCGCAAGTGCAAGACCCAGCTGGCACACACGAGCAACAACGCCAAACTGTTTGACATCATCGCTCGCGCCGAGACGTGGCTCAACACCCACACTTGGCCCAATCGGGTGCTCAAGTGGAACACCGCTGAGTGGGGCGAGATACCTGCCGACTTTGGCAGAAAATAAGAACTAACGACAACGAGGATTCTTCTCTATGACATCAAAGGTGATGAAATATCGCAACGAGCAAGACAAGAGCTATGGCGTGGCAGGCATGGCACTAGGACTAAGCATCTTGGATGCCCAAGACCTATTCACTGCCATCAACATCGATGCCGACCCCACCGAATGCATCAGCTTCACAGCCGAATACTACTTCAGTGGTAACCCTCGCCTATCGGCACGCGCCTCTTGGCAATACATCTTGCAACACTTTGAGCTATCGGTGCGACTTGCCATAGCCAATGTGTTGTGCCGCACCTTGGTGGGCGACTATCAGCTCGACGAGGCGCAGTTGCGCCAGCACTTGCTAGATGCTGCCTGCGACGATGGCAAGGAATATTGCCAACTCGAGCGCGACGAGGTGCAACCCATCTTCGACAAGGCCTACGACTACATGAGGCGTGTGTTTGGCAACAGCCGAGTGCGCGATGCCATCAAGCAATTTGTTACGCTGCTGCAGCAGCGACGCACCCTATCGCGTAGCGAGGTGACCGACCTATTGCAGCAGCTACACCTCATCTGATTGCCACCCATCATGAATGTAGTCTTTATCAACCATAGCGACACACAAGGGGGGGCAGCGATTGTCACCGTCAGGCTGATGCACGCGCTCAAGCGTGAGGGCATCGATGCTCGCATGCTCGTCACCGACAAGCACGACATCGACGTGTACACGCGCGTGGTGGGCAACCCGCTACTCAATCGCTACCGCTGGGCGGCCGAGCGGATAGGGGTGTTGATGCGCAATGGCTTCAATCGCGACACGCTATTCAAAATCGACACACTCAGCCATGGCGTGAATGTGGCACGGCATCCGTGGGTGCGACAAGCCGATGTGGTGGTGCTAGCATGGGTCAATCAGGGCACGCTCTCGTTTCGCTCTATCAGGCAACTGCATCGGGCGGGCAAGCCCATCGTGTGGACCATGCACGACATGTGGAACTGCACAGGGGTGTGCCACCATGCCTTTGAGTGTCAGCACTATCGGCAAGTGTGCCAACAATGCCCACTGCTCAACAGCAAGGGGCACGACTTGTCCACCACCACACAGCGCCACAAGGCTCGCCTCTATGCCGAGATGCCCATCCACTTTGTGGCAGTGAGTCATTGGCTTGCTGAGTGTTGCCGCAATAGCTCGCTGATGAGCGATGCCGACCTGCGTGTCATCTACAACGCGTTCCCCATCGAGCAATTCAACCACCAGCGCATCCACGGCGATGGCTTCAACAGCATCCCCGACGACCGCCAAGTGGTGATTGTGGGAGCTCGTCGCCTCGACGAGACCATCAAGGGCTTCGACCAACTAATTGCTGTCACACGCCACATCGCCCACGAGCGCCCAGCGCTTGCCCAGCGCCTGCATCTGTTGCTCTATGGCGATATCGCCAACCCCTCGCTGCTGCAACAGCTAGCCCTGCCCTACACCTATGTGGGGGCCGTGACTGGCAGCGAGACCATCAACAACCTCTATCGGCATGCCGATGTGGTGCTATCGACCTCGCTCTATGAGAATCTGCCTGGCACCCTCATCGAGGGACAAGCATCGGGCTGTGTGCCCGTCACCTTTGGCAAGGGCGGGCAAGCCGACATTGTTGACCACCTGCAATCGGGCTACATTGCCGACTATCTATCACCCGCTAGTGTTGCCGATGGCTTGCAGTGGGCTATCGATGCGGGCATCGACCGCCAGTGGCTGCATAGCGAGGTGGACCGCAAGTTCAACGCCCAAGCCATTGCTCAGCAATACATCGACTTGTTTCACGCACTCACCTGACAACGCAATTCACACCAATCATTCACATACATATATATAAATAAGCAAGCATCATGCAAACCGTCCTATTTCATTCCACCATATATGGTCCCATCCACAGCCGCCGTCTCGGCATGTCGCTAGGCATCAACCTCATGCCCAACGATGGCAAAATCTGTTCGTTTGATTGCCTCTACTGTGAGGCGGGCTTCAATGCACAAGGCATGGGGCACGATGGCGTGCCTAGCCGCGACACCGTGAAGCACCAACTCAAGCACAAGCTGCAGCAAATCAAGGACGAGGGACAGACGCTAGACGTCATCACCTTTTCGGGCAATGGCGAACCAACCCTACATCCCGATTTCAAGAAGATTGTAGAGGACACCTTGCGCCTGCGCACGCTCTATTTCCCCGAAGCCAAGGTGAGTGTGCTCAGCAACGCCACTATGGCGGGTAAACCCTCGGTAGCCGCCGCCCTGCGACTTGTGGACAACAACATCCTGAAACTCGACTCGGCGCTCCCCAAGACCTTTCGCACCCTCAACCGACCCACGTCGCCCAACGTGTTGCCCGAAGGCGTTATCGCCGACCTCAAGCAATTCAAGGGGCAATGTGTGGTGCAGACCATCATGATACGTGGCGAATATGAGGGGCAACATTTCGACAACACCACCCCCACCGAGCTCGATGCCCTGCTCAGTGCCTATCTCGAAATACAACCGCGCGAGGTGATGCTCTATAGCATCGACCGCCAGACACCCGCTGAGCATCTAGAGAAAATATCCAAGCAAGAACTAGAGCGCATAGCCAAGCGCTTTCGCGACGCAGGCATCACCGTGCAAGTCAATGCTTAGCCCTTAACAGGGTTCACGCTGAGTGAGCCTCAGCGCTCCACCACGCGACCGTTCACCACCTTGAAGCGACGGTCAAACTCGGCACGCGTGCGTTTCCAACGGTTGTGACTCCATAGCCAATATTCAGGGGCACGATTGATGGTCTGCTCCAAGCGGCGAAAATACTCGTTGGTCAGCTCATAGCTGTCCCAGCTAGCAGGGTCACGCGTGATAACTTGAAATTCGCACTCATAGTAGCCACGTCGGGGGCAAGTCATCTCGAGATACACCACCGCCTGCTTTTGCTGGCGAGTGATGCGCTCTATGCCTGTGAACACGGGGGTCTCTTGATTGAGGAAACGCAGCCAGTGGTGGATGTTGTTCCACATCGGCACTTGGTCGTTGATATAGCCCAGCATGGTGAGCCGCCCCTCGTTTTTGTTGCCAATAATCCAGCGCAACGTTTCGCTCGTGGGCACACACACGGGCCCCATGCGATTGCGCACGTGCAACACCAAGCGATTCATTAGTCTGTTCTCTAGCGGATGATAGATTTGCCCAAGCACCGCCTCGCGCTCTAGCGGGGGTAACCATAGCCCAAACGAGGTCACCCATTCCCAGTTGCCATAGTGCCCCAGCAGCAAGGCTATCGACTGCCCACTGTTGAGTATCTCAGCAATCTGCTCACTGCCCTTGAAGGTCATGCGTCGCTTGATGTTGCGCTGGCTGATGGTGGCATATTTCACCGTCTCAACCAGCACGTCGCAAAAGTGGCGATAGAACCGTCGCTGCAACACCTTGATTTCGGCATCGCTCGCGTTGGGATAGGCATTGCGCAGGTTGGTCTGCACCACATGATGCCGATAGCGCACCACATAGGCCACCAGCACATACATCACATCGCTCAGCCTATAGTGCACCCACATCGGTAGCAGCGACAGCGCATACCAGCCCACCACCAAAGCCCCATATCCTATGTTCCGCAAGATAGCTTTCACCGCTCTAGTCGTTATGGCTCTCTACGAGCATGCGAAATTACTATATTTTTGCGATTAAGCGAGCGCAAATCCAAAAAATCACTACCTTTGCCCCCATCAACCTAGCCATCTACCCACGATGCTCAAAGCCATTATCAACCTGCTTAAAAACTGGACTCTGCCCTGTGCCATCGTTAGCGGCACGGTGATTTACCTGATTTTTTATTGGGTGCCCGCCCTCGACACCATCGGCAACCGCTTGGCTCCCCTGTTCGATGCCATCTTGCCACTGTTCATGGGTCTGATATTGTTCACCACCTTTTGCCGCGTGGACTTCCACAAGATGCGCCCCCACAAGTGGCACCTATTCATCACCCTGTTTCAAGTGCTGATTGTGGCACTGATTGTGGCCCTCATCAAGGGACTAGCGATGCAAGGGCGCGACTTGGTGATGATGGAGGGCATCCTCACCTGCGTCATCTGTCCAGGAGCGGCAGCAGCGGCTGTGGTCACCAGCAAGTTAGGTGGCAACCTTGAGACCATGACCACCTACACCCTGCTCAGCAACTTTGTCACCGCCTTGCTAGTGCCTGTGGTGTTCCCGCTCATCGACAGCGATGTGACCATCGGTTTCTGGCAATCGTTCGCCGCCATACTCTACAAGGTGTGCCTTGTGCTAGTGGTGCCTATGGCTGCCGCCTATGCCGTCAAGCACTACCTGCCACGCCTGCACCAGTGGCTCACCAGCATCAACGACCTCTCGTTCTACATGTGGGGCATCTCGCTGACCATCGTCACAGGTTGCACGGTCAAAAACATCATCAACGCCCACGCTCCACTCACGTTTCTCATCGCCATCGCCGCCATCGCACTGATATTGTGCATCGCCCAATTTGCCATCGGGCGCTACATCGGCCACTTCTTTGGCACCACCATCGAGAGCGGACAAGCGCTTGGGCAAAAGAACACCGCCTTCGCCGTATGGATTGCCTACACCTACCTCAGCCCCCTATCGGTAGCTGGGCCAGGCTGCTACATCTTGTGGCAAAACGCTATCAACAGCCTCGAGATATGGCACCACCGCCGCCACAGCGCGGGGATCACACAAAAGCGCATGTAGGGGCGAGCCTTGGGTCACCTGCTCTGCGAGGGGCGGAAAATGCCAAAAAATGTAGGGATAAAGCCCGCGAAAGTGTTTTTTTTCTACTTTCTTATATTTTTTTTGACAAAAAGTGATATAAATCCATATTTTTTCCTATTTTTGCATCGTGTTTCGATTTAGGTCAAAACACATTGGTAAACTTTTTCGTTTTAACCTACGTTTAAAAAATCGGTGTCGTGGGAGCCGTAGAGGGTGTACAAACCGTGGCACCGATTTTTTTTCAAAAAAACGACCAACAACAATTTCTATACGAATCTATAACTACACAACACAAAATAAAGATAAGTAATAATCTTTTTAATTGTATTTGAATCTAATCGAGGTGTGCCGTTGCGAAACGCTGCACCTCTTTTCTTTTGTGGCAGGTCGTGCCTGCATAGGCAACGAAAAATGAGGGGTTGGTGTTAATAACTTTTTTTGCAGATATAGTCTGACTAATTAGATAAGAATGTTATCTTTGCATTCGGACTTTGGTCGCAGTTGCTGATGCACTCTGCCTATGCCAAAGCCTAGTAATATCAACACTTTACCACTTAAGAACCAACAATACCAATCAACACCATGAGCCAAGTTGAAATTATTTCACATGTGCGGACCACATCACTAGATGATGGCACCCAAAAACTAGAGATTCAAACCAATCAAGACCATAGCAATGGTGTCGCTGAGCGGGCCAAAAGTTTTGCCAAAGAATTTGGCTTTGCAAAACTAGGTGAGATTTTGGGCGTGCTACACGACAAGGGCAAGGAACAGCAAGACTGGCAAAGCTATATTCGCCGTGTGACTGGATTGCAACCCGATTCAGGGTCCACTCATCCCAATCATGCCTACGTGGGGGCGGTGATGGCCAAACAGCTATATCCCCAGCTATATCAGTTGCTATCTTATCCCATACTAGGCCATCATGCTGGACTCTGTGATTATGCCCAGTTAGAGGAGAATATGTCAAAGTTAGTTCCGACCGATGTATCTCCAGAGAGCCCGCAAGATTACAAGTTGCCTATCGAAACAATAAAGCTATTTGACTGCAAAGGGATTCACCATCTCATCAGAATGTTGTATTCGTGTTTGGTGGATGCTGACTTTCTCGACACCGAACAGTTCATGAATGGCGACCGCACCACCTTGCGGGGAGGGCATCAAAGCATAGAAGAGCTATTGCCCATGCTTGAGTGCCGATTGGCAGCGTTTAAGGCTGACTCCGAAGTGAATCAAATCAGAGCAGAGATACAGCATTGCTGTGCCCAATCTGCAGTCAAGGAGCCAGGATTTTATAGCCTCACAGTCCCTACGGGTGGTGGCAAAACACTATCGTCATTGCTATGGGCTATGAAGCATGCTGTGCGATATGGCAAGAAGCGTATCATTATCGCTATACCATACACTAGCATCATTGTGCAAACGGCAGAGACATTGCGCTCGATATTTGGTGAAGAAAATGTGCTTGAGCATCATTCTAATATGGACATGAGCGAGGGCGATGATGAGCGACACAAATATAACGAGAAAGCCTTACGGCGCAAATTGGCGACTGAGAATTGGGACTATCCTATTGTAGTCACCACCAACGTGCAGTTGTTTGAATCGATGTTTGCTAACAGGCCGTCGGTATGTCGCAAATTGCATAACATCTGCAATAGCGTTTTGATATTGGATGAGGCACAGATGTTGCCCATCGAATTTTTGCAACCTATCATCGATAGCCTAAAGGTTTATCAGAAATGTTTCGGAGTGTCGGTGCTATTCACCACTGCTAGCATGCCCGCCCTAGAAGGGAATTACCCAAGAAATTCATATAAGGAACCCTATCTGTTGGGCATAGAGAAAATCAACGAAATAGTTCCATTAGAGATGAATCTCACAAAAAAGTTGGAACGAGTAGAGTTGCATTTTGAAGATAATGTGCATCTTACATACGACCAAATAGCAGATAAACTCACCAAGTGCGATAGGGTGCTTTGCATAGTCAATACACGCAAGGACGCACAAGAAATATACTCTCGATTGCCTAAAGATGGATTGACGCTACATTTGTCGCGAATGATGTGCCCTAAGCATGTGAACAAGGTGATTAACGACATCAAAATGGCACTGAAGGATGATGCTCAACAAATTATAAGAGTCGTTGCTACACAATTGGTTGAAGCTGGCGTAGATATTGATTTTCCTATTGTCTATCGGCAAGAGGCAGGACTCGATTCAATACTCCAATCAGCTGGTAGATGCAATCGAGAAGGACGATTGCAAGATAGTAAGGGGCAGGTGTTTGTGTTCGCATTGAACAGGCCTTTGCCGCCAGGCTATATCAACAAGGCCAATTCATCGAGAAAAAACATGACAGGAATTACCGAATGGTTCGGTAAAGAGGCCATGCAACAATATTTTGAGCAATTATATAGTAGGTATAGCAAGACAAGCAGTTTTGATGTTTCAGACGTAGAGCACATGCTATATAAGCCTACAGAGCTCATGTTCAAGACTGAGGCTCAATCATTCACGCTCATAAATGATAACAGCAAAAGTGTGATAGTCAATTACGAGGACAGCATGTCGTTGGTTGGTAGATTAACAACGAATGTTAATTATAAGATGATGAAACAACTATCGCAATATTCGGTAAATATCTATGAACGTGATTTTAAAGAGCTGATGAAGTATGGCTTGATAGAAGAAATTTTGCCCGAAGTTTATGTGATTCGTGACCAGTCTCAATATGACAAAGATATGGGATTGACCATCAACAATCATTGGCTAGAAGAAATATTGTATGTAGAAAATCAAGCAGCAAAATAAAAGGTCTGCTAAGTTTTGCATTTGGTAGATTTTAATGTTAAATTTGTAGAAAAATTAAAAAATATGATGATATGAGCTATTACGACCAAGAATATTGTCTTGAAGTTTGGGGTGATATGGCTTGCTTTACGCGCCCTGAGTTGAAAGTCGAGAGAGTGAGCTATGATGTGATAACACCATCGGCCGCTCGTGCTATTTTTGAAGCTATATTTTGGAAACCTGCCATCCGGTGGGAGGTGACGAAAATAGATGTGATGAACCCTATACGTTGGACTTCTATTAGACGGAATGAAATAGGTGCCCTTGCATCTAAAAAACCGATATTTATAGAAGACAAACGCCAGCAGCGTAACTCTCTGGTATTGAAAGATGTGAGATACCGTATCTATGCTAAGCTTGTGTTTATCCCACTTAGGGATAGGCACCAAGCGGGACAACCAAGCCAGCACCCACAGATAGATGCTGAAGAGGATGAACTTTTGCGTCAAGACGAAAACCCTGGGAAGTATCAAGCCATGTTTGAGCGCAGGGCGTCTAAGGGGCAGTGCTTCAATCAGCCATATCTAGGCACACGCGAATTTTCGGCATCATTCCGACTGGTGCCAGCGGGTGAAGTTTCAACCCCCATTGCTGAGGATAGAGACTTAGGCATCATGCTATATGATATGGACTTTAGTGACAAAAAGAATATTGTCCCGATGTTTTTCCGCGCCCAAATGCATCAAGGCGTTATCAATGTTCCACCACTAACAAGCGAGGAGATACTGCGATGATACTAAAAGCATTATATGACTACTATGATAGGATGGGGAAGAGGTTACCCATGCGTGGTCTTGAGGAAAAAGAAATTTCCTTTATCATTGTGATAGACAATGATGGCAATTTTAAAAGAATCGAAAACCGTATGGATGGAAAAAATTCTCAAAAATTCCTAGTTGCCAAAAGTGTAAAACGGTCAAGCTCTCCCATCGCGAATTTGTTATGGGATAATTTCTCGTATGTAATGGGCGTTTCAAAAGAAACTTATGCTATTGATATAGAGCAAGATGACGCAAAAAAACGAGAATTACAGAAGGGAATTGACAAAAATAAAAAGAATCACAAGACATTCATAGAAAGCATTCAGTCTTTAAAGTCCAAATTACTAGAGAATAGAGACCTACTTGCTATCAACAGATTCTATGAGAGATATGAGAATTGTTTACACACCTTACTAATAGATGATACTGAAAAAAATCAGATACTTAAGAATATCACTAAGAATGTATCATTCATGATTGAGGGTGATATAGAAATAGTAGCCGAGAAGAGAGAGATTTTGGATGTACTCTTGAATACTGAGGACAATAATGACAATAAATCAAAGACTCAACACTGCTTAGTGACGGGAAAAGAGGGAGAAATTGCTAGACTTTTTTCCTCAACTTCTATACCAGGCAGTCAGGCTACTGCATCAATCATCTCTTTCCAAAAGAATATGGGATTTGACTCTTATGGAAAAGAACAATGTTACAATGCTCCTGTCTCGGATGAAGCAGAATTCAAGATAACAACGGCTTTGAATTATTTGCTCCGCAAGGACTCGAAAAATAAATTCTTAATTGGCAATCGAACATTTGTGTTTTGGGCATCTTCAGACTCAGAGGCTGCCCAGCAAGCGGAGGAAGGTTTGTTTAGCCTTTTGGGATATGCTAACGATGATGACCCTAATAGGCGTATTCAACTTGTTCGTGATGCGTTCAATGCTATATATTCTGGGAAACTTGTTGGCTCTTTGGACGATAAATTCTATTTCTTGGGCTTGGCGCCAAATGCTGGCAGAATAGCTGTTGTCTATTGGAGCGAAAGCACCTTGCAGAATTTTGCAGGAAGAATTCTTAAGCATTTCTCAGATATGGAGATTGTTGATACACGCAAGGATAGGAAACCTTACTTTGGCCTACACCAGATGATGGCAAATGTGACGTTGGGAGGAAAATCTTCTGATGTGCAGCCCAATTTGCCCGAAGCCACCATCAAGAGCATTGTTCAAGGAAGTCCTTACCCCTATGCACTTTACTCGGCTTGCATCAGGCGTGTTAGGGCAGAGCAGGAACTCTACATTGGGCGTGCAGCTATTATCAAAGCATATCTAAACAGACAAAATAATAACGACAAAGAATTATTAAAAGTTATGTTGGACAAAGAGAACAAAAATCAAGGGTATTTGTGCGGACGACTGTTCGCAACCTTGGAGTACTTGCAAGAAAGAAGTAACGGAATTTCGACGATTAGAAGTCGATATATGAATGCAGCATCGGCCACTCCTGCTGCTGTGTTCCCGACACTACTCAATCTCTCTGTGCACCACGAAGAAAAACTTGATAAAGGTGGACAGATTTATATGGAGAATATGAAAACTGAGATTATCGAGAAACTGTCGGCCAATGGATTTCCAAGCCATTTGGATTTGAACGACCAAGGACGTTTTATGATAGGGTATTATCATCAACGTCAAGATTTCTATACGTCTAAAAAAGACAAAGAAGATAGAGAAAACAATGTTGAACAATCAAAATAAAAAACAATGATGGAAGAACTAAAAAATAGGATTGATTTCGTATATCTATTTGATGTGCAAGATGGAAACCCCAATGGGGACCCTGATGCAGGCAACTTGCCAAGGGTAGATGCAGAAACAGGTATGGGGTTGGTGACAGACGTATGTCTGAAACGCAAAGTGCGCAACTATGTGCAAGTAGCAAAAAGTAATGAAGAAGGATATGATATTTTTATCAAGGAGAAAGCCATCCTTAACAATCTCATTGCCGAAGCAAATCAGGATGAAACTGTGAAGTCTAAAGAAGGTGGCTCAAAAACGGAGGCCGCGCGTAAAGTTATGTGTAAAAGGTATTTCGATGTGAGAGCATTTGGAGCCGTCATGTCCACGGGCGAGAATGCAGGCCAAGTGCGCGGTCCTATCCAACTGACTTTTGCTCGTTCTATTGACCCCATAACTAGTTTGGAACATTCCATTACGCGCATTGCAGTGGCAACAGAGGCCGAAGCTAAGAAGCAAAGTGGTGAGAATCATACTATGGGTCGTAAGTCAACAGTTCCTTATGGGTTGTATCTATGTCATGGATTTGTATCGGCAAACCTAGCAAAACAGACAGGATTCTCACAAGTGGATTTGGATTTGTTTTTTGATGCGCTAAAGAACATGTTCGACATTGACCGCTCTGCCGCTCGTGGTTTGATGAGCGCTCAGAAGCTGATTGTGTTCAAGCATGACTCGGTGCTCGGCAATGCACCAGCTAACAAGTTGTTTGACTTGGTACACGTCAAGAAAAGAGATGGTGTGGATGTGGCACGTTCGTTTGCCGACTATGAGGTGACGATAGATGCCAACCCCTATGAGGAGCACGTCACAATAGAAACCCTGCTTTGATGGCGTATGCAGAAGATGAGTTGCTCATGCTGTCGGGGATACAACACTATAAGTTTTGTCCCCGACAATGGGCACTTATACACCTAGAGCAACTATGGGACGAAAACCGATTGACCATCGAGGGTAGCTTGTTGCACAAGCAAGTAGATAATCCATTCTATCGACAGAAAAATGGGCAGACGATAACCATGCGCTCGGTACCAATCGTTTCGTATGAATTAGGGCTGTATGGGTTAAGTGATGCCGTGGAGTTGCAACCTGCCGATTCGGAGCATAACAGCATCCGTCATCCTCAGTATTCGGGTTGGTGGCATCTATATCCTATCGAGTATAAAAGGGGACACCCCAAGCATGACGAAACAGATGAGGTGCAATTGGCAGCGCAAGTGATGTGTCTAGAGGAGATGTATGGTCTATCGATTGGGCAAGCTGCATTGTTCTATGGCGAGACCAACCATCGAGTAGTTGTGTCGATCAATGAGGATTTGAGGCAATTGGTGAGGGCGTGTGCTACTGAAATGCATAGCATCTATCAATCGCAAATAACACCTAAGGCCGAGAAACGCCGATGCTGTCGCAATTGCTCGCTGTGTGACCTATGTGTGCCTGAGTTGTCTGAAAAACAGAAGGTGAGCATATATCTGAAAAACAATTTGTATGCGGATATTACTTAACACATTGTATGTTACAACTCCTGAGGCCTACTTGACAAAAGATGGACTAAATGTGGTGGTATCGGTCAAGCAGGAAGAAGTGTTTCGCATACCTATACACAACATCGAGGGAATTGTGACGTTTGGGTATATGGGCGCGAGTCCAGGGTTAATGAAGCTATGTGGAGAAAATAAGGTTTCGTTAACGTTTATGACACCTCAAGGGCGGTTTATTGGCAGGCTGCAAAGTGGCACACAGGGTAATGTGCTTTTGCGGATGACCCAGTATAGGTGTGCCAATAATCCAGAATATGCTTTACATATCAGCAGAATCTTTATTGCAGGCAAAATCAGCAATAGTCGTGCGGTCTTGCGCCGTTTTGTGAGGGATTATGGTGCTGATGCCGAGATTCAAGATGTTTGCCAACATTTAGAACGCAGCAAGCGAGAATCTTTGCGAGCAACGACTGCAGACCAATTGCGAGGCATCGAGGGTGATGCTGCTAATAGCTATTTTGGGGTGTTAGGAAAACTGATTGTTCAGCAAAAACGAGATTTTAGCTTTAACGGACGAAACAAGCGACCGCCCAAGGATGCAGTGAATGCAATGCTATCTTTTGCTTATACATTAGTGGCCAACGAGATGACGGCAGCACTTGAAATGATAGGACTTGACCCTTATGTTGGTTTCTTGCACACATTGAGGCCTGGGCGCGCATCGTTAGCATTAGACATGATGGAGGAGCTGCGTGCTTATCTAGGTGATAGATTTGTGCTCTCGCTGATAAATAGGAAACAGGTGGTAGCTAATGATTTTCTTAGACAAGGTGAAAACGGCTATATCCTAACTGATTCTGCGCGTAAAGTGTTTATCACGGCATGGCAGAGTCGCAAGAGAGAAACCATTGTCCATCCATACTTAAATGAGAAAATTCCAATAGGTCTATTGCCCTATGCTCAAGCGATGCTACTTGCGCGATACTTGAGAAACGATATTGATGATTACCCAGTGTTTATAATAAAATGAGAAGATGCTAGTGCTAGTGACATATGATGTGAATATCACGTCCGAGAATGGAGCAAAAAGGCTAAGACGTGTAGCTAGAGAATGCCAGAATTATGGACAGCGTGTACAAAATTCAGTGTTTGAGTGTCTTGTTAGTGAGGCTCAATTCGCATTATTAAAGTCACAACTCATCGATATTATCGATGCAGAGTTGGATAGCCTAAGATTTTATCGCCTAGGGAAAAATTGGGAAACTCATGTCGAAACTATAGGCAAACGAACTTCATACAATATGACTTCGGAGCTAATTATATAATCGGTTGCGAACCTAAGGCATTGCATCAATTTGAGGTGCATTCGCAGCTCTTGATAATTAGGTGATTAACTGATGAATCCGAATCCTTTTCATTCACTGACACAATATTTGTTGACGTTCGCAGTTATATATGTATAATGCTTTCATCATTAATTTATTAGAAAGCGACAGTCGCACCCCACACGGGTGCGTGGATTGAAACCTTAACAAACAAGCTCACCATGTAGTTAGAGATGTCCTCAACTGGAGTGCTGCCAGATATATAGGCAGTGACCACCTTGTAACGCTCTTGCTCGCGCTTGATGGTCGTTGGCTTAGCCGTTGAGACTCGCATAAGCTCGTTAAAGGCATCATCCAGTGTAAAGGTGTCATGTTGCTTGTAATGGGTGATGGCTGTCACCAACTGACCACAAGTCATGGCATTGATGTGCTTAATCGCATCTGCAGCCTTCTGCGTCTCAAACAAGATGTCGCGCAATTTCATGTTGAGATAATTTGCATCAAATCGCTTAAC
>Ga0181612_178987_pt1 | contig 23930 bp, 17 predicted proteins | sample HoacroProtozoa21_FD_119630 | JGI IMG/M metagenome (GOLD analysis project Ga0181612, IMG submission 119630) | Hoatzin crop microbial communities from Cojedes, Venezuel. Combined Assembly of Gp0051906, Gp0051904, Gp0051908
CAGCACCTCCCCGCGGGGCTCAGCTGTGCGGGCTGTTCCAGCGCAGAACCACATCGGGCTACTCGCAAACGGACGAGGCCTTGGCCAGCTCGCTGCGTGTCGGCCCAGACGAACCGAAGGGTTGTGTAGCACCTCGGCTGTAACCAGCACGAAGGGGGAAAAGTTCTAGGTCTGATTAATATAAACTTGAGCGACTCCTGTCCCCAGGGTGGTTAGCTTCAGAGGAACACTTAAAAGTTTCTGGTTATTAAGAAAAAAAGTCAAAGAGATATAGAACAAGTGAAATCCAGGTTGGACATATGTGCTGAAACAGCTCCAGTAAAAACACAGCAGAAGATGCCCAAAGGTTTTAGTGTTCATGTGTTGCTCAGAACTGTGAAATTCACTCTCCTGTCTCACTGTAGGAGACTTGAACACAAAACATCAGAAAGTTGCATATGGAAAAGAAATAAAAATTCCAATCCAAATTGCTCAGAAAATAATTAGGCATCTTTCCAGTCACATCAGCAGGCTTTGACTGAGTAGCCATATGACCTTGCTTCTGTCAGGTATCCAATGGAGGGTGAAAAAAAACGCTAAAAAAAGTTGAACCTGTTTTCAGTTCATACCTACAATGTTCTGTTGCATTACAAGTAAGAGATCTCTGTTTGAAATGATGTCCCAGGAATATCAGTAGTATGACCTCCCTTGAACTGTATGATTCCCTAATCACCAGGTAACACCATCGTTATAACACGAGCCAGGCATGTGCCATTGACCTGCCGTTTTGTGGCACAGCTCTGAGGGACCAGAAAACAAACAAATAAATTAATCATACCATTAACGGAGCCAAGACATCCTCCATGGACTAAAAGCTAATCAACTTCAATAACATGCAGTGCCCATGCGCAATCAAAATGTTTAGTTCTTGATGAATTATTCAGTGAGTCCTCCTGGCAGTTGGGGTAAGTGGTTTGTTCGCCTGGCTGCTGTTTCTCTTCTGCAGCAGTCCCCCCTCACTGTCCAGATTCAACATTTCTTCTTGTTTCCACAGAATCAGTGAGCGATGGACAGGCTGCGCTATCCTTGTGGCCAAGCAATGTTCTGTCAATTGATTTCTTTAAATGCAAAGCTTTTAATCGACTGAAGATTTTGTTTTCCAATGTCACTCCTTCTGTCAAACTCCCTTCTGCTACTTTCCACTTTGTTCTTCTCCCATTTTTCTAATGACACAGCAGTTTAGAAGGGAACTGTTTATTGATGTTGCTGCATTAGCAGGCAGAGCAGATAAACCTTCTTGTGACTGTTGTTCAGGAGAACCAGCAGGTTTTTCTTCCTTTTCCAGGTTCAGATCAAAACAGTGGAAAAACTCAATACAACACAAATAGCCCATTTATGGGAAATATAAAAAGCAGCCATTCTCTGTAGATAATGGTTCCTTTTTTACTCTCTCTCACTCTTGTCTGCAAAGCTTCCCCTGTATAACTCCTTAAATTTAGAACTCCAGTATGCCATTTCCTCTATGAAAGCTTCAGTGTTGTGATCCATCAATAGAGATGGACTTTCTTTTAATTACATGGTATATTTATCCATAACCCAATAGCATTTGTAACATGGACCCATTCTTAATCAAAACTAAGCAACGTGACTCTTAGCCAGAGCTATGCTTGTTCAAAGCTCAATTGTAAGACCAGTCCCACTGAAATTCTCTGGTGGCAAAGATGAAACCTTTCTGTAGCACTGAGCAAATTCAGTTAATATCCAATCTTTAAACAGAGAAATTGCTGTGCTTCCTTATTTCCAGTAATTTTTCCCAAACAGCTTGGACATGAACATGAAGGTAAATGCCACTTGCAAAAACATTCTTGAAGCACACAGTTGTAGCTCATTATATTTTTGCTGACCTGCAAGCATAGATTTATCTTTATTTCAAGAACTCTGCATGACTCAGTAACATTAACCCTCCAGAGAAGACAAAAATTTGGAATTTCAGATGCTCTGCAAAAAGGAGGAAGATCTAAACAACTTTTGTGGAAACATGAGTCCTTTCTCAGGACAAAAAGATGTACAAAAATTGCAAGGAACGTCCCAGATAAAATCTCTGAAGCTCCTGGTGTTCCCCTGTAACTGGATGGCTCAGATGGAAAAAGAAGTTCAGAATCAGAAAGAAAATACATTGAAATTGTCATGCAGCAGTCAGGATGGTGTGAGGGCTTGGTGGTGGATCTCCAGTAGCGCTAAGAATCATCTGCTCAGTTGAAGTTGGGGAGTAAGAAACAGAGCTGACTGAGCCAAACACCCCCATCTTCTCTTCTTTCCTCTCCAGATGACTTCTGCAACTCCTCCTCTCCCATGAAAATTCATCTCTGTGCTGGCACAGTGAGTGGTGGTGAGACTGAGGAGGTGTCGCTTTCATTGCTTTGATCTAACCACTACTAGGTGCACATATAATTCAGGCACTGCTGCCCTCTCAGCACTGCCAGTCTTCTAGGACTTCACTGGGACACTAAAAAAAATCTTGGCCAGCCCATTCCAGCCACTGGTGGAAGACAACCTCCACCAGGAGGAAACTCACCGTGTCTCCAGATACTCCGTCTTTCCCTGAGGCTGCTGCTTAAAATGTCTGTAAGACAAACAAACATTAAGTCCAAGTTCCTTTGAAGGTGCCTTCCACCTGTTTCTAAGAGTAGTCAAGACCATTTTTCGATGACCTGTTTCCTTGCTATCTGAAGTTTAAGACTACCTTGTGCTGTATGTAAGCTAAAATGGCACATGCTATTGGTCAACGGGATTAAGTGAGTGTACAGCAACTTCATTTTGTGTCCTAATCCTGGGAAGCAAAGTGCATGAGATGTTTTCCAAAACAATGTCCATCTCTGACTATTCTTTTCTGGCTTGTGCAGAAATTTCACTAAGGAACTAGGGACAGAAGCAACTTGGAGGTAAAACCATGCACGCCGGGCGGATTTTTTCTTAAACATTCCTTTTGGAAAGAGGGGCACCAGATTCACCCAACTACATTTATGGTTTAAGCATTTTTATAAGACTGAATCAGAAAGTCTTTTCTTTGACATAACTTGATTTTAAAACTAGTTTTGCCTGAGGAAAGGCTGAGTATAAACTAAGTAGGGATTTTAAAATTTGACCTAGAATGTTGAACCAATAGCTGACCTTTGAACTGCTCCTAGATTACCCAGGGTTTATGGTCATCCTATGTTTCATTCAAAGGGTCGTTTCCTGTAGGACTTGCATCGAGTCATCTGACTTGTGACCTCTTGGATTAGATTTATGACCTTGCAAGGTCAGTCTTTCACCCCTTCTAAACTGTTAAGTTGCAAAGAGAACACTGTATGTCATTAGAAAAACCATTTTCTCCAGTGTGGTAATAAGACTTTGGAATGAGCTTTAATTCCAGTTTCACAAGACATTACTGATTTCTAAACAATAATAAGACTTTGTAGTTATCCCTACCTTTTCTGAATTTAGAAATAGGTAGATATATACATTGAAGACACCAAAAATTTGCCAGCATTTGCAAACTTTGCAAAGAGAATACAGTCACCTACCTCCATGTCAAGGTATTGAAACAAAAGAGAGACTTGATTTTCAGCTCTGCTAACAACTCCATCAATAGTAGCAACAGAAACTCAACACCCCTCAAAATTATGCCAGTAATGCACAACTAGAGAAATACTTACTTTCTTTATGTGTTTCTGTGTGTAATTAATGTCTGCAATTTGTTGGGAAGGAGTCATCTCTTTTTTTTAATGTATCTACAGTTTATAGTATAGTTTGACTTTGCTTTCTGATAACAATGAAAATAAATGCATTGAATGGATTCAGTCCTCAGATACAGAGCTTTACTAGTGTGAAAGTAAGAATACACAAGATTTCTGTGGTTAAACATAAAATTCAATAGACCAACACAACTGCATTTTCAATAGAAATCAAATTAAGTGCCACAAGCAGGAGTTTTCTAAAGACCTCTGTTTCTGAGTTAGGCACTAAAAACAAGGACTAGATTTATGGAGAAACTTCCTCCAACCTCTGTGTAAAAAGATGAAGTAGCTCTCCTTAGAAGGAGTCCTCTTGCATGTCAGTCCCTAGATGAGGACTCCAAACATTTGCATGGTCACCTGTGTCACAGTCTGAGAACTATTTGAGAAATTCTGCTCAGTTGTGTTTCTTTTGCATGTCTTTCAGACCCCATGAAGCTACGAGCCTTCCGCTGTAATGGTCGTTCTTGCAACCCTCCGGTGGGAAACCTTGCGACAGGGAGGACACCAGTCACTCTCACTACATGTGGCCAGAACAGTACAGAACTGTATTGCTTCTACTCAGACCAGAATCTCCTCCATCAGGTCTCCCACGGCTGTGGGCAGCCTCGCTGCACCAAATGCAATGCCAACCAGCCTGACAACTCCCATCTCCCTGCTGACATGACAGACGATTTCTTTGCAAACCCTATCTCCTGGTGGCAGTCTGCCCAAGGGGTACACAGGGAAGAAATCAGACTGGACTTTGAAACAGAATTCTACCTGACCCATGTCATTGTTGTGTTCAAGTCACCTCGCCCAGCTGCGATGGTGTTGGAAAGATCCCAGGACTATGGGCAGACTTGGAGGCCCTACAAGTATTTCTCTGTCAACTGTACAGCGACTTTTGGGCTCCAGGATGATCTCATCGAGGAGGGCTCCATGTGCACTTCCAGGTATTCAGATGCAGTGCCCTGCACGAGAGGAGAGGTAAGCAATAACTGAGGTTTGGACTAAGTTTAATATCAAACAGTTGAAGACTGGCTGAAAATCAGAGAGCATGGGCTCAGACACTGTGCATTTAAATTAAGAAAGGTAGCCCATCCCCAAAGGCTTTGTGTTAAGAAAATAAAGGGGAAGAAAAGAAATTCTATATCAATGAAAAATGCTTTAACAAATTTCTTTTATGAGAGTTGCACAGGATAGGATTAACATTGCCTAATTTTACATTGCAGATGCCAGTAACTGAACCAGAATTCCAACAAAATAAATGTAGGGAAATACACATGATTTGTCCAAACTCTTTTCCTACTTGACATGAACTGCATGCTCTTGCTTTTTCTTCTCCATATAAAAAGTCCTAGATGATTGGATGACTTTTAGAATCAGCCTTCCCCTAAGTTTAATGTAACTTTTCTTGCTGTGGGTGACAGCTCTCCTGGTATCAAGCCTTAGGCTCCAGAAACGAGACCGTCTAGAGTAAGCAGCAGTGAGCAGTCAGGTTTCATTATTCAGCAGTGGGAAAAGACCTTCCCTTGTTATGAATATTCTGATCACAGAATCATAGAATCATAGAATCATAGGTTGGAAAAGACCTCTAAGATCATCAAGTCCAACTGTCACCCCTACACCACCATTCCTACTAAATCATATCCCGAAGTGCCACATCTACATGTTATTTGAACACCTAAAAAATATGCTATTACACATATGCAGAAGGCTTTCTGTAAAATAAATGTACAATTGCTCTGATAAATTCCTCTGACAAGAACATTAATGACTGCTTAGTAATCAGATACTTAGTTTAGTTATAAGCCTTTTCATTCATCAGTCTTGAAACCGTTTAGATGGGAAAGATGGTAAATACCATTGTTCTAATTTTGTAGAGGAGACATAAAGGCACAAAGGGCGATTATAAGTCATTCCTATAGTCACAACAGAGACTAGAGTCCTTTCAATTCCTTCTCTCTTCCTTAGAAAAGTCACAGTCCTCTTGGTTTCCCTGTCTGGAAGTGATCATGCAGGTTTGGCAGTAATACTTTGCTGCAAATTAAGCTCAAGTGTGAGGTGAATGGTTCAGACAGGCTTCAAAAAACACTGTGGTTTCAGCAGTGCACTTCAAAATGCACTGGAGAAGAAAGAAACTAGTGTACTATACCTGAGACAGGGAAACAGCAGTAAGGAGAGACTGAGTTCATCCTTGCGCAACAGGAGGGGAAACATCTCTGTGTATTAAAAATCTGGAGCAGATCATCCCACTACTGAACTGTCTTGTTCCTCGAGTAGTAACTCTGCTGGTCAGTTATCATGATACATTTAAGTCAAGTACATCCAAATGTCTTCTGTAGAGAGACTACAATTTGCCACGTCAATACAGAATCTAGGAAACTAATACAATTTTCCACTCCTGTGTACCTTCCAATCAAAAATCTGGAAGCACTTTGCAAGTTCCATTCAATGATGTTCAGCATACGTATCAGGGTCCTGTTGCCATTTCATAGAAATGGGGAAAGAGCAGCACAGAAAAGTGACTTGCTGTGTGGTGGAACAGGACAGTTCTGGTCGAGTAAGGAACAGAATTCAGGGTCTGAGGCAAACACCTTGGCCTGAAGTGCAAGACAACTCTTCCTTCTCTAGTACGGTATCCCCTGTTGCCCTGCACTATGTTGGCTTTTGTGCTTACTTAACCCTTGGGGAATATCATTAAGACCATGTGTTGCTGCTACAACAAATCTGAGAAGTGGATGGCAGAAAATCAAGTAATAAAACATTCATCCATCACAAGCCTTCATGAACACAAGTGTCAAAATGATTCTGTCAACTTGGGCAGCAGCTACACTGAAATGAATATGTGTATGCTTAATCAATCTATGCTGCGGTAGTAGATGTTAGAAAACAGTCTTAATGGTAAGAACAGTCATGTGTTTACAGGTCATATCCTTGCAGATCCCAAATACTTTCATGAACTGCTGAATGAATTGAATACATACAGAGGTCACTTCCTCCATGCGATGGAAAGCTGAAGCTTGAAAGCAGCACAAGGAATCTGTACAGCAGCTTAACAGAACAAGACGAATACTGTTTCACAGCACATTAACTCAAAGGAATTCTGAAGTTCTGGACACACTGTACAGAGACCTCTTCTTAATCAATACATGAAATGCCACTATGGCAAGGGTGCAAAAGCATCAGGCTTTTCAGGTCAGCAATATGACACAGCAGATTCTTCTGTGAATGAAAATAAAGGAAGGCAGATTGCAGTTATTTAAAGCGATACCTGATCAGATGTGCCCGAGTGACACTGTTACTCTTACTGCAAGTCTCACAGGAGCTTTACCCACGCACCTCAGAACTGCGATTTTACATCTTATTTTAAAGATGTCACCAATGTCACCAGGGCATCCACTCAAGCACTGACTCACAATTGACTTGGAAGGAAGCTGATCAAATCCGCGCAACTCCTTTCTGCAGTGTTCTCTGCTTCTTCTTCACCTCCACTCTGACCTATCCAATTACTGATTCTGGGTTAGCATTGGATTGCTGCAGAGCTCACATCACCAGCTGACAACATTTCTGAAACGATCAAAACTGTTCCAACTTAAATGCTAATTCATGCTCTGAGATAAATGCCAGTCTTCTCTACTGAGGGGACTGGAGTAATCTCTACTGCATGACACTAGGTTTTTCTTGGGCATCGTCCTACTCACTTGTAGAGGAGACATAAATTCCTCTCTAACAGGGCGCAAGAGGAAGCTAAAAAAGAGATGGCTTACTGAAAACACTTAGGTTTGAAACCCATGGGGGACACATCAAGAAACAAGATTTCAGGTCAACTGGCTTCCAGAACTGAGAATGTAGGTGTGAAAGGAGAAGGTGGTAGAGCTGCAGGAACCTACAATCATCTATAAACTGAGATGCATCTACCTGAGTCAGCGCACGCTGGTGATCCTCTAAGATCACTGAAAGAGTCTTCTCCTGGGAGCATGACGGGAAAGTTGGCAGAGGAGAAACTTCTAGGAGATTAGAATGGAAGCAAAAGACATTTGGGTGAGTGATGTGACAATGTCACAACCGAACATAATGCATCACTAAGTTAAAGTGTATCCTTTGTCTCTTGTAGATTATCCCTTATCTTTCACCTCTGACAGGGTCACAGATCTCCATTCCATCTCAGATAAGGTGCAGCTGAGATAGAAGGTGTCGTGCATTGGGGAACAAGTCCTGTAGAAATGCAAGGAGAAGACTTCCTAATGCCTCTTTTGCAGTTTTCTTTTACTCCAGCATTTACTAAATCCCGTACTCCTGTTCAGATCCAGAGTACTTCTGCATTTAGAATCTATCTGAGATCCTCGATCTCCCATCTTAATTATTCTGGTAATAAACTTGCTCTATTGATGATTTCTGATCTAGGTGGCAGAGCACTTTGTTCACTGCCAATTGCCTACACAACATTTGCTTCATATGAAGCACCACAAAATCAGCACCTAACTTCCTATGCTTATAAACACTCCTCAGTGACAATCCTCCACTAGCATGTCTTAAGTCCTTATGAGTCTGTTAAGTACCCTTTGTTTTGCCTGTTGACTTCTATCACTATAAGAAATTGTATATTAAATGGGAAACAAGTGCTTCTAATCTTTATCCTGTTCGTAGGGGAGAATAGCTCATCAGCTTCAGTACACCAACCTCCAACGTAACATCAAGAACTAAAACCAACCCCGTATTTTTGAGGTCTGTTCATCTTCTGTAAGTGCATCTACAGGCAATACTTGCATGGAGTCTTTTGCATCAACTGAGACCTTTTTTACCTACTTCTCCATCCATCTGTTTTTCTAATTTAAAAACATTATACTGTGTACTTGCCTAAAATGAGCCTTCACATCAGCTAATGTAAATCAAAACTTTGCCCCAAACAAAAGGAGAAATTACTACAATGTTGCATCAGACATTAGTGTGACTTACAGTTCAAACATCACATGGGGGAAACAGGGACAGAAAGGTTTCAACCTGCATCCTGACAGCACGTGTACTCAAGGATCAGGGAGATTAAGACCATGTTTTTAATAAATTAGAATACTGGGAAATGAAAACAAATGTTCTCCTCCATCAGAGATGATGTATGCATGAAAGGAAGACATTAGCATGCAAAGCGGAGTAGAACACTGACCTGCTTATAACCACCAGACCCAAAAGGAGACCCTTCCCCTGTTCAGTCTAGCTAGTGCAAGGGAGTTTTGAATCAAAGACTGGTTCATTTATGTGAGTGTCTGTGTGACAGATGACACCAATGAAGTGTGATATAATAACCCTATTACTGGAATTCACTGGGGGCTGGAAGAATTGTGTATGCCTGAATTAAGTAACTGGTTTCTATGGCAACATGTTAAGTGTGCCTTGCACAGAAGACCTGTTCATTTTCCATTTTTTATCCTGTGGTGACCTCTTTAGGGACAGAAGTCCCCAGCAGTGCCTTTTGTCAAAGATGAGTGAACTCACTTTTTAGTTAAATGACTTTTAATCACTCTTCTAAACATACTCTGTGAATTCCAGATCAGGACATGTTGTGATGGGATGTAGTTCCGTCTTCTTCAAAATCCACCAGGTTGTTCAGAAGCCACAGTCAACCCTATGGAAGGCCTTTTCCTCTGCACTGACGCTGAAGACCTCTGCTGCCTTTCTCCATCTACAGGGACTCCCTGAGCAACAGTTACAACATAGGGGAACCACTTGCAAACAGACACCACACCAGGCCAGGGACAGGGCTCTGTGTGGAATGTATGTGATCCTGTTCCAAGGACCTACATTTTTTGCTGTCTTTTTTCAAGCTTTTCTTTTACTGTATTCATGCCAAACCTTTCGATAAACAAAGGAGGATGTGTGTGTGTCCCCCCCATACTTCATTAAGTGGCAACATCAATAATTCAAGAGGTCACCACTGAGGCTTCAGTGGCTTCTTAAAGGTCTGATCTCATATGGCAGTGGGGTCACTGAAAAGAAACATGCTCAGTACCTGACAAGGTTGAATTCCTAGTAGCTAAGATGCAAGGGCAGACTCTTGTACTGCAGTGAATTGTCCAACAGTCATCAGGATTGGCCTCTCAAAGTTGCACGATGCTGAGCCTATTCCCACTTCCAGCCAGAAAGGATTCCAGGAGGGATTAGTCACTAGTGAAGGTAAATGCCCAAATGTTATGACTAGGGCCGTCTGTTCGGCATTTCGTTTAACTTGAACTGTAGAGGAGATAGAATGCAGAGGCAAGTTGAGAGGAAGCAGTTAACACCAGCAGTGTAAACAAGCAGATAGCACTGCCAGGCCCTGCTTCACTGGAGGAAGAATTAAGGGGCTCAAGGGTTTGTCTCTGAAAGGAATTTGAACTGACAAGACCAGTCCAGCATTCCCATCCCTGGCCAGTGAACTTCAGGAGGGCACCAAGTGTCCTACTCTGACCTGGTTTGTAACGAGTTATTTCAGAGACATTTGGAACCTTATAAACCAGCCAGCAAGACACGGTAGGTTTTTGTTTTTGAGGATTGCTTCTGCATTTCCTGAACATAGAAGCCAACAGATATCAAATGGATTTTTCTTCTCACCCTGTTTTAGGAAACCTTAGTGGAGCTGCAGCCATGACATTTTTTTTTCAAGTCTCAAATGTGAAAAAATTGTTGTCTAAAATGCTATGAATCTTAGAGATTCATTGTTATAATTTTCAAACTCCAGGCAAAAGAACACTTAACTCTTTGCTCTACAGTTGGCCAAACATCACTGTCATGGTGAGACTATACACTTAGCTAAATCTGTTGATGTGTAAGATTTCAGCCAAGACCTAGAGATATAAGTGGCTCCACTTACAAGAAATGGATGATATCCCATAAGAATACAGCTTGGTTGACAGTGGTTGACGCTGATAGTGATGGGTTGTTTTAACTTTCCCTGACAATTCAGCAGATAGAGTGAAATGAGTCTCCTTATTCTCAATCCAGTTCCCAGTCAGGTTGCCTACATCACAGAACTCCTTGTGCTGCCTTTGCCATTTCAGAGCAAGTATAATTTCTCATAATGAAAAAGGACATTGCACTTTGTGGGAGCATGGAAATGCTCTCACCTCCCCATGTGAGGTGGTGCTATGTAGAATGGAAGGAATTTTGTCCATTCCCTGTATACAGACTTCAAGCTGAATCTTTTTGTGCCCAATAGTCTCGATTTTGTACTCCAGCTACATTACCTGACTTGATAAAAAATACTGCTTCTCCCTACAAACCTTGCCTTTCTACACAGATGTAGAGATTTACATCTGCAGATAACCTGAACCTACAGAATGCATTTTGTTTGACGAAGAGAAAAAGTCTGCATGGCTCTTCAGATTTGTCTGCCTCATAATTCAATTGTGCAGTCTTTCCCCATCGTCATATTGGCAGCAATGACTAAATATTAATATTAATGCCACACCGACTGGATTACTGGAATAACCTCAAAGCAAATGCAAATTCAAGGGACATTATCCCTTTCTGTTTTGGAAAACACAGAATGAATTCAAGATGCCACTGTCTTGGTAGTAGCTGAGTTTACTCAGATGAGAGAAATTTAAAAAATCAGATGCACAATTATTTTCTTAACAAATTATCATCTTCTATACTGGCTTCTAAGTTTTATTCTCTGGAAGGACAGAAAAGCAGTGGATCTTGACTAAAAAACACTGTTCCATGAATTGTCAGAATGGGCCTTCTAATAGCTAGGAGAATACCTAGACTTTCTTTGTGCTTCAAAACAGGAAGAAGACTACTTCTTAGTAAAGCCTACTGTACCACACGATGGAAGAATTAATTTTAGTCAAGGGGTTCCATCAAATAGATCAGAGGATATTTGCCACTGGGTAGGAAAAATACTGAGACAATTGTTTGCTATTCCTTTAAGAACAAAATCAACTCACAGGAAAATCTCTTAATGAAGAGGATTTAGGACTGATGGGAGTTTTTATTGCAGCTTCCTTCTGATGGGCCTTGTATAAGCACATAGACATTTCTGATCTCATTAACTTGATTGTGTGCAACATGATCAACATAGCTTAAGGATGATTAGTAATATCAAATTCTTGCTCTGCACAAGGATCTTCTTTTGTAGGAGGCCATGCATTGGCACTGCCCTCCATTTATGACTCATATTCCTTGACCTTAGGCTATGAGCTTGCAAGGGGGAACCTTTGTTGTGTCCACATCTTTTCTGACTAGTACTGGCTGGAAGATCAGGTTAAGAAAACAGAATTATCTGCATCAAGAATGGAGAAGTAAAACATATGGCAAGAAATCAAAAATCTGAGACACTGTCTCCGGAATTAAGATGATCTCTTGATTGGTGATACAACATCCCCCCTTGTGAAGCTGTGCCAACTTGTGTACAGCAAAACCAATCCTCTAACAGCGGCTATCTTTTCTAGCTTTGCACACATACAGCATTCTCCAAACTTCCTTGCTCTTTGAAAGGTTAGGAGAGGACAGGGTAGTGACCATCTTTTTGAGGCGCAGCTGATTGACTTTTGAAAATGAGAATGACAAATATGCGCTTGATAGCAGATATACAGATAAGCATGAATGCCCTACTCAGCATTCAGCTCCAGTGTCAGCTCCTGATTATAAGGGAAACTCAGGGTCTAGGATGTATTTCCACACAGGGTTGAGACTATAGAGGTGCTGAATACCCTCAACTTCCACTCAATTCGATGGAAGTGAAAAGATTTTTAGGATGTCTCTCAGCAGACTCAATCACCATCAGATTTTCTTCTGCAGCTGTGCATATGTTACTTCTATGAAAGCTGCACACTGATGTTTAGAGAAATGACTGACATTTCAGAGCAGACTGTTACAGCAAAAAAACATAGCTTCCACAGAACTTGATACCAGAGAGAGTTTCAATTAGATGAGGATTTTTTTTTTTTTTTACAGTGAACATCATGGGAAGCTCTCTTCAGAGCTTGCATCTCAATCAGAAGAACACGCTTTTTTCACTACACTCTCTTAATGTCTTTCACATTAATATGATGGAAAACTTCAAATTTGCATGGTATCTCTGGAAAATTAAAAATTAATCATATTCCTGCCTTTCTGCAAAAGGCAGAGGTAAAATGTGTATACAAGGTAAAATGTGATACAAGGAATTTGCATCACAGGCCTCAGAAACACAAACCTCGTGAATTAAAAGAAAAGGAAAAAATAATGGCAAAAAGATGGAATGTCTCTTCCCACAGTTCATGACTCTAGGAGTTCACTAATACTTTGATCCACTCCTAATCTAATCTTTAAAACATTTATGCAGAAATGGTTGAGATGGCCAAACTCTTACCTTTTACCTATTATTATTAAAATGGCATGTATAGAACATCCATTTCTAGGCATTCTTGGAGAATTTTACAGGTGTAAAATTATTAATCTTCTTCCCATTCCATGAAGTACTTGAATACCTCTATTCTATTTTTTAAAAAAAGGAAATAGGACATACAACAGACTTCTCCTTTTCCTACTGAATTCACTGGCAATCCAGAACAGCATAAGGCTTAAGTTACTTGCTGAACGTTATACTGAACAATTGCGCTGCGGCTTTGAACAAATAGTCACATTCCCAGCTCTGTTTTTTGGTCACAGTGACATCTCTTCCTTTTTTAAAGAAATAAAATTCTTCCCTGTACCGCATAAAATTATCAATCCATATATACAACAACCGCCAACCGGTCTTCTAATTTAGGAGTAACTTTTTCTTAGGGATCCATAAACACAAATGCATTCATTTAAAACACAATCATGTATTTTTAGTACAGAAAAAAAGTTTAGTGGTTTCTTTGGGTTTTTTTTTTAGGTAAATTAGGCATTTACAGAAAAATAATTCAGGGCCTGTAAGATGAGATACCAGATCTGTTTTAAAAATTCATCCCACTCCACAATTATTTGACTCGATACACATAGCAGACTAATAAGTATAACTTATGGATTGTAACATATTGCTCTTGACAGTAGGGCAACACATGTTAAGGAAGATCTAACGATTGGCACTTTAACACAAGAAGAAACATCCAATCAAATACTAAAAATGAGCAAAGAGATGGTGATTACATTACAATCTTCCTTGTGATCAAGGGTTTTAACCACCAATACTTTAAGGAGAATGTGTCCTCCAGAAGGGAAGCGAGAGGAAAATTCCATTTTCCAGTTTTATGCGTATATATGAAATAATGCTGCTAACCCGATTTAAATACAAAATAAAACAGTGGTACCTCTGTGCAAAATGCAGCTCACCTAAACCTGCTTATGTGGGCACAACAGATCTGCTTTGACTTTGCTGATACAGAATGTCTTTGTTTAAGTAAGTCCTCAATATTTTTGATTTTTACAAAGTTAAGGAAGGCTAATTCCTTAGTGGTTGTTAAATCCAAGAACATATAAATGCCGCTCCCAGAAGACTTCATTAGTGTGATGTCACCCAAATCAGATCTTTAACACTTAACAAGTCTTGCCTTGGGAGAAATAAGGACAAACAAATCCAGTTTCACCACGGAGCTTATTCCAGACAGAAATGTGTCATGAATTAATCATACAAGCAAACTCTTGTACCTCAACTGGAATGGAAAGCTGTCTTTTTTTTAAAGGATGCCACAATCCCTATGGGACATCCAAGCTATTAACATCTCTACTCACAAATACTGTTCAGAGTTCTAAGGGGATACACAAAATGCCAAAGAAACTCCCCTCAAGAGATGCAAGGCCAGAAATTAAAATATTTGCAAAACAATAAACCTGCAGGGAACTCAACCTTTTTCCAAGCTGTCAAGCAAATAAAACACAATACAGCTTCATGAAAGCAAATAGCCCTATGCTGAGAGAAGAGCACCCAACGGCTGCTCTTTTGCCTAAAGAACTCAGTTCTATCTGGATGTCAATTAAGACATGGACACGACGGATAATTGATGGGAGATCCCAAAACATGAATCCACCCCTTTAAACATATCATACTGTATACAAAATATGTGTCCAGTAGTGCAGTAGAATATACAAGATTTCCTTCACATTAACATCACACAATGCAAGATTATTGTCATCAAGCAGAAGTATAATGCCTGAGGCATAGAGTAAAAAGAAGCACTTTGGCTATTATCTAGTCATTTCTTTCAGAGAAGCCCAGTAAAAACTCTTGTTCTTCACCTCCTGTGAGAAGATCCATACCTGTTCATGACTGGGATCTCTGGGGCACAGAGACTTTAAGCCTCTTGCCCAGACTTGTATCAGGAGGTGACTGGCAGGACCAGTGCAGATCTTGCAGAAGCTAATGACATATTTGATTACCTTTTTTCAGATGTGTTGTCCTGGAATAAAGTACTTCTAGCATTCATGTTCTCAAGCGAGTGATCTGTTAGGTATCCTCTGTAGAGCTGTCTTGAAAGGAGATACCATTTTTACTAAGCATATATATTAGAGAAGCCATAGACAAGAAAGCTAAGAGTGAGAATAGAGCTGACAAACACTAGCAAGTGAACAGACTGCTTTAACCTTCGTTCATCTGTTTTACGCCAACTTGAAACAGTTTCACAAGGACTTCTAACCATTAATATTCCATCCAGTTCACTGCCTTGGTCTTAGACTAATTGACCATGTGGGAGGAAGATGTGTGTGTCTGTACATGACCAGGTGCTCAGGACTCTGAGAAACCACTCCAAATTTGCGTGGTCCACAGGGGACTGAGAAGCAGGAGATAGGGTTCATAAAACTGGTTTCCACTAAAAATATTAGACTGTCCTGGATTGGAGGAACTGGACAGAGGAGATCTGGTCTTTGTCCTGTGAATCCATCTATAAGGGGAATGCTGGGCACCTGGACTAAACAGAATGGGCCATTTGCTTTTGGTTCCACTGACTGGGGGAATGTAGACATTGGGGTGGAAAGGCCTGGACTATTTTGTCATGGTTTCATTAGTCAGGGGAATGCAGGCACCTGCATTGCACAGCCTGGGCAACGTGCCCACAGCTCTATAAAACAAGGAAATACAAGCACCTTTGACCTCACCAAGCAATGCTGTTTGCATCGTTGTAAGTAGCTCACAGTGTTAGAGAAGGGAATTAAAAGAAAAAAGAACAGAGCTAACCAGACAGAAAATGCTCTGGACAGGTGAGAAATGTACTGCTGCCTTTGCTATGGTACTGCCAGGTGGAGATCTGTGCGAAGCCTGGCAGCTGATTCTGTTAGTTTAAGGGGGTTTATCTCCTCATGTGCCATCAGCATGCAACAGAATTACCTTTCAGGCATGTACCACAAGCTCTTTTCTGGCTCTTGCAAGCAAAAAGGAGCAAGGAATTTTATATGCTGCAAGTATTTAAATTGGTCGGTTCACTAGCAAGAAAGAAAAAGATAAGCACAGCGAGACAGAGAAAGAGGGAATCCCTATGGAATCAAAGCTTTCACTCTGCTAACAGAGTTAGTCAGACAGGCACTGTCACTAATTATAAAGCAGGGCCAAAGAACTCTGAGGGCCAGTCCCTCTGCTATGATGGAAAAACTCAACCAGAGGAGAAAATAGCTCTCAGCTTGGAGTTAGAATATCCATAGAGGACATGAACGCAACCAGCTCTCTAGTTCACTGGCATCGACTGTGGTGCAGCCCTCTGTTATCAATCTGTCCCCAAAAGCAACAGAAACAAACACACCCCGAGAGATACACAAGGGTAAAGCGGTGCATGAGCACCAAAATTAGAAATGTGATACTCAAAACCAAACTGTTGCTGCTCTGGAGAACTATCAAACAGCATAAAAGCTGTGACAGAACAGTAACAACCCGCAGACAGCCAGCAGGCACAAAGCGCCTTTGGTCCTGCAAGCTCACTGCAGTGAGCTACTTCTCCTAATGTATAAACTGGCTGCCTTTGTTTGAAGACAGGGTTCCCTCAGTGCTTACTGACCCTAAGCCAAGCTGTGTTTTCTAGCACATAGTTCAATTGACCAAGCCAAAAGTCTGATCCCAGTTTCCACTTCTTCCAAAAATCCCCTTATTGCCTTAGCTCACCTGACTCTAGGAGTTATGCTAAAGCCATGTTTCTAAAACACTTTGAGAAATTTGGATGGCATTAATACTGCATTTATGCCAATAAGCCTTGGATTTCTCTGAGTGACATTGTTGTCACTTGGCTCAGAAACACAAGGAAGTAACCAGCACTTGACATACTATCATATATTGGCTGAACTGCAAGAATTGACTGGGCTCAGTAACCCCAGGGAGAGATGTGTAAACTAAGGCATTTCCTGTCTCAGATCTGAGTTGGGATGAAGCAGGTACACAGTCACTTGCTGTGGCTTGGCCAGCTGGTGGTAACTCAGCTGAGATGTTCTGGAATCAGTCACAGTTCCACAACGGCTTACGCAGAGTCTTCTAAATAGGAACTATTACTTTTTCCTGAACATCGCCTTGGGATGTTTGCTGTCTATGCAGAGTCCTATATCTATTCTTGGTTGTGTATCTTCTGTCTTTCAGGTGATTTATCGTGCCTTAAGTCCGGCTAGCAAGATCGAAGACCCCTATAGTCTTGAGGCTCAAGATCTCCTGAAACTCACCAACCTCCGCCTCCTTTTGTTAAAAAGACAGGAATGTCCATGCCATGGTTCAGGACTGGTAGAGAAACCTCAGAGATTTGCCCACTATGCTATTTATGACCTGATCATCCGGGGAAGCTGCTTTTGCAATGGGCATGCAGAGGAGTGCGAGCTTGCCAACAGGACAGGAGTCGCAGAGAATGTGGTGAGTTCTAGACATTCACTAACTTATCAGACTCGTTACCTGCTTGTGCTTTCTCAGGCTAACTGTAAATTTTGTGCATAATCCTGTCCAAGCCTCCCTAAGCCTATCCTAAAAGGGCTGCACAGTCAATCCACATTAGAGAAACCTAAACCACCCTGGGAAAAGATGTCCTATAAGCTTGGCTGCAGTTCCATGTGTATTAATTGTACTGCTATGAATTGTGAAGGGGCTTTGTACCTGAAACAGAGATCTAACTCCAAATACAGTGAATGAAATCTCCTATCTATATGCCCGCACAGAACTGAACTAATCTCTTTGATGCAAAGACTGCCCTGACCAAAATTTCAGCATTAGATCTCGAATCTCAGATTTTCTGAGTTTGTGAGATATGAGCAGTTCTGTCGTACTTGGGGTTTCAGTCTTTACTTTTAGGTTTTCAGCCTTCTGTGTTTTTGTTACTTTCACTACATAGACAGCAGTGTTCATGATGTCCCCTTCTCTGTTACCCATTCAGCTTAAAATAAGTTAGAAATTTTTTTAAAAGCCAAACCTTGTAGCAAGATCATTCTATGGTACTATGACTAGCCTGTCCCTGTTCAGTCTTTTATCTGCATTTGACCCTGGATGTGCAGAAGATGCGAGTGGTGTTTGTATGCATACTCAGAAGTTGCAGTTCAGGAAGAATGACTGCTGTCTCCTTTGAGATTTAGCTGCAAGTATTATATAGAACAACTGTAATAACAGTCACAGGGAAACGATGCTAACCAAATATCTAAGTACATCTAAACACATACATCACAGGCAGAATTCAAGCCACTTTCAACTATTCAATGTCTCCACTGGTTCCAGAACATGGTCTGTCTCTATAATGCATTTTGAAAACCAAAATAACCCTTAGAACTTTAGTCCATGGTGCACTTTGTCATAATAGACTGAAGAAATACATCCTCAGCTAATTTCTGTCCCTTTAGAAATATGTTACGCTTGACATTTTGGTTTATTCTCTTCTGGAATGTGCATTCTTTGTCTTCCTTTCAACTTTTCTAGGTTCAGAGGTAGATATTGTAAGATAATTAGGACTGTATGAGTTTCACAACATTTGCTGAATCATTTCTGAATCATTTCCATCTGTGGTATAAATCTAAGGTTCAGATACAGTATTCTAGCACAAGGTGATATTATCAGACTCAGCTAACTATAAATATAGACTCACTTAATACATAACTGTGGAGAAAAGCTGTTTAAAGCATGCATCCTCTCTACTGCAGACTGTGAAATATGCACATAATGAAACCAAATAGATGAACAACATGCTAAATGAATACAGCTGGTAGAAGAATAAACACTCTGCCCATCAGAAAAGGAAAACAAAATACTGTGTATATTACTGGCATAACCATTGTAAACTATGACTGGGTATTTTTTTCCACTAGTCACAAGGGAATAGAATCTTTTTGTGCCATCAATGACTTCATGGGGCAGAAGGTGAAACAGTTCTGAAGAAATGCGCTTCACGAGTGACTCATGCCTCAGGAGACGAGAGGGTGGATGCACCACATCATTCACACAGGCACAGATATTAGCAAGTCTTTGCCTAAGTAGGGATTCAAATGCAGCAGTGGGAAAAGTGAGAAAAGCCTTTCAGAGCTTTAACTACCTCTACAATCTAGATGAGGGCTAGAAAAGGCCAGAAGTGAGCTGGTCTGCGTCCTCGCAGAAAGGTATGATCAAGCATACTAGTGAATGCTTGATGAACTAGTTCTTGAAAATCTCTGATGAAGGAGATTCAATAGCAACCCTCAGTAGTTGTTCCCATTTGACATTTTGAAAGCTCTTCTTCAGTGCCTGCCTAAATAATCTCTGCTGCAAATTAAGGTGATTCCTTCTTGTTCCCTCTCTCCCAATGATCATGGAGAGCAGCTGAATCTCATTCTGCAGATATGATTTGAAAGTTCTTACCGTACCCTTTCTTAATTTTGGGGGTTTTGTACTAACCACAAAAGTGTGAAATCTTAGGTGGTCAACATTTAAAATTCTACACCCAGGTCATACAAGTCTGGAGTAAAGATGCTCATGATATTTTGCTCCTTTTTTCTGTGCCTTAGTCATTACATCCTAGCTCTTTCTCAAATACCCAGTGAAAATCCACTCCTGGAAGAGGCAGGTTCCCAGATCATTTTACATTTTATCTAATTCTTACCAATGATGATATTACAGTAGTGAAGGGAGAGTTCACATAGGTACAGATCTCAGGATTTGGTCTACATAGTTATCATGAAGGAGTTTATATAAGCGTATAACTTTACATCTTAAAATATAGTAATCTCCTTGCCTATATGCAGAAGGAAAAAGCCTTTGTTACTGAGCGGTGAACACCAGTGATACCTTTCTTGTCAGCCAAACTACATTGCAACAAAAATCATCATCTTGCAGTTTCTTGGCAGAGACAGGGAAGGTGCTCTACTTTCAGTCACATGGTGACCAAAATAGGATGGGGAAAAGAGGTGTTAGAAACAAACACTGTATGTCCAGAAAGAATCTAATTCATTCCACTGGGCATTTCTAATATTTAATGGGTAGAGCAAGTCTCAAAACACACAGTTTTTAATGTGGCTCATGTGCGTGATATCACAGCACGAAGGCAGAGCAGCTTCATGTTTCCTGGGCTGCTGTCAAGCAATTAAATAAATGCTGGAAAAATACAGACCTCCACAGAAAGGCTTAAGTAATAGGAGTTTCAGTCTCTTCAGAGTTCAGAGTCCTCCTACAATGTATCTGTTTTCTGTAGTTAACATAAAAAAAAGCAAGTCCATGTAGAAAACAACTGTAACTGTTTGCCATGGGATAGGCCCAAAAAACTGAGATCGTTCTGTGCTTAGGTCTTGGAAGAGACATAATTGTTCTAACTTGTAAGTCTGCTCTTCTTACTCTTGAAAGAAATCTGTTCCATTTGTAATACTTCTAACACTGCTATATTGTTACTATATGGAGGATAAATAATGAATAAAGCTACAGCAAATTTACTGACACTTTTGAACGAACACTTTTCAACACCATTTTGAAGTGACTAGATGATCTATGACTACTAGACGATCTGTCAATGATCAGTTTGTCTGTGGATCTGCCAGTTCAGTCACCATAACCCATTCAACTTCTGGCTTCTCCACTGAGGCTGCCGACAAGAAATGCAGCTCTGTGAGAAGTCATGTCACAGATGCCACAGTGCTGTAGAAACTAATGGATCCAAGAAAATTGCAAATTGTAAAACCGACCTGCAAATGGTACATCAATCCGCAGAGCTTGAAATCCTAGATAGTTTCATGCATATTCTCTCTGGTCATGAATAATTTGTGAAAATACTGAGTACAGTAAGATTCAGAGTAGACTTCCACAGGACCCGATGGAAATGTCCTTTGACTCCTTGTTTTGGCAGCAAACCAGTAATAACTAGTCTTTCAATGTGGCTTTTTTTTTTTTAACAAGCCATGCACCTACCTCAACACAATTTATCTAGATCACACTGCCGTTATTAGCTACTGAGAATATCATGTCAGACAGGAGAAAAGCTTTGAGAAATTAAGATGGGAGGTGTAAACAATAGGCAAGAAATTTCTGGACAAGCATATATGGAATTTTGGGTTTATTGCTGTTGACAGTGATGGTTTCTTGCTTTCCATTTCCTTTGCTCAGACCAAGAAAAAGAGACACAGAGATGTCATACCCAACTTTAATAGCTTCTTATGATAACTAAGGGCAAAATTCTCCTTTCTGAATTTCATGGCCCGTATTATTGAAACTCTTACAAGTAGCTGTTTGGCAGTGAGGGAAATTACGGATATTGTATTTTGCTGCAGAAACTACAGAGCAGCATTTTCTTTTAAGTGGGGGGTATTAATATGCCGTTATAAGGGAAACAACTGCCAGAACCTGGCCACCTGAATACATCTAGTCTTCTTCTACCATTGGATGCAATGGAACATAATCCTGTCCCAGGTATTGGTGTTGCAGGATGTACAAATTTATGTGTTGCTGTACAGTGAAAGCTCCAACAAAGTTAGTAAAGTTTAGGATCTGCTTTGATGACACATTTTAGATGAGCCCAGGGGTGCTTCCATAACAAAGTTTACAAAGCAGAAAGCGCACATGGACAGAACAGACTCTAGACCAAAGTCCTTTCTGTTTGCCAAACATTTCACAATTCTCTTTATAGTCCATGAGAAGTCAGTATGGATAGAGGAAAGAAAATGTGGATTACAATGTTTTTGTACAAAACATTAGAGTTTTTTCACTTGTTAATTATTGGTACCTACACTGCCAGGAAATTCTTACAAGTTGCCTCGGATGTTTCTTTTGCTTCTTTATCCTGTTTACAGAGACAAACTAGACTCCCTGTGGGTCTGATCCTCCACAATGAAGCAAATGGAAAGTTTTCCATTTACTTCAAAGGGAGCAGGATCTGGTCCTAAGTAAGATTCCTTGTGTGGCATAATGAAGGTTACATAAGGAAAAATTTGTTTTTCTACAGCAATTTTCTAGGTGACTTGGCTGTCGTATCCCTTGCAAATATTACCTCCTCTTCACATATCTTGTGCAGTTCTACTGATAAGCCCCAGCTAAGTTTTCACATTATCTGATGCAAGCTGTGCCAGTCTGTACGATGGCCAGCACTCAGAGATGCAGGAGGTACTCTCTGTTGTAGTTGGCAACTCAGAGACTAGATTTCATTTAAGAAAAAGTTACCTTGTGTACATCAACTACGTGAGTAGTGTCAGGAATGTTTGAAAAAAAAACAATATTAGAAGAGCTTCTAGATCATGTCAGAATAAATTCTAGAAACAGATCTCTCTGCTGTTTTTTTTCCAAACATTAAAACTGAATATGGACTTCACGCTCTGCACACAATGACCTAAAAACATAGAAGAAGATCATATAAATTAAGGAGCGAAAAGTAGTCATGAACCGCACGAACTACATGAAAAGAAAGTGGTGTTGCTGATACCTTTGCTACCCACAGTAGGCCAAAGCATTTCACAGGAATCCTTGTGGGAACGTGCAGATGGATGAGAAAGTTTCAGACATTTGTCTTCAGAGATGACAAAGAAGCTGACATGGGAGCATCATGGAAAGGTTCTCTTTATTTTAGTGGATAGTTTTAGTGGGTTCCTAGTTTCCTGAGGCAGTATGTGCTTCAAACCTGTGACTCTAAATGACAGTTAAGTTCTCAAATAATTACTTAGATAAAAGTTGGAAAAGGATATTCAGACTTGTCGTGTAGGTCACATCCAGAAGATCCTATTTTGTCACATTCTCACAACAGTCACCAGAAACCTTAATTGAAGAATACTTAAATAAATCTAAAAAAGAGCTTTTCTACACATCCCATGCTTCTCTTGCTGTTTCAGAGTGACTGTGAGGAAGACTGGCACACTGAATTAATGCCTCCATTACTGCCAGGAGTTGGTTTTTGGCCAACCCAAAAATCAACACCCCTGTCCTTCTGAGTTGTTAAAAAATTGAATCCGAGCAAAAATATGTACATATTCCCCTTTTATTTTAGATGTATTGTATCCTCCAAATTGAAGTACACCTCTGGGCTGGAGTCTGGGGTCTTTCCTTTGAAAAAGTGTATTCATTCCGATCAGGTTTCTTACAGTTTTGACTCAGATACTACATCAGGTGTCTCCTAGAATTGCACAAAACCTGCAGTAGTAGTCTTGATGAAAAGATCTTAAATGTTTCAAGGTACCATTCAGTACAGATTTAGGCTCTGTAATCTCGGTTCCTCTCCATAGTTTGTGTGAACATTTCTGGTTTTTCTGGCTCTTTGGCACTAGATTCAAACTTCAACAAGATTGTTCTCCCCTCCCAACAGAACCAGCACTACTTTGCATTACAGCCATTTCAGCTGGAATAGCAGGGACACATGTAAGCAGTAGTTCACCCAGTTCTGAATAGACGTTCAGGTAAGATTCAGGTCATGTTAGGTCTACAGTTGTTCCAGGGACCATTGCTAGGTGGTTTAGTAGAAGGTTCTGCCCACCCTCTGCCTTTGCATTTAGCACTTCCTACTGAAGGTGCAGGAAAGACCAGGAGAACTTTCGTGCTGGTGTGCAGCTTCATCCAGCAATGAGTTGGCACTGGCCAACATGCTCCCTTTTAGAGGGGACATACCCTACCTTCTGTTTGAGCTCTGAAATTAAATTAGTCGGTGAGCGCTATTTCATCTTATGAACGATGGCTAATTTGGCTACTTTGGTGCACTCTGACAATATACCACGGCTTAGTGCATCTTTAATTTGCTTGTTGTTCCTAGGGTGTGTGGGCTGTGTTTCTACCCTCTTCTGATTATAATCAGTGTGTTTAACTTGATATCCATGCAGGTTGTCCATGAGCTCTACTGAGAACCCATGGTTTCTGGCCAGAGCATCTGG
>Ga0181612_149966_pt1 | contig 23929 bp, 16 predicted proteins | sample HoacroProtozoa21_FD_119630 | JGI IMG/M metagenome (GOLD analysis project Ga0181612, IMG submission 119630) | Hoatzin crop microbial communities from Cojedes, Venezuel. Combined Assembly of Gp0051906, Gp0051904, Gp0051908
CAAGCTTCGGTAGTACTGACACGTGCTGACCAGCTTGCTTTTAAATGGTCTGGTTTGGGTTGGGGATAAGTTGAGAAATGGCAAAGTTTTCAGATTACGAATAGATATTGGGATAGTGCAATCACAAGCTGATGGCACAGGTTTGCAGAAAGATCCTAGAGCAATGAACAACAGCATGATATAAGGACGGATTAAATTTAATGCTTGTAAGTATGAAGTAATGCACATGGGAAAAACCAGCAAGTATGAGAAGTACAAAACAGCCTCTAAAATACCACTCCAGAAAGATTTCTATAAAACTTTGTTTCCCTAGGGGATAAATCTCCAATAATACTGTTAGAAATTATTACAGTCCTCTAGCTGTATGAAGTAAGAGTATAAGCAAAGGATAGTTACCAAGCAGAGGTATTTGCTTTGTCATTAACTGAACTGTGAGGGTTCTCAAATATTAACAAAGAAATAGAAAAGGAAAAAAAGAAAAAAAAGAAAGCTGCTCTGTGCTACTGCAAAGCCATGGTTTACCTGAGCTTTAATATTGCATGACAACCCTGTTTCAGAAAAGTGTCAATAAAACTAGTAGATGGGTTGAGAAGGTTGTCAAAGCTGAACAGAGATATGGCATTACTTCTGTCTGAGGAGATATAAAGTGGGAGTCCTCATCTCAGATAATAACAGGTAACACATGACTGTGGGGGATTTGATAGAAATATCAAAATCATAGATGGCACAGAGAGGGTGGGGAGAGAATAATTTCTCACAATGCAAGACATTGGTGGGGTCAAGTAAAAAGTTCTAACCAAATGCAAAGGAAACTACATCTCCAAGAAGTATATAATCAAATTAAGGTGTCCGTTGTAATGGATTTTTAAAAATATAGAAGGATTAAAAAAGAGCCTGGTCAGCTTCACAGATCATAGTCCATCATCGGTGCAACTTCCAGCTTGACAAGTCCCTACATCACTAACTGAGAGAAGCTGAGAAGCTATATCAGCAGAAAGGTCACACTCTCCTTGCCCTATTTGTCATGTTCCTAAGGATCTACTGCTGGCTACTGTCATAGTCCCTGTGGTGGGGTAGATGGACTTGTGTCTTAAGCCCAAGTAAGTGAATAATTTCAAAATTAAGCTCTAGTAGTGGGAAAAACAATCAAAGTAGCCTTATTGTGCCAGTATTCCAGCACTATGACTAATTTTTTATCTAATGCAGTCTTCATGCCAGTTAATCATAAAGATTTCTGAACAAATATTTGCATCTTAATAAGAATGACAGAAATTTGTATGTTGAATATGATATTGATTCTTCCTGTGCTTAGAGGAGCTGACTCACCAACTGATGCTAATATCCAGTTTGTACTTAATATGTTCAAAGTGTAAGGGTGTAAAATTACTCACATTGCCACTTCATTAATATGCCAGTTAAATGTTCCTCCTCCTACTGCTGTGAGCGAACAAATACAGAAAATGACATATAACAGAGAAGAGACAATAAAACTTCTGTCCTCTATTACTCTATCTGAAACCATGCAGACATAGGGACAAGAAGATATTGCTTTCACAACAGCTATTTTAAGAGAAAAGTATACATGTTTAGGCAATAGCAAAGATATTTTGTTGGTAAATTATAAATATTTGCATTTGAAAACACTGAAAAGGTAATTCTGGAGTTGGGAAGGAAGGGCAGCTTTCTTCAAAACAGTATTTCTTTGCATTTTCCTAGTAAATCTGGTCCTTATAAATCTAGATGTCATGAAGTCAAAAACTGCAGTAATGCCACGTTACAATGCCAAGCTAGAAAATTACTTTCTTAGTAATTTTTGTCTGGAGAGGCACTGTACTAGCTATCTCCTGGGAAAGTCACAAACCTAGAAAAGAATGTTTTTTTGTAGCCTATCTCTAAATGGAAGGAACCTCCCTTGTATTTCCTTGCATGTCCACTCAGTAGTATCTGGTTTGGCATCTTTAGGTCAAAGCATTTAATGATTTAGCTCTGTAGCATAAGGGACCAAGAAAAGCACCAGACATGTCCAGAATTAACCATGCTTCGCACTAAATGAAAGGTGTCTCAGTAAGGGGGCAACTTCGTTGGATTTACCACTGCTGTGTACTCTGCACCACCATTTACGTATAAATATTTTTTGTTACGGATTTATGGATAAAGAGAGCAGTGAGTTTGCTGAGAGTTTCTTCTTCTGGTATGGGGACCTTCAAACTTTGCACTGGGCTAAATAACTTTGCTAGGTTCAGAGGCTGTGCAGGATTACATCCAAAGTGTATGAACGAGCTCTACTAAAAGGGTCTGTGCAAGTTTGTATTTTCAGAGCCCGGGTTGGGTTGAGTAAGGGCTGTGATTTCATAAGACTTCTAAGCAATTTTGGATCATTGCCACCAACTACACTGAAAGTTACTAATCTTTACAACTCTAGCAAGTACAATGTATGTATTATAGAAGCAGATAAAATTGTTGTCAGTTTGCTATGAGAAACCCAGGCAAAGACCTTCAACACCAGAAAATGCCTTAGTTTTCAGCGTGACCTAAAGAAAGAGGCTTGTGTCTAGATCTCCAAACCACAGCTCCTGGCTTTCATGAGACAACTTTCATGATAATTGCCTCCTCAAGGTTATTTCTCAGGCTCTTGGCACTCGTGCTGGCTTCCTTGGCTTGTTACTCAAGCCTGGCATTGTCTTTTGGTTATTCCTGCTGTTCATCCTCCTACTGCTTATCTTGGCCCCTCCATTCTGTTTCTCATCCTCCCTCAACAGAGTTGGCACTACTACATTCCCAAGGTTTTCTCTTAGAAGATCTGACAATTTTTTTCATTTCCCAAGGCACATCTATTAATTCCCCTATCTCTTTCTGTATCTCTGCGAGTTTCTCACCTGTTCATTTCCCCAGAGCTTAGCAGTGTTACAGCACACCTCTTAGTTATTCCAGGTCATTTCTTACCCCCCACCATACCTCCACTTCTTGTACTTTGTCATATGTTCCATCTGCCCACGAATTTAATCTCTGATGATCCCCTTCTTTCCTTTCCCAGCTGGTATGGGTACAATGGAACTGCTAAGAGAAACCCCGCTTTGCCAATTCCACTCAAACAGAGCAACTAGTGTTGCAACTGAGGATGGACTACACAGGTGCTTATAAGGCCTGCCATGTTCAGACACTCTGCTCTCCCAACCTGCAGGGACCACAGATGGGCAAGCAGAACGCCCCAAACATTGGCCTATGAACATCAGTAGGGCAGGAAGTAGGACACAGTTTATAGCTATAGCTGTGCACAGAGACTTTTTAAAAATGAAAGAAAAAGATGTGAAGGTAGACAAAATCATACTTGCAACAGCAACAGAAGAAATCTGTAGCAAGGTTTCACCAGCACTGCACTGCTTGCTGTATTGAGTTTCTCAGACAGCCTGTCCTGAAATATAAAGAAACAAAGGGACATGTCTGCCTTTGTCCAAGCATGCACTTCCATTTGTGATTTTACAGGTGTCCTTTGGCAGCTCCAGAGAGTGAGGTGACCCTGCTGAACCCAGTTCCTCTGGCAGCTGCTCATGTGCTCTCTGCACCCTTTCCAGAGCTGCTGGCGGTGCTGCCTCTTCCATCTCCAGAGCTGTTACCCTTTCACCAGCCACCCCAGCATCAGTAGCACCAGGTTCAGTCATTCTGCAGAAAACTATCTGTGGGCTGTAAGCCTGAGCAGCTCAAGGGCCTCCCTAGGCTGGTAGGCATCACTGCAAGTCAGCAACACACAAGTATGCAGAGTCTGACTTCAATCTTTATCTGGGGCCTCTGTGAACTTTCTGCTTTCTCTGACTGTTGCACTGTATGCTCACATTATTCAGGAGAGGGTATGTATCAATCCACTTCTGCTTGCTGCAATGTGAGACCAAAAGTCTGCTTACTTGCATCTTTTTCTGTTCTGCATTGCAATTCTGTACTCAGCAATTGTTTCTAATTACCTCATATATTCTGTATTGAAGATAAAAGGTATATGCCATGAACAAAGGATGTTAGTTCTAGCAAGCTTCTTTTCAGACAATTTAAAGGACTTTCTGTATTCTATATTTTCACTGTAGCATGGGCTGAGTCCTACTCATCCGTTTACCATGTTCAGATAACTTGCTCTTGGAATTTACGTGGGTTGGGACTTTAATTTGCTTATTAAAGAAAAAGCAGCAGCACATCAATAGCATTCGTGCAGATGAATCCCTCTGCTATGATAAAAGAATTTGTCTTCATATTCAAAGAATGCAATTGTCCTGAGTCAAGTTCTGCTAATCAGAAACTACAAACAACTTAGCTCTGATGAGCAATACGAAGCAGGGGAATGTAGGTAATCAAAAGAATGTGGCTTTGCAAGAGAAGCACCTGAAAGTACGTAAGTGCTTCTTTGCAGCATACTCCTGGTCTGCATAAAAATAAATAAGTATAAATGAGAGTATTTTATTTTAATCAGGTAGGAGTTGCAAAGCACAGTGACTCCATCATATGATTAATGATTTATATTCTTGGAGACAAAAATAACATGCAATCATCCAGCAACAAGAAATACATTTGAAATCAACCTTTTCTTAGTAATCTTCTGCACATTGTAATTTCTTGCTTTGGGCCATATCAGAAGCCTCTCACTAAAAGAATCTTTTCTGGAAGAACAAGCTTTCTATCTGAATAGGAGATCTGAACCTCCTAAATTAGAGGCAGAGGAATAAAGTTCCACTTGGAGGCTTTACTCCACCTTCTCTCTGATAATTGAAGACTAAGCAAAGCCATCTCTGAGAAAGAAACAGAAACAAAACCAGATGGCAGAAGACATCTCCCATATATCACGGTAACGTTAACACTGCTTTTACTGATTAATGTTAGCTGCAACTTGATGCTGTGTTTGTAATTCTGTTTCTTTGGCAATTCTAATTGGACAATTTGACCATTAAAGAAAGCACAAGATCAGAGCAAAGCCTCTCAACATCTGATTCTAGAAGGTTTTAGAGGATTTTTCAAGGGTCCTCCAAATAATTTTAAAAGAACTTGCTCTTTCTGTGAATGTCCAAATTACAGAAGTAGTGCAGGTATGATAATGCACTGACTTCCCTCATAAAAAGAATAGGGTTCTTTCATCCTTTAAATCCATTTGCAATTGGAATAGGATGGTGAGTTAGTGGAAAAAAAGATTAAAATCAGGTTTTCAGTTGTACTGTTCAAAGTTTACAAAATTGTCAAAATTATGAGTACAACAGCAAAAAAAAAATGAACGATCTACCTTTTGAATGAAAAGTGTTTCTGCTTGTCTTACGTATACATCTTCTTAAGCAGTCACAAGGGATGGGTTAAAATTTGAAGTGATGGGTAACAAATCATTGTCTTGGGCCATTGTTCAGCAATTCAGAATAATTAAACCTTCTGGTGATTTGGGGCCTAATTTTTCTCACTCACAAACACAAACAGGTGGTCTTCACCATTAATATTAAGCAGACAATACTTAATTCAGGATGAAATGCAAAATGAATTCCTCAAATCTATCCATTTCACAGTCCATACCTTTGCAGAGGCAGTGGCTGAGCCAGCACCTCGCTCGACCTCCTCCAGTCACCCCTCACTCCAGGGTTGCCAGACAGGGGGTTCCTCCTGCCCCTGTCCTCCTGGAAGCTCCCCGCTCACTTGGTTTGCAGGTAGACCTGGCTGGTCTGTCCTTCTGGGAAGTGGGGAATTCTGGGCATCTATACATGAATCATAAGCCAGAAAGTTTTTAAGGCCAAACAACACTGCTAAAGTATCAAAAGGTAGAAGTTTCATCACCACTCCTCTTCTTCTAAAATCCCTGCCATAACAGTAAATTGAGGTCCCTCTTGCAGGACTCCTGGGAGTGCCTGTGCTCTAAAGAAAGGAGCAGCCAGCCACAGCACCATACCCTCTGAGCTCTCTCTCTAGCACACACACCCAAAATGTGCTTTATGTCCTGGAAACAAACTCTTGTGTCACACTTCAGGTTTCACGGAGGAGTGATTTTGAAGGACTTCCAAGGCAGCGGGGTTGTTGGTTGGTATTTTTTTGTTTTGAACTCTTGACTGGAATGTCTAGACCAGGTTTCTACACTTCCCAATGATCATAAAATTATCTTGATAAAACGCTGTAAAAACACAAGGCTCCCTTTCATCTGGAAAGAGGAGTCTGGACTGCTGAACTTTTGGCTGCCACTTCTGGATCTTCACTTACAGTGAACTGCACAGTTTTGCTGTTGAGCATTGCACTTGGCAGAATTATATAGAGGAAGCTTGTATCCCTAAACCTATATTTAATTCAAGTGTTTTTCAGCAGTTTACAATGAGCCACTCGTTCTCAAAGTCCTGCCTAAGCTGCGTCAGTGCTTTGGGGAACAATATTGAGCTTTATGTAGGATTGGCGCGGGGAGCATCCTATGCTGCATCCAAATTCTGATGGAGGAGCAGTAACAGATACAGAAGACTCATTTGTCAGTGCCTGTCAGTTAGACTGTTGTTAGGGAAGTGACAGGGTAACACCAACATATTCTGCGTAAAGAAAAGGCTAGCCTTGTAGTTTGGACAGCAGAAAGTATCATTTCACATGAAAAATGCTTTTGCCTTCCCATACTCCTTGCCCTGTTTTGAAATTAATAGTATAATTGCAACTTTTTCTTAATGAGTAGCTCAACATCTGGCAGAGTCTTAGGATGACCCCTCTGAGCACATGAAATATTGGGTGCCATTGTTCTCATGAAGACTATGCTTTTGCTTTTTTTTCTGTGTTGAAAGGCTTGAGATCTCAACCTGGTAAATTCTGCAATCCTTTTTTCAAGAAACAATGTTCTGAAAATTAATAACTTAACAAACTGAAAAGCAGGGCTGACAAGATTACTCAGCTATTGCTGTTGTGTTGTGCAGACAGACTCATCTGAGCTGCGGTTTAGCTGCCTTGGGCATGGTTCGCAGGTCGGCTGCAGTGATGTGGGACTCATTTTGGGCTGCAGGACCTCCTCAGGAGCCGAGGCAATGGGGTGGTTGGTGCCCAATATTAAAACTAGCTCTAATGTGGGTTTGCTGTATAGAGACATCAGTGTTGACACATAACCTAGAGGTGGGGAGGATGGGCTGGTAAATGCAATTTGACAATGCAACGTGCTCTTGTGTAGGTGGTAAGGCATATGTTCAGCCTTCAAAAGTAGCCATGCAGCCCTTCAAAAGACAATGGGAATTTACACATACAAGTGAGAGAGAGGTTGAGATGAGATACTGGAGTCATGACATCTGCTTTGAGTTTTTTGTCTGCTTGGTTGCTCATGATCTTCTGTCAGAATTTACCAGGACTGTGCACAGCGGGGCTGTGAAAGGGAAGGTGAGTAAACCCATCTTACTGATAGAGGTGTCAGCCCAAGTTGGGTTGTGTGGTGGAGGGGTCTTCAGCTGAGGACTCATGCAGTTATCGCCCAACACCACTCACCCAGCACCAGCATCACTCCTTCTCTGTATGTTTTCTACTCCCATTTTAACTACCTAGACAACAGGTATGGCACTGTCTTGCAAATGCATGCATTGCCAGCACAGGGCAACAGGAATCTGAGCAGGAATACAGAACCCTCTTCTCTCTAAACCATTGCCCAAGAATGGAAAAAGATCACCCTTCTGCAGAAAAATCCCGAGGACCCCAAGGAAGTTTCTTCAGCAATGTGCAAGGACTCTGCCTCTGAGCTTGTGTCCTCATTTTGTGCAACAGCAGTAGTCTCCTGGTCATTATTTATTTTTGTTGCATGTGTGTGAGGAAGAACTCCATACCTTTTGGATACTGTGGTTTACTCCAGCATTATTCATGTTTTTTCCCAGGCCTTTATGAGCTGGGAAAGTCACCTCGTGTTCAACCAATACTGGGTGTATCCTGCTTCAGCTATTGTCAGGGAGCCAGCATTTCATCACTCGGCAGGCACATTGCAGTCACATAATGGAGGCAGGAACTCAGCTGAAGTAAAGCAATGCTGAGAGCTTGTCAGAAATGTAAATGATATTGCACCTATTGTCAGCGACGTATTCTCCATTGTTCTCACAGTCGTTTCCCAGCTGAAAAAATGCTGGGGAGCCTGCATGACGAAACCAATGTCTGCTTACTGTAACATGCTCTGTCAGGAACAGCTAACTGATCTCTTGCTGCAAGTAGCATGTGTCTGTGGCAAGGAAAACAATACTGAAACGTGGTGTTCACAGTGCTGCAAAGCTGCAGAAGCATGATTTCCACTGGCTGTGTCAGCATTGTAGGAAAGGCTGAAAATGCAGTTTACTGCAGTCTGGGGGGAAAGGTGGTTCTTCCTGATCTCTGCTGGAAGTAAAGCCAGAAGGGTCTCAGCAGCTTTCTTCTGAAAGAGGAAGGAATGCTCTCTGTGGGAAAGTGAAAAACCAGGAATTTAGAGGAGAGCCAGGCAAAGCCCCAGTAACTTCACAGGCATTTCTGGGTACAGTTTGTTTAGCTGTCCTTAAAGAAAGGAAACCTGAAAAGACTGTGGTTGTTAGAAACTGAGAATAAATATGCAGACATGTTGAGAGATGTGTTATTGAGAGAGAGGTGGAATGTCATTTTCTGCAAGCATGTTACTTTGAGTCAGCTTGCTGTGAGTATTCTGCTCCATTTCAACAGTGTGGTACAAGCATTTCCCACGATGCTAATAACCCAGGCCTTCAGGGCTTGCTCACGAGGACAGGGCTTGCTTATGTGCAAAAAATTGGCTGAGCCTGAACACTGACCTGAGAAGTGAGCCTAACTCACAGCTTTCCTTAAGTGAACTTGGAGATGCTGGAAAAGTTTCTTAGGCTGAATGCAAAGGGAGGTACCTTGATTAACTTACTGAAAAAGTTTTTGCAATAGTTCTTGTTGAAGTGATAGGTGTTTTGACCTTATGTGTTTTAAAAGCATTTAAAGCAACTCAGATTTCAAATGGGGAACTGCTTTGGAAGGGAAAGTGAAGATTTCATTTTGGAAATGTCACATCATTTGGTTTAATAAACGCAAATGCCTTAATGAAGGTCTTGTTCTAAAAATGATGAGATCCTTAAATGCCAGTCCCTTCCCACCCACAAGCAGTTTCTGCTTTGATGAAGCCTTGCTTTCTGACAACCATAATATTTTATCAGAAGCTATCCAGTCTGTTGTACCTGCAGGCACTTCTGTTGTACGCAAGTGCCTCAGGTGCTCAGTCAGCAGGTCACAGAGAAGAGGATGAGTTAGTGGGTCATTGTCCCTTGGACAATTTTTTTTGACCAGTGGCTCCTAATGCTGAATAGTTAAGGAAATTCGGCAAAGAGAGACAAGGCAGAACAATTTCCCAGTTCCTCTTCTTCCTCATATGCTCACACAATAGGAAAAAGGATACCACTTCTTCAACTTTCTTTCCCTACAGATTTTAAACATTTCTGTCCTGAAAGTTCCCCTCTCCCTTTGTCCCCAAGTTTCTTTTATGCCTTCTCTCTACTGGTGGGTATTTCATTACATCTCAGAAAATTTATTTCTAGTTATTTCATCAGGAGAACAGCATTGCTAGAGTCCTGTGCAAGTAATGACATCATGTATGTACATTGCAGAAGTACTGCTCATCAGTTTTTAGAGGAGTTTCACATGAAGTAATGGCATGAGTCAGCATGGAGACTGTACAGCACAGACATAATGAAACAGGGGTAATTTGCACAGAGATAAGCAGAAATTGTTTTGTGTCTGTTGTCTTTGACCAGTTATCTGATTATTCCAAGACCTCTCTTTTTCTTTCAGCAGTGATGCTTGCAAGAGGATTAAAAATGTAGGGATACATTTCTGTGGCTGCACATCCCTGATCAAAAGCGTAAGGACTAAGCTAAGGAAATTAGCTGCTTCTAGATATCTGGCAGACAGTGAATGCACAAGGTCAAATCTGGTCTGTGGAAAGATGGAGGTAACTGTTAGAAGCCTTCACAGAGGTGACATGTTTGTTCCTGGTTTGGTAGGAGCTGGCCTGGATATATGAAAATGCTTTGTTGTAAGAGGAATCCTTTTTTATCAGAAATCCCTCCTCAATCTAATAATACAACTTGTGCAAAAAACCCCTGTGTATCAGTCAGGTCTTTTTTCCTTCCCATTTAACTCCCTTTCACCTTGCTAAGTGTGAATGGAGCCACTCTCCTCTGAGTTCCCCTCCACTTCGGGCTGCTTGGAGGCAGGAGGACAAAATGCAAGGTCTTGCATGCACATCAGGTTGGTATCAATCTTCTTGATCCCTCATCTTCCCTGTTCCTGTAGCATCATGATAAAAAGGAGCAACTATTTATTTCATGGTAGATCTTCCATGCCATTCGTCTTAAGCCTGAATAGCATAGACACAATACAGACATGTTCTTTCACAAAACCTCAATGCAGATTACTTTGTGATATCACAACATTGATTTTTTTGATTTGAATCACATTCTTCTACTTATTCCTAGAACCCTGCCTTGTAATGGGTCCCTTCTTTGTAATTTGCATTTTAAACCTGTCATCAGAGAACTGCTTAGCAATACCTGTTGCAGATATCATTCCACCTCCATCTATTCTGCCTTTAATCCACTGAGTGGGCGTTTGCCTTTGATTGTAAGAAAGTTCCCAGATGTATCACCTTTCATTTCCAAATACCTGGAAGGTAACTTCCAGCTGTTTGACCATTTTATCCATCCTGCCCAAACATCAGGCCAGGTCTAGCGAAGTCTGCAACGTTCCCAATGGTGACAGGATTTTCGGGGCATTTCTTGACCTCTGAGACTGCATAGGAAATTTTACAAGGGGATTTCGTTTTTGTTTTTGTGGATGAAATTGCCAGGTTGGGAAACTACAATCTCAAGAAAATGGGAGAGTTCATTGCAATGTTTGAGCTAAGGAATAAATCCCCCATCCCTTGAAGAACTGGTAATTAAGTCAAATTGCTGAAGTCTTTAGACACTCCAACTTTTGTCACATTAAAAAAAATAGAGTTTTGATTGCTTAGGTGAAATTACTTATGTAACTAGAACTTTTGATATACGATGGACAGAAGAAAGGAGGAAAACGACCGCAGCAAATACATAAATATGTCAGTACACAGCAGCACTAAACACTTTTGGTTAAACGTGTCTGGATTTATATTCACATCCTTGGACAACCCCAACACATAGTCTTCTTAATTCTGGTTGAAATGATCCTATTTATATAAGCTGAATGGAAATGAATGCTATTAATTGAACACAGATGGAGTTTTGCTGTATGATCTAGAGTAAAAAGGAAAAGACAAAAAAGCTATTGAATTACTTCAGAAATGATCTTACATATTTCTCTCATTCTTTGCACAAACAGCAAACATCACTACTGTGTTCTTTTGTGAAATTTAAAAAAAAACCCATGATTGTGGATGCCGCAGAATGGTTGGTTAGGCAGTTCTGAGACATCCTGATCAGCTCTCAGCTGACTTTTTGCAGTGTTGAAGATCTCGGTTTGTACCACAGTCAGGCCAAATGTGAGAGAAAAGCTGTATTGTGCCAACTGCATCTGCCAACGGGGAGGTTCATGATTCAACTACTGAACATGCTTGTTGCTTAAAAACAAACAAACAGCTTACAAAGAGAAGCACGGAAGAGCGCATTAAAAATGTATTTACTGTGAATATGTCCTTCAGCCTCCTGTTAAAGTGTGCGTGTTGAGATTTATTCATCTGCGGTTGCTGTGCGATGTTTGCTTCTGACTGACAGGTGGGGGTTTTCTTTTCATGCAGTTGGGCTTGGATCCTGTGCAGGAACGTGATTATGTTAAAAATCTGATCAGTAAAGCAAAGCTTTGCTTGAATGTGAAAGAACAAAACTACGGGTATCTGATTGCAGCTGGAGGCACAGAGTCATCAGGGGGCTCTTTGAACCCTGGCACAACAAGTGATATGTAAGGAATCACACAGACTCATGAATTCTGGACTTTTGTACTTCATCTGTTGACACTGGGAAAATTTACAAGCAGGATTTAGGGTTCACTTTGGGGTGAGCACCGCTAGGCCATGCAAGGCACCCACCCAGTGAGGGATGCCTTTCTCCTCCCCTCGTGACACCCATGTCTCCTCCTTCCTCCCCGAGCATCTGCATCCCCTTGCCGCTGCCTTGCCCTCCCTTCTGTCCTGAGGGAGCATCTCCTCTGCTTCCCTGCCCCACAAGCAGCCCACCCCTTGTCCCTTCGCCACAGGAGCAGGGCTCACGCTGCTGTGTGCATTTGAAAGGAGAACTTGCTGATGCCAGTGTGGCAGAGGGCTCCATTAAACTGGCTTGCCCTCACTGTTGGTGCTTCGGAGGAAGGCCAGCGCAAGAGGCAGCAGGCAGAGGACCAGCCCTCGTGCTGGCACCATTGGGGAGCGGGACACCTGCGGCGGGTCTCGAAGCCTACTCTGCTGAGCAGATTGCAAGTACTTCTTCCACGAAGAGGCTCTGGCTGGTGAGAACAGCCGTGTGAAAAATTATGCAAAGACTTAGAGGCAAGCTCTCAAAAATAAAATTGCAGGCGAGGTGTTGTGATTTGCGCTGGTCCTGATCTGTGATGATGTAGGTCTGCCTCACATTTTCCCTTGAAAGTAATCAACCTAATGAATTCTGCAGTGGCACTTACCCTATTATGAAAATCACAGAGCAAAACCCAAATGAATGCCATCCTCTGTTCCACTGTTTCTGTACCTGTGGTGCAAAGGACATGAAAAGGTGGTCCATCGAGTACTTTCCAAAAGTATAAACAAAACACCACGCTCAGGCTTTGGATTTTAATTTATTGCACTTCTTTTCCTGCTTTAATTTTATTTGTTTCCTTGTATATGAGGAAGCAAAAGACAGCAAAACCAGTGTGATATTAGAATATATCTATACATTTTTTCCATTTCCTTTTTCACATAAATCATGAAATGAATAAAATGAGGCCAGATAAAGCTAATAAAATTCAAATTTAACCATAATTTCTACTAGAAGCAGCATAGGTAGCTCTTCCTTTATGTCCATGGATTCTTTCCCCAGAAAAATCAGGCTGTCTTAAGAGTTAAGTAAAGCTGACAGACATTGTTTAAACCATTGCAAGGGGTGGGTAAAGAGGTTTCCTCTGGGATATCGGCAGAAAGTATTTAAAAGTTCAAGGGAAGAAGCTTCCACAGCTTTCCTGGTGAGACACTCCTGCAGGTCATTAACACTCATTGAGTTTTTCCTGTTCTTTAGGCCCACCTTTCCTTTATTTTCTTATAGTGAGAAATTAACTTGTGACAGTAAAGTATAACAGGAACAGGTCATGTTTGCGGCAAGTCAAAACCCTAAGTAATTTTGCATATTGCTACTAATGTTTTCTGTTATCCAATTATTCTTGCTGACTAAATTACATTTTTCTCCTGCTCCATATGGCAGCCCTTTCTTAGGGAAATGAAGCTGCTTTACTTGGCTTGAAATATGAATGAAACCTAACAGAAATCTTTCTCTGAACCTTTATTCTCTGTCTAAGCCTACTTGCATATATTGTAATTCTGTGTAAAGGTCACTTTCAATTTTCTCCACCCTGAAGGCTTCCCAGTAAAACCTCAGAAGATGTCCTGACAAGCTCTACTTGACATCTTTGCCTCCAGTTTCAAAGTGATGATGACACCACTGTATTTGCCCCCCTGGGAACCTGGCAAAAGCACGAGTGTGCACCAAGGAGTCTTCATTCGTTAAAACATACAGAGGTGTTGTACAAAGGAGCCCTTTCCACTTAACTCCAGATAAGATTTTAAAGAGCAGAAAGGGGGGAAGAGAGAAGACCTTTAATGCGTTTTCTTTTATATTAATGATTTCCATAGACTTTTATGATAACAAATCTCAAATTTCTTAATATCTTATGGACTGTTTAGTCACACATGCACATATACCATCACCTGTTAACTGCATGGAAGTTGAAAAACAAACTAATGCAGGCATACAAAGTTTGTGAGCTGCAGTGCCATGAAGTGTAGTCCTACAGTAACCTGGATGACACAGGTCACGAAAGGCTGGCACTGCTGTCAGGGAGTGAAAGTCATGTGACTTCAGTGGAAACGCGCTGACCTGTTTCCCAAGCCAGTCTGGCCTGGAGCTGGGTTTCTCTGCAGGGTGCACAAACCAGTTTATGTTGTACGAACCATCCCATGGGAGCAGACGGGTGCTACTGCTTTGCCCGCTCCGGACCCCTGTACACGTGTCCCCACCACTGCTATTGCTCACCACCCTCCGGCTGCTGGGGAATGAAATACATATCCCGCAACTGGTTTTCCACATTCTGTTCAACTCCTTTTTTTTCAGCGAAGCACCTTGTTACATCAGATTAGTGAAAGGAAATAATCTGCCAGTTGGCTGGCTTTTAGCATACACCAAACACAGTCATGAATATTTCCCATAATATTAATGTATGGTGTCTTTGTCCTCAGGGCATTTGTTATTGCCAGATGTTTCTCCCTCCTCCTGCTGTATGAAGCTCAAAATTGCAACATGTACTGCAAAACACATTCCTTTGTTTCTCAATTCCTGCACCCACATTTTCACCTGATGTTAATCAGCATAGCTAAAATCAGTCCAGGGCAGATATTCAGCTCTTCTGGAGATACTCTGCCACACACCTGGGTCTTCCTGGTTGGTTGCTCCTAAAGCTCTTGCAACAGGATGGATTTCTGCGCAACCCTTCCTTCTCCTTCTCCACAAGTATGCAAAGCAGCACTTCTGTCTTCAGAGTCAGGGTTTAACAGATGGGGCAAAATCTGCTTGACGACAAAGACAAATAGCAGATAATGTAACGCAAGCGAGGGTGGAAATAATGCATACATTTTACTGTTGTAAAAGGACAAAATCAAAGCTGTATACATCCATATGCTGTTTCCAAGCCTGGCATTGCCAAAGTGAAGTGAGTTTCATGCACTGAAGATACCTGAGCAGCAGGCACTGAACATTCGGTCTGGGGACCACGCATGGTCTTTGGGACCACAGACGGTCTTTGTGGAACTGTGCCCACGGAAAGGATCAGTACTGCTGGTGGCTCACCACTGCTCTTCTGCCTCAAGTTGCTACACAGCACCAGTGGCCTGCAGCACAGTTTGTGTGCTACTCCCTGAACTCCCACAGTGGCCAGGAAAATCAGGTGGGTCAGTCTGAGCAGCAGATGTTACTGCCAGGCCTGTTTTCCCTCATATGGACCCCTCCACCAGCAGAAGACTGGAGGTAGCCGCCCTGGGCTGGATGCTGCTGAGCCTCTGGAGGCGATCACCTCTCCCACTGGTGCGCCAGGAGCTGGCAGCTTGAGTGATAGCCCTAAAAATCTTCTTAATTGGCTTTTAATCAAGAGCAGTGTTCTGCAAAGATTACAGCACTGAGAAAGGAAAGTCAGCAGGGGTTTGTAGTAAAGTTAGGGTCAATGGGTTGCTTTGTGTGTGTCCTGTGGCTAAGGGCAGATGCTTTTCAGCACTTTCATTTTTTTAAACATCAGATGAACACTGAATTTTCAGATTTTATGATGTTTTTGTGTTTGAGAAACCAAAGCCTATTATAGATGCACTTTCTTCTGCTCTGCAAGTGGTCACTAGCTATTTCTGTCCAGAGGAAAAAATATTTCCTTTGAGAACAGTAGTAATAAATTCTTCTGAATGTCTGGTGTTCTTCCAAGTAGGGACTAAAACCAAGTTCTAACTATGATCCCCTTACTATCTGAATAAGTACTTGGTTTCTTAATCCAAGTTCTTGGAAACAGCAAACAACAGTTGTGCTATTTCTTTATTTCCTTTTGAAGGGTATTGACAGTTTTCTGTTGCTAAATAAAAAGAGAGTTTGCAGTTCAGCAGACTGACAAATGAGGCATAGTACTAATTTATACACATAATCAAAATGAACGGTGCAAAACAGATCTTAGCAGCTCTGGCAATAGCTATAAGTGTTACATTTTGCAAAGGAGTGATTTTGTTGGTACAATAACACTTCATCATATCTTGAACAAAGCCTGTAGGGAGATATGAGGACAGATAAAATAACACATTACTGCTGCAAAGAGGGTATCCAGGGCCCACAAGACATCTATAAAACTGAGGTTACTTAAAAGCCAAGGAAATTTTAGCCAAGTCTCTTTCCTGAAGGGAATCTTGGATTAAAGTGTTAATTTGCAAATTGTATGATAAATACATCAGTAGCTGAAGATGTTAAATTATTTTATGGTGTCTTCTTTTATTTGAAGTAATAGGAATATTGGAAAAACACTGCTACAAGGTCAAGCCAGAATTTTCATGGATTTGTCTGAGGTGTGCTTGCATCTCTTTCCCATTCATTTACAAGGAATGTCAGGACCCCTGACTACAGTGCGAAAGTCTTCACTGAAGCAGTAGGAAGTCACACCTGTTTAAGTCCAGGAGGGTTAAAGTCTAACCTATGACAGGTTGTAAGGAGTCCCTGTTGGGGCTGATGCTGCTGAACACCCTCCTCCCCTGGAAGATGCGGATGGCTGAGGCGATGGGAGTCAGTGCACTGTCAGCACATATGGGGATGGCGCCCAAATGGGGAGGGCTGTGGGACACTGGAGAGCAGGACTCCACAGGGGTGCCTGGACACACAGAGGAAGGGGGAGCAGCATTGTATTTATTGTATTTATTAAATAAATTTACACAACACCTCCGCTTCAAATTATTTGCTTACCAGTCTGACTGGAAAACGAAACCCAAACCACGACTCAAGAGACCAGCCACCACATAGCAACAGTATACAGCTTCTGAGTTCCAAATACTTCTTGAAAGCTGATGTAATAAAATTAAAGATAATTTGCCCCTGTGTTTGAATAATAATGAGAGAAGTATGTCCTCTTGGAAGATATTTAGGAAGGGAGAAATTGTTCATTCTGAATTATTTGCTTGATTCTATTTAATATTTCATATCCAGGTGAAATTTGGGATCACAGGGAACACGGAAACTAACACTTTCGTCCAAGACCAATTTCTGTTAGTGGCAAAAGCCTGTGTGACCGAAAGAAACTTGACATAAGGAAGGCACTTGGAAAAAAAATGTTGATAGCAGAGTGATGAAGTTGCACTATGCAATCCCAATCCCGTTAATTGTAGTGACATAGCATGAGTAAAACACCCAGTACTGAATTACTTTGAGTTGCATAAGAACCATACCACGCACTAGGGAATGAAGAGGTCAAGAAAAAGAATATTCTACTCCCCAAAAGCCATTCTTTAATGCATAATTGGTATAGGTGTAATAGGGAATTATTTCTTACCTTCCTCAGGCTATTTTAATGAAACACTTTTATTATATTGGTATAACTATGTGCTTGTGTACTCTTTTTTATTATAAAAGCAGATTTATGTGAATTTCAGTGCTTCTGGCTTTTTTTTTTCATCTATAATTAAATCAGCATTAACCTCTTCTGTTCTAAAACAATAATACTAGCACAGAGTGAATAGTTAGAGAACTAAAATATGTTTTGATTTTCATTTTGAAGGTGTGTCAAATCTGGCCCAGGATCAGACAGGGAGTGGAACATGCTGTGGTCCCCCTGGTAAGTGGCACATTCTTCTGTGCATCCCCAGAGGTAGTGGGTTGCACTAATTCTGACTGCGGAGTTCTCTAGGCCTACCAGATGCCCTGAAACTCCACTATCCTTTCCGTGGTTTAAGTTTTCATCCATGTTGAGATGAATCGTGCTATGCTAATTGAATTATCTTCAGGAAAATGTTGTTTTCCAGGTGAACAGGTGTGACTGATAGCTGTAAATCAGAGTGTAATTGTTACTTATTAATCAGCAATTCTTGGTAAATAACCTGACTTGACAAAGGAGAAAATCAAGTTCAGATCCATGTGTGGTTTGGGGTTTGCTTCCTTTCCTCCTGATGTGCCCAAGTTGGCCTGTTCAGCATGTGGCAACTCGGGGCTGGCTCTCTGTGTTGCTGTGATGTCTAGCCAGACCTGCAGGTAGGATATCCACCCGTAGATGCTGTCAGAGTGACTCCCAAATGGCACCGTTACTCCTTGACATGGTCTCTTGGTAAGTTTGTCTACACCGGCTATGCTTTTCTTTGTGTGTTGCTGCTAAGCAATTTAGCCCTTAAGAAAAGTACTAGCAAGATCATAATAATTTATACAGTTGCATAAGATTTCTCATGTGCATAATGTAATTCACTGTTTGTTTTTTTTTTATAATTTTACCTTTTCCATCTAGGGAAATTATTTTATACCGAGATACACAATGTAGAGCCACTGATGACAAGTTACCACATTTTCAACAAGCCCAGAAATTCTTGGCTTTGCTTTGAAGAAGTATTTCTTTGACCATTTCTTGTCAAAAGTAAGACGGCAATGGTTGTTCCTTCTTCCCAACCACATCTCATCTCCAGGGTCCATAAAGGCTTCACCCTGCCCAGGAAGATTGTTCTCCAACAGTTCTTTCTTATTTGCGGAGCAAATTGTTTAAAAAAAAATTCTACTGTCTGTCCTCATTCACTGAGTGAGGGGGAAGTGCACTTTTTTTTTTTCTGCCAGACAGATCTTATCTTGAAGATCAGAGATGAACTTGTGTTTCTGCTGACTTTCCACTAGAGACCTCCACCAGCACAAATAACTTGTTGTTTGGTAGTTATGATTACTGGGTGTTACCCAAACAACTGAGGAGGATATGGCCTTGCCAGCTGGCCTCAGGGAAAAGGCGGAGTCCCAGGTCAAAGGAAAATGTTTCTGTGATCTTATTATTTTTTTCTCAGAGAAACTGAGGCTTATCCAAGCAGGTGTGTTGTGAGAACTTGAAGAGGAAGGATTTTTTATGCCTTGAAGCAATGGCACAGAGATGTCAAGAATGATATAACCCAAAGTATGTCTACCATTTTCATAATGCACTCAAGGAGAACTTGAATAGCTTCCTCCTCCTGAAAAGACCAGCCCATGTACATCATGTGTATCTTGCAGTGATAAGCATAAATTAAAACGTATTCGATTCCTGTAAAATGAAGAATCTGGAAGTAAGATTCCTGATTTACAAGAATCACAGCAATAACGGGGAAGGTGGCTTTCGGCAGCCAAGGTCAAAACAGGAGAAGCCTGGACTTCTTGGATTGTTTTGCTGGACTTCTTGTTTACACTTGAAGGCCAAAGCAGTGCTTGCTCTTATGAAAAAAAACCCAACTAAACCTGCAAGAGCTACTAGGACTCAGTAAGTATTCTGGTTTTGGTTTTTTTAAGTGATTTATCCTTTGAGTTTAAATTCTTGGTTTCCTGGGTACATACTCTGAACAGTTGGAATAGATTTGTGCCTTTGTTTTGACGTGAATCTCATCCGCTATATTATCAACACCAGCACTTCCTCTGATTGAAATTATGTTTGCAACATTCTGAACAGCACTAGCACTACCTTTTAAACACATTCTGCAGTGTGATAATGAAACAAAACAGCGGTTATCTTTTACAATCCTTAATTCTCTTGAGTGAAAGTAGCCAGGAAATCAGAAGTATCTGAAATACACTAAAAAGACCCTATGATGTTATTAAAGCTTAATTGCTATAATAGTTTGAGTCTCATGTCCTATTCTTGCAACTGTGGTTGCTCCTTGCTTGAATTATGCATGGCTGTTGTTCAGCTGCGCTTTCTGGGACTTATTCCATGCTTGCATTTAAATACTTATTTAAGTGCGGAAAAGGCATGATACAGTGGGAACTTGGGCCATGGACTGCTTCAGCCTCATAGCTCATGGTATTGTCTGCTGTTTAGACAGCTGTTTGTGTCTTCCATATCCTTTAAAAATCTCATGGTTTATCAATCAATAATGATTTGCTTACTGTATTACTGACCATACTAGGTAAAGATCACTCTTCGCAGGTGGTGAATTGGAAAAATACTTGCTTCCTATTGCAATGAGAAAATTATGATGATGTATATGAAAACACAGCCCTGAGTGTAGGGGAAGGCTCTTTCGAGCAACTGTAAATATCTGGATGAGGATGACATACTTCAGCCAGATGTTCTAGGCTTGTATTTAAGCAAAAAGGCAACTCACAAAAAAACCCCTCACAAAATACTTTTGTTGTTTCACAGAATAGCAGAATATTATATAATTTATTCTCAGAAGTGTTTATGATCTCAGATTGTGAATGATCAGCGAATGTGAGAAACCAAGCTGTTTTGGTGGAAGTTCACCATGTTCTGCTTAAAAGGGAGGGTGGGCTCTACGATGTCTTTTCAGATGGAAAGAGTGTAAGTGTTTCAACATCGTTTGTTAACTTTGGTCTGGCTCAAAAGAGATTTCAAAAGCAATCTGGCTTAAAAGACGTATAGTTGCCTGAGGACCAGGAAATAAATTTGGTGGGCTCCTTGTCAAGGATTCTTTGGCTTCTCGTGGCAGTAATTACAACTTCTCTCAGGGCAATTTTAAACAAAGGATTTACACCAATATGAATCCAGAAAATCTGAGTTCATTTCAGGTGACAAGCAGGTACTTCCAGTGGTGAAGACCGAGACACGTGGTCTAGCAGCACCCAGCTATCACTTATCAAGTCAACTTCAAGGCACATCAAAGACATGCAGCATACTATTCTGCGTAACTATAGAAACATTATCTGAATATCACTTTCTTAGGTTACTCCAAACTATCATAATATTCCATTCCTTTTAATAAATCTTGAATTTGTTCCAAACATGGGATATAAGTTTCACTGCAACACAATGTTTCCATATTGAGCCGTGAATCCTATTCACAAATAAATGTTTTCTAACATTAAAATTAGCTCGTCATTTTGCACAAGTCTTAATAGAAAGCAATACATTTTAAATTAAAAATGTAAATGATCAGAAGCAGTAATAGGGATTATTTTTTCACAGCTTAAAGGCATGTTACAAAAAATAATTAAATGACATCATTATTTCTATATTTTTTCAATACGTTATTAAAGGGTAAGTTTTAGCACAATGGAAATGGTTTTTTTTAGCACTGAAGAAAGAAACTTTATATAATAGATTAGTGTGGACTTGCATTACTTTCAGAAAGTGAGGTAACAGCTGATGGAACCTGTCAAATATATTCTTGTTCATGTGTTTGACTTTATATTTTGAGTCATTTTTAAAATGTGAATCCATACAGGTGTTTCTAACCAGAAGTAAAATGTACCATTTACGGAAGAAATTGCATAGCCCTTCACTCTCACTTACGTCCATCAAGTGTATCAGCGGCACAGGGAAGAAGAACTTTAAATGATGGAGCTGTCATGTCTAAGTATTTTTTTCTTCCAGCAATAGAGGCCATTTCTGTTTTCAATAGACCGCTGAAGTGCTGTGAATTGAAAGGTTTCAAGCATTGTTTGAAAACCTGTCATCATGACCAGCTACCTTTTTACTGTACTGTGGTGTCTTCCCTCCCATGATAAAACTCTGAGAAATAACTTTGTAGAAGTTTTATTACCAAAAAATACCACTTTTTTATGAAGGAATTTCTGAAAGAAACGCACTGCCTGTTTGTTTGGTCCTCGCTTGCTGCTGAGAAGTATAGTTGGTGCTCTCCTTTGGAGAAGTGGGAAGTCAGAAAGGTCTGCAAAACACTGTTGCTTAAATTTCATCCATTTGAATGCTTATTCGCCAGAGTAAATGAATAAATGAATGAAATGAGCAATGTTACCGATTTATTTAGTATTTTAAAGTGTACAAGTTAAAAGAATCATTTCAGACTTACCCAGAAATTGGAAGTTATTTCCCATTCTCCTAATGAAACAAATACTGAAAAAACATTGTGAATGAACTATGTAATTAATCTTTTTTTCCCCACTAAGTTTGAATTCTGTATTTTGGGATTTTTTTCTCCCTTTTTTCCCCATATCTATACCTGAAGACTTTCTAACAAAGCAGAAATGAAATTTTGATTAATTAAAAAAAAAATTGTCCACTCTCATGAGGCAATTTGCTGAAGATGTTCCAATAGACATTCCCAAAAGTATCAGTCCTGGTCACAAAGGCACATTCAGGGTCACTGATATATATATTATATATATATATATATATACTATATTATACTATATATATATACACTGTATTATATACTATATTATATGTACTCACCTTAGTAAGTAGATTGATACAGAAGTAACAGCTGCTATCAATGTTGTATCTTAATTGATGCTTGTATCTGAGTGGGAACTACTGCCAGTCTGTCTCAGTGCAACCTGGTATGGATTTTATGGATTTGCCTTTCTCCAGTGCTGCCTCCATGTGCCTGGAGTCTTTCAGAGCTATACACAGGATTACTTCCCTGGGAGAACCTCCTTGCCATTATCTGAAGCGAAGAGCATCCTGTGTTGTTCCATGGTTAGCTGCCTGCGGGAGCTTAGCTTATGAAGGATTTTGGAAAGCCACGTACATTGTACAATCAAAGATTTTTGCTTTTCATCCTTTCTTTCATAAAAACTACTGTGGAGTACAGAAGAATTATTATTTTTACAAACTGGGAAGCAACTGTAAGAGCTATTGATCAGCCTCAGTCTTTTTCTCTGTCTATCTTCCCAGCTAATATTCGATCGATATCTAGTTCAAGAGTTATCTTGGTTATGTTTCTGAATAAATATTTAAGAATAAAAATCCAAGACTCAGTGAAGTAGACACATGTTTGCTCATTTGTTTCACTTAGGCATTTCCAGTGATTTATAAGTCTCCAGAGAGGAGTTCAGTTAGAAATCACCTGTCAGTGCAAGAGCACCGTGTGAGTTCATCCATGAAAGTGTCCCTTCTCCAAGTATGCCTTCACGAAGTAGGTCCATGCCTTGCAGTCTGCATCCATGCAGGCTTTGGGTCTGGGGCATCCTCCTGCCCTTCCTACTGTGGTGCAAAGGGGAACTTTCTATCCCAAAAGCAGACCTGACCACAGTCATGTGTCTCAGGCTCTTGGTCTGTCTTGGCACAGAGGTCACCTCTGCACATTCATTGCAGCATGAAAATAATGGTTGCTCATGACCAAGTGGCCCAAGTGACTGCATCCACAGAGGCTGTGGAATGTCTTCTTGCTTGTACAATGTGTGCAAAAGGTGAAAAGGAAGGAATTCTGGTATTTTTGGATAATGTAATGTATGTCTCTACAGGCATGCACACAGTAAAATAGGTAGTGCAGGAGAAAGTGCACAATATACAACTTGCATTATTTTGTGGGTGTGAGATGACCAGTAGTTGTCCTACAGCACTCATGCGCTCAACCAACCCATACTCAGCCAGATGAGATGCCTGACTGGTGTCTGAGGGCCCCAGAATACAAATAAAGGAACTCAAAGTACTCACACAAAGGAGTTGTTAGTTTTGTCACCAAATTGCTCAGCATTGGTCTATAACGTGTTCTGACTCTAGAAGATCAGCTGTCAAAGTAATGATGGAGGAGGCATGTAATAAAAACTGCCATAGTTCGTAACTGGAGTATCAGGCTGAGCTGAAAATAAAAGCTGTCTTTCAGGCTTTGCTGTTCTCAAAGTGTCGAGGATGCCAAAGACATTGATGATGCACATATGCTTGTAGCCCTCTTGAAATAGTGTGCCAAAATGTTTTCCTGCAGGGGCTGTTCAGTCCAACAGGCAGATTGATTGGTGTGAGATAACACCCCACAAGATCTTGAGGGAATGAGGCACTGGTCAGCCTGAACAAAACAGAATTTTATTCCATGTGACAATTTGTTTGAATATACATGCCTTTTGACATCTGGGGACTTTGTCCTCTCTTTTTGCTACTTCTGAAGCCAAAACCAGGCAGGCAGCTTCACTCACAGCAATTGCAGCATGGCTGATGGCAGGGTCCATCCTGCAGATCAAAGGCTGGAGAGATGAAACTGTGGTCCTGTGTGGTAGGACCTGGTTATGGACGTTTGCAGATCACACCAGGCTGGGTGGGAGTGTTGATCTGCTTGAGGGTATGAAAGCTCTGCAGAGGGATCTGGACAGACTGGATCGATGGGCCGAGG
>Ga0181612_159532_pt1 | contig 23925 bp, 16 predicted proteins | sample HoacroProtozoa21_FD_119630 | JGI IMG/M metagenome (GOLD analysis project Ga0181612, IMG submission 119630) | Hoatzin crop microbial communities from Cojedes, Venezuel. Combined Assembly of Gp0051906, Gp0051904, Gp0051908
AGTGAAACAGATGTGGAGGAATGTCTCAAAGCCACTACATGGTATCCGGCTGACAGAGACTATTTCAGAGGAGGAGGATTTTCCAGCAATTTCCTTACTCGTGGCGGAATGCCTATGACTATGATGAGGGTCAATAGGGTAATGGGACTCGGACCGGTTTTGCAACTGGCTGAAGGATGGTCGGTTGACCTTGACCCTGATGTGCATGACGTGTTGAACAAACGTACTGACAAGACGTGGCCAACAACGTGGTTCGTGCCGAGACTTAGAGACGACAGGGACGCTTTCAAGGATGTTTACAGCGTAATGAACAATTGGGGCGCAAACCATGGAGCCATAGCTTACGGGCATATAGGCGCCGACTTGATTACTCTTTGTTCTATGCTGCGCATTCCGGTATGCATGCATAATGTTGATGATAAGGATATCTTCCGCCCAGGAGCATGGAATGCCTTTGGAATGGACAAGGAAGGTGCCGATTACCGCGCTTGTGCGGCATTCGGACCGATATACAAGTAGGGGAAACCAACAAATCAATTTCATGAAATCAGGGGACAGCATCCATTGTGACGCTGTCCCCATCTTGATAAATATGATTATGAAAATTGACAAATCAGAAGATGTGCCATGCCACGGTGATACCTGCCATCACTATGCTTACCATTGACATCAGTTTGATGAGAATGTTGAGGCTTGGACCGGAGGTGTCTTTGAACGGGTCGCCAACGGTGTCGCCCACGATAGTAGCCTTGTGGCTGTCGGAACCCTTGCCGCCGAAATGGCCTTCCTCAACCATCTTCTTGGCGTTGTCCCATGCACCGCCGGCATTCGACATGAAGATGGCTAGAACGAAACCTGTGCTCAATCCGCCGCACAAAAGGCCCATGACACCGGAAACACCGAATACCAAACCTACGATGATTGGTATGGCTATGGCCAATATCGAAGGGAACACCATCTCGCGCTGGGCACTACGGGTGGATATCTCAACGCAACGCTCGTAATCGGGAGTGGCTTTCTTTTCCAATATGCCCTTTATCTCACGGAATTGACGGCGCACTTCTTCAACCATGGTCTGGGCTGCTCTTCCTACTGCTCCCATTGTAAGGCCGCAGAACAAGAAGGCGGTCATTGAACCGATGAAAATGCCAACAAGAACCATCGGGTTCATAAGGTTCACTTCATAATAGTTCATGAAGTCGATGATGCTTGCCTTGGCGGTTTCAACCACATCACCTGAAGCCATTTCCATGGTGGTCTGACCTATGCGAACCATGCCTATCTTTATTTCTTCAATGTAGGAGGCAAGCAATGCCAAAGCGGTGAGAGCGGCGCTTCCGATGGCGAAACCTTTGCCTGTGGCTGCTGTGGTGTTGCCCAGGGCATCCAACTGGTCTGTGCGCTGGCGTACATATTCGCCCAATTCGCTCATCTCAGCGTTTCCGCCTGCATTGTCGGCAATCGGACCGTAGGCGTCAGTAGCAAGGGTGATGCCTAATGTGGAAAGCATGCCCACAGCGGCTATGCCGATGCCGTAAAGGCCTTTGGCCATGCTGTCTGCAGTGAGTTCCATAGTGAAACCGTTGGCGCAAAGATAACTGAGCACGATGGCTATGGCAATCGTCACAACAGGAATGGTGGTTGAAATCATGCCTGTGCCGATGCCTTTTATAATCACTGTGGCTGGACCGGTTTGGCTGGCTTCTGAAATCTTTTGGGTCGGCTTGTATGATTGGCTAGTGAAATACTCTGTGGCTTGACCTATGATGACACCAGCAAGCAAACCGGTAACAACAGAGAACGACAAGCCCAGCCAGTTCTCGATGTTCAATGCGTATAATATGCCGAAGGTGGCAAAGGCTATCAGCACTGCACTGACATTTGTGCCGAGACCTAATGAATGAAGAAGGTCTTTCATCGTGGCGCCTTCTTTTGTGCGTACCAGGAAAATGCCAATCAATGAGAGGAAGATGCCTATCGCAGCGATAAACATTGGCGCCATCACTGCCTTGAGTTGCATGCCGCTTGATGCCGATGCCGCGAAAGCAGTGGCACCGAGGGCTGCTGTTGACAGGATGCTGCCGCAATAACTTTCATACAGGTCGGCTCCCATACCAGCTACGTCACCCACATTGTCACCCACATTGTCGGCTATTGTGGCTGGATTGCGCGGGTCGTCTTCTGGTATGTTGGCCTCGTATTTGCCTACAAGGTCGGCTCCAACATCGGCTGCCTTGGTGTAGATGCCGCCGCCGACACGGGCAAACAATGCCTGGGTGGATGCGCCCATACCGAAGGTAAGCATGGTTGTCGTGATGGCTATGAGGTCGTCAATGCCGGCTGCATTGAGTATCAGAAACCAGATGGAGATGTCGAGAAGTCCAAGGCCTACTACGGTCAGACCCATCACAGCACCGCTGCGGAATGCTATGCGCAATCCTTTGTCGAGGCTTGTACGGGCTGCATTGGCTGTACGGGCGGAGGCGTAAGTGGCTGTCTTCATGCCGAAGAATCCTGCCAGTCCGGAGAAGAATCCTCCTGTCAGGAATGCAAACGGCACCCACTCGTTCTGTACGTGGAATCCGTATGCCAAAATGGCGAACAGAATAGCAAGGATGATGAAAACTATTGTCACAACCTTGTATTGTTGCTTGAGGTATGCCATCGCTCCTTTGCGGATGTGCTCGGCTATCTCTATCATGCGAGGAGTGCCCTCGCTTTCGCGCATCATGGCGCGGAAAAAGTAATAGGCCATGCATAAGGCCACTACTGAGGCTATTGGTATTAGCCAGAAATAAACGGGAATCGTCATGTTCTTTTGTTGTTTTGTATTGTTAGATTATCTTGATTTGAGTTTTGATTGATATATTCTGTAAAGTTAGCAAAAATCAAGCAATTTTGGAATTATACTACTCTTTTTGACCAAATTTATTCCTTTTATGGTTCAAATAATGCCGTTTTTTGTAATTTTGAAGCGAACAAACGACTTTTGATTATGAATATAGGAGATAAAGCCCCTGAAATATTGGGAAAGAATGAATTTGGCAATGATGTTTGCCTCAGTGATTATAAGGGTAAGAAATTGGTTCTGTATTTTTATCCTAAGGACAGCACGCCTGGATGTACGTCTGAGGCTTGCAGCCTGAGGGATAATTATTCTGAACTGGGAGAAGCCGGATATGAGGTGCTGGGAGTGAGTGTTGACAGTGAAAAGTCTCACCAGAAGTTCATCGAAAAGAACAGCTTGCCATTTCATCTCATCTCTGATACCGATAAGAAACTCGTAGAAACGTTCGGTGTGTGGGGAGAGAAGAAAATGTGCGGAAGAACATATATGGGAACAATGCGCACAACTTTCATTATAGATGAGAACGGCGTTGTCACCGATATTATGGGACCGAAACAGATAAAGGTGAAAGAACACGCCAATCAAATCCTTGCAAAGGAATGACGGGATTAATCAATGTGTCCCGATTGAGGATGTTAGGAAAATTAAAATGTCTTGACGAGATTAAAGCAAAAGCATGGCTTGTTGTCGCATGGATGGCAATAAGTCAGGCGGTTTGTGTTTCATGTTCTGCTAAGCCTACTGATTCACATCATGAAAAAAATGCGGTGAATGGCAGTGATTCCGTAAGTCAGGACGACGTGTGCAACGACGGAAAGACAGCAACTCTTGACCCTTCTGCCATGTCGGGAAACGCATCTGCTGATGCCAAGGATTTCAAACCTGGAGAAATAGTTCCGGAAGATGTTGTTGGAAACACCGAGGTTCAGTCGTGGTTTTCTGTTAATGAGATTGACGATAGCATATTCAAAAGAATATGGAAAAAATCGTTTAAGGAGAATTGTACTGTGCCACGCTCGCAATTGCGCTATCTTAGAATACTCCATTGGAATGGTGATGGACTGACGCAGGTGGGGGAAATGGTGTGCAACAAAATCATTGCTGATAAGTTGATTCGTGTGTTCAAGAAACTGTATGATGCAAACTATAAGATTGAGAGTGTGCTGCTTGTTGATGATTTCGATGCCGATGATGTTAAGTCGATGAATGCAAACAACACCACGTGCTTCAACTTCAGATTCATTAAGGGAACTAAGAAAACATCCTGTCATGGCAAGGGACTTGCCGTTGACCTGAATCCGCTTTATAATCCGGATGTCAGGACAAGAAACGGCAAATTGATTGTCAATCCAGAGAAGGGACGTGAATATGCCACGAACAGGAAATCACGCAAAGATATCCCTTACAAAATAGACCGTAATGACCTTGCTTACAAGATTTTCAAGAGCGAAGGCTTTTCTTGGGGAGGCGATTGGAGATCAATTAAGGATTACCAGCATTTTGAGTATAACGGCAAGTAGAATACATGAACGTGAATATGGCGGTTGTAGTGTTCAGGAAAGTGTAATAGAAAATCTTTTATGGATTTTCTGAAAATAAAACGGAAAAAGATTTAGGTTTTGTAAAATAAATTTGTTTCCTTTGCATACAGTAATGGGTGAATGTTGAGTGAATGCACATCATCGGTTCCATTGGAAATCTTTCGAACATCATTAACCTATATTTATTTAAACATAAAAATGAAGAAAGCGAAATTTTTACTTTTGTTGTTCGTAGCCGCAATCTTTGCTTCATGCGGCACAACAAGTACTGTACCTCTTACAGGAAGAAAACAAAATCTTTTGGTGACTGACGAACAGGTGCTCAGCCTCAGTAATCAGGAGTATTCCAATTACATGAAATCGGCTGCTAAATCCACTAATGCCACCAATACGGCAATGGTGAAGAGAGTAGGGCAGAGGCTTGCTACTGCTGTTGAGACTTATTTGAGGAATAATGGATATAGCGATGAAATAAAGAACTATTCATGGGAGTTCAATCTCGTCCAGAATAGCGCGGCAAATGCTTTCTGTATGCCTGGCGGAAAAATCGTAGTCTATGAGGGGCTTCTGCCAATAACCAAGGACGAGGCTTCGCTGGCTGTAGTGTTGGGACACGAAATCGCTCATGCTGTGGCACGCCACTCTGCAGAGCAGTTGAGCAAGCAGATGAAGCAACAGTATGGTTCGCAAATACTTAGCGGAGTGCTTAGTTCTGTAGGGGTAGGAAACGCTACATCGCAGTTGGCGCAGATTGGCTTCGGTCTGGGTTCTAAGTTCAGCTCATTGCATTATTCACGCAAGAATGAAAGCGAAGCTGATTACATGGGACTGATTTTCGCTGCTATGGCTGGATATGACCCATCGGCTGCTGTTTCGTTCTGGCAGCGTATGGCGTCTAGTTCACAATCCAACACACCAGCGTTCCTTAGTGACCACCCTTCCGATGCCAAGCGTATATCGGATATTCAGAAATGGCTTCCTGAGGCAAACAGATACTACAAGAAATAACAACAAAGCAAATATGAATTGCCAAGAGACGCATGGGGCAACACCTGATGCGTCTCTATGGTTTTTTAAACGCATTATATTACGTAAAATGGCATTTTGTAAAGTGAAATATGCCTTGAAGTGCAAAAAATAGCAAAGAATAGCATAAAAAACATGTATTTTCAGACAAGTTTGCAAACATTTTGCTAACTTGCACCCATAATTAATCTAACAAACAAAAAACCATTATAATGAAAACAGATGTGATTATTTCGCAACTGGAGAAAAAACACCCAGGCGAAAAGGAGTACATTCAGGCGGTTAGAGAAGTCCTGATGTCGATTGAGGATGTCTATAACAAGCATCCTGAGTTTGAGAAAGCAAAAATCATTGAAAGGCTTGTTGAGCCCGACAGAATCATTACATTCAAGGTGCCATGGATCGATGACAAAGGCGAAGTGCAGGTTAATCTTGGATACAGAGTGCAGTTCAACAATGCCATTGGCCCGTACAAGGGCGGTTTGAGATTCCATGCGTCAGTCAACCTTTCTATACTTAAATTCCTCGGTTTTGAGCAGACTTTCAAAAACGCATTGACAACTTTGCCAATGGGTGGAGGAAAAGGCGGTTCTGATTTCTCGCCAAGAGGCAAGAGCGATGCTGAAATCATGAGGTTCTGCCAGGCTTTCATGCTTGAGTTGTGGAACTACCTCGGACCTGATATTGACGTGCCGGCTGGCGATATCGGTGTCGGCGGACGCGAGGTAGGTTATATGTTTGGCATGTATAAGAAACTGAAGCATGAGCATACGGGTACAATCACAGGAAAGGGTCTTGACTTCGGCGGCTCTATATTGAGACCGGAAGCAACTGGATTCGGAGCGTTGTATTTCGTAGAGCAAATGCTTAACTCGAAAGGTGAGGACATAAAGGGAAAGACTGTCGCTGTTTCAGGATTCGGAAACGTGGCTTGGGGAGCGATAACCAAGGCTAATCAATTGGGCGCTAAGGTTGTCACAATTTCTGGACCTGACGGATATGTTTACGACCCTGACGGTATCAGTGGAGAAAAAATCGATTATCTGTTGGAACTCAGAAATTCTGGCAATGACATCGTTTCTCCATACGCTGAAGAATATCCAAATGCGCAGTTCTTCGAGGGCAAGAAACCTTGGGAACGCAAGGTGGATGTCGCTCTCACTTGCGCTACACAGAATGAGCTGAATGCTGAAGACGCTAAGATGCTCATTGACAATGGCACGTTATGCGTAGCTGAGGTGTCCAACATGGGATGTACTGCTGAGGCTGTTGACTTGTTCATAGCCAATAAGATGCTGTTCGCTCCTGGAAAGGCTGTAAACGCTGGTGGTGTGGCTACTTCAGGACTTGAGATGACTCAGAACGCTACCCACATATCTTGGACTGCTGAAGAAGTTGACGCAAAATTGCATCACATAATGAGCTCGATACATCAGCAGTGTGTCACTTATGGCAAAGAGGGTGATTACATCAATTATGTCAAAGGTGCTAATATCGCTGGATTCATGAAAGTGGCAAGGGCAATGATGGCGCAAGGCATCGTATAGTTTTAAATGTTAGTAAATTTGCATGGTCGGGGATTAATTCATGTCCCTGACCATTTTTTGTGTGGATATTATATTAATTTGTGGATTATTGGAGTTATTATAATGATATCAATTGGACTATAATGTTCACATTTTGAATAAAATTCGTAATTTTGCCATTGATTCGCAAATAATGGATAGAAATACTGCAAAGTAAACGTCTATAATTAAAATAATTATTAACTGAAAAATTAAAAACAATGATTAAGAAAATCTACAAGATGTTCACCGTGACTGCTCTTTTTTGTGTCATGGGAACACAGCAGGTGAGTGCGCAGGCTGTTGTCAACAACCAGACTAACAAGCAGGTGGTTTATGACGCTAACGGCAATCCTATCGACCCTGAATTGGCTAAGCAGCAGGCTGAAGAACAGAAAGCCATCGAAAAGGCTCAGAAGAAGCGTGAGAAGGAAATAAAGAAGCAAGAGCAAGCTGCTAAGAAGCAGGAGAAGGCTGCTAAGAAGCAGGAAAAGGCTGCTAAGAAGCAAAAAAAAGCTGCTAAGAAGGCTGAGGCTAAGCAGAAAAAGGAATTGAAGAAGCAGCAGAAACAAGAGCAGAAGAGACAGAAAGCCGTGCTGAAAGCTAAGGAAGCTCAGCTTGATGTAGAGAAAGCTCAACTGAAGGCTAAGAAAGCTTCTGAGAAAGCTGCAAGACTTAGCAAGTAATTATCATTGATATAACAAACAGCAATTGGGGGATGCCTGAATTTCAGAACGTCCCCCAATTGTTTTGTTATGTTTTCGCAAATGTCTCTACGTCATCAGAATGCAAATTGCAAACCGAGGTTGAATGCATTGATGACACATGGACCACGGCTTATGTTCTCTGTCTTGAAGACATTGTTGCCAAAGAACATATATACATCATGCTGGTAGAAGAGAGAGAATGTGCGGTTGATCTTGTAGTCAAGGTTCAAACCTGGATTGATGCCAAGATATGCGCGAACACTAGTGTCACGATTCAGCTTTTGGTCATACCAGTCTTTCTCTGCATAGTAGTTGTAGAACTTGTTTGATTCTCCCAGGTATAGACCCAAAGTAGGACCTAACATAAGGTTTACGTTCCATCTTGATGCATATCTGCCTGTGCCTATCAGATTCATTAGATTTACTGAGTAGTCAACTGATGTGAGGCTCAAACGTACATCTCGCTCTGTGTAACCTCCTGACTTGGCGCTCCTGCCAGTGTTGACATTCGTTACCTTCGATGATATGTAGTCGTAGAAGTTCTCAAAAAGCAACTCTTGGTTAACCCTTATGCCTGACACTTTGTCAAAGTTGTAACCGGCATAGATGAGGGCATTCAGCTTGTGGGCGCCACTGCCTGTATAGTAACGCTTTGTCAACAGGAAGTTGGTTCCGCCGCCGATACCAAGGAAGAACCTGTTGGAAAGGTCGTAATCCTCTGGCTTCTGGTTAATCTTATCGAAGTTGTTGAGGAATGCCTTCAGACCCAAACGGACATGGAATGCTCCATTGCGGGTTCTGTTTTCTTCTTTGCCAGTTGACGCCGCAAGTCCTGTAGGTATCTTATACACGTATCTTGTGTACATAGGCTCAATCTGGAAATGCAGGTTCCTGTCGAGACGGAACCATATCTGACCACCCATGCGGTAAGCGTAATATTTACGTGTCTGAGGCACTATGTTGGTAAGATATTGTTTCTCCATGTGCAATGCCAATGTTCCTAATTCGGCACCCACAAACAGATTCAAACCGGCTGGCGCGTTCCAATTGTAACGTCTTGTGAAACCAAGAGGATTTAACATGGCGTCGAATGAACCGGAAACCGAGCCGAAGGAGTTCTTCCTTCTGAATGCAGGAACAAACTGGTCGCCTTCGAATGTCCAGCCGCGCCATCTGTTGAGAGTGGCATTGGCGCCTGCGCGAAGACCCACTGCTGATGATGCCCACCAACCTACTGACAATGCAACCGACGGACCTAATGTGTGACCGTCTGATATATCGGCTCTGTTCAAGCGTGACAATCCGACATTGTACTCAAGATAGAACGGATGATGCCATTTGTAGGCAAGGGTGTCGTCTCTGAACAAACGTTCGTAAGCAGCGAAGTGTTTCTTGAATTCACCGCGCCTTGACTTGTAAGACAGGTGGTTCTCGAAATAGTAGATGTATTTGAAATTTGACGTGAATGAAACGTCATACATGTGCCAGTTCTCATCTGTGTAATGAGGAGAAAGGTCGCTCTGGCGATGGCCTACGCTTATCAATGGCTCAACGGCTACGGCAGCATGGGATCCTGCAAACAACTTGAATTGAAGGCCTGTATGCGCATTCCATGACCAATCGTCATAACCATATTTCTTCATCTTGGCGTATTGGCCGCCTAAACCGACTATGCCTTGCACCTCAAACTTGCGGTCGGGACGATAACCATACAGGAAATTGGAAAAGTTGAACAGATAGTCGATGTCGGCGGAATATGACTTGAAGAGAGCGGTAGAATTCCTGAAGAATCCTATGCCAAGCTGTCCACCCACACGAATGGTGCTCAACCAATTCAGTTGTTTGCCTAAATGGATATGGCCTAATGTTATACCTGTCAATTCTGGGGTATATTTGTGCTGCACGAAAAATTGGGCTCCTGCACCGCCTTCAATGAACATGTTGCTCCAGAATCCTTTCTTGTCAAGGGTGTCGCCCTTGTAGTAATGGCGCTTCTGGAGGGAGTAGGGCAAAGCATTGAAGTTTTCTGGCTTCCTTATGAAGTAGCCCAAGGTGTCAACCTCATATCCTATGACCACTGTGTCGTTTATCTCGCCGCTTTCACCTAACGACAGGCTGTAGGCTGAATCGGCATCGATAACGTTATAATACTCGGGCTTGCTGGCTCTTGTGCCAACGCATATCGATAAGCCCAGTATTACAATTGCGAATCTTTTTAGCATAGTTGTCTTTATTTTTCTCATCAGCCTGGATTATCATTCCAATGCTGATTGGTTGTTTACTCTTATTATTTTTATGTTACGATGTCAGTTTATTGCTTGTTCTGCTCTTCGCTTTCCTTATTGCTCCTTGCAAGTAAAAGTGCCTTGAATTTTGCCCTGTAGGCATCGGCCATTTTCTTGTTGTATGGATATTGCTGCCTTACTTCATCGCTTATGTTGGCGTCGGTGAGGTAATACTCGTAATATTGGTTGTTCAGGTCGAATGAATGCTGGAAGTAAGCAAGGAAATCTGGAACTGAGTCGTTAAGAAGGCGCATCACCTCGTCGGTTCCCATTGTACCCATGAGCGACATTATCTCTTCTTCTGTCAGACTTGTCTCCTTAACTGTCCTCACGCCTTTCATATACCATTTCTTAGGATTGTCATCAGGAAGGGCGTTAATCAGCTTGTCAACTTCTTCATCGCTTATGCCTAATTCGTTCTGAAGCTCATAGCTTATCACTGCATTGTTCACCTCGTTTGAATTCTTCACATATTCCAGCGCTTCTGCAGCTCTTTGTGCCTCTTCTGGAGTCTTGTTCGACTTGAAGTACAATGTAACGAGGTCGGTATAATGCTTTAGAGGAACATATTCCTCTGTGTTGGGTAACTTGTCGGCAAGGAATGCAGCTTCGCTCACGTGTGAGGTCTTGAACATATTAATCGACTGGTTGGCTACCATCGGTTTCCTGTTGACTGTGTATTTATAGTCGTTGTCAACGGCAATAGGCCTGACTACATCCAAACCGCTGTTCATGTCTATGTATGGAGCAAGAACGCTTACATCGGCTGTATCGTGCTTCAAGTCATATACTGCCATCCTGTTGGCTACGTATGCAGCGAAGGGACTGTATTTTGATGTGCTCCTGTCTTTTTGCTCGTTGTATATCCTTTTGGTGAGCTTGTCCAACTCGTTGGGGTCTTTTATCTGTTCATACAGGTGATAGTAGTCTCCGTTTGAGAATGAGTTCTCACCGCCTGGCCTGTAGCCTTTGTCGTTATAGTATGCCCACAGCACTTCTTCTGGATCCATTATCTTGTTCCTTCTCAATGAATATGAGCATTTCATCACACGTTGGTTCCTCAAGATAGTATCTATCACTGTGGTGTATAAATCCATCTCTCTTATCGCGTTGATCTTGCGGCCGTTGGCATATTCTCTCAATTGTGCGGCTTCGTTTGGATAACCGCGGCGAACAAGGGAGTCGGCAACGTCATTCCATGTGTACATCTTGGAATCGGCAACGATGGAACCTGAACCCATGTATGGCCTTATCATCGCTACGGCTGTCTGTGCACGGCTCGCTGCCAACTTCACGTTGAAGTCGATGCGACCGTCAGGAGATGCTGTTCCAATGATGCGGACATTCATCAATTGTCTGCCGTATGAACGCAATTCCTTGATGAGATATTCAAGGTTGGTGGTGTTTATCGGGTCCTGAGTAAGTATGTTCTTTGCAATGACAAACTTGAGCTCAAGGTCGCGAGATATCTCTCTAACTACTGAGTGAGGGGTCTCATAGAAGTCTCTTGATAATGGCATCTCATAATAGAGGTCGCTTACATCCAGCATTCGCCATGGCTTCCTTGAGTTGCAAGAACCTTGCTTGCTATCGTTGTTGTAGTAGATGTGGGTGTAATCCTCAAGTCTCACTGTTGCGCCCCACTTGTAGGTCTTGTCAACATTTGGCTTTGGGTATGTGTATTGCCAATTCACCATCAATGGCTCGCCATCGAGAACTTTTGAGTCATCGAAATATGGAGCCAATGGATCGTGACGCTCGAATTCATAATCTTTCCTGCGGATTTGCCTGTTATGGAATTGCTTTCCGTCATATACCACTGGGGTGAGGTATTGAACTGTGTCCTCTGTCTGGCAATCTATGACGTAGGGCTGGAAGATGAAACGCGCCTGAGGCTTTGTGTAGTTCTTAGGAAGATTCACCAGCACATTCCAATGCAATTCAGAACCTTCGTCTATTGCCGGAACCTCCCTGATGGTGAGGTTGTTGTATTTGGCGGTAACCTCGGTGTTCTTAAGGATTATTCCGTCTTCATCGTGGAATTCTATCACATAGTCATAACGGCCCGAAGTGATGGGAACTGTCTTGACAAGTCCCTCATAAAGCACTAACAACGCACCGCCTACTGAAACGTTTGTTTCAAAGTATCCTTCGTAGTCAGACTTCTCTTCTTCATTGGCGTTTATGCTGAAAGTGATTTCTTTTTCCTTGTTGCGGGTGCGGTATTTTGTCGCTACTGCATTTGCCTCTGAACCATTGTCAAACACATATATTGGCACGGAAAGTGGCACTTTCTCCCTCTTGCCTTCTGTGTTCTTGACTGTTTTGTAAACAGTTCCCTTAATGTGAACGGCTTGAGCGTTCATTTTGCTTAGGGATGAACCCATCACAAATATTAAGGATAAGACTGAAAGTCGTAGTATTTTTTCTGCTGCAGTCATTTTATTGTCGTTTTATTCCTTGAACTTTTTTTGTTGTCTTTACCAATTATGAAATGAACATCAACATATTACCTGAATATGTAGGAGAGGGATAAACCTATGTTCATCGGGATTATTGATGTTCCATACATCCTGACGTAATCGTCATTCCCGTCAAATCTTGTGCTCTCTGATTCGTATTCCGCATCATATTTCTGCTGCCTGTAACGTGCCAAACCAAGGCCGGCGTGGGCATCCAGGTTCAATCGCTTTGTCAGATACATAGTATAGCCGAAAATCAATCCGCCGCCTATTGCATCGCCTCTGTAATGCTTATGCTTCCAATCGAGATTATAACTGCCTGCCAATAAACCGATTCCTACAAAATGATGGCTCATGGGTCTGCCGCCGAAATAATATCTCCACTCTGGCTGGATGGCTATGCCTTTAGCCGTCTTTCCCCATGGGTTGTGACCGCCTGTGACACTCAAACCGAGGGTGCTGCGCTCACTGATGGTCATCTCTATTCCGAGGTCGGGTATCATGAGAACATCGGTGGCGAGGTTCGTCTTCACTGCCATTATTTGGGCTTTTGCGCTTGTGATGCCTAAAGCCAATATCAGGATTAAATATATTCTTTTCATCTGTTTGATTTTTTTTCTGATATCTGGATGTTGGGTTATATTCTGTTTATCTCTCTTCTCTTGTCGTCAAGAGATTAGTCTGTGGCTTGTTTCTTTGCCTTTGCAGCTGCCTTAATGGCCTTTTTCGCTTCCTTTTCAGCTTCTTTTTCGGCTTTCGCAGCTGCTTTGCGGGATGCTTTCTCTGCTTTCGTAGCCGCTTTTTCTGCAGCCTTGGCTTCCTTTATCGCCGCTTTGTCAGCTTTTGTAGTCTCTTTTAAAACTTCAGATTCTGCCTTTGATGCTGCTGATTCGGCTTTAAGAGCTTCTTTTTCTGCCTTTTTGTTGGCTTTCTCTATTGCCTTGGCTTCCTTTGCTGCTTGTTTCTCTGCTTCTTTCGCTTGTTTCTCTGCTATCTTGGCCTCTTTTTCAGCTGCTTTTGCTTCCTTGGCGGCTTCCTTAGCTGCTGCCTTCTCTATCTTTGCTGCCTCTCGGGCGGCGGCGATGGAATCCTTTCGAAGTTCTCTTTCTCTTTCCTCTCTCTGCTTAGCAAGTTTTCTTTCGTTGATTTTTTCTCTGTATGCATCGTCAACTTCCACACGACGGCGGTGATGGTTGCGAACTTCTGGGCCAAACCTGTACAAGAATCCAAGACGAGCCTCTGAAACTACTGGATATTTTACGAAATGCCAGTCTTTTTCTTCTTGATAAACGTAGGAGTTGGCTTCCTTGTCGAGGGTGAACTTCTTGTTCTTTGTGTACATCGCACCTACGCTGAGGCCTACTTCAAGGTCAACATGACTGCCGTTCTTGTAGGTGTAGAGCGATTTCAATATGCCTGCTGTAGGACCAAATATGAATGCCTTGCCTGTCCGTCCTGTGTGCGACAACTTAACGTCATAATCGTCATAGCTGCCAAACAAACCCAGATAATAGGAGCGAATCTTATGCAATCTCCTGTATCTGCGGATATCGGCTCTCAATTCCTTGAGATTATAAACGTTGTATGAAAGTTTCTCAGGTTTCGTGTCCCAATTGTATCTGCCGGAAACACCTATAGTCCACTTGCTCCAATTCTTGTTTATCAAATCGTATTCTATGCCGATGTTGGGAGTCAGCATCAACCAATCTACGGCATTTGTCTTTAGGGAAAAACGCTCACCGAAACTTAAGGTGTCGAGCTTGTTAGAAAACAAACTCTGCGATTGAGCACTTGTTTTGATGGGCATAACTGCTGATAACAGCAGCATACAACCTAAATACAGATTTCTTTTTACTGATATCATTGTTGATCTTTTTTTGATTTTATCAATATTCTGTTTTTATTCCTCGTGTGACGTCCTCAATGCTATATTTGCGGATTGTCTTCCTCTTCGTGTCCAGGCATTTTCTGTGCCTCTGCGGCTGTGTTAGATGCCTGTTTTGCAGCTGTTCTTTATGTTGAATTATAGTGAATTATGCAAAAATACACCTTTTTTTCTTAACACCAAGTAATTTTGTTTATTTTTTCTTTTTCTTTTTTCTTTACATGTTAAATCAGCGCAAATAATGGATTTTCAGTTCATTAATATGCAATGTTTTTTCCATGCTTCTTTTGGTCGTTGAATCATGTCTTTGACAGAGATATTATCAGTAGCCATGCTATCTGAATGCGCTGCAAAATTACTATCATATTCTTATATGTGTTCCCTATCCGTTAAGATTGTTGCCACTTTTATGCTTGCGTCATGTTTACTTGTAGGTCACAGCAAGTTCTGGACTAATCCGAAAACCATGTTACAGCAGAAAAGCAAAAATTTTCCAATAAAAAAGCCAGAAGGATGTTTGGATCCCTCTGGCTCTTTGTTATGCTTGGCTGTTTATGCTATTTTGCAGTTTCCAGCGGACTTGTCATGCCCACTGTGATGCTGTTGCCGCTCTTGAATATGTCGTTGGCGAGTTTCTGGATGTCTGATGCTGATATTTCATCAACAAGAGTGTCATAGTTCTCCACCCATTCTCTGTTGTAACGGGCTTTGTTCTCCATTGATCTCAACCAATAACTATTGTCCTTAAGGCTTTCTTGATGACTACGATGCATGTATTCCTTTATTTTTTGAAGGTCTTCTGCCTTAGGACCATTGGCGCACATGTCGTCCATGCCTTGAAGAACAATCGCTGTCATGCGTTCGCGCTTCTCTGGAGCTGTAGGTAACTGGACTATGATTTGTGCGTATTCTTCTGGATAATCAACCATTGTGCCCTGAACAGGAACTCCGTATGCGCCGCCCTCGTCTTCTCTCACACTTTCTATATAAAGCATCGACATCAGTTGCTGAAGCATGCTGGTGGTGAGCACGTTGCGAGCATTATATGGTATATGGGCGTGGTTCACGAAAATTGTTATGGCATTCGGGGTCTCCTGAACTTTCTCAAACACATTGTATTTGGTGCCATCAGCGAGACGGTGGGATACATCGTTGTATTTCTCCGAACTCTTGAGTGTTGGCAGTGAACCAAGGTATTTCTGGAATAATGGCAGGGCGGTGTCAAGGTCGATGTCGCCAATAAAGAAGAATTCAAAATCGTTTCCGTCGGCAAATCTTTCCTTATAAACTTCTATCATCCTGCTGTAGTCCAGATTGTCAATGTCTGCCTCACGGGTGCGTCTTGCTCTTACGTCATCGTTGTAAAGAACATGGTTAATCGTGTCTTGCAGGGATGTTGTTGGTTGAAGCTCTGCATTGCGAAGTATGTCTTTATTTCTTGACTTCCAACTTGCGAAGGCTTCGTCGTCACGGCGTGGTGATGTGAAACACAGATATGTCAACTGAAGCATTGTCTCAAGGTCTTTTGTCACACATGAACCTTCCAATCCTTCTGTACGGCTACCGATAAATGGAGAAACATTTGCTTGGATGCCCGACAACTTCTTGCTGAGTTCGGTCTTGGAGAAATTGCCCCATCCGCCTAAGCTTATTTCGTCAGCGTTTGATGTGTTGAGGTAATCGGCGTCTGGATACAGTGAACTTCCGCCCCAACTTATTGCATCCATAATGATGCTGTTAGGTGAGAAATCTGTTTTCTTAACGTGTATCTTAATGCCGTTCTTCAGTGTCACAAGCTTTGAGTCGTAAGCGTCGTCTTTTATGCTCTTCACCTTGCAACCTTTCAACTCATGGCTGATGAGAGGGTCGGTGTTTACTTCTTCTTTCAGCGGTTCTATGTCTTCTTTCTGAACGCTGTGGATGATGTCGAGCAGTTCTTCCTTGCTCGGCATTACTACGCCTTCTTTCTCCGGAGCAAACATCAATACCACAAGATTGGTGTCATTTTCTGCGAGAACGGCTTTCAATGATTGGTTGATGGCGTCAAGAGGTATGTTTGGAACCAGCATCTTCATGTTCTGGTATTCCCATTCGATTCCTGGTATAGGTTCGCTGTCTTTGAAGTTGTTGACGTATTCATTGACATAATTCTGTGACTTCACTTTGTTGCGCTTTGAATAGACGTCTTCCAATCGGGACAGGTATTCTTCTTTGAAACGCTCGTATTCGCTTACGGTAAATCCATAACGGCCTACGCGGAGCATCTCACGATAGAGAGTGGAAAGGGCTTCCTTATATCCGTTGTCTTTGAATGTCGTGAATCCAGTCATTGCATCCTTGGTCTTTGACACAAAGAAATTGCCGTCTTCCATTCCTGCTGCTATGAATGGAGGATTGCCTTGCTGAAGTATGTCTTGGATGCGCTCGTTGAACATGGATGATACAGCGTTGTTCACATAAGAGGTGACATAGTAAGCAGCTGTGTTCTTCATCTCATCAGGAAATGCTTCATGCTTGCGGAAGAGTACAATATGTGATGTCGGCTGCTCTTTGTCGGTGTGAATAGAAACCAGTGGCTCGTTGTTGTCCGGAACTGGATAATAAACGCGCTCTGCGCCATTCTCTACAGGCTTGATATCGGAAAAGATTGTCTTTATCTTGCCTTCCATCTTGTCAACATCGATGTCACCAACAATAACGATGGCTTGCAGGTCTGGACGATACCATTTGCGGTAGTATGAACGCAAGTCTTCGTAAGGGAAGTTCATTACTATGTCCATCGTGCCTATAGGCATGCGGTCGGCGTATTTCGAACCTGGATACACTTCTGGAAGGGCTGCCTCATAAAGGCGTTGGTTTGCGCTGCTGCGCATTCTCCATTCTTCGTTTATCACTCCGCGCTCCTTGTCTATCTCTTCGTCTTCAAGAAGCAGGTCATGGCTCCAGTCATGGAGAATCAGAAGACAGGAGTCGAGCAATGCCTCTTTGTCGGTCTTGACGTTGTCAATGTTGTAAACCGTTTCATCGAAAGAGGTGTAAGCGTTGAGGTCGGCACCAAACTTCACACCATTGCTTTCCAGGTATGTCTTGAGCTTGTTGCCTGGGAAGTGGGTGGTTCCATTAAAACACATGTGCTCCAGAAAATGAGCTAAACCTCTCTGGTTGTCTTCTTCTTGCATCGAACCCACTTTCTGTGCTATGTAGAAGTATGCCCTGTCTTCTGGCCATTCGTTGTGCCTGATGTAATAGGTCAGGCCATTAGGCAACACACCCTTCCTTACATCGGGGTCTGTGGGGAGCTGAGGTAATTGCATTTGCGCGAATGCCGCTGTTGAAAGCATCATAGCGGCAATCATCATTAGTTTCCTTGTTTTCATCGTTCTTTTTTTGTGCGGCTTTTCCTATTGAATGTCGATGTTTCGTTTATATCCATGGGAAATGCCGCTTGTTTGTAATTTTATTTGTTGTTCTTTTTCTTGTCGTATGCATGCTTCTCGTAGTCCACCGTATAATGCAGGCCGCGACTTTCCTTTCTTTCAAGTGCTTGGCGTGTGATGAGGTAGCCTACGTTGATCATGTTGCGCAACTCGCATATTTCTTTCGTTGCTTTGACGCGTTTGAAGAGGTCTTCTGTTTCTTCATACAAAAGGTCGAGACGTTCCCATGCTCTGCGAAGTCGGAGGTCGCTGCGAACAATACCTACGTATGTGCTCATAATCTGACCCACTTCTTTAATGTCTTGGTTGATAAGAACTTTCTCTTCATTTGTCATAGTGCCCTCATCGTTCCACTTTGGCACTTTCTCGTTCCATTCCAAGTCGTCGATGACACTCAGGCTGTGCTTTGCTGCTGCGTCTGCGTAAACCACTGCCTCTATGAGGGAATTAGATGCAAGACGGTTGCCGCCATGCAAACCTGTGCATGAGCATTCTCCTATTGCATAGAGGTTGCGGATGCTTGATAATCCGTCGAGGTCAACCTTTATTCCTCCGCACATATAGTGGGCGCAAGGCACTACCGGTATGTATTCTTTTGTGATGTCGATTCCTATGCTGAGGCATTTTGCGTAGATGTTGGGGAAATGATGCTTTGTCTCTTCTGGGTCTTTGTGGGTGACATCGAGGCATACGTGGTCGATGCCATGTATCTTCATCTCGTTGTCGATGGCACGTGCAACGATATCCCTTGGCGCAAGGCTCAGTCGCTCATCGTATTTCTGCATGAATTCTTCTCCTGAAGGCAAACGAAGAATGCCGCCATAACCTCTCATCGCTTCTGTAATGAGGTAGGCAGGATGTGTCTCACCCTGATGGTATAATGCCGTGGGGTGGAATTGAACGAATTCCATGTCTTTCACCTTGCCCTTGGCGCGATAAACCATTGCAATGCCGTCACCTGTGGCAATGTTGGGGTTTGTCGTAGTGGCATACACTGCTCCTGTGCCGCCTGTTGCCATCACTGTTATCTTTGACAGATAGGTGTCAATCTTTCCTGTCTTGGGGTTAAGCACGTAAGCGCCATAGCATTCTATGTCTGGAGTGCGGCGTGTAACTCTTACGCCCAGATGATGCTGGGTGATAATTTCCACCGCAAAGTGATTTTCCAGCACCTCAATGTCTGGATTATGCTTTACTGCCTCAATAAGTCCTCTTTGTATTTCAAAACCGGTGTCGTCAGCATGATGAAGTATTCTGAACTCAGAATGGCCTCCTTCTCTGTGAAGGTCAAAATCACCATTCTCGTTCTTGTCGAAATTGACGCCCCAGTTCACTAATTCCTTAATCTGTGAAGGAGCGTTTCTCACCACTTGTTCTACGGCTGCTCTGTCACTGATGTAGTCACCTGCTATCATAGTGTCTTCTATGTGCTTGTCGAAGTTATCAACAAGGAGGTTGGTTACGGATGCCACACCGCCTTGTGCTTTGGCTGTGTTGGCTTCGTCCATTGTGGTCTTGCAAATAATGGCAATTTTGCCTTTCTTTGCTCGTGCCACTTTTAATGCGTAACTCATTCCGGCTACACCAGAACCGATGATGAGAAAATCAAATTTGCGTGTCATATCTGTGTATTTATGGTTTGTTATATTCTATTCGGGATGTCATGTTTTGCAATGGCATTGTATTTCGTGAAATGTTCTCCGTGTTATAGTTTCCATTACTTCTTGGAGGTATGCCAATGTGATGTTCCACCACATCTATGGCTTTCTTCAAGAAGGCTTCGTCATCTGTTGGAGTCGAATTCATCGCCGGAGCGAATATGATTTAACTGAAACATTTACTGATACAAATGCAAACTTAATAAATTAATTTACAAACATAAAACAATTCAATGTTTCTTTATCTGCATCAATATCGCAATTAATCTTTTTTAAGTATTGTGTGACTGTAAAACTGCAAGGATTTCTAAGCCATAATTTGGCATTATCATGAAACCCTGTAATAGCATGAAAAACGATATTATGAGGATGAAACTCGGAATAGCAGATTCAAGTATTGAATAAAATTCGTAGGTCACAACGCAATTTAGACTAGGCCGAAGCCCCCTGTAATAGCTAGGAAAACAAAATTGCGAGAGTGAAAATCGGGCAATATAGCAATACCTAAAGCCTGTTTGGATATTAATGAAGTGAGGCTGCCTCTATGATAGGACAGCCTCTAATGAAAAATGGATAAAATGAAGATTTATAAAATAACTCTTCTGTTGTATTTTCGTGGTCTTAGGAATTTTGTCAATCTCTGGATTTGGCTTTCTCAATGTTGTTATTGATATGCCTTATTATTGCAAATTGTGATGCACTGCTTTAATCATTACACCTTGAATATCAATGACGTTGCCTTCTTACAGATACACGTGCGCCGCTTCCTGAATCTGACGATGAACTGCTCGACTTGCTGCTCTTGGATGATTTCAACTTGTTCCTTCTTTCGCCTCTTGTCTTGGTCTCTGTTGCTGATGACTTCGACTTGCTGCTCTTCTTGCTGGCTTTTGTCTCGCTCTCAACGATACTGTCGTTTTTCGTTGTGTCTTCAGGAGTGGTCCAAATGTGCTCCTCGAAATCCACCATCTGCTTCTCGATGTTTTTCTGTGCCATGACCATGTCGCTGTCGTTTGGATACAATTGGCTGAGCGATTTGTTCTGCATGTTTGTTGTCATGTAGATGTCACCCTTGTATTTGTTGCTTGCGAAATAGTCGGCTGCTGACATTGTCGATGCGTTGTTGATGTCGCTTGTCATCACGATGGTGTTGTTGAGGTATGGCTCCAAGTCCTCATATTTCACCCAAAACAGAGGGTATGTGCGGAGGTCCATGCTGAAATCGTCGGCTGCACGATGGAGTACAGGACAGATAGCGACAACTTTTGAGTGATAAGTGGCTGTGTATTGGTCGTAATAAGAACTTTCCTTGATGTAATAGCTCTGTACCTCTCCCGAAGGGATATCTACGTCCTCTATTTTTATGCTGTTGCCATCTATCTCGTAAGGTATGTAGTATCTGTCGAGCATGTCCTTGAAATGTATGCGGCTTGCCTTGTCGAAATGCTCAATGGCATCCATCTTGTATTCGTATGCCGGCAATTTGCCAACATTCATGAGACGGAATATTGTGCAGAACAGGTTCATCCTGCCGTCAGTGGGAGTGACAGGGTAATAGAGAGCCGCATTTTCCTTGAGGTTAAGGTCGAGCGTCTTGTAAAGGTCTCTTTGCCACACCACATCCTCAGGCTTCTCAACCGATGTGGGGAACATCAGGCTGGCTCTGTCATTTCCAATTTGGGTCTTGGATGTCTTCGACGTGGCTGACTTGCTCTTTGCCACTCTGCTCTTGTTGGGCTGCGCCGACATGCCGGCTACCATCAAGATGGATATTATAAAAAAGACTGTTCTTTTCATGTTGTTCGTTCTGTTGTTTTGTTCTCTCTTATATGGATAGATTGGTTATGTCACTTCTATTAGTTCACTATGACTTCCATTGCGGATGGAAGGGTTCGTTCTATGCCGTCGGGACCAATGGCATGAACACGTGTTATGTAAAACCTGCCTCCTCTCTGAAGCTGTCGTATTTGTGCTTTCTGCCTGTCTGTGAAAGTGGCTGATTGTGACGTCTCTGGCAACACATTTCCCATTCTGTCGAAGAAGGTGGTCTCGAAACTGAGCACCTTGAAGGATATGTTGAGCAAACCGTCGTCTATGGCTGCACCAATGCCCGGTGCCTTGAGAAGCATGGCCTTGGCTACTGGACGTCCTCCCTTGTATCTGTTTGAGGTTCCGTCTGCTGCGGTTATGTCGATGAATGCTGTCGGGTCGGGCAATTTCCTGACGTGGAATTTGAATTGGCCCATTTGTTGGCTGCGGCCTTCAATATTGGCTGTGACGGTGATTGTCACGTCTTCGCCCACTTTCGACGGCACTGCTATGTATTCGCCAGGCTTGCTCTGCTTGAATGTTCCTCCGCTCATCGTTGCTGAAATGTTGGAGGTGGGAACTCCTGGTACCGACACGCTTATGGGGTTGTTGTATCCGGCGTAGAGCATATTCATCATTGTCGCTGACACTGTGGCAGATGGTTCCACTACTGTGTACTGCTGTGAGAAGTCGCGGCGTATAATCTCGCCATCACCGTTTTGCATAGTCAGGTAACCTCTCAGGGTGAAGTCTCCGGTGGAGTTGCACACTGTCTCATAAGTGCCGTTCCTTGACTTCAGTGGGGTGTTGCCTATGAATATCTCTGGACGCTGAGTGGTATCGACTGCTGCCATGATGATTTGAGCTGAGAATCTGCCGCCTCTTACCACTGTGCGTGAACTCGGGATAACGTAGGCGTTGATTTGATTGACGCGCACATCCTTGATGTCAATGTTTGAAACTAATGAGTGCAACACTTCTCCCTCCGCATATCTAACATCATTCTGCAACTTGGTGAGCAATGTTATGGCAGCTATGGCTGGGGTGCTCTCAAACATATATTGTTGCCAGTTCTTTCCTTGAAGCTTGGCTTTTTTGGATACGTTTGTTGCCATGCTTTTTTCAATGATCATCTTTTGCATGGAATCGGGCACCATCTGAACCACGTTGTCACGGTATCTGTTGATCTCGTTGTAAAGTTTCTTTCCTTGTCCTACTCCTGGGGCAAGCATTACTCTGGCTGTTGCCTCTACATTGTCTTTGGCACTGAGGTCGTAGGGATTGCCTTCTTTGCCATCGGCTTCCCTGGCTATCTTTAGTTTCAGTTCTTCTGCATATTGGTATAGTGAGTCGGAAGCGTCTTTTACTGCCTTGGCCTTGTCAAACCACTGTCTGACCTTTTCCGGATTTTGCTTCATTGCATCGGAAAGGGTCTTGTATATGGCCTCATTCTGAGTGGATGAGTTGTCGGATGAATTCTTCAGTCCGTCTCCGATTAGAGTGAATCCGTTGAGCACCTCTGAACTTACGTTGAGGGCCAGCATGGCCATAAGCACAACGTACATGAGGTTGATCATCTTCTGACGCGGCGACAGTTTCCTTTTCTTAATTGCCATAAACTACAGTTGTTCTAGGTTTAAACCTTATTGTTTCATGTTTACTTTCAGAGCCTCAAGCATACGGGCATAAACCTCGTTGAGCTCGGCTATCTGCTCTGCCAAACGCTTGGTCTGAGCGTTGATTTCATCGATTGTGCCTATCTGGGCGCTTACGCTCCTGAGCTGTATCTCATAGATGGAGTTGATGCCTGTGAGCGTGCGGTTCATGTTCTCCATTTCTTCGGAGTCTCTTGTCAGGCGCGTCGATTGTTCTGCCACTTTATTGAGCACTTCGGTGAGGTTCTTAAGCTGGCTCACATATTCTTCGGTTGCTTCTGCCATTTCTGGGGTCATTCCTAATGTTGATGCAGTCATAACTGGTGACGTAGCTATTGAATTCGCTAATGCGGCTGCATCGATGGATGCGCCTTCTGAGGTAACGGATTCTGTTGACTCTCCGTCTTCCGACTGATGCTGGTTGCCGCCTAAGATGACAGTGCCGCCACTAGTGGCTGCTGCAACGTTGCCGGATGAAGGCATTCCGCCACCAATGACAACAGTTCCGCCTGCAGGCACTCCGCCTCCGATGATGACTGTTCCGCCTTGTTGTGCGTTTGTTGCGGTTCCATCTTCTGTTTCCTCTGCGGTTCCTTCTGCCGGTTCTTGGTTGGCAGCCACTGCCAATGTCTCCACTTCTGGCTTGTCCTCTGTCTTGTCATACTGACGCTCGAAACCTGAGATGAAGAACACCAACACCTCTGTGCCCATACCTATGAACAGCATGATGTCTGCTCCTGGCAAGTGGGTCAATTTGAACAAGGCTCCGAGAATCACTATTGATGCACCCCAACTGTATGCATAGTTCATGAACATCTGTCCGTTCTCACTGTCCATCCATCTTTGGATAGCCAACGACTTCCTTTTTTTCTTTGCCATATCTGGATGTTATGTTGTTTTCGGTTATTTTATCTTTTTCATTTTACCTCCTGTGTTCACTGCTGAACGTCCACATCTGAAACCAACGAATGAACGGCCTACGTTCTGATATTCGTAGCTTCGCCATGCTGATTTTATGAAGCTTTCAGGATCTTTCCATGAACCGCC
>Ga0181612_155370_pt1 | contig 23923 bp, 18 predicted proteins | sample HoacroProtozoa21_FD_119630 | JGI IMG/M metagenome (GOLD analysis project Ga0181612, IMG submission 119630) | Hoatzin crop microbial communities from Cojedes, Venezuel. Combined Assembly of Gp0051906, Gp0051904, Gp0051908
GAGCATATCGACAATCTCGTCGCGATGGGCTGCCTCCGCCGGTCTAACAGTGAAGCTCGCTCTCTCGAACTTGTTGACTTAAGCTATCCCGAAACTACTGCGCTTTTTAAATCTCGCCTCTCTGTTGCGACTGGCGAAGATAAAAATATTTTATTGAGAGCCGCTAATATCCTTGGTCTTGACCTCGGTGTTGAAACCTCGGATATACAGGAAGATGATAATAAAGATTCCGAACTCCACGAAAAAGAACGTGCTAAAATTCACGCATTTTTAAATAGAGAGGATTAATATGTTTAAAAAAATCTCATTTGTCATCCCAGTTTATAACGAAGAAAAGGGAATTACTCATTTTCTCGACCGCCTCACAAAAGTTATTAATACTCTTGATTATGATTATGAACTAATCTTAATTAACGACGGTTCGAAAGATAAAACTCTCGAAATTCTCCAAGAATATGTCAAAAATCACGACAAAACTAAGCTAATTTCTTTCTCGCGCAATTTTGGAAAAGAGATGGCGCTCACCGCAGGTTTAAGAGAAGCCTCTGGTGACGCGGCTTTCTCGATGGATAGCGACGGTCAGCAACCGCCCGAGAAAATTCCAGATTTTATTAAGGCTTGGGAAGATGGCTACGAAATTATCACCGGTGTCCGCGATCACTACACGAAACACGGTCTCATTGCAAAACTCGGCAGTAAACTTTTCTATAAACTAATCCGCATGATGGGAAATAAGACCACCGTCCCCGGCTCGACTGATTTTCGTCTGCTCGACCGCGTTGTCCTCGACGAATTTAACCGCCTGTCTGAGCATAACCGGATTACTCGCGGTCTGATCGATTGGCTTGGTTTTAAAACTAAAAATATCTATTATACTTACGGCGAGCGTTTCGCCGGAAAGCCGAGCTATAACACGAAAAAGCTTTTTCATCTCGCCCTCGACAGCTTTGTCTCGATGTCGACTACGCCTCTCTTAATGTTTGGCTATCTTGGATTTTTTATCACGATCGGTTCCTTTATTCTCGGTATGTTTTGTATTATTAATCAATATATCCTCGACGACCCGCTCCACCTCTATTGGAACGGCTCTGTTCAGATGGCGATTTTTATCACTTTTCTCGTCGGCCTCTTAATGATTTCTCAAAGCGTCATCGCGCTCTACATTTCCCACATCCACGCCGAGGTTCAAGGTCGTCCGCTCTATATTATCGACCGGAAAAACTCTCGTAATTTAGACACCTCCACCTCTGTAAAACCGAACAAAATTTAAAAACCGAACACAAAAACCCGAACAACTTTTTCACACCTGTGGAAAACTATATTGTTTTTTCGCAAAAAATAAAAATATGGTATAATTTATTTATTATGGCGAACAATCGTCGGGGAAAAAGAAGCGCAGTACGAGATAATCTCGGGTGGATTGTTTTCTTTGCCGTCTTAATCGCCGCTGCGACTTTCGTGATTTTGAGTCTCTTTATGCCGCGTAGTGCTTCGAAGAAAGAGAAGAATACGCCTGAAACTTCCGAAACAACCGAAAAAAAGACCGAGTCTACTACTGAGGCAAAAACTACCGAGGATACCGAAAAAGAAGAAAATAACACCGAAACCCCGGAGAATAAAACCCCGAAACAATACGAGGGAACCGTCGACGGCTCGGTAATTCCGGCAATTATTACCCACGACAGCGTCGACGTGATCGACGGCGTGAAACAATATTGGCTCATTGTTACAATTAGCAAAATTCTCCCTGAGAGTTCCACTTGCGACCTCTCTATGACCGGTGAAAACGGCTCGAGCCTGAACCGCGACGGCATCTCTGTTCGCGAGAATCCAAGTTCTTCTTCCTGTGAATTTAAGATCAAAACCGACGGTATCTCCTCCGGGCACTGGGATGTAAAAGTGACGATTCACGCGAATAACCAAAAACGCGAACTTACTACCGCTGTTGACATTGAATAAACCTTATGCTAAAATAAAAGCACAAAGTGTCAAAATAAAAATAAAAACAAAAAAGCAAAGGGGATAAATGGCAGAAAATACAATTTATCGCTATATCGAAAAACATGGAAAAAATTCGCGGGTCGACCGTAGATATATTTTAGTTGGCGTGTTTACCTTTGCTTTCGTCGCAGCTTTATCGTTTTTAATTTCTCGCCGCGTTACTTTTACTTCTGCCGCTGACTTAAAAACTTGGAAAGCCGGCAATATTATGTCCGACTACACGATGAGCAATTACGACAGTATGACAGAAGACCAAATTCAAAAATTTATGGAATCAAAAAATAAATGTAATAACACAAATGTCGATATCGCGAACAAGTGGGTTGACCGCGGAATTACTTATTCCGTAAAGGACGGCAAATTCCTCTGCATCTGGAATGATACTTTTGAAAATTCCGACACTAAGAAAAAAGAAACTGCCGCGCATATCATCTGGCAAGCCGCTCAAGATTATAAAATTAACCCCCAAGTTTTAATTGTACTCTTACAAAAAGAACAAGGATTAATCACCGACGATTGGCCGAATTCTCTCCAATATCGCTCCGCCACTGGCTACGGTTGTCCAGATACTGCTGCTTGTGATTCGAAATATTACGATTTTTATAACCAAGTCCGCAATGCCGCGAAACTTTTCCGCACCGTCCTCGACGGCGGTTGGACGAACTATCCCCTCGGCAACAACTATATTCAATATAATCCTGACGCGAGCTGTGGTGGTACGACAGTGAAAATCGAAAACCTCGCCACTTCTGCTCTCTATCGCTACACCCCGTATCAGCCGAATCAAGGTGCCTTGAATGCTTACACTGGTACCGCAAGCTGTGGTGCTTATGGTAACCGCAATTTCTACATTTATTTCTGGGACTGGTTTGGCGATCCACGTGCCGAGAAAAAGACTGAAACTGTCGAAGCTGAAGATAATACCAAACAGGGAACCGCCGAAACTACCGAAACAAAAGGCGAGACGACCGAGGTGAAGACTGAAGAAAACGCCGAAGAAAAACCGGCTGTCGTAAAATCTACTCTCGAAACCTATGTTGAGAAAAATCAATCATCTCTCGGTACTCTAATTGCAACCGCTCCAACCTGTTTTGACGACAGCGGAAAAACCGTCAGTACCGCTAACGCCGGCACTTATAATTGTGGACAAGAATACGAAAAAACTTATCTTTTCTATAATTTAACTGTTAATTCTGACAAAACAAAAGAATACTCAAATATTGCAAATTATGACAAAAATCTCTATAAAAACTGGCTGAAAAATATTACAACGGCTAGCAAAATTACAAAACAGGTGAGTAGCAAAATTCTCGAAACGAAAAACGGTGCCATCCTTGGCTCTTCCGCAACTGGTTATTACTTTGTGAAAACCTCGATTTATAAAAAATGGACTGCGCTCGGTGGTGAAAATTACTCTGGTCTCCCGATTCACGCCGAAGAGAAAAATAAGAGTACTGGTATCGAGTGGCAATATTTCAAGAATAACACCATTCTCGGAAACGATTCAAAGGGTTGGTTCGAATCTCGTGGCAAAATCCGCGATGTTTGGAAAAAATACAACTTCGAAATGGGTATTCTCGGCTACCCGACCGGCGATATTGAAAATAACTCTGGTACCGGAATTTACTGGCAAAACTACGAAAAAGGCGTGATCGTCGGTGATGATAAAGTAGGCTACCACCTCTCGATGGGCGGTTCCCGCAAAACTTGGGAAGCTCTCGGCTTTGAGTGGGGCAGCAAACTTGGCCGTCCGACCTCGGATTTTAATAAAAATAGACAAACCGGCATGGAATGGCAGGATTACGAATTTGGAAAAATTGTCGGCAACGATCAAAAAGGTTGGTTCGAGTCTCGCGGTAAAATTCGTGAAAAATGGGAAAAATCTGGCTTTGAATGGGGTCGCTACGGCTGGCCAACCTCGAATATCGTGAATGGTTGCCAGAAATACACCGGCGGCACAATCTGTGAATAAAAACGTCAAGTCGTAATTCATTTCATGAAATGGATTACTTTTTTTGAAGTTCTCGCTGTATAGCGAGGACTTCATTGGTCAGAACTTCAAGTTGTTGCGACAACTCGAAGTTCTGATATTTCACGAAAGTCATAGCTCTGTATGTCGGGAAAATCACTCCCGCGAGATCCCTAAACCACATTTTCACCGCGTGAATTTTTGATTTAATCGAATATCTTAAAAGTCCGTGCGGTTTCATAAAATACGAAGTCATCTTTTTGTCGTACGGCGTAAAATAAATATATTTAAAACTCGTGTCGTCGCGAATTTCAGAGAAAAGTTCCACCATTTTTTCATAATATTCTCGTCGATATTTTCTCTGAATTCTGATAAAAAACACAATATTCGCCCACGCAAAATGCGCAAACAAAGGTTCTTTGCAAACCTCATATAAACCATATTTTTTTACTACCTCGAGTGCCCGTCTCGAATTGTCCGCCATCAGAAGCAATTTCTCCCCCCGCGCTGAAGTTGAATTATTTTGCGCCGGCTCGTTTCGCCAGTGATAAAGCGGACGTTTTACTACCATGATCCGCTTCGCTCGGCACATCACCTCCGCCATAAACGGAAAATCTTGATAACTCGCCCCCGCCGTCTCTGGAATTTTAATTTTTTTCACGAACGAAGCTTTGTAAAGTGAAGACCACAGCGACGCGTGCATCCCGATAATCTTCGGCCATGTCGCGACTGAAAACACCGTGTCTGGCGCCGAACGCAGATCAATCGTCGGGTTCGCGTAAATCTTATTTTGTAGTCCCGCTGTCACCGTCGAATTATAAGAGAAGAACATTGCTTTCGTCACGTCGGTTCTATTTTTCTTTGCCGTCCGATAAAGCGTCTCATACATATCCGGCTCGATAAAATCGTCAGATTCTACAATTCCGATAAACTCCCCTCGTGCCATTTTTATTCCGCGATTCACCGTCTTCGAATAGCCAGAATTTTTCTGATGCACCGCCACCACTCGCTTGTCAATCGAAGCGTATTCGTCGACAATTTTCCCGCACTCGTCCGGCGAACCGTCGTCGATCAGAATAATCTCAATCTCTCTTAAAGTCTGGCACAAAATCGAATCTACACACTCGCGCAGATATTTTTCCACTTTATAAATCGGTACAATAATCGAAACTTTAATTTTCTTTTCCGTCACAATTCCTCCGTCCCACCGAAAATATTTAATATTATTATATCATGATATAATATATATATGAAAATTTTAGCAACAGGCGGAACTGGTTACATCGGTTCACATACGGTCGTCGAACTCTTAAACGCGGGTCACGACGTCGAAATTCTTGACAATCTTTTTAATTCCAAACTCGAAGTTTTGGATAAAATCAAGGAACTCACAGGGAAGAGCCCTAAATTCTACCAAGTCGATTTAACGGACTACGACGCTCTCGAAAAAGTTTTTGAAGATACTCATTTTGACGCGGTTTTTCACTTCGCCGGCCTGAAAGCCGTCGGAGAATCGGTTTCTGAACCGCTGAAATATTATTACAATAACGTTACTGGTACTGTGAATCTCCTCCGTGCGATGAAGAAAAATGACTGTAATAAAATTGTTTTCAGCTCCAGTGCTACGGTTTATGGTATTCCGACAAGATTTAATGTCGTTACGAAAACTTTCGAACCGCTTTCCGCGCTTGACGAATCTCTCCCGACCGGGCAAAATATCACCAATCCTTACGGAAAAACTAAATATATGATCGAGGAAATTTTGAAGGACGAAGTTTTTGCTCGTCCCGAATTTTCCGCTTCGATTTTGCGCTATTTCAACCCGATCGGTAACCACGAATCTGGTCTCCTTGGTGAGGACCCAAACGGTATCCCGAACAATTTAATGCCGATCGTGATGCGCGTTTCTCGCAATATGACCTGGAAAAAGGAACATAAAAACGAACCCCTCCCGCCGGAAATCGAGAACTTTAACGAACTTGCGATTTTTGGTAACGACTACAATACGCCGGATGGTTCTTGTATCCGTGATTATATTCACGTTGTCGACCTTGCAAAAGGACACTTAAAAGCTCTCAATCATCTAAACCCAGGTCAAGTTGATATCTACAACCTCGGCACCGGCAAGGGAACCAGTGTCTTTGAAATTGTCAAAATTTTCGAAAAAGTTTCCGGTAAAAAGCTCCCGACCGTGATCGCTCCGCGTCGTGCTGGCGACCTCCCGGAAATGTTTGCCGTTCCGAGCCGCGCCGAAGCTGAACTCGGTTGGAAAGCTGATTTAACCGTTGAAGATGCGATGCGCGACACGCTTAAATTTTTAAACAACGGAAAATAATGTGCAAGGAAAACGGAAACAATCTGGCGCGCTAAATTCAAAAAGTAAACCTCTTGTTTCTGTTGTCATTCCGTTTTATAACACTGGAAAATCCACGATAAAACAGTTAATTTCCGTCTTTAAAAACGATTATCAAAATTATGAAATTGTATTAATTGACGACGGTTCGACAGACGATTCTTTTGCACTCGTGAAAGAATTTGTCCGTCAATATAAAATTAAAAAATCCGACTCGCGAAAAATCCAAGTTTTAACCAAAGAAAACGGCGGCGTCTCGAGCGCGCGCAATCTCGGTATTAAAAAAGCGAGCGGCGAGTTTATTATTTTTATCGACAGTGACGACACGGTTGAAGAAAAATATATTTCATCTCTCGTCGACGCAATTACTAAATATGACGATTATAATTCTAACGATTTAAAAACTGCACTGGCGACTTGTGGTGTAAAATATTTTCGTGAAAATTCCGAAAATTTCCTTAAAACCTTAAAAGAAAAAATACTCAAAAAATCTCAAAAATCCGACACGGAAAAACCTGCCCGTGAACTTTTTAAAACCGAGATTACTCCGCGTCAACCCGGCGAAACTTTTGAATATTTTATCCTCCGTCTCCTCGCGACCGACGGTCGTCTTTATGCCGTGAATAATAAAATTTTCAGAAAAAATATTATCGACCATTTTGATCTAAAATTCGACGAAAAAGTTAATTTCGCCGAGGACACAAAATTTGTTTTGGATTATCTAAAAGTCGCGAATAAAGTAAAATATTCTCGTCTCGAATTTATCACGGAACCACTATATAATTACCACTATGGCACCGAGAATAGTGTCGTAAAAACCACGTCGCTGAGTTGGGGTAACTGGCAAAAAAGCTTCAACAGTCTCACGAAATGGACAGGGAAGCATCCGACAAAAGACGAAGAAAAGATGCTTCGTCGCGTACTCTTACGTTGGAAAATTTCTCACGTCCTCGCCGTTGCCCGCTCAAACCAATCTTTCTCGCATAAGCTCCAGCACACGAACTTTTTCGCCCTCCTCCCCGCGCTTTTAATTGTAAAAATCAGGAAATAAAATATGAAAAAACTTTCCATTATAGTCCCAGTATGCAATTCTAAAACAACTCTCACGCTGTGTCTCGAGTCTCTTATTGCTCAGGAGCTGAAAAACTATGAAATTATTATTATAAATGACGGCTCTACTGACGGCTCTGCAAATATAATAAAACATTATTCATCAACGAACAAAAATATAAAAGTCATAAACCAAAAAAATCACGGCTATGGCTATTCTCTCAATCAAGCTATTGAAATTGCACAAGGAGAATACATAGGAATCGTTGAATCTGACGATTTTATAAACACAAAAATGTACGAAACTTTGTTTAAAAAAAGTAAAAACGCAGATATTATTAAATGTAGCTACATGAATTTTTCTGGAAGAACTTGGAAGACGAGTCCAGAAAGACTTTTTCATAATATCAAAAAAATCGATTCAACTGGGATTTTATTAAACCCGAAAAAAAACGAAAATCTTTTTCTTCTCGACCCGACGGTCTGGTCCGCGGTTTACAAAAGGGAATTACTAATTAAAAACGATATAAAATTTCTCGAAACTCCCGGCGCCAGTTTTCAGGACGCTGGTTTTCAATTCAAGGCTTTTTTGTGTGCGAAAGATATTTTCTGTCTTGAACAACCATTATATTATTATCGTACCGACAATCCGTTTTCTTCCACTAATCTCCGCAAACAACTCCCGGATTACAATATTTTCGCCGTAAAAACCGAATACGATTCTGTCGACGAATTTATTAAAAATCGCACCAGCCAAAAAACAAATCAAAACACCACAAACCTCGAATCTTTCCTCGAGCTTTCCGCCGCCGCCCGGTTTAAATCTTATCACTGGAATTTAACGAGATTAAAGTTTAAAGACGCTCTGAAATTCGCCAAAACCGCAAAACAAGATTATAAAAAACTCAAATATTCTCGAAAAAATCCAAACGGCTTCAACCCGAATTTTTACAAAAAACATAAAATCTCTATGCCCCACGAACTTAAATTTTCCGCTAAACATCCAACAGTCTTTGTCTTTTTAAAACCGCTTTTTAAATTCAAAAATCTCATTCTCAGCACGATTTTTAGACTCACCCACAAAAATTCTGACTAAAATACTCTTGTTTTTCCGCGAAAAATCCGCTACAATATAACCATATGCGGTTACAATTGAGTTTGTGGAGGTTAGCCAGTAACAAAACTGCGAAAAAAATTATCATCCCGGTTGTTGCTGGTTTGTTGGCAGTGGCAGGAATTACCACCTTCCTTGTTCAGGGTCTCACTTCGAACGGTGCGGGCGTTTCTATTGTCGAAAACAGTAGCTCAATCCGCTATGGTCTTTCCGAGGCTAATTCGGCTCAAACTTGGACAACAAAGTGGTACCGTGTGAACGGCACTTATGACGCAATGTGTGTTCAGCCTCATCTCCAAACTCCGTCAGCGAGTGGCATCGCGAGTACTCTTGATAATGACACTTTGAAACGGATTTTGCTCGTTACCGTCCCGTCCTACTCGAGCTCTGCCAGTGTGAATTATTACAATCTTTTTAAGAGTAGTTACGACTGGGGAACAGCCGCCGCGAATATTCGAGGTCTCCGCACGAAGATCGCTGGAACCGGTTACGCCGACACTTACTACTGTGATTATTACTACAATATGACTTGGGGTGACCGCACTTGTGACGGTAAAGGCGTGAGTGATTCAGTTGTCTCCGCGACGAACTACATTTTCGCAATGGGGCACATGATGGCAGGGATTAACTATGCTAATGACGCTTACTCTTTAAACGACACCGACAAGTCTCAGCTTTCCTCTACTCTCGCCTCGATTAACTCTTGGTTTAATAATAACTATCCAAATGCCACGAAAGACTACGTCCTCTACAAAGCCACCCCGACCGACGGTTCTCAAACTGTGGCTTGGCTCGAATATAACCCGCGCCAGTACGGTTATGCTCGCGCTTATAAATATTCCACTCTCGACAACACTGCGGTGAGTGGCGCTACTATCTCTTATACTGCTTATGATTCGAGTAATCAAGTCTACAGTTCCGGCTCTCTCCAAACTGGCTCGAGCGGCTACACCTCCCCAGTTTCGACCGAAGTCGGTGGTAAAGTCTGTTTTAAAGAAACCTCTGCTCCGACCGGTTTTGATTTAAATAGCAGCACCTATTGTTCCGAAACGGTCGCAGCGAGCCACACTTCGAGCTCTCCGCTCTCTGTCAGCATCCCAAACACTCCGTCTGTCGCCGGTGGTGTCACGATTCGCAAAGTCGACGCAACAAGTGGCACGGTCACGAACGGCGAAGCGACTAATGCCGGTGCGGTTTTCGGTGTCTGGAAAAGTAGTAGCTACACTTCTGGCGCAACCACTGGTTATCTCACTACGATCACAATCGGTGCCGACGGCAACGGTTCTACTTCTTCTTGCGCGGCTCTTCCAGAAGGGAATTACGTCGTCGCCGAGATTAGCGCAGGTACCGGATATGTTGCCGACACTTCGACTACTCGTACTTTTTCAATCAACTCGAGTAGCGACCGTTCTTGTGTCGACCTGACAAGCAATCCATTTAAAAACACCATTATGTCCGGTTCAGCAAAAATTTTGAAGCAACGCAAACTCTCCGACGGCTCGACCACTGCCTTTTCTGGCGTCGAATTTAATCTTTACTACTCCGACGGCTCTCTCGTCGGCACCCAAACCACCGCCTCCGACGGTTCCGCTACTTTCTCGAACCTGAAATACGGCACATATACTTTAAAAGAAGTTCGCAGTACGAAAAATAACGCTTACGCTCTGATCGAAAATAAAACCTTCACAATTACTTCTAACGGTCAAGTGAATACAACTTATTACAACACTCCTCTCGTGAACGATTTTCGTGACACCCCGTCCATCTCCACTGCCGCTCGCAGTTCCGCTTACTCTAACCGCTCCGATTCTGGCGCGACACAAGTTAATATCTCCTCTTCTGCCGGTGTCGCCGACCTTGTGAATTATTCTGGTCTGACCGCTGATCTTTATTATCGTCTCACCGGCACGATTTACGACAGCACAAATAGTAAAACTTTGAAGACTAATAATTACACTTTTAAAGGTTCAAGTACTGGCTCTGGTAATTTCGATGTTATGTTCTATAGTGTAAATACCACGAACAGTATTGGCGCCACGCTTGATATTATGCTCGATCTCTCAGTCTGTAACGGCGCGACCGACTCAAGTTGCACTGGTGGTGAATGGATTAAAATTTATTCTCACAACTCCGACCGCTCCGATGAAAACGAACGCTTGACGGTGAAAAATGTCGAAATTTCAACTACCGCTACCGCCGCCGCGAGCAGTGCCAGCGAACGTGGTAATAAATATCTTCTCGTTGGTCCGGTAAAAATCAGCGACGCCGTGAAGATTACTGGCGTTGTCGAAGGGGAATCATATAAACTCGTTTCGTCTCTCGTCGACGGTTCTGGTAATGAATTTTATTCTACGACCGACAGTTTCGATATTCCGTTTGGCCCGACAGCTTCCGGTTCAACCGCGATTACCTATAATAAAACCGTAGATTTTGAGTTTAACTCCGCCGCTTATGCTGGTCAAAAAATCACCGTCTATGAAAAACTCTATCGCGCGAGCAATAATGAACTCCTCGCGAGCCACGCCTCGCTCAGTGATAATTCTCAATCCGTTACCGTCGAAATCCCGAAAATTTCCACGGTGGCGAAAGCTCCAGACGGTCGAAAAATCATCGGCGTCGGCACAAAAGCTAAAATCATCGACACGGTTACTTATACAAACTTAGTTCCAGGCTACAATTTTACGATGCGTGGTAGTCTTCATAAAACCGACGGAAATTACACGGATGGCACAACTTATATTTCCGTCAAAGGTTTTGAAACAACCGAATCTTCCGGCACGGTTGACGTTGAATTTGAAAATGTTGATACTCTGAGTTTGTATGACATCTCTCTCGACGAACAAATGAAAATTGTCGTTTTCGAAGAACTCACTTGGGATGAGAGCGACGGCACTTCGATTTCGATTGCCTCCCATGAAGAAGTTGATGCAAACCAGACAGTCCAAATTGCCACCCCGGCAATTAATACAGTCGCGACAAACTCCGCCGACGACTCAAAAATTATGGGTCACAGTACAAACGAAGTGATTCGCGACAAAATTACTTACTCTGGACTCATCGAGGGGGAAGAATATACGGTTCTCTCGAAGACCTTTAATCAAGAAACTGGCGAAGAAGGCTATAACAATTCTATACACGGCACCGATTTTACTGCTGGAGAAGGCGGCAGTGGTGAAACTGAAACTTTAATCAGCGTCGACACGTCGGAAGCTGCGGGTGAGTTTATTGTAGTTTTCGATTACATCACCGCGAAAGCCGACAGTACATCAAAGTATATTCTGAAACACGAAGAACTAAATAATGAATATCAAACCGTAAAAGTCCCAATTTATGTTGGAACGAAAGCCTACGACGCCGCGGACAACGACCAATTTGTCGGCGTCGGAAAAGTTACAATTAAAGACGTCGTGAAATACGAAGGTGCTAAAGTTGGCGAAAAATATCGTGTCTATGGCTACCTTGTAGATAAAGAATCCGGTAAAGAAATTACTAACATAAATTCCGAGGGTGAGACTTATGTTATTCAAAACGAAGCATTCTTTACTGTCGGCGAAGAGGGAACAGAAGAATCAGACGGCGAGGTAACTCTGGAATTTAATCTTACAACCGCGAACTTAATCGGAAAAGATATTGTAGTTTTTGAAACTCTGAGCAGAATTACTGACGACGGAAACTACGAGCTCGAAGCCGAGCACAAAGATATAAACGACGCTTCGCAAACCGTCACGGTCCTCACTCCGGAAATTGTCACGGTCGCCCGCGATGGAAAAGATGGCGATAAAATTTTAGACATTAGTGAAAAAGAACGAATTGTCGACGAGGTAACAATTTCTGGTCTTGTACCTGGCAATACATATGCAATAACTAAATCCATAATTGACAAAAGCACTGGCGAGGCAATTTCTTTCAATCCAGACGAACGTTTCTCGTCCACTTATACTGAAATAACAACCTGGTTTACCGCAGAGTCTGAAACAGAAAAACTCGAACTGACTATAGATGGAATTGATACTACGGATCTTGCGGGAAAAGAAATTGTCGTGTTTGAAAGACTCTATACAAAACGAGCAAACGCAACATATGTTTGCTCAAATGGTACTGAATCATTTAATGGCTTTGCGGATGGTTGTGATAATCCTGATATAGATGATGAAAATATAATAAAGATTGTCTCTCACGAAGATATTAATGACGACGCCCAAACCGTACGTGTAAAAATAATCGCCCCGAACACTGGTATTTTCGGTGGCGGTGTTTCCGAGGGGATTAAAGCCACCGGAGTCGTGGTGATTCTCGGCGCAATTATCATCGCCGTCCGCACCGTCTTCATTACAAAGAAATCCCGCTCCCGCGAAAAAGACTTGTAAATGCTTTCCGCTTAAGTTTGCAAAATTTCTATATGGAAATATAATTATTAAAAATGATCTTGTCGTCGGACAATTTCCGACATAAATTAAAGAGGAGAATGTTACGATGCAAGATTTTTATTCTTTGGATTTTAAAATCGAATATAATTTTAAATCAATATTATCAAATATTTTTGAAAATTATGATCTATTTCCAAAAGAAACCGATAAAGACCGGCAGGAATATGACAAGTGAAATAGTAAAAAAGAAAGAGATAAATGAACGCTCTGTAATACCAATGTTCTCTGAAGGCGAAATCTGGTGGTGTAACACGGGAAAGAATATTGGTGTAGAGATAAATGGAAAACACGGTGATTTTTCAAGACCAGTCTATATCTATAAAAAGCTTTCGGCAAATAGCATCATGGTGATACCGCTAACATCTCAGAAGAAAAGAGAGGGAGACTGGTATGTCCATTTTGTTCATAGGGATTTTCATGAATATGCTGCGGTGTGCCACGCGAAAGTAATTAGCTCAAAAAGGTTATTTAGAAGATTAGGTATGACAAGTAGGGAAAATCGAAAAAAGATAGAAGATGGCTTTAGTAAACTTTATATAAAAAATGACCCTAATCTGAACGATTAGGGAGCGGGTTGCCCCGAACAATAACTATATTATATATTAAGATGGAAATTCTGTAAATAGGTAATTTAATAAAAATATTTTTAGTCTGTTATAATATATATATGCAAGACACTGATTTTATTGTAGTTGGTTCGGGCGTGTTCGGCTCGACGGTGGCAGAGCGGCTTGCGAGCAAGGGTAAAAAAGTGACGGTTTTTGAACGTCGCACACATCTTGCCGGAAACGCTTTTTCGTATAGAGACCCCCGCTCTGGAATCGAAATTCACAAATACGGCTCTCATATTTTTCACACAAAAGACGACGCAGTTTTTGAGTATCTCTCAAAATTCACCGAATTTAATAATTATATTCACACGGTGAATACTCGCCATGACGGTAAATTTTTCCCGATGCCGGTTAATCTCGACACAATCAATCTGCTGTACAACACAAATTTCAACGCCGAAGAAGCTGAGAAATTTGTTACGCACGAGGCGGAGCGTGATTTTGTGGAACTTGCAAAATCTTTAAATCAAAATCCTGAAACCTACACTCCGCAGAATTTCGAGGAGCAGGGAATTAAACTTGTCGGACGGAAGCTTTACGAAACCTTTTTGAAAAACTACACCGAAAAACAATGGAATACCGACGCGAAAAACATTCCCGCTGATATTTTAAAACGCATTCCAGTTCGTTTCAGCCGAGACAACCGCTATTTTATCGACGCAAAATATCAAGGCGTTCCGAAAAATGGCTACGGCAAAATGGTCGAAAAAATGTTGCAGAATCCGAACATTGAAGTAAAATTAAATTCAAATTTCATTCAAAAAATTCCGAACGTCAACCCGAACATAAAGGTTATTTACACTGGTCAAGTCGACGAACTTTTAAACTACGAGCTCGGTGTTTTACCGTATCGCAGTCTAAGATTTGAGCAATTTTGGGTCAATGAAAATAACACTGACGCGGACCACTTTAGTCATTTTCTTGATACAGAAAAGGAGCCGAAAGTTAGCGAAGAGACACTTGCCAAAATCGCTCGCGACTCGAACCTAAAACAAACCGTGATTAATGAGGCTGACAAAAACGTTCCATATACTCGCTCTCATTTTTATAAATATTACCAAATTCACGACGAAAAAGTTTTAAGTCAACCGATATCCTGTGTGATGCGTGAATACCCAGCGGATTTCAAAAAAGGTAGTGATGCTTATTATCCAGTAAACAACGCCGAATCTGAAAAACTTTACGAAAATTATGTCGCACTTCTTGCTGAAAGATATCCGAATATTATCCTTGGCGGTCGTCTCGGAAAATTCAGATATTGGGATATGGATGTTGCGGTGAAAAACGCTCTCGAACTTGCGGAAGAATTATGAAAAAACTTACTAAAAAATCCACTAAAAAACATTCCGCTCTCAGTAGAAAACGGTTTTTATGCAAATCGCTCCCGCTTATTTCTATAATTATCCCAGTTTTTAACGGCGAAAAATATATCGAAAGGTGTATTAATTCTGTTAAAAACCAAGCATATAAAAATATAGAAATAATAATTGTTAATGATGGCTCTACGGACGGGACTAAAAATATCTTAAAGAAAAATAATGATCTAAAAATCATCAACCAAAAAAATCTCGGTCTCGCCGCCGCGCGAAATGTTGGCGTAAAAAACGCGAGTGGAGAATATCTCGCTTTTGTCGACGCGGACGATTATGTTGATAAAAATTTCATTAAATTTTTGTATGGCAAAATGAAATGGACAGGTGCCGAAATCACAGTTTGTGATTTCAAAGAAGAATCTGAAGATGATCAGAAAAAAATCGGAACAAAAAACATCAACGTAAAATCTAAAATTCGGGAACCTCGCAAGCATAAAACATTTCATTCTGAACTTTCTGGCACCGCCGCCGCCGCGCGCTTTCTCACGAAACAAGAAAATTATGACACAGTAGTCTGGAATAAATTATACAAGACCGAAATTTTAAAAAACGTGAAATTTCCAGAGGGAAAAGTTCACGAAGATTTTCTCACGATGTATAAAATTTACGAAAAAGCGAAAAAAGTCGCGTGTTATAGAAAGAAATTATATCATTATGTACAGAACGAAAATTCAATTATGGCGAGCGCTAAAAAATCTCAGAAAAAATCAAATAAAAGCACGCTAAAAAATTCTGAAAAATTTCACACCGCAAACATCCTCGAAGCAAAAGAAACCCTTGCGATTGAGGCTCAAATTTATTACGACGACAAACTTCGCCTTCTCGAAAAACGTCCGAAATTTGAACTCGAAAATGACCCCGACGTGCGGCGAAAATATTTTAATTTCAAGGGTCTAAAAGAAGCCGCAAAATATGCCGAACTAATTTCAAGACTTGCTTATCTCGACGCGGCGGTCCGTGAAAAAAATCAAGAAAATTTTCTCAAAATCCGTGATGAAATCTTACTCGAAAAATACGAAAACAATCAATTCCTCGATTTTAAACGTAAACTTTATTTAAAAATGTTAAACTCCACGAACGGGGAACGATACTGGAAATTTAGAAGTAAAAAGATAAGAACACTCCACTCGCAAACGTGTCCCGCGAAACCCCGCTTGTAAAAATTACAACGTAGTAGGATTCGAGGCGACCCCCAATTGTGGGAGCCGAGAAGCCGTTAAACGGAGTGTAATTTTTACGCTCGCGGGTTTTGCGCAGTTGCGAGAGTGAAGTTCTTGTTTTTATTGTGTCTATATTACCGCAACCTGTTGTTTAAGCCTTGCAATTAATTCTTCTTTTTCAGCGATGGAATCGCGAGTTTCTTTCACAAGTCCCGCCGGCGCTTTTGCCACATAATTTGGATTCATCAGCCGTGCATTCAGGGAATCAAGCTCTCGCCCAACAGAGAGAATCCGATTTTCAAGATCCTGACGATAATCCGAAACTACCTTTTCAGGCACATCGAGGTAAATCTCATGGTTTGCCACAGCGAGTCGAAGTCCACGAGGGCTTCCGTCCGTCGGATTAATCGACGGTACGCGAGATAAGAACTTCACGAGCAGGGAATTATCATCAACTAAGATATCATCTCCGTAAAGCAACCCAAATTTCTGATTTTTCGAAACCTTAGCCAGCGCAACGTTTGTTGCCCGAATTTCAGACACAATCATCCTAATTCGTTCAAAATTCTCCGCCGAAATCTCATCATACTCAAGCAGAGACGGCCATTTAGCGTCGATAATCATCCCCTCGGTCCACGACAAATTCTGCCAAATCGCCTCTGTTACGAACGGCGCAAACGGGTGCAACATCGTCAGAATCGACTCAAGCGTCGCCTTGAGCAGGGAAGTATTCTTATAAAGCTTCTGACTTTCCACAAACCAGTCCGCATATTTGTCCCAAATTGTCGAATAAAGCACCTCGACCGCATCCGAAAATCGGTACTCCGCCATATCCTGTTCGACCAGGGAACGGCACCTGTTAATTTCCCGACAAATCCAGTCTTCACCCATATGATTTGTCGAATATTCATATTGTTCCGGGTTAATCGAATCCGACTCTGAACTGTGCACAGCTCCATCCTCATCTTGCAAAACCCTGTCCACATCCACGTGCGAGTACCCCAATTTCTCTTTTTCTTCATCCACCAATCCCTGGATAAACCTCGAAATATTCCACAGTTTATTGCAAAGTTTTTGCCCCGAAAGCACCGAATTTTCCGAAAACGCCTGGTTCATTCCAGCCGACCTACCTCTTAAGATTCCGAGCCTGAACGCATCCGACCCATATTTTCCAACGAGATCCATCGGATTAATCACATTCCCCTTAGATTTACTCATCTTTTTGCCGTGTTCGTCAAGTACTAAACCATGCAAATACACTTCACGGAAGGGAACTTCACCTGTCACATAAATCCCCATCATAATCATCCGCGCCACCCAAGCAAACAAGATATCCGCCCCGGTTTCCATCACATCAAGTGGATAGAATGGATTCGGCAACCCTTCTTCCCAGTTGGTGCATACAATCGGCCAGTGCGACGACGAAAACCACGTATCAAACGTATCCTCATCCCTTACATACCTCACCCCACCAATCTCAATTTCCGGCAAATTCGTACGGGTGTCAAAAATCCACTCAGGAAGCCCATCGTCAAATTCAGAGACGCGTTCAGAATGGTTGAGATTCAAGGAAGCGGGAGTACCGGAAGGAGACGTATTTGACATACGTCGACTGAGGAACGCATCCGCTGACGCAGAAGATCGACCATTATCAACGCGTCCATCAACGCGGCGAAACATTGGTATTGCTATCCCCCACGGAATCTGGCGCGAAATATTCCAATCCTTAAGCTGCTCCAAATAATTAATCAACACCTGTTTTTTCGATGCCGGATAGAACTTAATCTCATCATTCTCGAGATGCGAAATCGCCATCTTCGCGAGCCTCTCCGTATCGATAAACCACTGTTCCTTAAGTAATGGTTCAATCACCGTGCCACACTTGTAGCAGTGCGCCACCGAGTGCTTCATCTTATGCTCACCTCTGAGATACCCCTGTTCTTTTAGGTCGTACAACACCTTTTTTCGGCATTCTTCCGTCGAAAGTCCCGCATAATCCGCCCCCGCCGTCTCGAGCATCTTTCCGTCAAATCCGATTACCGTCACCCTTGGCAAATCGTGTTTCAGCCCTACCTCAAAGTCATCGTTGTCATGTGCCGGTGTGATCTTTACCGCGCCTGTTCCATATTCCATCTCCGCGTGCTCGTCCGCCACAATCGGAATTTCACGTTTTGTCAGAGGTAATCTTACGAATTTCCCTATTAAATCTTTATATCTTTCATCCGCCGGGTTCACCGCCACCGCCGTATCCCCGAACAATGTCTCCGGCCGCGTTGTCGACACAATAATCTCAGTAATTGGTTCTTTGTTCTGCTCAGGAGCGATGGAATTCGAAGAAGCAGGAGCACCGGAAGGAGACGCACTTTCTGGTGCGTCGACTGAGGAGCGCATCTGCTGATGAAGAAGTCCGCGCTCCTGTGCAGAACCGTCAACAAGAGGATACGCTATATCCCACAAATACCCATCTTCCTCTTTATACTCCACCTCAATATCCGCAAACGCCGTCTGATGTTTCGTACAAAAATTCACCAATTTCTCCCCCCTGTACACAAACCCGTCTTTCCACATCTTCTCAAACGTCGAATACACTCGTCGCACCACGTTTTCATCCAGTGTAAAGGTCAAATCTTTCCACGAACACGAAGCCCCGAGTGCGCGCAGCTGCAACTCCATGTTTCCTCTCTGTTCATGCACAAAATTCCACACTCGCGAATACAGCTCATCTCGCGAATATTCAAACCGCGTATGCCCCTGTTTTTCAAGCGCTTTCTCATACACTACCCAAGTCTCAAATCCCGCGTGGTCCGCCCCTGGCACATACCAAGATCGCTCTCCGCGCAACCTATAATACCGAGTCAGCGAATCCTCGAGTGCCACCGTAAGTCCATGTCCAATATGCAAATTCCCGTTCGCGTTCGGCGGCGGCATCACAATTGAAAATCTCTTTGACTTCGCCCCCGTCTCCCCGTCACGGTCCGTCTTTGACGGCTCAAATTTCCCAGCCGCTTCCCAAGCCGCGTAAATATCCGTCTCAAAATCCGCTGGATTATATGCACTCTTAAATTTCATTCAAACTCCTTTTAATTCACTCAAAATGTCAACTTTTTTGACTTTTTACCTACTTTTACACTCACAATCGTCACCACAAGCACAATCTGGACCACAGTCACAACAACCGCAATCGCACTCCTCGGCAATACATCCAACCGTAAAGTCCGTCACTCTTAACTTCTTCGCCACAGCCACCATTTCCTCCTCACTCGGCTTCGGAAACTCCTTGCCCTCCTCATAGTTCGGGTCAAACGTAAAGAGATGCACGTGCGCGTGCGGCACATCTGTCCCCATTACTTTAATCAGCGTCCTCTGTCCGAGCACTTTATCCATGTTCCACGCGAGCCCTCTCACCGTCCGCATCACCGCAGAATAATATTCTTCCGGCAATTCATACAGCTTATCCACCTCAATTTTCGGCACCACAAGCGTATGCCCGAGCGACAGCGGGGAATTGTCAAGAAACGCAAAAGTTAAATCGTCTTCATAAATTTTGTAGCACGGAATTTCACCATGAATAATCTTCGAAAAAACACTTGCCATAGTACTCCCAATATTTTCTATAATTATATCACACTCTAATATGTTATAATCATATTTATGAAACATTACCGTCTAATTTCTTTCGTTACCAATTTTCTCTCTATTTTGGCGAGCTTCGGACTCGCTTATGCTTCTCGTTTCGGCTGGTCGAGCGACGAGCCCGCTTTTAACAACATCAACGACGCCCTCGTCCTCTCCCTACTTCTCCTCTCTTATTTAATCGCCTTTTTCGTCTACAACCCCAGTAAAACCGTCGGAAGCGCAAGTGTTTTCAGAAGAATTAAAGAAGCCGTCATCAACAACCTCATTATGGCCGTCGTCTTCACCTCTGTGAGCTACCTTACCCGCGCCTCTGACTCTATCCCGCGCGGCTTTTTCCTCTATTTCTTCGTGATCAACGCCGCCCTCTTTTTCGTTATCGCCCGTATCACCGACCACCTCAGTTCCCGCTACAATAAAAAACACCGCCCGTCCGCCGTCGTCTACACCGATCGCAAAGATTTTGACAAGGTCATCAGTAATATCTTGCGAAACGGCGACCCCAATCTTAAAATCACCGGTCTCGTCCATATCGGCGCCGGTAAAAAAGAAACTCTCTATAAAGTTAAAATCAGTGAGCGCAAGACTAAAAAATCCCCGAGCTACACCCTCGAGAAAGTCGACAATAAAACAATCCCTACTTTAGTCAAGATAAGTCACGTCGACACAAGTTACGACTTCACTGAAGATAAAAATCGTACACCTGTCGAATTTTTAACCACTCACCCCGTTGATAGCGTGGTTATCTCCACTGACCACGTCAACTCCGATAAAATCCGCGAGATTATCGACCAGCTCGCCGAAATGGGCATTACCACTATTGTCACCCTCGATTCCTACGATATTGAAAACTTAAACTCCCACTTCGAAGATTACGGCACTCTCGCCGTCGTACGCCTCGCCCCGCGCATCTTCACCGACGGGGAACTGTTCGCAAAACGCGTCCTCGACGTCTTCGGCGGCCTCGTCGGCTCAGTTTTCTGCCTCATTATCGGTCTCTTCCTCGCTCCTCTAATCTACCTTGAAGACAGAGGTCCAATTATTTTCAAACAAATCCGTATCGGTCGCAATGGTCGCCCGTTCACTATCTATAAATTCCGTTCAATGTACATCGACGCCGAATCTCATCTCAAAGACGTCCTCAAAGACAACAAGATGAAAGGCGCTATGATCAAAGTCGACAACGACCCGCGTATTACCAAAATCGGCAAATTCATCCGCAAAGCTTCTCTCGACGAATTTCCTCAGTTCTTCAACGTCTTAAAAGGCGATATGTCTCTCGTCGGTTACCGCCCTCCGGTTGTCGCCGAATACGAACAATACAAGGCCAGCAATAAGCGTCGTATGATGCTTAAGCCTGGTATTACTGGTTATTGGCAGGTCTCCGGCCGCAGCAACATTACCGATTTCGACGAAGTTTTACGTCTCGACAACTACTATATCGATCACTGGTCTATCTGGTTCGATATTAAAATTCTCTTAAAAACCGTTCTTGTCGTCTTTAAACGTGAAGGCGCCGAATAAAAACTCTTTATCTTTTGCAATTTTTATGATATAATAGACCCGTCAAGTTTATCTTGATGCTCATTTAATTTTCAGGTGGATAAGGTCGTTATATGAGAGTACTTGGTACTTCTGTAACGATTTTTCCACACCAAGAAATTAATAATCATGTGCACCCGTAGCTCAGCTGGATAGAGCGTTTGCTTGCGGAGCAAAAGGTCGTAGGTTCGAATCCTGTCGGGTGTACCATAAAATAAAAAACAACTACCTCGAGTAGTTATTTTTTATTTTATGGTATTTTCAGACAGGGTTGAACCTTTTAAGGTTCGACCGAACAACGAGGCTTGCAAACAAAAATGCTTGCATTTTTAATTGCAAGCGAGGCAGTTCGGAAAGAATTTACGCAGTAAATTCTTAACCCTGTCGATTTTGGCGGAGGTGAGGGGATTCGAACCTCTGAAGGTAATTAGCCTTACACGATTTCGAGTCGTGCGCATTCAACCACTCTGCCACACCTCCAAACGAAATCTATCTACATTATATCATATCTTCTCTAATTTGTGCTATAATATTTTCAAAAGGGAGTGATTTATGGCGGAACGAACAGTAAAAAAGACCATCAACAAAAAAGGTCGCGCAAGAGCGAAATTCCTTGACGCTTATTACGGCCACGTCGCAAAAGACATGAAGCTCATCGTCATTACCGGCTCAACAGGGAAAACTACCGTCGCCCACTTTGTCCATCATATCTTAACCGAGGCTGGTCAGCGCGTCGCCGTCCTCGCCTCTGATTCCGAAATTAAAGTCGGTATGTTCCACAAATTCCTCTCTGACGCTTGGAAAGCCGGCGCGAACTACGTCGTCGTGACCGCCCCCGCCGAGTCTCTCAACAAAAACGTTTTTTATAATCTCCCGATTTATCTCGCCGCGATGACCGACTACATCCCCGCCGGTCTCGACGATAAAACCGCCGAGCAATACGAACTCGCCGAAGACACTCTTTTCGATATGAATCCGAATTACGTCGTCTTAAACCGCGACGATAAAAATTACTCTGTTTTCTCAAATACTTTCAAGGGAACCGAGGGTACCGTTACTTACGGCACCGACCACTATTCAGACATCTCTATCGAAGGTAAAAATCTCTACAAAAAGGGAACCGAAGCCAAACTTAGCATAAACGGTTTACGCACCACTGTCGCCAGTTTCATCCCTGGCGAACCGACCGTTCACTACATGGCCGCCGCCGCCGCAATCGCAACCGCCCTCCATATCGCCTCCGACCCGATCGAAGCCGGCATCGCCGACTACAACCCCGAGGAGTATAAAAGTTGACGGCTATCAATCTTAGGGCTGCTCAGCAGAATCAAGCTGGTTCGCAAGAGCACGGTCAAACGTAAGTAGAGGTATCCTGCCAGTCAATTTCGCTTCATTTGCCAAAAGACAATCATTAAAAGATAGTTTCGGATATTCTAAAAAGTCATTTAAAGTCCCCATCAAAAGCACATCTTGAATATCAATATTTGGACGGCGAAGAAGCAACATAAAAAATCGCGCCACACTATTTCTGTCGAAAGAGAAATAAACCTGAAGTCCATTAGCCGTCTCCGCAAGAACCACACTTGGCACAAAGAAAGTCGTTTCGAAATCAGACAAAAGTTTCACTGCTCTCTGGTGCAGTAACGGGGAATTATTATTCGCAAGACTCATTAAGATAGATGTATCAAGGGATTTAATTTTCGCTTCAGCCATCTTGAACCCCCTTTAAAATATCTTCTTTTATCTCTTTTTCTAAATAAAGATTTTTAATCATTTCGCCGATGTCATCATTTGCATGAAGCTTCATCGCGTCGAGTGATTTCTGAGGCAGACTATCATAAAAATCACTTAGATCCTCTTCAAGCGACCGCTGTTTTCTAACCACAGCACTGCCGTCAGATTGCATCTCGACCACAAACGGCTCGTTGTCTTTTATCTCGAGTGCATCCGCCAATCTCTTCGGAAAAGAAACCTGACCCGATTTATAGCGAACAAGCGTAAAAGTCTGAGTTTTTGTAGATGCAGATTTCATATTTCCTTGATTTTATCAAATTTACTTGAAAATGTCAAGATTACTTTAAAAAGTTTCGAAAAAGTCTTCTACTTCATGATATAATAGAAGAAGTATGAGTCTAAAAACTTTCATTTCCGACCATGTCCCGAACTATAATTCCTTAGTTCTACCTCTCCATTTCACCAAATCCCTCGCTGCCGGAATAAAATACGGTTTCCCCGCAAAAGGCCTAACCGTCATCGGCGTCACTGGCACCAACGGCAAAACCACTACCTCTTTCATGATTTACCAAATGTTGAACCACGCCGGCTATAAAACTGGTCTCATGACCACTGTCGGTTGGAGTACTGGTTGGAAGTCTACCTCTGAAACCACAAAAACCTCAAAAAATCTCATCGAAGTCCCAATCATTCAACAAATCGAACACATGACCACCGTCGACCCGTTTACGCTTAATTACCGTATCAACGAGATTAAAAAAGCCGGCTGTCAGTTTCTTGTCCTCGAGCTTACCTCTCACGCTTTAACTCAATTCCGCGCCCTCGGCGTCCCCATTGAGATTGCCGTCTTCACCAATCTCACCCACGAACACCTCGATTATCACAAAACCCCTGAAAATTACCGTAAGGCCAAGGAGAAACTCTTCAAAAAAGCCAAGTTTGGAGTCATCAATTCC
>Ga0181612_174257_pt1 | contig 23921 bp, 17 predicted proteins | sample HoacroProtozoa21_FD_119630 | JGI IMG/M metagenome (GOLD analysis project Ga0181612, IMG submission 119630) | Hoatzin crop microbial communities from Cojedes, Venezuel. Combined Assembly of Gp0051906, Gp0051904, Gp0051908
AATGCAGGAGACTTTCCCTGCTACCAAAATAGGACAAAGCTCAACAATACGGGCACTAGTCGGACAGTGTGCCTCAGGAGTCCAACGCGCATGCCTCCACGCTGAGGGGTCCTGCTGGAGTGGAGTGACAGGGACCTGCTGCAAAGCTGCTCAGAGAGGAGCTCACTCACGCTAATCCTGCACCTGCTCCTCATAGGTCTTGGCTAAAAAAATCCTGGTGTGCAATGAGGAGCAGACGAAAATGTGGGGTCTTTCAGAAAGGTTCCCTGGCTCCTTTCAGAGTTTGTTGTGGTAGCTTTCCTTCCCAGGTAAATCTTCATTGCTGAATACTCTTGAGTAAAGATTTCTATCGAATTCAATTTTTCTCAACAGCCAATCCTCAAAACTAACAGAAAAAGCTCTTTCCTTGATGTTCTGATGTAATGATACTTGTCTGTCCATGGTAGGTCTCGCAGTTACAAATACATCACTCCCTGGCAAGCGGAAACTAAAATGCCTTTGCCCTTAAGATCACATACATTACTAAAGCAGCGATATCAAGTTCAGTAGTTGTGCTATGCTCAGTTGTTTTAAAACAAGGTTATAACAGGTTGTATCCCATTTGTTCAGAAAAGCAACAAGTCAAGTCTGAATTTGTGGTCAAAAGCTGACTCTTGGTCAGGAGGCTTCTGCACGTGAACTTTCGCTGGCAAAATGAAGAATGTCAGTGGGTTTTCTTATGTAAAATATTGGACTGTGCTGACTGATGAGCTGAATAATTCATATCTCAGCAGTCAGTTTGCCTAATAACCTGCTAAATATCATTTCCTCCCTCCCCCCTGCCCAGCAATCTTTGAAGACTTCCTAAAAATAAAACTGTGCAGTAGGGCATGATCATTGCTGTTTCTCTTTGTATTTTTGCCACCAACATACCACACAACTAACAGACGGTAGAAGAAGGTGACACCACCTGCGAAGAGCTCACAGTCTGAGCAGAGAAAGTGGGAGGACAGCCCTTGGAGACAGGAGAGGGGAGAAAGCAGCAAAAATGGAGACACTGGGGAGTGATATTTCTTCAGTGCCTTTCTAGCTGAACATAGTTTTAAGAAAAGAACTCTTTTGTTTCAGACACGTTACCTGCCATGTGGCGAATGGTCTTCTTGCAGTATTCTTCAGCCATCGGCACAACCTTCATCATCTCTCTTCCCCACTGCACAAGGGGTTTCCCTTGTATTGCGTATGCCACAAAGAGAGCTGTGCATAGGGACCCTAGAAAGCCTGGAATTCACAGAAAACAATGATTATTAAAGCGTGGACTGTGCATTTACCATCATTGTCCTGTCCTTCATAAAATCACTAGTGGAATGCCTCATGGCTGTCAGGTGGATTGACGAATGCAACGTAACCTATCTCTGCCTGTTTGCAGACTGGCTCGTGGCATGTTGAGATTCTTGGCTAATGCGTGGTGCCTGTTGGTTTACAACTTATTTTACATAGAAGGAGGCTTCTGTTCTCAGTGGTGTAACATGACAGAAATTGAGGTAGGGGTCAAAAATAAACATCATCCACTAATGTGATACCAAAAATCTTCTAATTGAAGTCACATGAAATAATTGACTTGCTCAAAGCGATTTGGTTACAAGCCCTATCACCTTGCTTACAGAGTCATCCAGCTCAAGGTCTGTGGTTGATAGACCTAACACTATTTCTGGCTCATTTTACTCTAAGGAGTCAAGTCCATGTCTTACTTGGATAACCGCTTCTTTCCTTTAAGGTGACAAGCCCATATCCCCTTCTTTCCTCTAAGGGAACAAGCCCATGACCCGTTAGAAGAAAGAAAAAATTATCCAAGTAAGTCTGCCTGCCTGACTAGGTCTTCCACTTTGGCTACGAACATACTTCAGATGAACTTTCTGTTGATGGGCACTCAATGCTTCCATGACGTCAGAAACAGAGGGGCTTGTTTCTTATATTTGCTTGTGCTCTTGGCATTCTGTCAAAGGCAACAAAACCAACCCAGTGCAACGTGCAAAAGAAGGTTAAGAAAACAACTCTGTCATTTAAACAAGCCCCAGGTGAGCAAAGTATTGATGCGTGTGCTTCTTTTGGTGCATGGATCCAAAACAATTCACTCATGCATAGAGGTAAGCATGATTTTCGTGTCTTTTGCTGAAGGTAAAACCAAGTGATTTTAGGAAGTTACAAGTCCAGATGAGATGATCACTAATTTCTTCTGCCATAAGACCTGCAATACTGGGTCCAGGCCAAAGGCACGTCTAACCCAGGATCCAACAGATGCTTTCAGAAAGAATAAAAAGCCAGGAAGAGCCAGCTCAAAGGGTCTCACTCGGCTAGACAGCATCTAAACCAATGGCCATAAGGATCCTTGAGTGCCACGTTCAGCGTGAGGGAGGCTGCAGAGGGTTTAGAGGATGAAGCAGAGGGCTATGCCTCACGTAGCCTCCTGCCGCTCACCGGGGAAGAAAGCAAGGCCCAGCCGAGGTTCCTGGCTCTGCAAATAATGCCAGCATGGAATGAGCCTAATTGGTTTGGCTTCTCCACTCCTCAGAGCTTCTGGACTAGTTTAGGGTCAATTTTAGTTACACAGCTTGATTGTTGTTCACAGCGACAGCCATTCTCATCCACTTGCCTGATGCCTGTTGAACTCGGGCGTATCTGTGGACCTTGCATCTGCCTGCAGCAGCGAAGTCTGCAGCTTAAGTATGCATGACACAGGGAAGTACTTCCTTTGTCTCTTTGTTTCAGTCCTGACTGACATGTCGTTTGGGTTTTCCCCATCTTCGAGTTGTGAGAATCACAACTGATGTTTCCCTGGCACCTTTCAGGATGGTAACTGAGGTTCATGGTGGCCCTTCCACCCCTCTCCTCCCTTCCTCCCCACCGTGCCACTTGTCTCTTTTCCCAGCTGAAAACTCCTTTTGGGTGTAATTTCTCCACATATGGAAGGTGTCTGATGGCTTAGACGCTCCTTACTGCGATTTTCTGGCTCTAGTAAGTCCTTTATGAGGTGGGAGATCCAGAACTGCAAGCAGTCTTACCACTGCTAACGCACCGTGGACTTTATGTATTGGCTTAATGACATTTTCTGCTTTGCTTTGAATTCTTTTCCTCTAATTTCATGCCATCCTGATGGCTTTTCTGACTGCTTCAGAACACTGAGCCTGTTGAACGTGTCACCTTTCATTATGGGTTTATCTATTTAAAGCAGACAGAATGAATACATGCTTACATATCATAAAATTATCAGAATGACAGACCTGAATATTCAAAACATCAAATCTATTTGTCTGTGTTTTGTTAGAGTGTTTCATACTCTGTCCTAAAAAATGTGGAGTTAGATTTTTTGGCTCTCTACTTTTACCTACTGTGATTGGATATGACAAAACCTGCCAAGAGAAAAATTATGTTATGCCCTGAAACATAAACTTGCATGATAACAGTGAGTCATCTAGATGTGAATCCCAACATTTGATCAAGGCAAGTGACATGAATATGCTTTGGACAAGACGGGTTGTATTTTGTTACTGGGATTTTAGGAGGGAAAACTTTCATGCCTGAGGTTGCTGTTTGCAACCATATATCAGTAATATAAGTGATAAATATACGTATATACTATCCAAGCAAAACCCAGACCAAGGCCTTGGAGTCTGCAGAGCAGAAGCAGTTTAACCAAGTGAGTTCACAGGAGCCATGTTAGTCTGCCCAGCAGTGAAAAGCAGACTTAGGGACTTCAGCGCACCAATACGTCGGCGGACATTACCTGTGGGATGGTTGTGAGTCATTCGTCCGCATTCAATGCTCACTTCAATAAGTGACTCCAGCCTTTCCGGCTTCCAGTATCGCATCCCTAAACACATGGCTTTTGTGGATGCTCCAAATCCAGAACCTAAAGTAAAAAGATAATGCCAAGCTTTTAAAAGGAGACTAATGATACACATATATGTTGATAAGATGCAAAACAAGCACATTTTATTAATTCAGCTCATGTGTAGGAACTCAGGGAACAGAAACCGTGCAAGGCAAGTTACAAGCTTTGAAAGTTTCTCGCTAGGAATTTTGCTGCTATGCAGTCATCCTGGTTTTACAGGTACCTTCCAATATTCTCAAGTGCTGTGAAGAGCCCAGTGGGTTCAGAAAGCAGTGCACTCTCTTGTTCACAGCACTTGTCTGATTCAAACTTTCACGCCATCTTTACTCATTCTTGGCTGACACCGCTGTTTCGCTTGCTCCAGGTGCCAGCACTAGAAACAGAAGTTTGAGGAAAAAATATGCTTTTGTTATGCCCTTATTTTAGTAGTGTTCAGGCTGAAAGCACACAATTAAAATATTTTATATGAGTATCACTGTTGGTCTAACAATTTTACTGCGTGTTTCATCCTAAAGAGCCCCACACGTAGTTCACAAAATAGTTTCTGCTACATAGAAATATAATGTGTCCAAAAGGAAACTAAAGGCTACAGAGCCAAATCCTCCAAAGTTAGGCAATGTCAGAACTGAGGTTTCCTGTGCAGCCTGAAATTACTGCTCGTATGCACACTCATTATGGTACAGCCTGTACTTCCTGAGCTTGGTCTTGGGAATTTCTGCCTCGTGCGGCATGGAGTTTCTTTATTGAATAGCTAATTCGGTATTTCTTTTAATCCTCAGCATTGTGTGCATGATCCCACGTATTCAACTTTTAAACACTTCACTGAACGGAGAGTTAAATTTACTAACGAGTTTCTCTGCAGTACTTATCTCAGTAATATCAGGATCCCACACAATTTTTAATGAGCTTATCTTCACAAGGCACCAGTGAGGTGATTATCTCCTCTTTGCAGCTGGTGAGCCAATGCCCAAAAAAGCCTTAACTCACTGCAGGCACCCACCCTGAGATGGGTAGGGCTCAATTTTTCAAAGTACTTGGCATTTTTCAGCACTGTCTTTGCTCAATCACACTTCCTAGTGACCTTGGGCATAGTTGAGAGCAACCAGTATTTCTCTGCTTGGTCCCTGGAAGATAAGGGGCATATTTATGCGATCTAATTTTAGCATATGTGGAACCTGCAATTGGAGCACAGCCTCCCTGTCTTTCTCAGACAGGCAGCATGAAGAAAGGCTCTATCTCCACTAGCTGGTACAATGGCATAGTAGGAGCAATCCATGAGCCGGAGTGAATTGAAACAGCAAATGCCAAGGTCAGGGCTTTTAGTCACCTGCCTTCAGAGGAGCCCTCGGCTGCTCCCCTGGGCTGTGCCCGCAGAGCACCAGGGGCTCTCTTGGAGCACAGTGTGCCATTTAATGTCATCCCAAGTGGCTCAAACTCAGGTGGCCTAAAAGCATGAGTGTGATCAAAATGTGGTAGAGGGGGTGACAGGAAGATTTGCTTTAGAAGTACTTTCCTGGGCCAAAACTGGAGCACTAACATAAGCCACCCATTGGCATCTCCAGGTGCGAGAGCTCTCCTCCCCAGAGAGCGAGCACCCTGAGAGAGCATCCTGGTTATGTGATCTAATTAGGTCAGCTGAAGACATTTCTTCCCTTCCTCCCCAGAGCCCAATGTGCAAATTTTGCATGCAATAACTCTTCCAGTGGGTTTAACCATGAAGGGCCATCTACAAGAGGCCAAACATCTGATAAACGTGACATGAAAAGCTTTGAAAAATACCATTTGATTCCTCACAAGCTCGGAGCTTGCTTCCTCCTTGCTAGCCTTTGTGATACCAGTGAAAGGGACCCTTCTCCAGGACTTCTTTGCCTGCTGCTCTGCACGAAAAGTCTGGACACTTTGCCTGCAAATAGTGTGTTTTCTCCTGTACGTCACCTATGTTGCAGATGTAATGCTTGGCTATTAAGGAGCCAGGAGCAGATAAAGCTGTCTGCCTATCCCACAGATCACACAGAAACCACAAGGCAGAGTCAGGAAAGAAATTCAGTCTTCCAGAGCATCAGTCAACTTAATTGGGAGAACATATCTTCTCTTGCTTGCAAAACCAATGTCTTCATTAAACCTTCTGCTGCTACAGAGATGAGAGTCTTCTTCACTATGCAGTCCTGGTTCCTCCGAAGGATACTTTCCATGCTGGTTATCCAAGAGGGCAGAGTGTTGCACTACACAGAACTGCTAATTAAATAACATCTCTTAGTATATCCAAAGTGGAGGATGCATTACAGTAACCTGACTGCTGGTATGAAGGTGCTTGTCTTTGCAGCTTCATCATGTTCCTCCAGCCTAGGAAGTTATTTTAAAACCTTCTGCAGAATTAGACAAGCAAACTCGGTAACAAAAAAATTCCATCACCTGGAGTAACATTAAGCCTAGACAGGGCTTCAGGTGCTTAGCAGCTGTTAGCTCCCATGTCTCAGTATCTGCCATTTGAATCAATGAAGTAAGGGACAGTGAGACTAGTCCAAGCAAGAGGTGAGACAAATGTGTAACAACATAAGGACTGTCCTCTGTGATCAGACCAAAGGTTGACCTAACTGGTTGTGTCTGACAGTGGCCAATGGAGCGGATATTTACGAAAGAGTAAAAGAAAGTACAACGACACTACCCCTTTGTAATAACTAAGCTGCTGCCGATTCTTCTCCCTGATCCAGGAGGCAGCTGGATATTCGTCTTTCTGCTTAATAACCCTTGAAGGATTTCCCGTGGGTGAATTTGCCCAGCTGTTTTATGAACTCACATGAACTGTAGCATCTGCAAATTGGCATTGGAAAATTGTTGTGCAGATTAATTAGGAGTTGTGTGAAGTCCTTCCTTTTGGTTTCTTTGAACTTCTGACTCGCCAGTTTCATTTGAAGTCCCTAGCTCCTGTGCTGGAGGAGTCAGTGAGTTTTCTCAGTCCCTGTGCATGTTCTCCAAGTTATCTACGACTTTACAGCTCTCTGTCTTACTGTCTCAGACATCACAGCCTATGGAAGCAGTTTTTACTAATCCAACCATCCTTCCTCTTATCCTTTCTAGTTCTCTCATGTCCTTTTGGGGAGAGGGAGGGACGAGATTATATGCAATAACCAAGAAACAGCGGCTATGGATTTGTAGAGTGGTGCAAACAGGTTTTGTGTTTTGTTCTCTGTTCCTTTGCCAGTCATTTCTAATAATCTATTTGCTTTCTGGCTCTTAACTGAGCACAGAAGCGATGTTCTTGTGGAACTACTGTGGCTCCACAATCCCTTCCCTGAATGGTAACTGAATCAGCAACTGCATCTATGTATATTAAATTAGGATTTCGCCCCCCCCATGTATGACTTTCAATTTACCTGCATTGCATTTGGTTCTGCTACTGTGCCATACAGCTATTCATCATTGTGAGCATCTTCCACAACTTTGCACCATTTTATCTTTGACTTCGCTGACCCACTATGCACTTGCATTTCCAGATAGTTTATGAACGTGGTGAACAACAGAGGTCCAACACAGGTATCTCCTTCTCTATGGAGAAAACAGATTGCAATCTCCCACTCTTCATTTACTGTCTTTTAACCAGTTGTCTATCCTCAGGAGAATCTTTCCACCATACTGTAACAACTTAGTGCCTCAACAAACAGTGCCTTTGGTGAGGGACCTTGTTGAGTGTCTTTTGGAAATCCTCACAGACCATCTTCACAGCATCTTCTTTCTACTCCTGTTTCTTGGCTACTTCATGAGCTTTCTAGTAGATTTCTGAGGTGTGACTTCTCTTCACAAAAGCTGTGTTGACATTTTATTATTACATAATTTTCATTCATGCATGACATTATTCTCTTTTAGTATGCAATACCTCAGTGTGCTTTTCTTTACCCTACATCTGTGGAATGACAAAGTTCCGCTTAACAGCTGCTCAGCCCTGAAGAGGATGTCTCTTTTGTGACTGCAGGCTGTTCTGCATGAGAACTTAGAGGCTAGCTCCTTTATCTCCTGTCCCTCTGTGGCTTATCCTTCTCTTCACGTTTGCTCCCCAACTTTCTGCGTTTAACTCGTGGTTTTTTCCTCATGCTCTTCTACCAGTGCCACCAGCAAAAAGGCACTGCTCTCAAGCTCTTCTAGGCCGCCCAGCAGCTGCTCTGGTAGCTGCTAATAAAGACCCGCTTGGATGCTGCAGCCTCAGCCTGAAATACGTGTGATACAGGTAGAGCCAAGCTGCCATTTGATTGCCCTTTCACAGTGGTTCTGAAGGCACGTCTCTGGCTCAGGGGCTACCACCTTAGTCAGATTTTGATTCCAGCTCTCAAACATCGGCTCTTTTCTTCTGAAAAAGTTCGAGTTTTTAGCAATGGAACAAAACATTTTTACCATGTCTTAGAAACAGCAGACTCATCTGCATGATAACTTTAAACAAACGCTGACAGACCCACAGAGGCAAACACTCAGTGGTGAAAATTTCAGCCTTGAGCTTATTGATGTCATGAACCGAAAACAAGCTCTTAAAATGGAAGGTATTAGACAGCCTTGGGCAGGTCTTCTGGCAGTCACAGGAATCTCGCCAGCCTTTAACATGATCTGGGTACCTCTGCAAGGAGTGTGGCAATGAACATGACATGAAGTGGCAGAGACACACAGGGCAGTTTGACTTAAGAACTCAGTGTGCTGACTACACCCACAAGAATTTGAGCAGAGGAGCTGCATATCAGCAATTCAAAATTACGTAAGCTATGATGTCTTGGTTCCAGACCATCCAAGATATCATCTGACTGCTAGGCATTCAATGCCCATGGAATGTTTTTATCTCAAGAAGAAATCTGTGAAAATTCAATTAAAAAGGTTATTTTGTCCATAGCAGTGTCAGGCCCCACGGTAGGCTGAACATCTGCACTTCAGGTCACTGGTTCTTTTGCTCTCAGAGTGGAAAAAAGGCTTCTTGAGATGTTCAGGATATTTGTCAGATCAGATGGAAAAGATGGGCTTCAGCTGCCAGTTCTCAAGCCAAGAATTCATTTTAGAACATTCTAGCCCAGAGTATCCCAAGAGCAAACAGTTTGTCATGGAAAGCTGGGGAGGAGGAAGGCTAAAAGAAGAGGTGTGGTTCCAACACAGCAACAGGCCAGGGAACAGCCGTGCTCCACTGCTGGAGATGTCGAGAGCTGCTCAGGGCCACCATCAGCTCCCACAATCATTTTGACCAAATTTTACTTACTGTCAATTGGAAAACATAGGACGAGTGCCAAAGGGGCACCTTCTCGGATCTGCCTGGCTAATAGCAGGTTGGGCAGAACAAACGGGGATGGGATCCTTTTCCCTCCCAGCAGGTGTTGTAGGGAGCAAGGGCCGAGTGAGGGATGCTTTTTGTGTCAGAAAAAACTGACTGCAGAGACCCAGAAATAGCCATGGCATCGTGCCAGCAGGTCTTTGCCGCGATGTTGCGTCAATGTGCCGCACTACTGAGCGGTGCCGGTATGCACTGCAGTGACAGAGCACCACACCGACAGAGCGCAACGTCTGCGTGAGCTGCCATCATCTCGTGGCTGTCCAGGCCTACCTCCTCTGATGGTGTGGTGCCTCTACAGTCTTTCAAGATTAATTGCACTGCGTGGATATGGGCGTATGCATGTGCACATAGCTGTATGCATGCTGTTTAACTTGAAGTAGAAATTCAATTCATCGTAAAATGAAATTGCCTTGCAGAAAGAAAGAGAGGGTCACGGGTAGGGAAACAGGGCTAGGAACACTGGGGATGATCAGCAAAATGGACATAGTTGTTAGCATGACAGCCACCTGGAGAAAAGTCTCTGCTTTCCCTCCAGTGAACCCACTGGTGCATAGAGTGTTTCACAAGCTCAGCATTTTGTTTCAGATCTGCCATTGCTGAAAAGATTCAAGACTACAAATATTTAAACAGAAAACAGCAGAAAAGATTTCTTTAAATAACCATTAAACTCAAGGACAAAGATCTGGACCCAGAGGCACAGAGCCAAGAACAAAGTCACTTTAAATAGACATTGCAGAGAGAAGGGTTCATTTACGAGAGGACATAGTGCCCTACAGAAGGAATTCCTGGCAGATCTCTTGCCATCCTCAGGCAAACATGGAAACGTTTCAGGGCTAGTAACCTTTGATGTCAGGGGGGAAAAGGAAAAAATTTCCATACAGCCACAAATGCCAAAAGCATGCATTATTTGAGCCAGGACCTACAAATGGAAAGCGGTACCGTACCCTTTTCATTGAATGGTGTGTGCCAGGCGAGAAGGTAGTTGTCTGGTTTTAATTCCCTGCAGCCTTCAATGGTAGCGGGGTCTGGCCGCCTCCCCGAAAGCTTGTCGACAGCATCCACATAGCGTTTTACCAGCTCCCGGTACAGGTCTTCTAAACACCAGTAATCTGCTCAGAGGAGGGAAGAGAAGGTTGCTATGTGAAGGCAGAAGAGCAAGGGAGCCCTGAAAACAAACAAGCAAAATCACTATGCGTTTAAGAAATGTTCCTTTTCCCACTTCCAATACACTGAATCGTGTTTCTGGTGCCAATCAACAAATTTTTACACACCGTGAGAGTGGGCTGGAGGAAGAACAGCCTTGTCTCTCTGCTCTCGTCTTTTCCTGCATTCCTTTCCATTTTCAATGTCTCTAATTGGAAAGATGAAGGCATTCTGTTTGTCAACGGTAGTCGCTCAGGGGCTTTATTTAGGTTCCTTGGTGTGAAGTATTTACAGAGGTGTCTAACTGCAAGGCAAGTGCGTGTATTTTATATTTATCTGTATTTTATATTTATTTTGTCTCAAATTTGTAGGTCTTTCATGCAGGGATCCCAATATCTTATGTCAGTACAGTAACCAGAACAGCAAGCTTTTGTAAAAATGATTATGAAGATCTGTAAGAGCAGAAAATCCCTACAGTCTGTAGTATTTTCAGCAGATAGATTTCTTTCCGGAATAAGTTCACTAGAAATATCTGTTTATTGATTGTTTTTACAGTCTTGCCCGAGGAAGAATCTTGCCCTCATTAAACATACGCTGTTTCTTCAGTACAGCTGCTTCTCTCGGCTGCTGTTGTGTGTCGCTGGGCTTGAAGAGCCCTGCCCTCAGCTCTCGCTGAGGAAAAGATTCCGCTGGCTTCTGTTACGGTTGTGTAATCAGTGGCAACCAAGGAGGCTGTCGGCATTTGTCCATTTATATCTTTTCTACGTACTTAGAGAAACCCCACCCAATGTTTGGTTTCACTCACAGATCAAATGACGCAGCAGGGGAAGTTCTTCCAAAAATATCTTCATTTTGTCAAAGATCAGTGATTTCTTGAAATCCACAGGAAAGGTTTAATTTAAGAGAAAGTTCAGAGCCCCATAAGCCAGAGCCACTCAAAAGTACCAGCTAGGCAGACAGGCAAGTAAAGAAGATGCAGTGTAAAACCAAGATTCTCCCCCTTTCACATAAAAAAAAGCCCTTATCAGCTACACTGGCCATCTCATATACAATCCCAGAGGACTAAGATACTTCCAAGCTACCGACTCTTTCCAGATTTAGGAATCAGGTGTCAGTTTATCCAGATGGGAGCCAGCACCAAGATTTACTGCCTGGCAGCTTCTGCAGAAGCCTCGTCCGCAGAGGCAGAGCCCTGTGGTCCAGCACCTCTGGGCTGCCCAAGCCCACCATGGTTCCCACACCTGGAGCCAGGTTGATGTCTCAGCCGTCAAGTCAATAGGACAGGTTCTTTCTTTAGAAGTAAACAGTAGGTTTTTTTTAAACCTTTGTTTAAGTCGGAGAGGAAAAGGCTTTCCTCGTTGCAGGGGTAGTTCCCCTGCTTTTGATGATGCTGTTTTTGTTTCTCCCTTATAGGACAGGTTCCTGCTGGAAGCAGAGGTTTCATTTATCCTTCATTGGGGCATCAACCTTTCCGTCCGTGCACATGGTGGATGTGGGGAGCGTCAGCTCAGCCTGCAGCAGCACCCACAGATCCTGCTGCTTCTGGCCATGGCTCTCCTCGGATGCCCTCCACTCAGCCGGTGAAGCGCTGGCTGGAATCACCTCCCCGGGTGAGACCTGCCTTCGTCCTTGACACAAAGCTCCCCCTCACACTCAGCAGCGCCCCGGCGATGGGACTTCACGGCAAGCCTAAGCCCTGGGCATGCCCGACCCAGCCTGCCAGCATCCCACCTGTAGCCAGAGCCGTGCACCAGCCAGCCAGGTGAACGGGGTGGGCGGGAAGTGGGGCAGTGACGGACAGGAACACTTTTATTGCTTATCCCTCGTCTTTTTTATTTTGGCTAGTAATGTTCCAGACACCCAATATATTCTGCAAAATCTCAGCCTCAAGGCAGTGAGGGCTCCCCGCTGCACGAGGAAGGCAGGTTCCCAGGGCTGGTGGCAGCCGTCTTCAGCCTCACAGACCCACATTCACCTTGTTCAGGTTCCCTCCATTGACTTGGATGACTTGGCGGGCAGACTGGGCCATAAGCAAGCCCAGTGGCTTTTTAGCATTCCCCATGCCAGGAGGAGACACTGCTGTGGACAGGAGCAGTTCTGTTTCCCTTGTGGGAAGCAGAGAGAAGGACCCTCTTTCCCCCGTTCATCAACGTTACTATGAAATGGAGATTTCTTACTAAAATTCGCCACACCAGCTTGTTGCTTTCTCACCAGCCCATAAAAGCATCTTTTTAAAAGTCTTGTCTGATCAGGCCAAAGAAATGAGAGTGCAGGACAAACACAGCTGATGGGAATTACAGCTGAGATTTTTTTTCTTTAGAGCCACAGTACTCCTGGTGTATTTAAGAAACAAGATTTATTATTTTATAGTTACTCTAACTGGCTTGATTACCCAGAAGCTATGGTTTTAGAGAGTTCAGTAAGCAAGAAACATACAATACATATTTAATCATAGCCTATATTCAGAAATCTGTTAGTCATCTTTTTTCTTGATAGGCTGACATCTTGCCCTTATCTTTAGTGTATTAGCTACCCCTTAAGCCATTGGTTAGCTAATAGCCAGGCATGAAGTGTCCAACACACTCTTCAACTGATCTCTACATCCTAAATTTAGAGCCGATTGGAAGCAGGCAGATAAAGCGGTGAAACAGAAGCACAAGGGATATTTCATTGACGTGAAGGATACTTAGCTACATTGTGAGCTTCTGCTACTGTTAATCACCCAGTGTTACGTGTTTTAAGAAAAATCAAGAATGTTTTTACAGAGATTAAATAATTTATTCATTCCTTCTGAAGAGGCAAAGTATTGCTGAATGGTCACTGTCTTCTCGTGTACTTTTGATGACAATCTGGACAGTCTCAGAAAGCTTTAGTTCGATGCGTAGGGTGTTGATGCAAGTACTATTGTATCCTACAAAAGACTATTCCTATCTTAAGAAAAAACAAATGTTCCTTCTCCAACAGCTGTGATTTTAGAAGACATATATTAATAACTTCGACTTTTCTGACAAGCTTTGTTCTAAACCTAGTATGTTAGAATATTTTTTGGACTAAAGACACAAAGCTCTCCTTATAAAGCAAATTGTTCCTTTTCTAGCCTTGCAAGGTGCAACCCTTTGCCCGAGGGGCAGCAAAGAGGAGACAGGGCTAGCGACTGTCGCCTGAGAGAGGTATTAAGGTGAGTCTACTCCAGCCTGGAGTTCTGGACACAAGCATGTTAAAAATGCACTTAGAAGAGCTCTTATCTTTTACAGAAGAATTTCTAGTGGCTATATTACTCCCTGACGTATTCCATCATACAGATAATCTACTTGGCAATTATTTTCGTTATGCTGGACATGTGATATTTTAGTCTTCAAGCTTTAACCAACTGTATAAACCTAGGGAAAACACAGAGAGAGCCCCTCCACGCTCAGGAAACCAAAACACCCCAGCCTGTGTGATGGTCACACGGTTACGCTGACGGAGGAGACAAGCTAATTCACATTATCATTCACATAAGCAGCATTTCTGACACGCTTTCTCACGACTTGCCCAGCACTCAGGCTCATTTTAAGAAATGCAGCAGCTCAACAGGTTTGCTCCTTCCTAGGGTGCGTTCGCTAGCCCCGCCGTACCTACCTGTGATGACAGCCTCTGCGGTAGCCATGTGCATGAGGCAGTTGTCACTCACTGGCCACTTGTCGGGGGAGAGCACCAGGTTCTCCAGCCCTCCAATTTCCTTCAGCTCCTGCTGGATTTTTGCACCTAAGGCATTGTTTTCTCGGGAGAAATTGCGATAACCGAGAGCATCCCCTACCCCAGCCAGAACAAGCGCAGCCTTAAATTTATCCATCCCCAAGGCACTTCCCGCTGCTCCTTCGTCCGAGACAGCCACCGAATCTCGATCTTCCTTTGTTCCTTTGCCTTCGGCTCAGCTCCCCCGACACTTTATATCAGCCATTGTGTCACACCGAGAGCGCTCTCTATAAGGCAAGGACTTCCTTTTCTGGCTCTGCAAATGCCGTCTCTTGTCCGGGACCTGACGGAGAGGAAATATTTCATCACCCAGGGATTTTGCAGGGGCTTTGTTCAATGAAACCGCAACAGTGGACCCGCAAAGCGAAGCGCAAAAGCCTGGTTTCTGCGACCCAGCGTAAAGCAAGGCAGCAAATCCTTAGCCCTACCCAGCGTACGTAACTCTACACCCAGAAAAACAGATGCCTCCACAGGGGTGCTTATTTATTTAATAACTTGTAAATTAATATATTTTCCTGCCCTTTTCTGATATGCTGGAGTCAGCCTCCCTTTCAGGGACCAGTCAGAAGGAAAGCCTGTGAGAAAAGGAGCTTCAAAACTCTGTAAACACTAGAATGAGTGTTAGGCAGTAAGAAATCTAGTCAAATGCAGACAACCTCTCCCATTTCTAATTACGCCTAAAGCGATATTTTGTCAACAGCTTTCTTGCTCTGTTTCACCTGTTACGAGAATGTTTTGCTAATTCACTGCACCCCTGGATAAACACTGAGCAAAATACCAGCTTCAATCCCACGCCTCTTACTCCCTGGCAAAGACTGACTTTTTCCTAAGGCGCAGCCCACATTTGGGCTCTGGAAGGAAAGTATTTCGAAAGATGCATTTGAACGGCATCCTGTGAGTCTAATAAGAACTTACTAATTCTAATTCTTAGAACTTCATAATTCTAATTCTAAGCTCTAATGCTTCACTTAATAAGAACTCAGCTTTATTAATACCATCCTTTCAAACTTGATACTTGTGCAATTATGTATCTCATTCTATTATTGCAGCTTTTTCTGTGCTTCTGCCATGCAGTGCAAGAAGGGGCTCTGTAGTCTCGCAGATTTTTGAACGTATTTTGTCCACAAACACATCTCTGTGTAGGCTCAACGTCTTCCTTCAAGGGGTCTGCTGAGACTGACTCAGATCGTGGTTCCAAGTCACCATCCATGCTGTCCTAAAGGCTCACAAATTATTACTACTTTGCATATAGAAATACAAATGAAAACATAAACTTAGGTAGATAAACAGAAAGCTTTGATTCGCTTGACTACAACTTTGACAAAGGATACCTGGGGAGAGGTTTTTATCTCTTTCAGAAAGCAATAGTGATTGCTGTTCGGATGGAAAAGGCCAGCAGTGTAAAGGATGCGTCCTCCTACCACCCAGAGCAATAAGCAGTTAATCGTGGGCTGAGTTATTGATACTTGTCGAAATATCACTGTACTTCACAAGAAACGTTAACACAGTTTCAGAACACAGATGAGCATTGCCATTCCTGTTCTACATTATAAGAAAGAAGGTGGCAAAGTGGTGAATGTAGCCTCTGTTAGTACACTCCTTTTTCTGAAGACGAGGACTTGGGTAACAGAAGTGCCGAGAATTAAGCAGAGGACACTGAGAAGGTGTCTTTGTTGCTAGGAAGGAACAACTCTGCACTGAAAAAGCAAAAAAGAAAAAAAGGACAATTATTTCTTAGGATACCAGGGGCATTATGTATGGACCAGAGAAGATGGAGGGCCAAGCATTCTACAGGCCATGGCCAGCCTGCTCTAGGGACAGCTCGCCGCCATCAGCAAGGATGCCAGCCCCTCTGCCCTGCGTGGCCAGGGGAACAGGCATCACCTCCCACAGCCAGGGCATTTAGACCACACAGAGGTACTCTCAGAGTCACCCCTGTGCTGCCAGAAGCACTTTAGGTTCTGCGTGTCTGAAAGGGAACACTCAAAATGGAAAACTAAGGCCAAGGCAGCTTACAAAAAACCACACCAGGCATAAACACTGATGTTGATGTCTGCGTTCTGGGTCCATACACCTCCCGCGGCACCCACCGCTGCTGTGTTCCCACGGAGCATTAGGATTTGGAAGCACATCGAAATCTGAACTTGCGAAGCAAGGATGGGAGAAGTCACCTGCTGAGGCATGGCGGAGAGCTAGCGAGGGCCTCATCAGATGAAAGGTTCCTTCCTGAAAATGGGCAAAGCTATTCTTAGTTTTCCATTTATCTCTTCCTTCTGACTGTGGCTGGCAGTTGCACTGCCCTTTTGCCTCCCTGGACTTTACCCTGTTGCATGCACACTCAGCTGCTTGTAATACGGCCCAAATTAGGAATAAAATCTTTGGCTTTAGAAATAAGGCTATAATGAAAACCAGAGAAAATTTCAGAGAAGCTCTATTTTTCAACTCTGCAAAACAGAACATGCAAAAATAATTTTGTTCTCATTTAATTTATTAATTGCACATTATCTCCTTTTCATGTAGTACTTCCAGCCACTATGAGCTTCCTTGGCAGAAGTAGGTTAGGCACACTGGTGTCTACCCCTACTCCCCTCAAAAGAGACAATTATTTGTAAAATATCATATTTGCGTATCTTAAACACAGCAAAAATATAACAACTCCATTAAGATGGATAAGTCTTCACTTATCATACATATTCACAACAGGAAAAAAACCCAGTAGAGCTGGCAAAAAATATTTGGTAAATGTTAAATCAGATAAAAATGCAGCTTTGGCATCCTCTCATTAGTGTACATCACTGCTTTCAGGTGGAAAGATTCCAGAAAATAAGGAACAGGAAGGCAGGACAGAGAACAGACTTGTTTGTGTTGGTGGCATCGTGCTGTTTTTTCAGCTCAACTGCATCTGAAGCCCTGTGTGAGAACGCAAAGCGCCCCTTCAGCAGACCTGGCTCCACCTGAGGGGAAGCAAACCAAGCATCCCCACCACCCAGGAGGGCTCTCGAGCCACAGAGCCACTCCTGCTTTATGAAGAAACGAACCGGTGAATGGAGCACGGGCTGAGACTGCTCTGCCAACACAAAGCCCTTCAGCGTTTTAAGTTAAAAGATGGTGACTACACCCCAAGTACTTCACCCATGAGCGAGTGCGTGAGCGATACTTCTACCATTCAGCAACACTCAGCAGAGAAATGCTCTTGATTCCAAGTTCAGCCATCCAAAGCATGCAGAGCATCCTGGAAAAGGAGGGTTGATGCCAGGTGGGTGTCAGACTTCTGTCAGAGCTGCATCTTTGCAACACAGAAGTGGAGGCTTTCGCTTCGGCAACAGCATCATTCCTTTAGGAACAATACTAATAATAGAACACACTCATTGAGGGCCAGGAAAAAGACTGGTTTTACTCAATTTTTTAATAGTGGGGACGTTTCTCTTGACAGAAAGCCTTTGTCATGACAAGAAGCCTATGGGTTTCCCCTAACAACAACTGGAGTATTCCACTGCCTGTAAAAGAGGCACAAGAAAGCACACATGGGACTTTGTCAAGTATATGCACCAACAAGAGGCAGTATCCCAACAATTACACTCAATTGAAATCTGGATGCCCTTTACGTTTCCTCGGGCCTTTCTCACCGAGAGGTGAACATTGTACCCACTTGTCCAAAATACAGAATTTTCCGCATGTGGCTGTAGAGAGAGCTGCAGTTGCAAACACCTCTGCCAACTGTTTGTAACAAAAAAGCCCATTTTAGAGGTGTCTCATCTTCAACCCAATTCTACTCCGCATACTGTATGTAATGCAAAGGTCAGAAGACATGCTTGGTTGAATGTTCTTTTCAAAAAGTTCTCCTGGTTGTAAAACATTACACTTTCCCCTTTCAGAAGGACTGTGCTGGTTGGCTCAGCTGAGGCAAGCAGCCAGTGCTGACACTTGAAAGGAGAAGAGCTCGCCATGGTTCAAGTATCAGCACCAGCGGTTTCGCTGTTACAGGAGCAGGGAGACAGACTCGTGTGATACCAAAGCCGCCAGTGGCTGGGGAAACCACTGGAGAAGGATGCCAGATGGCAGAGTACAGAGGACAACTTCTTTATTTTGATTTAAACTTTCAGCAGAGAATTAAGGACAGTTGAATACATACCTTGAAGGGCTTTGCAGAGACATCTGAGCGTGCTGCTTCTCCTACAGAGCTCAGAGCCCAGGACGGAGCAAGACTTTCCCTGCACTTCTCATTGCCTTTACAGACTAACGACACAAACTGGAGAGCACTTGGTCGCTGGCAGGTACATGTAGTGGATGCAGCACTGCAGCTAAACGCAGCGAGCTTCTTAAAAGCTGAAGGGTGGCACAGATGAGCGAAATAGACATTTCTTGTAACTGCTCAAAAATTCATGAGTTACATCCTTGCCCCCTTCTGACTGATGGAATAATAATGAATCTAATAAATTAATGAGAAAACAAAAAACCAGCCTTTGCAAGGCTTCCAAAGCAGAAAGCTGACAAAAACCATTCAGACATCTCGCATGACTGACTTCAACCCTTTATGTCGACAGTCCCTTTATTCCTTTTTCCATTGCCACAAAATTTACACACGTACAGCTTACTCTGCAGCAAATCTCTCAGGTGCATTGAATGAGCAGATGCCTGCAGGTTTGCTCTCCTTGGCATGACATACATGACAAATTACATTTAAATTTAGAATTGGCAAGTACAAATCCTCTGGCTCAGTTTCAAACACTCCAGACGTAAAAGCAAACAACTTGGCACCAACTTTAAAAATACGTACAGCTTACCCAGGAACTAATACCGTATACACTGAATAACTTGAAGACATCTGTACCATTTATGATTATAAATTGATCAGCCTAGATGTTACCCCTGCACCAGCTTACCTAAAAAGCGAGTCAGAGTACCTTGCAAAGTGGAACAGTTGGCAGCAGCAAATTATTAAAATACATAAGGAAGTCATCACTTGAAAGCAGTTTATTTGCATTTATTTTTACAATTGTTTCAGTGTGAAGGTGTTACTCCGTGACATCATTTATGGGAATGTAAAAATGCATACATGGTTTCAAATGGGTAGAAAGCTAGGAAGAACAAAAGAAAAAAGCGTACTACACCTAGGAAGCTGGCTGATAAGGAGCAACTCCTCTCTTGAGAGTATTTTGCCCAGTCTTCCTCTGTTGGAAGGTGTCTTCCATGAAGGATCCTCTCAGGAATGAGGCTTAAGAATAAGTGAATAAGTGTGTGAAACTGAATACTGTGCTAAGCACCTTCCTTCTTCCTCAGATTAACAAGGCAAAAAACCCCCTCAACTTGCATGCATTTTTTATGCTCTATTTATTTTAAAAGGTAGAAGGATTATCAGGTTGATTTGAAGGTGTTCTCAGCCTGAACAAATGTTTCACAGGCTCTAGCGCTATGAAACTTACATCACATACCAACAGATTAAACTACTTCTGGTCAATCATATTACAGCTATATATTTTAAGTGGCAATTATGTGAATAACAAGGATTCCACCGCTTTTGGCTGGATAAATGCACTTGATGTTACACGTTCCCCAAAGCCTACAGGACGGATATAGAAATGGCTTGTTTTGCGAAGGAAGAGTAGGTAACTCAAATGCATTAAAGAAGAGCATCATGTGGTTTTTAAATATCCGTTGACTGCGGTATCTGGACTTCACAGAATGGTAGGGGTTGGAAGGGACCTCTGTGGGTCATTGTAGTCAGAACGTGAGGATTTGGGTTAACATTACTCCCTGACTCTACACAGCAGCGCGAGGCAGCTGCAGACCGAGCCACTGACATCTAGTGGCTGCCACGCAAGGCCCGACAGTTACAAATCCTGCTTGGGGTAAGAAGGCTGCCACTAATGAATCACCCATGGGGCGTTTGTAACTTGCCTGCTATATTCTTATTACCAGAAAATTTTCTAATTTGTTCAAATTTGTCCTAATCCTGCTTTTTAAACTCCATGTGCAACCGAAGTTCTCCCAGGTGGAAGAATGCAGGTAATTGCTCTGTACACAGCACGTAATTTGTTCTTGTAGGCTGCACTGACATCAATGAAAGCTGACTGCTTATATAAAACTCTAAATATTAGAGTTTAAGAGAATATTGTAAGCTTTTATACCCTCACAACTACAAAATAGTATGCTGTCATGCAATACTGAAATGATTTGATGTGATCCACAGATATAAATTATATAACTTAATGCACTACTTTCTCCAAAATTGTTGCATCTATTCAGCTCTGATTACAGAAAATAAATTAATCATAGTTGTACATGCCCTTTAGCAACTATTTGTTTTAACAAACTTTACAGTGGCTATGACAAACTTATTTTGATGAGGTAGCGTTTAAAAGAGCCCTGTGTGAAGTTGTGTCGAACAGTTTCTAAGTAAAGCTTTTTTGTGCTTAGCCATTGGAAGACACTGTGGAGAAAGAGAAGACTCACCTCTGTACACTTCATAATCGACAGCTGGTGAAAGGGGAGAAGAAAATGACTGGACAAATTCAGATTTGGTGAAAACTGGTCCAATTCCACTAGCCCCGAGAACAATTATACTGCATAATTTACTCCTTTTTTTCCCCCCCTTCAATAAATGTTACTGAACACACAATACACCCAGAGGCATGAATGCTTATCATCATTAATTACCTCAACTATTTCTCCAAAGTGGAAGCCAATTAGTGAAGTCTTTGGCCTTATTCACATTTATTTTCTATGACACCTCACAGGGATTGCATTTGTAACTATGTTTCATTTAACTCAAATTTATGATATGTTTCATGCTACAAATAAAACTAAAAGTTATATTCCACCAGTTCATGATTTAAAATAAAGGAAATAAAACACATAGTTGAAGACTAACTGAATTGATAGACAGACATGAATTATAAGAGCATCTTTGGTTGTTTAATGTCTGCTTTAAAACGGTTAATAGAAATAGCTGGAGTTGCAACATAGCATAGAGCAGCCGCCCTTCCTCAGCAATACTACTGTTACATGTCCAAGCGCTTTAAGAAGAACAATAATGAGGCAGTTAATCTCACTGGGAGAAAACAAAAGGCTGGATGCAATCAATCTATATACATCTTGGACTCAAAAATATAAATTTAAAATTTTGCAACAAGTGAAAAAAATAAGTGTTTTTTCGTTTTGCTACAATTCTATATTAGGACAGATCCACAGAACTAACCTTTATAAAAGTACAACATACTGCATAAGTTTTATTTAGGGATTTAATCTATATACCACAAATACTGCTTTTAATATAAGTACAATATAATACAGTTTTATTTATGTAACTGCTGGTGTTCACTTTGGATCATGAACTGAATGGCATGCTATCCTGTCAAAACTTTAATAAAGTGGCCTCTAGTTAAACTTCTCCAAAGTATAAAATCATGCAAAAATCTACATCCTATATGATACAACCAGTACAATAATTGAAGCCAATAGCCTGCAAACAGCCTGGACTATCTTCTGAGTTTGCTCTTGAAGTGTCCACAAGTCAGCCATCATTCTCTTCAGACAGAAAGGAAGAATTTCAGTTGTGTTTGCAGAATCCCATCACGACCACTGAAACCAGCAACAACGTGCACAGATATCAGTCAACAAATCTTCATTACCTAATGCAGTTCAGAGCGCATGTTTAGTCCATATTGACAAGTCTGGGGTTAGGAAGTTTTACGTTTTCCTCCTGTGACTACCGGTCGTGCATATTCCACAAAATCATCTATAAGAACAGGCCACGCTCCTGAAGAGAAGTCAAGCAATCCAGAGATTAATGTATCATTATCAGCAGCAAATTGGTGTAGCCTCTAAATACAAAGGATGAGAAGCTCACTTGGACATTTCTGCCCTAGTCTAGCTTTAACACGCACGACATGATAAACGCTTGAAAACAAGCACCTAACTAATAAACATTTGAATCTCTTCTTGCAGCAATAGTTAGTACAATAGTTTAGTACAAACAAAAAGTATTTAAAGCATAATTCACACCACAAATTTTATAAATATTAGATGATCACAAAACCATGGCATTCCTATTCCTATTAGAGCCACTCATAACTTACAAAATATTTCTGTACACAGTCATTCCAAAATAGAATTTGCAGGATTAGTGACAGAGCGTAAATTGCTTTTAGGTTAGTAAAAAAAAAAAAGCTCATGTAGACATTCTTGCAAGTAGAAAAATGATTTCTACCCTTGCAGTTAGCAGTACTTTTGTACAAAAAAACACAGTTTCAGTGAGACTTCTGTGGCTTAACAGGTTCAACTAGCATGTGCTGTAGCACGATGTGACAGTATCTTTAATGCTATTTACATATTACAGCCAACTAGTTAACCTTATCATTACTGTTTTGGCAACAAGCACAACACTATATTTGCAGCTAAACCTCTAGGAGTAAACAAATTAAGACAGAAGGTAGCAGCATGTTCTGTCGTTCACTTACAGCAATATTTTAATTCTGCTGTACCAATTTTTGAAGATATTCAAGTACTTCTTACCTTCTTCATCATAGTTGGACATATCATCTGCAATCATATTTCCAAAGTCTAACAAAAGATTCCAAGTATCTTTTGGAATTGATCTTTTATGATGTTCCTATAAAGAAGTAAAAATGGTACTGTTCAATCCAAACTATTTACAAATCCCTCAGTAGTATTTTATATTGACATATACAGAAATACACATTTTGCAAGTATTTCTTCTTCCTTTTTTTATTCCAAATAAAATTCAGAACTTCTAAGTAAAGCTATAGAATAAACTGCAACTCAGGTGGCAAAAAAGTTTAAGTTCTTTTGTTTCTTCCGATTGCTTTTAGGGTACGTGTTCCTAACTTGTTACAGAAAACAATAAGCCAAATGTACTTTATACTTCTACTTAATAGCACCCATTCCCTGTTCTGAAACTATGCAGCCACCAGTTAGCATTCTGGCATTTCAATTCGAGTCCTTTTTCCCCTCATCCCTTTTCACTTACACTTACCCAGTCTCTTTCAACCAGTTGGTTATAGCTGCACCTCACTCTTCCCACTTACTCCCAGACTGCCTTTCTGCCTCCATCACCCCAACCTCTCCACAGCCATTCTCTCCTCCACCATAATGCCCTGCCTGCATTTGGTCGACCTCTGCCCAGTCTCCCTTTCCCCAGTCTGCCCTATTCTCCACTACCACTGCCTTGTCAGATTTCAAGCGCACTCTTCCTGCACCCCCCCACTCACAAGTACCAGCTGCCACCCTGGAGCAGCACCCCAAAAAACTTCAGTCCCCGTCAGCGTTCTCTCAGGTTTTGAAGTGAGCGCACATGGGGAAAGACAACTGCTAAGCAGCTGTCAGCTACAGGATCAAGTGTCAGAGCCTTCGCACCTCCCTCCAACTGCTGATACTGGTAAGACACCTGAAGGCAGCAGGGGGATTCATAGGGAATTCAGTTGGAACACCAAGTTCTGGTTTGCTGCAAAAAGTTGCAACTGCATTGAAAAGCATGGGTGAAAGACTGATCACTTGACTGGTGAAGGGTTGGGTTTTTTGGTGTTTTTGATTTTGTGTCAAGGAGATTTCTTTTGTTTGTGCGGGGTGTTTTTTTTTTTTTTTTCCAAGCAGTAATACCCTACAGCATTGAGAACAACAAACTGTATTTCAAAAATCTGGAACTTCATCAAACTGAGGTTGATGTCCAACACAACAGGTGCCCAGCGACAGGACAAGGGGCAATGGGCACAAACTGAAGCACAGGAAGTTCCGTCTGAGCATGAGGAAGAACTTCTTCACTCTGAGGGTGACGGAGCCCTGGAACACGCTGCCCAGGGAGGTTGTGGAGTCTCCTTCTCTGGAGATATTCCAGACCCGCCTGGACAAGGTCCT
>Ga0181612_127322_pt1 | contig 23920 bp, 11 predicted proteins | sample HoacroProtozoa21_FD_119630 | JGI IMG/M metagenome (GOLD analysis project Ga0181612, IMG submission 119630) | Hoatzin crop microbial communities from Cojedes, Venezuel. Combined Assembly of Gp0051906, Gp0051904, Gp0051908
CACAGAGGTCCCTTCCAACACCTACTATTCTGTGATTCTTCCAGGTCTGACATGAGTTGACCCACAAGGCTAAATATGCTTCAAGTCACACCCCAGTAATGAAAAGAGGATATGTGAATCCAGTTTGCTCAAAGCTTAGAAATTATAGCACCATTTTTACAGGGTAAGAGACCTATTTGGCTTATCCTTGTACAAGAAAATGTAAAAAACCCCACACACCTTAATTCAAATAATAGCACTATTAGATGTGCAACATGTTCTAGTCAGCTTACAAGAAATCATGCACCTTGTGCCTTACTACTGCCCAGGCTGCTGCAAGTAGACACAGCTTATGGATCCAGTCTTTTTGAGTTGTTGGAGTATATACACTTTTTTTAGATCTAGACCTGAAGGCACACTGTGAAGCTCCAACCCTTTGCCCGGCATCCTCTGGAGACAGGTAGAACACAGTCAGCCTAGAAACTGAAACGTCATTTCTTTCTTGAGTGATCTGCTCCCTCGGCTCTTGCAGGTACCTGCATGGGCTTGCTTGCACACAGCCATATAATCAGACAAGAATCACGTTTCCTCTTTGCTGGGTGAAGAAGTTATCAGCAGCCATCACTGCCACATTTCCGTTGGAGACTGCTGCTCACTCGGATCTGGTGGTACGTGATGCACAGGAGGCCTCTCTGACTCCTTTCCCTCTGAAAGAGGTGGGCAGCTGAAATAGTTCATCTTTGCTAAATGTCCTCATTTTGATGGGAATGATTTCCTGAACGGCTCTGAGGAAACAGTAGCTGACAGCAGGGATCACCAACAAACATCTGAGACAGTGCAGGCAAAGGGAAATGGTGATTTCTTTAGCTCAGCCAGACAGAAATGGGCTTAATCAAGCACTAACACTGCAGAACTAATCAAATCTGAAATGCCCCATTGTCGAGTTGGTGGTTTCTCACCTCCCCAGGCCAAGGCAGCTGTCAGGAGCACAGTTCAACAGGCATACCTTTGGCAAGTTAAGACAAGCAACCAAAATGCAATTTGTAATTTGTCACTGTCACCATTGCCTTTGCAGCAGTCTGTATTCTGGTTGAATGCAGAATTCTTTCTGATTTATTATAATATGGGGAAAAAAGAGAAACCTGAACAGTTTGAAAATGAATAAAGGAAATTTAGGAATTTCGTGTTTCAGATGGAAAAGGAAAGAGATCTGTATTAATTTGAACTTAGTCTTCATGTGAGTAGAAACAAGGTTTGTGGGTACTGATAATTCAAAACATGAGGAGATAAGTCCTGGAAAAGGAATTAGAATTGAATCATAGTCATCATTCAAAACAGGGTATAGAGGAAGGTTTAAAAGTGCATTTAATTATCCAAACTTCATGGATTATATTGTAAAGTTAACAAATTAAGTTACATTTGAATAAGTGATAAATAGACTACAGTTCTACTGACAGAGGAAATTATGACATGCAGCACTCCTGCTCTTTGATAGTCCCTTTTAGTGCAGCAGATGGATGGGAACCTGCCCATACTTCGGTGAGCTGAGTCCCACAAGGAAAACAGCAACAGGAGATGGGTCTTCTCTGACTTGCCCCTTAGTGACTGCTTGGGGCCACTCCATGAGGCTGGTCAGAGCATCTCAAGTTGGGGTCCTGCTCGCAATTGTCCCCGGGAGATACCTCTTCCTTGGTTACAGAAGGAGCCTTAAGAGATTAGAACCTCACAGCTTAACACAGACTTCATCAACAACCTTCCTAATTTTCTTTTATTTTTCCTGACTACTGATTGTGTCTTACTGTGCAGTTGTTCAAACACATTCACACATCTCCTTTCACTTCCAGAGATGCAGATATCACACACGGGTTGTGACCTATTGCACATTTAGAAAAGGAAGCACTTATGTCTTGGGAGGTCTGTTGTAGACAGACATTTAATTCAGAGTACTAAATAAGAAGAAAAAACAACAGGCTACAAACATCTTGTTGATATCCATCTGAACTATTTCTGGCACAACATTTGTCTCCCTTCTATTTCTACTTGGAAGCGACTCCAGTTGCAGAAGAGATGGGAACAGAAAGCTCTGTAATTTAACTCCCAGTCCCACCTTGCTTGAAAAAGAAAATAAGTGAACCACAGTTACTGACCGACGTCTTTTTCCTATAGTCCTTGAACTTTAATGAACTAGGAAGAAGAGTAAGAAAAGAGAGGAGTCAGGAAAATAAGGCAATCTACCTAACGGATCACATATACTCTTTTGCTTTCTTCCACTCTTAATTTTGTTATTAAAAAAAAAAAATGTTTCCATCAGTACAAAATGGAAATAAGCTATCTGAACAGCAACTAATCAGAAATATGGAGCGTGATACATCCCAAACTCAAACAAAGAAATTTGATTCTTCTTTTTCTTCATATGACATCTTCCTTCACCTCCCATTTAACTCTCTTCATGTACTCTGCTCCAACTTCAGGAGTTCCCTTTTAATGAAGGGGGAGAATATTTCAGGAGCAGAGGTTATGATCTGTCATGTCATTTATCTGTGAGTCCAAAAGCTTGACATTCTCTCTTGCAAGTGAGTTACAAAACACTTACAGAGCTGGACATGCATCTGAAACCAATTTGAAGGTTCCAGAAGTTTTTCCTTTGATGCCACCAATTACTTCCTGCATTTCATTATCTCTTTGTTGCCCTTTGTTTTCATAATTCCCATAGGCATCAGCAAATAAGGTTTAAATTGAAATCTATTTGCCTAAACAGATATCTTCTATCTTAATTTACTTGTGACAAGCTTAATGAAATCATATGGACAATGTGCATTTGTATACCAATTAGCTTTTAGAAATTGCCTGCTTATGTTCAAAAAAAGATTAGTGAGTAGGATTCTGAAGTGTCAAAATATCTGGACAATATATGATTTACAGCATCATTAGCTACCTGCATATTCACATTATAGGACTGCTTGCTGTTTCCTTGCTTCCCTGCATTATCGCTTACACAGTATCACTCAGAAAACGTCAGAAAAGCCAGAAAATGAGCTGTGTTTCCTGCTGCCTTGAAGAAATCCTGGCAGGAACACAGAGCGACATGTAGTATTTTTACCTCATATTGGGGTATGCAAAAAAGGACCACGTCCCCTGTCAGCAACAAAAACCAGATTACTAAGAATTGAAGAATATTCTTTTGGCATGACCTTTTGTGTTTGAAAGCAAAGCGAAGAATGGGGTGGAGAGAAGGAATTAAGCTAGAAGGAAGGGTACAGTTACTACATAAGAAAATACGGTATGCCAGCTGATAATTTCCAGGAACTTATAAAGAATTTGAGCATAGGCTATTGTTCAGGTATGTAACATTTCCTGATGCCTTGCAGAACATCTCATGCTTCTTACGGAGAAGGTATTTTTCTGAGAAAGATGAGTAAGTCCAGACTCTGCCTTGACTAAAGCAGAAGACGATCAGGCAGAAAAATACGAAGATCCAAGACAGAGCCAGTTTTTAAATATACATACTTGCTGCGTATCCACTGTTTCAAATTCATATACGAGTGTTATAATAATATGCCCTTTCTAGTAATCTGTCTTTTTTCTGCTCAGTGTTGCCAAAATTCTCATGAGCCAAACCTTATTTCTTTTCCCTTACCTATTCTGTAACTAGATAACACTTAAAATGACACCGATTTTTTTTACAGTGTATGTTTTTAATTGATTTTTTCGTTTGCAAGGCAAAGGTCTAGACAAGCCTATATATTAATGAGTTATTCATGAAAAAAGAAATATTTAGAGAACAGGCCTCTAATGTCAAGGGATTTTAAGAATTGTGTATTTTCATACAGTCATCCTAAGGCTGTGAGTAGGTCAAGATGAAGAGAAAAAAGGAAAAGTGAAAGGTCAAGATACAAGTTAATTTTTCCACAAGGCTTTCCATTATATGACAGATACCTAGCGTTTAAGAAGGAAAATACATGTTATAAATAGTTTATTTGCAATATGGAGCATTTCTCCAAGAACTCCCAAACAATTTCCATTTCTAGGTGACCCTGCTTCGGCAGGAGGGTTGGACTAGGTGAACCACAGAGGTCCCTTCCAACCCCAACCATTCTGCGATTCTGTGATTCAATGGCTTGTTTGTCATGCTGAGACAGACTGCTGTGTTTAAGATTACTGTGATGTAGTTTCTGCATCTAATAACTCAGTATTCAATCACCTTGCAAGCTTAAGAGCACTGTACCTATAAAATAGTGTATCTATTGTGGCAAAGTATAAAGTGTGTTGCTTACAGTTTAAAAATCTATAGAAAAAGCTTGTTTTCCGTACAAAAATGCTGAAATTTTGTCAAGATATAAATTCTGAGATGTTATATTTACTACATTCCCTGTGAAAGGGAAAGGAGGCTACAAATGTGAGGCTGCTTTCTAAACTGGTGGAGGCCCATTGGTGTACCGCAGCGCGAGATGCAAAGAGCAGGCTAAGTTGTTTGCCTGGGTGCAGCTGTGTTCCTCCTCAGCATATGAAATCATGCCAGTCAGAAGAAGCAGCAGTAGAAAGAACAACTGCAGAGGTAAAGCTGCTTGCAGTACACGGTAAAAGGAGGGAGACCAAGAAATGGCTTGAGTAGGTTGTGGATGGGTTTCACCTCTGAAAAGGAGAAAAAAAAAAAAAAAAGGGAAAAAAAAAGGCACTTTAGAGTTTGAATTAAACCAGTTGTTTTAACTCCCTCTCTAGGTTCCCACTGCCCCTCCACGATGCAGGGCTGCATATCTACAGGAAAATGCACTGCACGTGACACACGTTAACTGTAACTTGAAAGCATGCAAGAGTGCTCAGTGGGAAGCCAGCTGCTGCTTGGGTTACTGTCCTTACCGCTGAAGAAGAAACATTTCTCTGTAATTGCTTAGATCAGTACGATTTTAACCTATTTTCAGATGTAAACTTAAGTTTTCCCAACAGCTCAACAAACCATTCTAAACGCATGTTGAAGTACAAAGTAAAGCCACCATTCAGACTGATCGGGCTCTTCTCTGCAAATATTCCCTTACTCAGCACAAAAAATATTTTCTCAAGAGTAAAGACAAGCCAAGGCTGCACATCGGTGCAGAGGTCTAGAAGCGGGAGTGCTAGAGGAAACCATCCTCCAAGGTGCAGCCCGGAGCTGGTGGGTAGGGGCAGACGCTACAGGGAGGCAGAAATCGCCTCCACCAGTATGGCAGCCTGTGAGGGACAGCTGCCCGCATTTCTGCTGACACTCAGCTCGCCTCTGCTCTTTGCACTGTCCTTCAAGAGATCAGGTGAATATAAAATAATACCTTGTGCTGCTGCTGTTTCTGTCATCTGCAGCTCTCCTTATCTGTTGAGAGAAACAGCTTTTAGTGCCCAGGTTTCAGAAACTAGAAGGAATTTCTCTTTCTCAGAAAAGACAGCTGTAGACTTTAAAGTCCTGTTGTAAATTTTGTAATAAGGTACATGCATCTAAAAGGTGAAATGATTACATCTGAGGAACTTCTGGGCTAAGTATGTCAAAATATGCTATATGCTGAAAAAAATACTTGCCTTCTCCACAGCAGGGCTGGATTTCTCTGCGACTGGATTGTAGACTCCTGAGTCCAAGTCATCTGCAACTAGCGGGAATGTTCTGGTATCCTAAAAGGTAACCACACCTTCCTCTTTAAAATGCATGTTCAAAACTCACAACAGACCAAGTGCAAAGAGCCATCTTTCCTTGCCTCTCTGTAGGTGCACAGCCAGCGGTAAACAATGCTCCAGTTCTCCAGCAAAAAGAAATGTTTCACTACGCACAACCCGCAGGAATTATGATGGAACAGGTGCGTACAGGCATTAATTTGAAAATATGTCTATCTGATACAGAGACAGAGAGGTCTCAGGACAAGCAAGGTATTGCTATGAACTACAACTCCTATGTGTTCATGACACGCTCCGAGCCTGAGACTTGGTACGGATCATACGATAATTCAGTTTGGAAGGGGCCTCAGGAAGTTCACCTAGTCCACCCTCCTGCTCAAAGCAAGGTCAGCTACGAGACCAGACCAAAAGCCTTACTCAAAGCTTTATCCTGTCTGCTCTTCAGACCCCCCAAGGCTGGAGACTGCACAACCTCTCCGAGCAATGTGTTTCAACACTGCACTAGCCTCGTGGTGCTGAAGCTTTGCCTACAGCCAGACTTAATTGTTCTTTTTTCAGCTTATGAAGGTGGAAGTACTTCAGTTTTAAGTCAGTCTTTTATAAATGCCTTTACTCTGAATATGCTATCACTTTTCAGTAAGAAAGATCCATGAACAAGTATTTAAACTCTGACTCACCAGATTTCTTTGTATTGTTTTTATGTCTTGTGAAACTTGTTCAGTAAGCCTTTTCAGTTTCCATCCGATTACGTAGACCTTCTCGTCAGCTTCAATGTAATCACCATGTGATTTCAGTAGCAGGTACACAGTGAGTTCTTGCAGTGAGTTGACTTTGGACTGTTTTTCCAGCAGCTCTTTCTCCAGTTGCTTAGAACAAACAAATAAGAAACAGTGCAGCAGACTGTTACTCTCAACTTTAAAGATGTTCTCATAAAAGGAGGAACTCTAGAAGGCTTTAAAGAACAACTCAACCTGCCTGAGAATCCGCAATACATACGAATGACTACTACAGCTATACATGAAGTTCTCAAGAGCCTGGTTGTACCTGCTTGAGCTAACGTTTAGAAATAGCTCTAGCAGTAATTAATCCATATGGAACAGGCATTAAATCTTGGAAATTGGCAGTCTTACTCCAGCATAAAGACTGTTCATAAATTATGATGTGTAATTACGGGAAAAAAAACTGCCTCACATAGGCAATCTCTTAGTCCATTTCAGAAACCAGTCACATGCCTGAATACAGCAGGTTCAAGGACAGGCTGCAGACACCTTGAGAAATAAAAATACTGCTCTCCATTTTGTGGCGAGAGCTGCTGACTCACCGGAAGAGCCAAGGTGCTGTAGTTAGGACTACACTTACCATTAGCTCCTTTTGGCATTTCAGTATTGTATCGAGGTCAGCACTTGGATCTGTGATTTGTGCTTCATTCCTTCGGCTATCGGCACTTGCTAACCACAGAATTAGTTTTTGGCTCTGATCATGGAAGTCCTAGAGAAACAAGATTTGCACATGAAAGAAAAAACACTTTTACAGTGCTTTCACCTGGCTTTGCCTACATACAAAACAACCAGCCCAGAATAGACGGAGCCAACAACAAATCCACAATTAGTAAGGCTACAGCAACCTAGTTAAACTATTCCACCTATGTAATAAAAAGGCATCATCCGGTTTAAAGGTATTTTTACCAAACCCTTTAAAGATAACAGAGTCCAGTTCATAAGAAAATTAAGTGTCTTGGATCTGAAGCAACCGTTCCACTGATGTGCAGGAATTACCCCTCTGCCCTCTCCCCTTATCGACCCCCCAGTAGCACCCTAAAGAGGAATTTTCCCTTATAAGCTGGCACTTGGTATGTACCTGGCAATGCAGCAGGGCATGTTGTAAGCCTTTCCTCCAGCTGTTCAATGCACGAGTTGCTTTCTCCCAATGCAAGTTCACCTTCTGAAGCCTGTTCTGAAGCTCTTTGAACTCTGTGGTATCTGCTTTCTGGAATTCTTTGCTGTTCAGGTTAATGGAAAGCACCGCTGCCTTGTAGTTATCGAATGCTTTAAGCATGTCCTGGTAGAAGAAGAGCATTAGGACCGTCCATGAATGATGAAAAATATGGTGTTTATTTACATGAAAAAAACGCCCTCAAAAGAATCATAGGTATTGGGGAAAGTTGTCTGAATCTGGTGGCTTTTCAGATACTGCTAAGGAAGATACTAAGGTAGGTGGCCTTTTTTGTGTTCTTTTTTTTTTTTTTTTTTTCCAAAGCCAAAATCTTCACTTTGTAGAAAACAAATCTGGCTGGGCATGTGCTTCTCCCTAAGTCACAGGGATTATGGCTTAATCACATCTGCCCTTCATTCCTCTGAGCTCTTTCCCTGCCATGTGGACAAACATTCCCATAGGCCATCACATGCTATTTCCTCTTGATTTATAAAGGTTTTGCTGCCTCAGAATCCTAGAACAATGCTGACAGGGACATGTGGAGCTCTGTACCCCATCCTCCTGCTCCAAGTAGGGCCAACTTCAAACACAGAGCAGGCAGCTCAGGGCCTCATCCCATCATATTCTGAGTATCTTGCAGGACAGAGAATCCCCATCCCCTCTGGGCTCCTGGTCCCACACCAGGCCACCCCGCTGTGAGAAATTCTTTCTCTTCTCTCTAGTCAGAATTTCTGTCAGCCCATTTCTCTGACTTATCAAGGTACCCCCGAATGGCAGTCCTGCCTGCGCTCCTCCTCTCTCTTAAAACTGCAGGGGGAAACAATATGGAATTTGTCAAGTCATGGTTGTATCATCTAACCACCTTTAGCTTACGGTGACAGCCTGTTTTTTTGATTTTTTTTTTTTTTTTAAATGAATACCAAACAATACCTCATACCCTCAAGAAGTTTACAGTTTGAATCAAGGGTACTCAGTCTTTTTCAAGTTGCGGGCTCTTGCAGTAGAAAAGTAAGAGCTGCAGGATGAGTCCTGCAATCAACACAGCTCAGATTGCTTTTCTTAGCAGCCTTTATAACACAGAGTGTCACTCTATACATTCTCAAGATCTGCGTCGCACTTGTTGAGAACCGCTGGTCTAAATTACATTTTGCCCTACAAAGAACCCTGTCTCCCTCCTTCAAGCAACAAAGTTTCTTTCAATAGCAGACAACACATACGCTCCATCACAGACTTCTAAACGCCAGTAAGCCAGTCGGCAGCCAGACTGGCTTTATCCTTATCTACGGCAATTGCGATATGCTGACATTTTATGAAATTCATGTCTTCAAGCGTGCTAGCCCTTTTAGACACCCATAGAAAGCCAAGCTGTCTGAAAAGGGGATTTACAGCCAGCTGGACTCCTCTTTAAGAAAATGCAGAAGAGAGAAGAAGTGAAGCTCTGCTCCTTGAAGAGCTCAGACACCCAACTCGAGCCTCCCTCCACTCGCCAGGCATCAACCAAACCTTTACCAGTGCTTGGTGCCTAAGCCAGACTGGCTGATGGAATCAGAGTCGTTCTTACTGGAGTCAAATATGGGAGCGCAGAGTTGTTGTCCCTGGCCTAAAGACTACTCCAGGACATGTAGGAGTAAGCATACTCTTCATGTGCCTAAGAAACCCCTCCTCTGTCCTGCCGAGTGTCCCGTTTGTGAGCATTATCCAGAGTGCGACGCCAAACTGACCAGCAGCCTCAGGATTTGGGTGGCTCCACACAGGGATTCTGCACTCCCACAAGTGTTAGGAACACGTGCTCTCTCACAGTTCAACCTCAGGCATGTTGTTACCCAAGTCCTAGGGACCTCGCACTTACACGTACCCTGGTAATCTGCTGGTTCAACTTGCAGACCTGACTTATTCCTAATTTATGAAAGCTGACAATCACAGCAGGCAAAATAACATGGCCATACATGCTGATAAATGTTCATGTTATTGTCTCTCTAACCGTTGTATTACTGGGCTGAAGATTAACAGAGACTGAATTTATTTTGTCTCTCATTTTTAACTAATATGTTCTATTTGAGAAGAAATCTGCATTTGCTAAGCAAAAAAATGCAACCACTTTTAGAAATGCTTTAGAGCAGATCTTTCTCAGCCTCCTTGCTGGAGCTACTGCCCCTCCCCCCGAATTAATTCAATTAAAAAAAAAAAAAAATCAACCTAGACTTTGCAGCTTGTAGACCGAGCTAATTTTCAATCTTTTTCTGGATTGCACAGAGGGGAATGTCACAGAACAAGGAAAAATGCTGGTATCACCCCTCGGGAATACCCAACCCCCTGAAGACAAGGCCTGACCCTAGGCATTTGGGGAGTCTAAGCCTTCATTATTTAGCTCCTTTCTGTGTTTGTGTTCTAAAACAAAAGGCCTAAAAAGAGAAGTTTGGGGCTGAATAAAGTGCCTCTACAAGAAAATAGAAATGGAGAGATTTATATCTCAGTCTGGTTGCCTGTTGTACCCAGGCATACTGCCTGCAAATCTCTGCATATGAAGGCAGAAGCACCTTGCTTAACTACCCTCTTTAGTCCTCTTAGCTGAAAACAGCTTAGCTCCTCTGTGGCATGTGCACATTGTTATTACCATTCATGCTGCCGCCAGATCCTAGGAGCACAAAGACAAGGATAAAGAGCATCAGCATCTTGAAATCCCATTTCTCAGTATGCCATAACTTACTTTCACTTTCTCGACCCTTTGTTCCAACTCCTGCACGCTGGTTGGAACCTTCGCTTTTTGCAGCTTTTCCAGCTCTCGCTCAGTTTTATCAAGCCATGCAGAGACGTCGCTGAGATCTGAGTTCAGCTGCTGCCACTGCTGCAATTTCTGTTTCATCCTAAGTTTATTTCTGAGGTCTTGTGCTTGGATGAGCGCCCACCTATCAATAATGTCTACAAATGACAGAATAACAAACATGTAAATTTTCATTAAGGTGAAGAGTGTGTAAAACAGATGCAAGGCATTTAGCGAGTAAGTTATTATCCAATCTACTCAAGGCCAAATAATTGCTACCATGTACTACTGTTCTCCAGACACAACTTTTCTTGAGATTATGCAGTCTGTAAGTCTCATGTTACTGGTCAAGTTATCCATATAGTAATGCTACACAGGATTTTAACCATTTTAATTGAAGATGTTTTTATTCACCCAAAAGAACAGAGCAGTTCTAAGGAGATAGAATTCAGTGAGCCCAGTTGTGATTTGGTAGACACCAAAATTCATCATGGGACAAAGTATGATCCAGCAGGTAGAACTTGGGTTTATGTTTCATCAAGTCAGTGCTAAAGAAGATGGAGATGACACCTGTGTGACCACTAACACTATTTCTGAAAGCGCATCTAAACCCTTCTCAGAGGTTCTCCTATTCATCCCACATACGGGACTCAACCCTGGTCCATTTGTGAGACATCACTAAATCAGCTGGTGCATACAGCTGCAGTCATTTTTTTACCACTTGATTCACTTTCATGATTGCAATACAGATGTGTTCTTATTACAATAATCTCAAGCACCTGAAACCAGGAATGAGGTCCTAAAAGGTTAACAGAAGCAGTTTGTTGGCCTGTTTGGAACAAAGGACCACAGTGAAGACAGTCAAGAACAGAATGCATTACCAGCTTTGACAAAACATTTCTGTAAATGGGAGATGTAGCATCTTGTTATATGGAGTGCCAATAACTGAGAAAATTAACTACAGCAATCTTATTTTACACGAAGAGACACACTTCTTTGGCTTGAAATCTGATTAAAAGCCTCTGAAGTATTTAGTATCAGACAAAAGTGAAATTGTTGCCATTCATTCCAACCAGCAAAGGGACAGAATTACATTATGAGTGATAAAAAATTCAATTCTGGCAGAAAATGTAAAATCTTAGAACAGCAAGCACAAGTTGGACAATACCAGGTGAGAAGGCAGCTCAGTGAATCTTAGCGAAATACATTAATTTAGAGGATAGATGTTTACTTCTATTTCGATTCCAGTGCAAATGTGCTGCCTTGGTGCCATCCCTGCTTTGTTTCCTCCAGAGTCACACAACAAACACCACAGCACCAAGGACACTCCTAATGCTCTGTACCTGACTGTTTCTCTGCAGCTGCCACATTCACAAACTCTTGGTCGTCTTGGGGTTCTTCATCACTCATGTTAGCAGACATAATTTTATCCTTGTTGATGCTGTCGCTGCTTGTAGAGCTCAACTGCTTCACCTGGAATGACATTGTGGTGGGTGAGCCCTGCAGGTTAACAAGCTGTCAAAGGCCAAGCTTCATTTGTGTTACTTTGGGGTGGCTGGGCTGCTGCCGAGCTCTTGCATGTCAGATTTAGCACTGGGCTTCTGCATCTTTGCAAACAGTTTATACTGGCTCTCTGCCTTCTCAGTATTCAAACACACACCATAGTGACATTCATTATTACAAGACTGGACATGGCACATTAATTGCTTTTGCAGTACATGTACCAGGCAACGTACATTTGCTGATGCTTCTTTGTTGGATTCTGGGTCTTGGCAATATTGACTATAAGAGTGGATTAATGACGAAAAAAGCAGCCAGATACCAGTACCATCTTGTGCCAGGAAGAATGCTGACAATTGGTTCAGATCCACAGAATCCACTGAGCCTGGCAGCTGCTGGCGAAGCCATGGCTGGCAACCAGCCACCAAGACTGAGGTACTGACAAAGAAAAGCCATTTTGGCACATTCAGTGTCCAAAAGCAGATTAAACGGTGGGTTGCACACTAGAAAAGTACCCTTCAAATCGGTCTCCTTAGGAAAGGGAGATACATCAGTAAGTATCAAGAGAGGGTATTCACATCCTCTCCTTGTCGGGGTTAAGTTCTCCAAGACTTGTCCTATGACAATAGAGGAAGTTCCGCTAGACACTGACTCTTATCAGGAGCCTAACATGATTGTTCTGAATTGCTTAAAAACAGCTTTTCCAGCGAGCAGATAGAGACTCTCGCTGGTTACCTCGGCCACAGAAATAACGTCTAAGTTTGCATAAAGTAAACATCCTTCCTGCAACTAATCTTTTCCTTGATGCCGGAGGAGGGAAGAGGATGGAGTTACAACAAACCAGCTGTGTAGCACAGGTTCAGTGCCCACAGAGCCTCCAACTCACATAGTCTGGCTTATAGGGAGTACTTGTCTCTGGAGAAGACAACACACTTCTAGTCATCTCTGCCAGGTTGTATCGGTGTTTCCTGTGAACCAGGCTAATTGGAGAACGCCAAGGATGAGCTTCTGAAACAGACATTCCTGAAACAAATAAAACCAAAACCATATGCCATGAGTGTAAAATCCCATCTCCACACGGAAGCTGTTGCTTTTTTATTAAGTTAGAAAGCGCTCTGAATAAAATGGCATCAAGTTATGGCATAAAAATGACAGTTTTGCAGCTTTCCTTGCAAAGCATGCACATTTGCAAAACATCAACAGTGTTTCAAAGGTAATGAGATGAGAGCCATGCAGTTATGGGACATTCTGTTTTCTTCTGGAAAATGCTTGAATACAGGTGTGAGTATTCAAAAAATATAAGAAAAAGTCTGCACTGAGTTTTGGAAAGTTTGCATCCCAACAATACTACCACACATCTGCACTGCACTTCAGCAGGGACAAGTGCAGACACGTCCTGATTTGGAGAACATCTGTTCTGGATTTAGCAGACAGGACACACACAGTTCTGTCATGCACCAAATACATAAAAATACTTGCAGAGTTGTAACTATTTCCTTCAGTAATTATGCAATCAAAATTAGAAACAACCAAAAAAGTGATACTACCCAGAGCAAACCACCAAGAAAGTACCAAAAGACTTTGGACCAATGCAATGAAATGCACATTAACCACCTTGGCATTTACCAGGCAAAATCTGAATGGTATGTTCTTGACTGCTTTGTAATGCACATGTGAATACTGCAGCATAAGAACACCATGACAGGATGAGACATGGTGTCCACACAAGGCAGGAAGTCAGACATTACATATGAGAGAGGTTGAGGAATATAGCGTGCAGCACAGGGAGATTGCCATGTTCAGACACATGCATTAGCAGGTGCCTACCAGAAGATGCTTTCAAAGTTTTTGTGGTCATTTTAAGATATGCCTCAGGATTTTCAGTGATTTCTACATCTGAAAAAAGAATAATGTCATTTTCCTCACTATTCAATATTTTCCAACTATTAAAAACAACTGAAACAATGAGGGACAGCAAAGACAAAGAACAAAATAAGTTGCTGGTACTACTTCATCAAACACTCTTCAAAAGTAAGTTTTCTAAAAACCTTATGTTTCTGAAAAAATAAGCTTGGTTTAGACAATACCATTCCCTTCATCAAGGCATCTCAGAGATGAGACTGCTCACACCTATTAATGGTATTTGAAAACCAACCAGCAACATGGGAGCAAGACCTCAATCCCCTCCCTTCCCACACAGCAACATCCTGCAGTTGTCCGCATCAAAACTGAGAGCTGGCAATTGGTTCTCACCTGACAGAGCACTGTCGTATGTTGCTTCTTCTTCATCTTCATGAGAGGAAGAACCTCCCACATCACCTGTGTGATCCCACTCGAGTGGGATGGAGTCAACACTGACAGGGGTTTCACAGCCTGATCTTTCGTGACCTTGAGTAGGGGGCATAAGGTGGCAAAGGGACTGTGTCCAAGACGGCCCCTCACTGACGGCCTTCTTATGCCAGGGATCATCGTGGGATTCTCTGGAGTCTTCTAGATCTGTGTCATTTTCAGAGGTTTCTCTTTCATCATCCGATCCCTAAAAATAAATAACAATTGCTGCATATTAACAAGAATTACAATAGATCTACATTGCTTAATGAGCTAATGACTGAGCCCCACAGTACTACTGGGGACCGTTTTGCAGTCAGCTGCAGTAATCAAAGATCACGTGCCTGCAATGAAAGAGAAGCATCATTTCTACCTTCTTCCTCTTTTGCCAAAGCAATCCTCACATCAGCAGCTACCTCTCCTCTTTCAAAACACTCAACCACCACCATAACATCTTTCTCTAGTCTGCAGGGAGGGGTATCCAGCTCCAAATGGAGCAGCAATGAAATGATGCTCAGGCAGGGGTGAACAGCTACTTGTAGATGTTCATGTCACTTCCTCTGCCTGGCTTTTTAACAGATGTTCTTTCTTTATGAGCCGAAGCAAACTGAGAATCAGCAAGTGTTCCCAGTGAAAAGTAAAGAGCATGCTGTTCCCCATTCAGGGTTCCCACAAGACAGTGGACAGATCAAGCCTCACAAACAAATCCATAGAGATATTCTAAGCATGTTATTGAAACTAAAGAAAACAAAGTGATATTAAAAACACCAAAAAACATTTGAGGCCCTCAGACCACTACTATCTAAATATTAACCCTGCGAGTTACTTCCATGCTATTATCCAGATTCTGCAGATGGAGACCCAACACGAGAGGTGTGAGGAGGCAAGACTGGTGACAAGGATTTAGCAAAGCTGGCACAATTACTGAGGAACTCCTGATCCCTTTGAGCTCAAATCACTCAGTCAAGCTGCTAGGGATAAGCAATGAGCATTGCAGTTCAAACACAAAATCTTGCCAAAGCATCAAAACAACTGTTGCTTCTTACAGGATGCCTTGAAGTCAGTCTTTGATGGAACCGGGCAACTCTCCCAAACACTTCCTGACAATATCGATGCAGTTCTTCCAATTCTTCTTCAATCAGGCTAGCATCCAAAGGCTCACTCTTCTGAATCAACTGCTCCCCAAAAACGATTAGCTCATCAATCTTATTGGTGTTTAGTGTTATTTCCTGCTGGAAACCCTATTTGGAACATACAAGAAAAATAATTACTTCTGCAATGCCCCTTTCTAGCCTAAAGTTTGTCCTTCTTTTCTCGCTCACTGCAGTAAAAGAAAAGCAGCAGTGGACATTATTGTCTAATTTCATTTTGCAAATATCTTTTTACTCAAGAGGTCCAGAGGTTTGTTTTGTTAGGAGGATTACAGTTCCAAGTGAATTGGCATGATTGCAGTGTCTTGAGCCTATATGGGATCACGATACAAGAGTTCAGCTAATCAGAGTTCATTTTTCATTTGAGTACACACTGTCTTTTTCTCAGTAGAAAGTAGGTTGGGCCTCCAGCCTACACAACAATAAATCTACGTCCCAAAACATTAACAGTGCAGGCGGAAAGGAGAAACGAGCATATGAGCAGGTAGCAAAGAACTAGTAAGTTCTTTAGAATCACTGCACATGCTGTCTTATCTCTGTCTGAAAGTCCAAGTTACAAACAATGCACTCATAAGAGAGATCCCACCTTCATGGCAATCCAAAAAAAATCTCACCAGAAAAGAATGCCTGAATTTAGGAACCTACGTAGCTTTTATTGTTAGCCTGCATGTGCTCCTTTCCAGGCCAGCCATCACTGTCACTGACACTTGGTGTTAGAAGAAAACAGCAGAATAGAACTGAACTTGGAACACTGAATCTGAATTTAAATACTACACAGTTTAATCTTGATTCAAAGAATAAGTCTTAACAATTTACTGGTGTCTTAAGATCTATACAGCCCTACAGAGATCTGTTGGCTATTGTGAAGTTTCAGAAAAGTAGATGATTCTGTCAAGATAGGGCAGCCCAATAGGATCAGCTGGGCTATAATGAAGAACTGCTCTATCAGGATACGTACGTTTAACTGGCGCATTTTGTCATCAAAGTTACTTTTTGAGAAGTGCTCCACATTTGTCAGCTGGAGGTCCATTTCTGTGAGCCAAACAAGGATGCTTTCCTTCATCCCCTCAAACTCGTCTCTCCGATTGGTGAAGTGCTGAATAGGAAGAAGGGAGCCAGCGTTACAAGACTTCAGCTACTAAAAAACATGATCACAGGAGCCCTCTGAAAACAATGTTTTGTTTCAAAGACCTTGAAGACCTTCAGGGCACAAATGGCAGCATGTCACATATAAAAATTCTCCCCTTCCTGTAGCGATACTGGAAAAAAGTGTTCTATGTTAGTACACTATTTGTATGGGAGAGGGAATAAAACTTCAGCAGTGCAAGACACTTCTATAAAATTATATTCTTGCTTTCACACTGCATAGCTTCTCCCACATCATTACACCAGCGTGGCAGTGATTTGGACTCGAACTTGACATCTTATTTGTTCTCAATCTAGAAGAAAGACAGACAAAGGAAGCAAGCCCCATCTCTAATTAAAGTAATTAAAACTATGACATTAAAGTCAGTAAAACAACGGAGATGCTGGATCATGGATGACCATGCCAGCATCATGAATGCATCATGTGGCACAGACGCCAGGAGGAGCTCTCTCTGCTGCCATGTCCCACAGAAGCTGCTAACGGACATGCAGCTTGCGGTGCCCCAGTTCTCCTTGGTGGAGAACTGTTCAGGAAGGGGATCCGTAACATCCCAAACATGACACCTCCTAACTGCACAGATCAAGCCCCATCAGCGCTGTCACAGCCTCATCCACTGACTTAGGGGATCTAATAGTTTTCCCTGTCAATTGCTTGCAGCACTGCTGTATTTAAAAATCAGGCAGTGACAAGGTTCCCCCAGGGCACAGCACAGAATATCTGCCCAGAGATCAGTTTAACTCAACAAGCAGGACACCTCTTTCAAGTGCCACAAATACACTCTTCGACAACATTTCCCCATCAGGCAGAGAGCACAGCAGGAGCTGGTGACAGCAGCATGCCTCTCCATCACACCTCCACGTTTACAGTGTAGGTGAATCATAACTTGGCATAAAGTAGAGCTCTGCTGTAAACTCCAAACCACATCTGCACTGAGGCTCTTTTGCCTCTTTGCCTCTTATTTATGGAAAGGTGCAAGTGCATGAACGCATCCACCCATGACAGGACTGGAGGAGAGTGGGATAGGAGGAGTAAGGCCTGCAACACACCTTACTAAATTTACACCCGTTTGTCCCTTACGCTTCTTCACCTACCAAGAACCAAGGACACGTTTATGCCATGTAATTGGTAACCTTTCCAGAGCTGCTCTCCTACACTGGTAACTCAAGACAGAAACCAACACAAGGTAGTTGCTCCAGTATGTGTTTTGCCCTTGGGTAATTACTACAGAAACTTGCAAGTGCTCCTCACTCTCTCACGCCACCGTGCAATTACCTTGAGTCTCCTCAGAATGGCAGCCACTCGTTTCTGGAGATTGTCCCAGCGCTGGTTGCATTCATGTACCATCTGCTTCAACTTGCTGGCTGAGTCGGTGCGGTTCTCGCGGGCAAGGCGCCTGTACTGCTTATTGATCAGCTCCAACGGAGTGAGGTGTTCATGAATTTGCCGTTGGAATGCCTGCAAGGCAAATGAAGGAACTCAGTCCCCTTGCCACTAAAAGAAAGGATCTGGATCATACTATCCTTCAAGAAGGATGATGATGTCCTCCCCTTAAAAACAGACTTTCCAACTGCAAAACTAAATCCAGAGAAGGACCCATAATTTAAATCCTCTGCTCAGACATAGTTCATTAGAAAAAGGAAGGAAAAAAAAAAAAAATCAACCCACAAAGGTCTTCTGCCTATAAAGCAAATCTTAAACTTATAAGCAGGACCGTTTAAGTTCAGACCATTGGATTCTCCACAACAAATAAAAATACTGGAGACAAATAAATCAGTCAGATACGTAGCAGCCACACACTGGCCAAATTAGTTCTGTTCTCTATACCACTGCTGCCGAAATGGTATTTTTCAGTGATCCAGGCATTTCACACAGACAATAAGTATTTAGCAGTCTGACTACCCAGCCTGCTGCTGAACATAAAAAAAATGAAGATAAATTCACCTCAAATTTCTTCAGCTCCTCCTTTGCATGTGTGTACAACACCTCTGAAGAATTAGGCTTAGCTGCTGTAATTTCAGAGGATTTCAGCCAATCTTCAAAGCGAGAATAGTCATCCAAAAACCTCTGCCATAGGCGCCAGGTTTCCTCAATTCTAGAAATGGTGATGCAAAAATGGAAAGGTTTTATCACAAGCTAACCATTAATTTTGGATTTCTTTCTTTTTCAAAACTCAACTTGTGGCAAAAGCTACAGCGTTTCTTCAAAATGCTGCCACAGGCTTCTTTAGGAGGGGTAAGAAAAAGAGACTTACTTCATTCGTCTTTCCATAGACATGGCGCAAATGTTTCTCCAGCGTCTGTCCAAACTCCTGGTTGTCTGCTGGATGGAGTCACACTCTGTCTCATTAGCACACGCATCTGAATCGTGTAGCAGGACTTCACAAATATTAAACACAGATTCCACCCCTGCGGTGTGCTGCTCTATGTCTTGTTGCAGATCCTGCCATTGCAAAAGAATAGCTTGAGTAGAAGGAAACGTGCAGTTAGCCTTCAGACATCCCCTTTCAAAATGCTGCAGAGGATGGGGAAAGAGCAATTTGTGTGTCAGGACAGCTTATTTAGCTTTAGAAAACAGACTTGCGGGATGAGCTGTGCAGATGACAGGCTGACAGGTCAGGACGGAACTGCCATGCGAAAAAGGGATCATCCAGCTTTGATTTCTCAGTGAAAGCTCAATCTTCTCATTAACAGTCTGGACAATTTTAATGTGTATTCAAAATCCAAACCTTACACATACCATAAACATATACTTATTAATTTTGACAACAGTGTCTGATATCAGTTTACTACACTGTAAGACTTGACAGGGAACTAGTAGTACAGTTCATGTACTTCAGTGATTATATGATCGTGGGCTGGTATCATGAAACACAACACACAAGTAGCTGGTGTTACACTACTTTTCTTATTCCCTCTTGTAGAGCTCCTGTTTTGAGGGACTATTTTAAAAGGGTCTGGTAAAGACCCTTTATCTAATCTATACTACAGGTTTCTTCTCCAGAGCTTGCATCTCCATCATAGTCTGGCCTCTCATTCTGTACCTATAACTATTCCTAAAGTCAATGTAATTGAATAACAGAAAAAGAAAGCGTTGTCTAAACATTTGTCATTGAAGAGGCAGCTCTGTACAATGCTACCGACGTAAATACTAATGAAATGACAACGTCCACTATATTTCAATTTTTTCAACACATTTCTCACTTTCCTAATGAAGGATACAGAGACTTTTGCTTGAATAACACTAGAAGAACAACAAACACAAATGATAATGTTGCTGACAACAGTGAACAGGAACTCCCATTAAATGGTATTACTGATTTCAGTGAAGAGATGAAGCAGAATTGGTTTAGCTCTAGACTTACAAAACCAAACTAAAATAAAACAAATAAAAAAGCCCCAAAACAGAGACAGCTTGTAGTAAACCCAAAAGGAGTTGAAGGAAGATCTTCCCAGAAGTCAACAAGCTGCGAGGAGTTGAGTATCACCCAGTGGCAGTTTTCAGTGGTGTTACAGGGCTACCTGAAAGGGCTGAGCCATAAATGGTCAAAATTCGGCTTGTGGGATTTGTGGTAATGTACAGCTTTAAGGAATGCAGAAGCCAGAATCTTTACATAGATGAGAGACTGTCAGAAGCAGACCCAGCATAATTTTTGACACCTTATTCAGGACTCACAGCTGTTTTCTGAGCAAGAGGCAGAAGTGTTTGTTTAACACAGGCTCTACCCCATTACTGGTACCTGGAGAGACTCTTCTGAATTCATAAAATTACACTTGATTTATAGCTGTATTAGCGAAAGTGAGAATTTGGACCACAGATTACAAATCCATTCTACTTGTACTATGGTAATGTTGCTGATACCATCTCATTACTTTTGGTCATGCCTGGGTTCATGGAATAACCTTAGACAGAGTCCCCACTGTTTTCCAAGCTGCTATTTCATACAATCTGACTGCATTATGGTGAGACAAACACAACAAACTAACAGGGCCAAGAAGATACATTGAGCCCGGAAATGTACTTTACCTTCAGCTGAAGGAAGAAATTGCCCAGAGAGGTTAAACAGACTACACGCTGCTAGAATTCTGCATTAGTGAAACAGCTCTGAAATCTTAAAATTAATATTATTCAGGTTTTAATCTTCATCCTTTAATTGAACAAACATGCTATTAAAACATCTCTGTGGACGCACAATGCTTTTAAATGTCATTATTCAAGACTGAACAGGTAAAGCTTTTCCAGTCATGGATGTTAAACAAAAGAAGCCTGTAGGGCATATTTCTCACCATCACTCTGCTCTTGTTGAAATAATTGTTCGGATAAAACCAGGAAAGATCTTTTTACTTGTTGCATTCATATAAAGGTTTCTCTAATGTGGAGCAAAAGAGGCTTTTTTTTTTTTTTTACTACAGTCTTTTCAGTCAGCTCAGGCTTCTCACACTCAGCCTGCTAAAAGGTTACAGCAGAAGGAGCCTAGAGGTGCCCAGAGGTCTGTTTGGAACAGAATCCAAACAGCAAAGCAGTAAGTAGCTCCGAGCAGCAAATGATGGCTCTTACAGCAAGCTGAAGCTTGAATGCTCATAATAAAAATGTATTAGTTTGGACACAATTCCTTTGTGCTGCACGTTCTCTGCCTGGCAATTTACCACAGCCTTTGAGAATGCAAAAGGTTATGGATGGAGAGAAAATGTCTCCTTGTTGTTTACATCACCATTCACAATGCAGATGAAACCATTAGAGGCACCAGGCCAAAGCTTCTGGTGTGTGACCAGCTCCTGCAGCGGAGTCGGTGGGAGCCTTCTCCACTCCTGCCACAGAGGAGCTGGCCCTTCCCAAGACGTCTGGGGCATGACGGATGGAGAGCCGTATCAACCAGCAGAGAACACATCTCTCACGTCTTGATCACTCAGGGAACTTAGACATGAAAGCAGCAGACAGAGAAAAAGAAGATGGGAAGGATGGGAAAAACACCCATAGATGCTCTTAAGTGCAGATGCCACAAAGCTTCCATGCTTGAAAGCTTTACTCTTGATCCTCAGTTTTAGGGCAAATATTCTTGTTTAACACAAAGGCCAGATGACAGCCATGGTCAATCTTAGCCTTCCCAAGGAAGCACTTTGAACCTGGGCAGACTTACAGCACAGCCATGAGCAAAGGCTGCTTCTCCGAGCAAGTGCATGCTTTGGAGAGGTTCCTTTTCACTCCCTTGCTGCTGGAGAAAAAGATTTACTCCAGAACTATCCAACTCACCTCACGCTTCCGCTCAGCTAGGATAGCTGGCACGTTCAGCTCTGCCCAGTTCTTGCCACCAAAACTCGCTCTTCAAACTAGCACAGATCCTTAAGATCCCGCTGGTAAGCCACCATCTCGGGTAAATGCCTACACGCACTCAACCAGCACCCCACGGTGCTAGTCTGGTTCACACTTCTGCCTCAGCAGGATTCATGCACCATCTCACCCAGCCCTGAGGGGATCTTCAGAGCCTGCCTAACTGCACCAGACCTCAGTCAAAGGTGTGTTTGCACAAGTCCACCCTCCAAAGTGCAAACATCCTTCTCTGCCAAGCTTGCTCTGCTGTCTGCAAGGAGGGGAAGAGAACTGAGCTAGAGAGGGCAATACAGCAAAGCACAGCCCTTAGATCTGTCACTGCCAGCTTGCAGGAGACCCGGCATTCACGCCTTGTCAGACTAAGTCATCCTCGTGGATTTTGCCCACTGTCTGTGCCCTTTGCCTCGCCCTTGTGAAGTCTGCTGTACCTAACTGAGCAAACTATCAAATGTAAAAATGCTTTTGTTTGTATTTTGAGTCTTTTCTTTGGGTGGAGGGGGGAAGGGAGAAGTGGGGATAAGTCAACACAATACTGAAATTACAGCAAGCAAAAAAAAATTTTCAATGTAACACATCTTGGCAAGAACACGCCATGAAAAGCAAACAGAAGGCCTTGCTAAAGAAAAGAAACAGGTGATTTTAAACCAAGACTACTTGGTAATCAGCTGCATTTTAGCTCATTTACTCTGGCTGCTGCTATTTCCCACCTGTTGCTCTGCCAGTCTCTTCTGGATTTCTTGGTCATCACAGATGTCATAAACAACAGGCTTGGAAAGCTCAGACTCAACGCGGGCCAACCAGGTGCGGAGGTTACTCATGTTTTTGTCCAATAGTTGTATAAAAGCAAATGTTTCCTTCAGTTTCTTCACCCTAAGCAAACCAGGAAGAACATTTTGTTACACAGATCTGCAATCAGTGGAAACGATGTTAGCAGAAAGTGATGACAGGCATGGCTTTATGAAGCACTTAACTGTCACACCAAGCTGTTGCCTGTAAATCAGAGCCACATTTTAGTCAAAACCTACCTAAATTGGCTCAGCAGGCCTCTGTTCTACAGCTGCAGGAAGGTCTTGTGTGATTTCTTTAATGAAGCTATATGAGCAGAGTCAATTTCTGTAGCCTCATTCATTTGCTAGTGAGCTCTTCAGTCAGTTCTTGGACATGTGTCTAAGTGGGAGTTTGTACCATAATATGCCACAGTTAAACTAAAATCATAGCATCATAGAATGGTTTGGGTTGGAAGGGACCTTATAGATCACCCAGTTCCAACCCCTCTGCCATGGGCAGGGACACCTTCCACTGGACCAGGTTGCTCAAAGCCCTGTCCAACCTGGCCTTGAAGATTTCCAGGTAGAGAGCATCCATTAAAAAAAAAATCAAATGGGTATCTATGGTCTGATTTTCCTACTGTGAATTACGTTCAGTGTAGTCTTCAGCAATCAACTGGCCCACCCTAGTCAGCAAGGTATAGCTCCGCCAACAGAGGCAGAATTTGTCCAAACCACAGGTCCAACACCCTGCGCAAATGGATGCTGACAGGAGAGGAGAAGGCCTGAACAACGGCCACTGTAGGACTTACAGCGCCATGACATTAAAAACTCTTCTAAGCAACACACTGAAACGTGCGGAGATGTGCCAGACTCTCCTTGTGGGTGAAAATGAAAAAACAGTCCTGAAGAAGGGAGAATACCCTACAGCTAGAGAGAGTTGCGCAGCGGACAAGCAAATGAACTATCAAGACCGGTTACTTTTCGTACAGCCATTTGTAGCACAGCTCTCAAACTGCAGATGAACTTTTCTTGATTTCCAGCCTTTACAGATTATTCCCACGTCAAAATCCCTTATCAGCCCCTCAAATTATCCAAGTAGCATGTTCGTACATTTTGGCAAATTTGTCCTTATGTGTTGGAAGAATATCTGTTAAACTACCTCACTGCTCTCAAATTTTCCCTTGAAATTCTCATTTATTGCAGTTCCCAACAAAAATTACTAAAAAGCCCAGCACTGGGATGGCAATTCTCTCTTCTGACTTCAGAATGATACTGGAGCTTGCCATCTAGACCTTGGTAGCTCATGGGGGGGGGGGGGGGAAATTTTAAATTTTTTTTTTTTCAACCCCTCTTTAACCCCCCGGGACCAAAAGAGGAGAAGAATTGCGCAATA
>Ga0181612_137485_pt1 | contig 23919 bp, 14 predicted proteins | sample HoacroProtozoa21_FD_119630 | JGI IMG/M metagenome (GOLD analysis project Ga0181612, IMG submission 119630) | Hoatzin crop microbial communities from Cojedes, Venezuel. Combined Assembly of Gp0051906, Gp0051904, Gp0051908
AGCACCAAGCCAGCCAGGGCACTGTCTCCCTCTTGTTTTAAAAGTGAGATGGACCCCTGGTTCTTACACGTAAATCCCATTACCATGGTATTTGTGAATCATGTAATCATTTCCTGTTTGATAACATTAATATGATAGTTGATGTTCCACTGGCAGGGCTGGAAGACAGCAGAATGGGAACCGGTGTAGAGAGGTCATGTCTGGTTTTATGAGCAACACCTTTATTGACCATAGGGTTATAATGTTTACCAGAATTTTTTACTATGAGTCTTTCAGTATTTGTTCAGGTCTGTGAGTCCACAAATGACTGAGTATCTTTTTCTGGGTGTTATTCACATTCTATATATTGAAGCAGCCAAAATAAATGTTACTTTCAAGTTGAAAATGTGTTTCTTAGTTACAAACATTAAACCCCATCCTCAGGCAAAAAAACAATTTGTAATTCCTGTTTACCACTTTCACATTTAATTAAAACTGCAGAAGCAGTCTACTTGCTGTAAATCCTAGTATAGCCAATACATCAACACCGTAAAAAATAAATAACTCAATGCCACTTTTACCGAACCAAGTTTTCAAGCATATGATGCATGATTGCTCTACTTTAATCTTTTAACTCCTCCAGAGATTAGAAGAATATTTCAGGATTGTTGCAATCAGGAGAAAGAAAGTCAGTAGTAACACCCACGAGGAAATGTTTCATTACTTTTGCAATCAAATTTACAGGGTAATAATACAGTAGCTCTTAGACACATAAGTTGGAAAATGAATGTATTTCAGATGCACTGAGAATACAGACTCCATTATCTTTATTGTATAAGAGCAAAAGACAATCTATAAGATGAATTTAGGTATTTTACAACAGAAGTTTATAACTCACTCTTCTTTATACTGGAGTGCTATTATATTTCCCAAGTATTTCTATTTTGAAAGAGTGGCTACTTCCTTGCAAAATGAAATTGATTTACTATTTCATAAAAAGAGAAAAAACACAGGTTTTTGAAACTGTTTTTTTAGCAGTATATAAAGGGCTACATCAAGCCAGACAACCAAAAGTCCTTCTAACCTGATATTCAGGCTCAAGCAACAACCAATAACGGAGGCCTAGGGATGTGCTCCCTTACTTTTGCAATTCCCAGAAAATCTCAAAATAAACAAAAAAAAAATTATTTAGGGATTAAGAGGTTATTTCACTGTATTTCCTTACTGTTATGACTATGTCTAGTTTAAAACTACAGTTGTACATAGGTTTGTGCAAATCATCCATTCCTTTACTGAGATTTTGTGGAAGTTAGTATAATTACAAGTAAAAGTGTTTAACTAAATGGGCAGATAATCAATCACCTGACCGTGAAATCACACCCAAGTGTGAAAATGCACATGAAACCTGAAAGTTTGGTACAAATCCAGTCACATCTTTGCATATTTTTGATGCAGATTTCAGATCTTCTTTCTGAAGAGTTGAAACACTGGAAAACATGGAAGCTTTATACTATATGAAGAAATTATGCTAAACACACCCCATTAATTATGTTATCTAAACATACTAAATCTTTTGGAATACAATCAGTGTAAAGCAATATGAGTTCTTCTCTTACTGCATTGCGTTTTTTCTCGTCTATGAAAAAAAAACATTATAAAAGACCAGATATATGGGGTATATATGGAATACTTCTGCCTGACAGTACAAAGTGCCCTGTGACATTTAATCTCCATTAAAAGAACTCACAGAAATTGCAGATATCTCTTTATGACACCTTTAAGATAATGCAGATGCATGTTTCTCACATACATAATAGGATTTCTGTATATATATAACTTAAATATATTTCTGCATACCTTCAACTAAAATTTCATTACAAAACTGACACTTGACAACAAGATTATATCCTAAGTTGCCTAACAGGACAGCAGTCTTAGTCTGTTTCCAGAAAAGTGACAAAAGCAATTTTTTTTTTCTCCCCAAAATCAAAGTAGAGTTCTAAGTAAAATCCTTCAAGTTCTTTGAAACTGACAGACCTGGATTCTACTGAGAATAAGATGAGGACGTAAGTGTCCTGGTTTTGGCTGGGATACAGTTAATTTTCTTCCCAGTAGCTGCTGTGTTTTGGATTTAGTAGGAGAAGAATGCTGATGTTTTCAGTTGTTCCTAAGAAATCACAGAATCACAGAATGACAGAATGGTAGGTGTTGGAAGGGACCTCTGTGGATCATCACGGATTTTGTCCAGTCTCCCATATTCAGATAATGAGCAGGTGCACAAGAGCTGGGAGGGAGCATAGCCAGGCAGGTAACCCAAGCTGGCCAATGGAAATGTTCCGTACAATAGACATCATGCTCAGTTTATAAATAGGTGTGGGCTAGGTGGTAGGAATCCTTTTTTTATAATCCTCTTCTCTGTGAGTTCAAATCTTCTCTTTTCTGGCAGTTGGAATTTTTCCAGGAGTTCAATCTTTTTTCCATGAGTTTGATGAGTTACGCAAAATTCATGAGTTTGGTAAAATCCATGAAATTCATGAGCTCCGGGAAACCCACGGGTTCCACGATCACTGCTCGGGGACTGACTACATAACTGGTTGTCAAGTGGTGAGAAAAAAATTGTATTGTGTATAGATTGTTTTGCATGTTCATTATTATTGTTGTTGTTGTTTTTATTTCCTTTATTGTCTTATTAAACTGTCTTTATCTGAAACCACAGGTTTTACCTTTTGTTCATTTCTCCTCCCCATCCCACTGGGGGGGAAGGGGAGGGGTGAGCGAGCAGCTGTCTAGTGCCTGGTTGCCAGCTGCTGGGTTAAACCATGACACTAAGACACGGTCACAGCCTGGAGCACCTGTACGTCTCCTCAGCTGTGTTTTTCCAAAGGTTGTTGAATTAGCCACTATAAAAATGAAAGCACAGTAACAGTGGTTTGAACAAACTGAACTTTTGTATCAAGGTCACTTGGTCATGTCCACATGGAACCAGTGACTACTATACCACTTCTTGGTATATAATTTTAGGTTTGCAAAGTATATAAACAGAAATGTAGTTACAAAAACTACTTGCACTAAGACTGAACAGAATCTGAACTCTGATTTGATTTCAAAGTTGTGATCTCTGGAGTGCCTCATGCGCTTGCATTCTTGTAGTGAGAACCAAGAGACAGAAATCACTGCATATGTCTCCCCCACTTAGGGGAAAACATTACTATAAACAAGGTGAAAAGGTTAGTGATATGTGCCTGTTCAGCTACAAGAACTTTGAAAGCAGGTGTTCACAGAGAAAGTGGATGTTCCACACAGAAGCTCAAAGCGAAAGACAGTTCTCCATCTGGAGTACTTCTATGATCAAGAGCAAGATTATTTTATTTTGTTCTGCTGTTACTGTTTGGAGCATGTTCTGGAGATGAATACTGAGTTCAAACATAATTGTGGCAATGATCTTTCTTCCAAGTCCTTGATGCAAAGCTGAGTAAATAAAGCTTCTGCCTGCCACCAAATTAATGACAGTCTTTTATGATAATAATCAAAGAAGGCACAGATGATTCAAAGTCCCAAATTTAAACAAAAGATGACTTCTCACAACAGTAACCCATCAGTTCACTAACCACTGCTTCTCCCAGTGAGCACTATGAAGAGGAATCTACAAGATTTTCCTGCAAGTAAACATTCTCCTAGTCATCCGACTTGCTGTCTTTGTTGCTGCTCTTCCTCTAGGTATTGACCCACAAGAACTTGCTGTCTAAGAGTTAATAAAATTTCTTAAGTTTGGACACATCACAACACTGCAACAACAATATCCTTTTGCAACTAATACGTAAATTTCATCTTTTTTTGTATCAGGTAGTCCATGAAAGATTAATAGCACTTTTAGGTTGGCTTTGTTTTCTTTACCAACAGCTTTATCACTTGTTTCTCACTTGAGCACTATGTTCAGCCTCCTACTAGAAGCTCATGGGATAGTGCCATATTAAAGACCAACTCCTTCAGAGACAATGACCTAATAAGACATCAGAACTGGCCACAGGCTGTGTATGTGTTGCCCTTCGGTGGGATTACATAAATTTCTGCCAGTTTCCCAGGCTCTGTGATGGATTTCTACCCATCCTAGCTGCATCTTCATTGGAGAGGCCTCAGTTCTGTCCATACCACACTTTGGCAAGGAGGCACACAAGGTTTGTATATGCTTGTTCACCTTGTCCTTCATGCCCTTCTGGGATGACAGGCACCCGCTAAACCAGGGTGGAGGTCCTACCTGAACAAGAGGAAAACCTATCCTTGGGTCTTCAGTTGCCTCCCAGCTCTCAAGATCCTGGCTTTCAGGCTATCAAAGCCAAATCAGAAGCACGGGTCTCATACAACACAAGAAAATGTGACCACGTGAACATGGTGGCTACCCTGGAAAGAATCTCAGCCAACTTTTGCTCACTGAACTAAGTGTCTGGGAGCAGTGAATAACACCAGCATATAGTGCTTATAACTTTTATTTTAAAGCGTGGCTGTTCTTCTCATAGGTGTGCCAGGAAATGTCTTCTATGAAGGCATCCTTTTTGTCATAGGAATGTACATACAGAAGAAAAGAGAAAGTACTTCATAGCATGCAGCATGAGCAACACAGAGATGGATGGGGACATGCCTTAGGACAAGGCAGGCTTTATAAGGTCACATCATCCAACATCTGCAATAGCAGTAACAGTGCTTTAATATGTCTCATCTGAAACCTGCAAATGGCACCGATTTGGTGCCATTCTTCTAAAGACCATGCAAGGACCAAAGGTCCATCAGGCCTAACTGAGTAAGCTCATTCCTCCTTCAAGCTTAAAAGCCACAGTAAATCATTTCATGTACTGGGGTAGGTGGTCTGAAAATGACTGCTTCTTTCTTATTTTGGACAGTGATTTGGACCTTAATGTTATCTAGAGAATAAGAGAATAACTTACTAAATGTATCACAGGACAGATGCCTGTTAAATACAGCCTTAAACTCAAATGTGCTGTTGCCATCAATAATCTTTCACTATTTCATCAGTTCTTCTGCTCTGTGTTAAAAAAAAATGTTAAGCTGATGTTTTAACTAAATGACCCACTCCACTATATCTCTTTCCAGTTCCAGTTTTCACCTTACGTTCATTCCACAGGGCATCTCTCAGCATTACAAGTCAGCTACTTTTCGTTCACTGAATTATTTGTCTCACTGCAAGCTACTGTTCTCTCACTCCTTTTATTAAAAAAATAAAATGCCACCACCATAAAATATCAACCTTACTTCAGGCCAAGTAAGCGTTATGCACATCTCTAGCCCTGCGTTCAGTATTGCCCTTTTCTTCGAGCACTTTTCTAACTGCCTTGCTTCAGTGGCTTCCTGACTATCTCCTTGCAGCTTAGCATGGGGTCATCTCACATTACCTTCTATTGGATCTCAAGGCTGATTTTCATGTTCTCACTTGCCCTTCTTCGCTGTCTACAAAAGCGGTGGAAGAATACCGCAGAAATGTATCTATTGCATGGGAGATATGAGCCATAAAAGAGCAGCAGGAAAGGAAATTATAACTTAAAAAAACAAAAAACAAACAGTTGGATATTCTACCAGAATGTGTTTTGTGTCTTGAAGTGAAAAACGCAGCAGGTTTCTCTCATATGTTTTTAGTTGCTCATCTTGATATCTTTACCTAGTAGGAGATTGCCTTAGAGTGACAATTATAACCTTTTTCCAGATGATTTCCTCTCCTGTTACAATGTGCTTTTGGTTGGTTCAGAAGCAGTGAATCTTGTCTGTCTTTCCACACATTCAGATCCTTATCTCCTCTTTCCTCACAACTGTGGCTTTTTCCAACCAACTTTAACTATGCCATTTTATGATAATCATTCTTTATTTTCTTAGACTCCCATGTTAGCAGGTAGCATCTCAGACCAACAAGAGAGGAATTGTCCCATAGAAAAGACTGGTCAAGTGTGAAATGGGTCCAGGAAAGAGAAGAGGATCAACTAAGACTACAAAAATCATAAGAGGAAATAAGGCAAATTAAGGAGAAAAAGTCCCAGATGAAAGAAAAGAAGAAAAAGTAAAGAGAAAAAAGCCAAACAAACCAAAAAAAGAAAACCCAACATTGAAGTTAAAACAGATTATGTGACTCAACTTAAATCCCCAAAAGCTTACACACATACGCTAACATGAGTCTTCTGTGAACAGCGTGGAATTTGTGTGAGAAAACTATTTTACAGTATAAAGATTGTAAGATGGCAGCAGGTCAGTGGCAAAACCATGATAATAATTTTCACATAGGGTGACAACAAGTCCCAGAAAATCAAGTGAGATAATCTCTGATTATTTAGAGAAACAGATTCACTATATGAAATGTAGAAGCAATGGGCCAGAGCTAAACATTAAATCTTGTGTCTACAAGCACTATGCCAACAAATGCAAAAGCAGCCCTGAGGAAAGAAGATAGAGAATGAATTATGTATAAGCATTTCTGCAATATTACAATCATTTTTAAAAAATGAAGTATAGGAACGAATATGCAAGTAACCTCTTTCTGTGTTGCAAGGTCTACTTAAGAGCCTGGTATAACTGAAACCCTACCTATTGCACCTCAGTGTTCCCAGGGCACACGCAGGGCCTGGAGACTAGCTCTTAGCAGGAGACATGTTGCACCACTTAAGAGCAAATCCAAGTATGAGACTGCTGGGAAGGATCCCTACCACAGTCTCCAATGTCTCTTCCCCATAGCCAGTATCCTGGCAGTGCATTCCTGAAATCTTCACAAGGCAGGATACTGGAACTTTTTTTTTTTTTACATATATACACCAGGAAGATACATATATTTACATATATTGTAAACTATTGCATATATTGTAAGCTGAACAAAACTGTGGAGCACATGGCAACTCAAGTAGCAGAGGTCTCGATGAATGTGAAGTCAGTGGAAGGTCCATACGAAGAGCTCCTTACATTAAAGAGATGGAAGAGGAAGATTTGTAGGAACTATGTGTGTCCAGGTAAGTATGTCATTTCAGGTATTTAGGTTTAGAGTTAGAGCTTACAACTTTAACATTTTCCCACTTAGAAGAAAAACCTTCTGTTTGCTTCTGTGCTCCTACCTAACTTAACACATACTTAATATGTTTTACTTTAATGCATCTTTCAGAAACGGCCAGGCTATGTGTACTGGGCAAAGAATGCAAAGTGTCTCCCTTCTACAAATGATAACAGAAAACATGGGAGCTGCAATCATAGATATTTTTAAAAGACTACATGCTCTGCAGGTCCATAGGCGCTCAATGAGAAACAGAATACTTTCACTGGAATCTCTTCCCTTTCACATGAACATACCCTATTGACAGTAACAGTCACGTTGTATTACATATAGCTACAATGTAAAGGACAGACAAGATCAATATCTCCTGCTAAAATGTATAATATTTTTTGTTAGACTGTAATCTGTGCCATTTAGATTCATGACTCACTTCTTATGCGTAGCTGAGATTTAAGGAATTACATTTAAATCAAAGACAGTGAAATTACAATATTTTGACAAAGTAAAATGGTTAGTGTTCAAAGTTTTCTACTTCAATAGCACCACAGATTTTTAATATGTTAAAATTATCCACCAAGTACTATTAGAAATTATTCAGTGGTTTTAATGGCCTGGTCCTGTCCCCTTTAAACAAAAAGATAGACATTTAAACAGAAATTTACATCAAATATGCAGCGCTCTAAAACCCTTACTGTATGTTTAATTTCCACTAAAATTCTCCTCTAAAATTTCAGCCTGATGCTGATGAATACTGGCCTGGATTGAGCCCTCCCCAGCAGATCTCGTGGCCACACTTACACCTCCATAGCCCTACATCCCTCTCTTTCCCACCCTACCTTAGAACTGGCCAGCATTTGGCAACTCCACCCCAAATATGAAATATCTTAGGTGCTTATTCCCATGATTGTTTGGGTATGTGCAAATCTCCCCTGTCATTTCTCTCCTCTAGTGCTGTCTTCAAGCCAGGATCATGGTCCCAGCACCCATATTACCTCAGGTGATAGACACACAGTCATGGCTTCTGCTCAGTACCTAAAAACCCACAGACAGTCCACTCCCAAGCAGGATTGCAGGTAGTTAGTTTCCAAGACGGTTTACTGCCATGATAGACAGAAGTGGAGGTGATAGAGACAGGTCAGCAAAGCATCTCTTCTGTGAGCAGGCTGGGCCTTTTGGAAGACAAGGTTTTAGAGACCTCAAGTTTTCCTTGGCAGAAAAAAGAATGCAACCTCCTTGCTGCATGCTCCTCTATGGATCCCAGGAGGCTCCAGCGTCTGTGAAAAAAGACTTCAGTGATAGCTGAGGTGACCATTAAACACCACTACAGCACGTATATTCACTGTTTAAGCAAAAACCTCCAGCTGTTAGATTGCACCTGCATCTGTAGACAGTAGATAGGCGGGTTGTGTGGCAGTTTCTACATGAAGACCAGGAAGCAGTGATGCGCTGAGTTTTTTTTTTCTCTTATCTATACAGCTTTGCCAAAGACCTCCAGATGTGCAATACAAAGGTATTGTCTCTGGTTTTGACCCCACTCTCTACCATGTGCTCAAAGGTGCTGGAAAATTCATGAACTGATAATGCAGGAGTTGCGACGTCAGGAGATACAGACGCTGGTCCACCAGAGAAGGGAGCTGACTCAGAGGACTGGTACTACTAGCAGAGAGATTAGGTGAATCTAGAGACAGAATTGGGAAATAATTATTTCTCAGCAGCCAGCCTGCAACAGTAGTTTCTAGTTTACAAGCCCTGAGAGGTCAACAGCAGCTGCAAGACCTATTTGTCAGAACCATTTGGTTTGATCCTGAACCTTCCCTTACGCTTTGCCATTTACAGGGAAAGCTAAATGACAGAAGTTCTAGAAGAACCTAGCTGACTCAGGGGAAGGTGGGGCTGGAGTGACCTCTCCGACTGGTCCCTCAGCTCTCAGGCTCCTGCGAAGTGCATGAAGTTGGAAAGTCCTCCTGGGCAGATGAGTCAGGAGGATTCAGCTAAGCACCCAGACAGTAGTCAGCCTTGGGCACCCGAGGAAGGTCCTCAAGGCATATTTCTAATGTCTCCTGAGAGGGCCTGGGGTTAAAGGAGACTGTTTGTTGCATGTGTCCCTTCTCCTGATTATTGTACAGCAAAAAAGGAGGCCCCATCATTTAGTTTGTATTTTTCTGCCCTGACAGAAAACCAGCTGTTTCTGAAATACGTTTTCATCAAGGCACCACCACCTTGGACGGTGGGCTCAGCTGTGTCCTGCTGTGGGGCCTTTGGCTGGAGCTGGCTGTGTCCAGCACAGGGCAGCCCTCAGTCTCTCCTCAGAGGCCACCCTGCAGCCCACCCACTACCAACACCTTCCCACCAACACCCAATACACCTGGTCTTGACCAGCTTACAAGATGGCACTACATACAGTCAGAGCTGCCTCATGTGGCAAGTATTGTCAAAACAATGTTGTCAGTAGGACCTCAACAAACTCCATGCTTACAGCATGGAAAAAGCACGGATTACTTAAGCTTTTTGGAAATATCTGACTGTTTTATGCAGTATGTGACAGGACATAATGCCTACTTCATACTTTAAGGAAAAAGCTGTTTTGCTTCCACAGCTGGTCTAGGTATGGATATTGAGTAGAGCAGAAGCAGAGAGTCTTAGGAAGCAAATTAAGAGATCCCCCCAGCAGAGCATAAAACAAGTGCACACAGTAGATTGCAGAAGTGATATTAACAGCATGTAACAGGACATCCAGAGGGATGTCTGCATCTGAGGAGATACCTGTAGCATTGTCTTCACTGAGTATAGTGAAATGCCTTTCAGTTCTCTTTCTTGTACCTTCGGTGTCTGCCTGGAGACATCACTTGTAGCTGTTTTTCTGGTGCCTTCAAATAACCCACCCAAGTTTCTCTCAGGCAGGCAGAGAAGCCCTTGTCATTGTGACCACTGAGGCTGGTATGCAAAATATCTCAAGTTAAAACTGTACTGTAAAAGCATTACGTCATAGTCTAGACTTACCACTTCTGCAACAATTCAAGGGAGGTTACCTGTTACATAAAGCTCTTCATTATAAGCAGACAAGCCTTACCAGAGTTTCATAATATAGCATAATAGCATGTACTGATGTGTGAAAAAAAAACATTTAGTTTCCATAGCAACAGGAAAAATGTGAATAGTTTTCAAGGACTTTGCTTTCTTTCTTTTATTGTTACTGCTGGCTGTAAAATATCTGAAGGAGGAACAGCTAGGGTGCTTCTACTCTAGAAGGAGATACAGGAATCCATCATTCAAATTACATCATCCATCAAGGGTTAGTTTCCAGGAGTCTGGCTTGGTGTGGCTTGAAAAATTACTTTAAGCAGTTCATAGGTGGGAAGGGGTACATATAGCAAGAACTGCAAGGCAAAGGCTAATCTTCCTCCAACCACCAGTACTGAAAGAGTAACATTAGATTTCCAGGTAAATATTGTCTCCATATTGAAATGTTCTCAGGACTCATTCTGTTGTGAAGATCAATTACACAGAGCCTTCTATTATCAAGGTCAAACAAACTCTGCCTTGAAGTTTATCTGAGACTCTTTCAGCTGTATTAGCTGAAAGTAGTTTGGGACCTTCATACAGGTGTGCAAGGTAGGCCATCAGAGGCCAAGCATCCCAGAAAAGGTGAAGAGATACCACCTGAAAAGAGCATCTCCCATAGCTTCCAGACAGGGAAGCCTTGCTCTTCTTCTCCTGTGAGGATGCCAGCTTCAGTCTAGCTGTTGCACGGAATTGGTAAGTTCCTGACACTCCTGTGGCCACACGGCCTCTCTGAGCACTGTTTTTGGGACAGCCAGCCTTATGTCATTGGAAAAGGATGCTGGACTCCCAGATCATCTCCAAGCAGTCCCAGTCATTTCGGAGGATGTTCTTATAAACATGGAACCCACTGGATGGACAGAGCTTAGTCTGTGGAGGAGGTGACAGAAAACAAGCCCAGCTATATTTCTTATTGTTGTTGTTATTGTTCTCGTCTGTGTGTGGATTTTGTGATGGAACAGGTTTCCATCTCTCTCCATCACTGTCAGACAGGGAAGGGTAAAAAGTGCTCACTCTTGGAGCAATGCACTACTTAGTCTTCTTCTGTTACTAGTAGTAATAGTATTCTTAGTCTACTTCGTCTAACACGACAAGGACTCAGATGGCTGGTGGGGGGCAAGACGGCAATTCTGCCTCAGTCTCAAGTCAGCAAACAAGTATCATTTTCCTAACTGTGAGTACTTTGGGGGACAGAAAGGGGTGCTCTGGGATAAAGCTCCCCTTAACAAGGGAGAAAGGCTGAGCTGGTAGGATGCAGTAGATTACAAATTGTGGTTTTTTGACTAGAAGGTGGGAGAGGCTACCTGCCACTTGGTCTGTAGAGACGGCTACTTTTATTTAAGGCTCGGCCATGACAAGGATCTATTTATGTGATTAACTTCTGAGAGACTTGTATAAGACATTTAGAAAAATTTTTATTTCAGTAAAAACATTAGAGTTTTCTTCTTGGTTTAAGCTACAAGGATAATTGGTTTTTTCCAACAGTTATTGATGCAGCTGTAATTTTAAGTGCATTATGCTACATTAGTATCTTCTAAGTATAAGCTAGTGAAGATCATGAGTATGAGTTTTTTCTTTTCTTCTTGAAAATTGTCTTTATCTACTTTATCCCTTTTTTCATTTAAACATTTTACTTTGCTTCTTTGGCTGTCTTTAAAATGGCACATAATTACTTATGGTCTGAGACCCAGTAGAATACTTAATCACTTACTAATGTGTAAGTGTTATGCATTTACTAGAGGGTAATATAAAATCCAAAAATGTCACCTGGTTAATTGGTTAATAATACTCATGCATTCATTATGCTACATCCTGCCGCGGATGCTGGTAAAATGGAAAACCTCTGAACAGCTGTAGGCAATGTATGGAGCAAGAGTCGAACCCCCTTATTCAGTTCTTCCTCTCCTCTGAGGTTACCCCAGCAAGCACAGTCTGCACAGGAAGGCTGGGTATACACGGCAGCAGACAGAGCGGGTAATATCACCTATTGTCAGTCGCCTGACAGTTTTCATTGAAAGATCCTATTTTGGTTGTTAGTATCTCTGCCTAACTATTCAGGCCAAAATTTTCTATGCCAGGTTGTCCGCCTCGGGCTGAGTGTTATTGGAAACATTGCAGGGAAAAAAAATGTTCTGCTGTGTCAGAGAGCAGAGCTGGTGGAGGAGGGGAATGCACTGCTTTTTCCATATTACTGAAACAGTTCAATTAACTAAACAGGAATCTGCTTGCCATTGTTTTTCCCAGTCCCTATGAGGTGCTGCAGCTGATGAAGTGGCTGGATCTGTGTGAAAAAAGAACACCTGGATGCTAACAGTTGCAGCAGAGTAGAGGTGCAAGCAAGTAAAGCAAGGTTCAGATCTCCATTTTGGTTTCAGGGAGACGATTCCCAGCTAGAAAGAGAGGCTGGTTCTAACCATTTTGAAAGCAATTGGTGTCTCAAAGCAGAGTAGGAGGAGAGCGTATTGGGATGAGACAGAAAGAATCTGCTCTTGAGGGAGGGAGAGGGCAAAGGGGAAGGGAGGAGCACAGCCTCAGGTCTGCACTCTCCATTTCAGACCCTGATGGAGCCAGAGATCACCAGATTTCCCATCCTTCAGCTGTTAGCAGAAGCTCATCTTGTTCTCATCATATGGCTGCTTTGAGAACAGAGTGACAAGCTGTTATCTCACCCAGTGACAGAGCCAGGAGATTTATGTATTGGATCTAAAATGTTCAATACTGTTGATTGACCCTGTCATGTTATAGTCAAAATGATATTTCTATGGCAGCATTGATTCCTCTGTTCTTGGAGTGGTTAAATCTAGGAAACATGTAGAAAAAGACATACAGATAAGTTGCAAAGTCAGTGACGTCAAAGTTACAGACAACTAGATTAAAAACTGACTCTGTATTTCTCACCACATCTCACATGGGACTGCTCCATTTAATTTCTCGCAGCATTTAGCTGCCAAATTCCACTTATGTGCTTCAAGTAGAAAGAGACATTGACCAATGGTCTAGAATGAGCAGAAGGGCTGAGGAGAACAGCCGGGGTATTCCTCCTAATACAAGGCATCCTAAGTCCCTTCAGCTCTCGCTCTGCCTCAAAAGTAAGGGGGGGGAATTGGTTTTGCATCTATGATTTAAAACCAAACAGTTGGTAACCTTACTGTTAAACATATGTTTATATATAATTTACCACTCCTCTTCATTTTAAACCTCCATTTTAAGCTCCTTCAATAGAGACCAGATTTTTTTGGATGGGTTTTTTTACTTCCTACCTTCATACTTTATCACTGCAGCAGGCAGTGAAGCGCTAAGAGTCCTCTCTTCCTCCCCATCTCACACGGAGGATGTATTTACAAATCACTTTTTACAGGAGGCTTCCAGACTCTAAACACCCGTAAGCAATGCAATGAATCACAAGCACAGACATAATGCTGCATACACAGGAAGCCACTGAAATCACTGAAGAAAGTAACTGAAAAAATAAACGTGTTCTGTGGTGGGGCTGGAAGCAATGGAGGGGCAGTAAACGCTCATTTCCAAACTCGTTAATTCTGAGGTATTTCAGGTGTCATGAGGAAAACAGCCAGCAATTCTACCTTCCACATGTGATGTCTTTCACCAAATAAAGGGTGTCAGGCAGAGACTAACTGCTTCATCAGGTGTCAGGCTGAATGTGCTCTTCCCCAGCTCTCATGGAAATGTGCTTTGCAGTCACACTGGCCGCGGAGGCAGGGGGGTGAAAGGGCTTATTTCTAGTGCTGTCCATTTGAATCACAGTCAAATTTCCTGCAATTCACAGGCCAGCATCCAACCCTTGGGCCTTGCGCAGATGGGGTCTCAGTGTGTCTCTGCAGCGGCGCAGAAGCCAGCCAGGAGGAAGGAGCCAGCTGGCCCCACTGCAGCACGATGCCGGGAGAGCAGCCTCTGGAGAAGGAGCTGCCGCTGCTTGGGCTACCAAGGAGGAGGACTGGGGGAGGGGAAAAAAAGCACTCCCTGAGCATGGACTAGCCAGCTATCTCCTATCCAAATGCTTGCCGTTCCCGTTCATTAGATGGATGATCAGACTCAAAGCCAAAAGCAGTTGTCTCAGATAGTCTTCTTCCGTAACCCACCCCAAATAGTAGATTTCATGATAGCCTGTACAGGTGAATTCTAGAAAATCAAGCAGGAAAGTCCATTTAGGGAGTATTAGTATCAGCTGTGTATGTACCTTTTGCATCAGACCCACCTCTTCAGGACCTGCTCTACGCACGCTTTCAGCTCTTTGTGTACAGCCACATTTGCACTACTGAAATGCACTGCCCTTTGCTCAGTGCAGCCTGTGGGGTGACTGAGATCTAGTGTGCTTATTAAAGATCTAACAGCAGTATGAACACATTAATAGGACACAGATTTGAGGGCATATCAACAATTACCTGGTGCACTGTACAAGTCTTGACAGAAATGATGTTCATGCACACGAAACAGATTGAGAGCTAAAAATCAGTTAACGGTAAAATGGAAAAATATAAAGGAATACTGCAAACAAAACCCATCTTTGCTGTGGGCATATTTCTCTTTAGTGAAGAGAAGATCATTTCCAGAAGCTGCAGGATGAAACAATTGTGAGAGTCTGCCAGACAATCTGCGACACAAAAGCCTGGAGTGGCATCATAACCAGAGAAAAGCACTTTATTCCCTTTACGTGATGCATTTGTTTTCCGATCAGAAACCACAGAGCCATGATAAGCTGCTGTTAGGATTCTGCAGATCTTTCCTTATGATGGATTGCTCACGAATGGAACATAGCTATTTTAAAAACTTCTGCCTTACTTTATTATTTGGGGGTGAAGATTAGCCATCCCAGTCCCTGGACAAGGAAGGATTCTTTAACTACACAGATAGCATCTCTTGGGTGCAAGACAGCACACGGCATACACAGATCTTGCTGTAAACTAGTGCAGGAAGTCGAGTAATTCTGGTAACTAAGAACAGGCTTCCCAGAGCTCGTTGCTATTCTGAGACTGCAGTTGTTTTATAGTTTTATAGAAAGATTTCTTCCTCCACTGCAATTTCCAGCAGATTCCCTGCAAACAGCTCATTTGCTTGAGCCATGGGTGAGAGAGAGTTTTCACTTTTAAATAGCAATATTTGACATAAAAACCTCTTGGAAAGGAATGGAGAAATGAATCAGGAAAGGTGTTTTTTGTAGAAAGCAGTGTAATGTTTCTTTCTTTGCACAATGTGCCCAAGTGTTTTCCAGATGCTAAAAACCCTTTCTGAAGCAGAAGGAGCAAGGTACTGCTCTGAAGTGTGTCATTGCGTGCTTACCAGAAGCCGAGAAGTGGTTTACCATCTAATGCAACACATAAGGCTCTCATTTGAATTAGCCATGTAAATGACAAATATCGTTAGCAGCCCAAATGAACCTGCTGAAATTTAAGCGAGCAGAATGTGATTAATGACTTAAGTCAACAATGAAACTACTTACGTTAATCTTTCAAAAACAGTCATTAAATTTTTCCTAAGCACAGTCAGTACACTGATTAACAGGCACAGTCAAAAGATCATTTTCATCATGAAGTTCCTTACAACAGAGATTTCCAAGCTGCAGAGAGCTGGTTAGTCAGATATTAGTTTCTTTTAGTTTTAGCTGTTAAGGATAAGGGGATACAGTAGAAGAAAAGAGAGAAGGAAATTAAATAGTCGTGTGCGTGCAGGAATACACAGACTAATTTTTAGATTTAAAAAAAAAAAACCCACATGCATTCTTTTCTCATGTTATTACACCTTCTTATACCTTGTGGATATCAAGGGAGTGTTCTCAATTTCAAATAGGAGGAAAACCATTCACTTCCAACTGGAAATAGGAGAGGTTGTGCAGTCTCTTTGAACACAGTCCACACTGAATATTCAAAACTTCTTTCTATATAATGCGACAAATAATCTCTGTCAGTACTGAATTAGTGATATCCATATTAACATGTGGTCTACACCACAGATTTTCTTTGAAAGTCAGTGATCAGATTTTTTCTGGGCAGCTACGGAGAATAAATAACGTCATGAATCACAGCGCTTTGTTTTCCTCTTCCTCTCTTTTTTTGGTATAGATATGTAAGAAAAAAAGAAAAAAGGAAATTTAGAGAGGAAATAAAAGCTCCTTCAACATTTACCCCACCTCCAAATTAGTGCACACCACATAAAGGCTCTATTTGCCACTTTTGCTAATATTTGTGTAACATTACTGTTTAATGTCCTCATCCTTGCCACTTTTCGGTAAAAGGCTTTTACTGAATGTATCACAGTACTTTTATATTTTGTCCATGAGGGAGTTCACAGTGTCCAGTGCTTAGGGATGCTGGTTTTGCCAAATTCCCAGTGTGCCTTTTCGCTTCTGAGCTGTGCCAAGACGTTTGTGCCTGAGGCTGAAGCCTGCTTCTTTAGGATGCAATCTGAGGAGAAATTCTGCTCCTCACAACATTTTGAAAACAAACTGCTCCAAATCACATGTAGAGTTTGTTCAAAAGTCTGAATGAGAAAAAAAAAACCAAAGTTTTTGACTAGCTTCTTAAAAGATAAGTGTAACTGAAAAGTGAAGAGGTAAAGCTTTCTCTAAGCTATGTTGCAGTGGGTATCTCTCACCATCTACAGAGCAAAAGGAGCCTGCCCTGGACAACCTCTATTTTAGATAAGTATAGCTAGAATTTTCAAAAGCTGAATTGTTGAGAAGCAACATTAGTTTCCAGTAATGCAGTTTTTTAATCTTCTGCAAACTAACAGCATGTTTGACCAAGATCAGACTTCCAGAGTATACAGCAAATGAGGACCTGTGCTGACTCTTTGGAAAGTCTTGGAAAAGTTTACATCTCATTGTAGTTCTTGATTCCTTCTGTTGACCTAGTAAACATAGGAAAAAAGAAAAAGCGTGATGATTTAAAGTAGTCAGCCTTCTGGCATTGGTTAATTTATTTAGACATCTAAAGGAGTTTATACACTGCAGCTACAAAAATTCCCAGATCCTGGTCTTACTGTGGACCCTGCAAGCACAGTTTGCCTCAATGTGATTAAAATAAAGGTAGGGAAATAACCTGATGCAAAAGCTGAATACTAACTTATAAACTAAACAGCAGAGCACACTCAGGATATAGCTACATTTAAAGATCTAAAATCTTTATTTGACAGCCTGGGGTGACCTTTAGTCTGAAACCAGAGAACAACCCTGGAAATAAAGATCTTCTCAGACTGGAGTGGTGGATATTATTGCACGTTACCTTAGCAAGGTGGCATATTCCTTTGCTGTGACACTTACTGGCTGGTACAATTTCTTTACACTTGCTACTCAGGGCACTCTGTTTTCCTCTGGTAAAACCTAGCTGTAGTTTTGTGCTGCCAAACACAAATGAAAAATAGCTATCTTAAGATAGGTAAGTAGTCTAAAGTCCAGGAAAGCATGCTTTTGCTCAGATGTTCCTGCCGAGTTGCATGAAGGGCTGCACTTTACATCTGGGTCAGGTTATGGTAGTGCTTTTCCCTGCCCTTTAGCTGGATGAAACCCTCTCCCTGCAACACGCTCACAGCCATAGCACTGCAATCGTAAATTCTTCTCCCAAGGAAATAACACAAGGAGAAACATAAGGGTATCCTAATCTTAATTTTCCTGTCACTTTTTTAATACATAGTGAGCAGCATAAAACAAGTTGAGGTTTTAACAGCAGCTGCTCTGGAGAAGTACTCCCATATTTACATGAAATGGTGCAGGACCTTCAGCAAGATATCTCCTAAGAAGGAGAAAATGATATCTGAGTAATGAAATGAAGTGTAGTATGGCTATGACATTTCTTTAACACAAGTTTTTCCAGTCCCTGCAGGGATACAAGGCTTGCTAGATTCTGTCCCTCTTGACAGCCTCCGGCACTACCTGTTCCGGGAAGCTTTGTTTTGTATTTGATCTCATCTCCAGAAATCATGTCTACAAGTGTGGATTTCATAGCATCTACAAGGAAAATAAGTACATGAAAACAAACAATACTAGGCCTGAAGTTGCACGCTGATTCTAGATAGAGAGAAAAGAGGTAGCCAGAATACCATAGACAGGAACACAAGGTTGACCGCAGACCCGTATTAGTCTATGTCTTTCTGCAGAGTGGAGTACAGTCCCTGTGTCATGTTGGCTGGGGAGCTGGCAGATGAAAAAAACACTAAGGGGCATTATTCTTTCTGCCACCATCCTGTCTTTAACAACTATACATTCAACCCAGTAACCCGTGGAGGCACATGATGCGCTATGGAACAGAATTGCTTCAAGGAATGTGGGTAATATCTGACATAGAGGGAATAGCTTAGATTACATCAGTGTTTAAAATTTAATTTCCTAGACATTTCAAATTATTCCTCAATTCACACTAGTTTAATATTTAAATATCAATCTCTTCGGGGAAGGGCAGACAGAGCAAGTGTGAGCGTGATGTCAAGAAAGAATGACTGCCTGGTTAGAATGAAACGGCTAGTCTAAAATGATAAAGCAATATAGACTGAACTTCTAGCAGCTGTGCTTACTGACTAAAGTGGAAAAATTACACAGATTACTGTCTTGAAATTAAACTGTTGAATTGAATGTGATGGACCTTGTTGCTGGCTCAGAAGATAGGATGATACCTCTATGAACCCAATCTGTATAATCCTAAATTTCTTAATGACTCAGAACTCCTAGCACATCATGGTCTCTGTTCTCATTAGAGCATATTAGCAAAAACAGAAGGCAAGCAGCAAGCAAAAAGGCTCTTCCAAAAAAAAGTGAGGGGCACAAAACCGAAAGTTGTTCCAGTTCTTCTAGTTATTATTGTTACAGAGATTTATGATCCCCTCAAGAACGACTTGAAGCAGATTGGCCATCCTTCAGATGTATGGAACAACTTAAATGAACCAGAACTACTAAAATTGTTCTGAATTAAAAAAAAATCCCTAACCATGCTGGGTTACCCCTATGTGGGATACTGAAGAGAAAAGACTTAAAAGAAGTGAGAGGACGAGAGTAGAGACAAAAAAGTTTAGACTAGTTTTCCTCCTGTTCCCTATGCAGGACCCATCAGAGAAACAGACTGCAGTGGGGAGAGTCGTGGGTTGGCCCTCAGGGCTTGTAGCATTGGTAGTAGTTACTCCATCGCGAAGGTAGGTAAAAAGGCTCAAATGTCATTTTCTACATGGACAGCTGCACCTTGCTGGTTTAACCCAAGAGAACAAACTCATTCAAATTATCTCTGCAGTGGAGACCTGTCGGGTGCTGCATGCAGTACACAGAGCCTGGAGGAAGTTCGGACACCAAAGTCAAATTCCACCACTCCTCCAGAAAGCAAAATAAGCCCTAAAGAATGAAGAAGCCTCAACACTTCTATAATCAAGCACTAGGAATCTGCTGCTGTGACATTGTTGGCATTTGAGAGAAATGTTTCTTTTCTAATCCCGGAGGAGCCTGTGCAATGCACAATAACTGCTTCCACTTTCTTCCTGTTCTGCTGGGCGTCAGCAATACCGACAGAACACCTTCTGCTACCATGCATGCTTACCGTTTATCTGTGAAAGCATACTTTCAAGGGTGGCATTAAAATGTAACTGCAATTCTTTGTCATATTATCAAGACAGTTTGCTGTATTTTTAGAAACTAGGCAGCAAAAAAAGAAGATTAGGTCTTATATTACTCTCCTCTCATGACATATAAGCAATTACAAAACAAATTTAATCAGATTTTTAAAACTTATCTAAAAATGTTTTTTCTTTTCTTATTCTACACTGCCAATTGCTCATTTAAAGTATAAATTGGAGTATCTATTGATAGAACAATGTACAATAGAAATTAAATTATATCCTATTCCCTTTAAAAATTCAAGGCAGTGAAATAATCACCCACTAGACATTTAAAGAACAGGAATGCAAAAGAATTTATTTTTAAAAAAGGTAGGGGAGGAGAAAATCTCAGATTTAGTTTTTACCATCTCTATCCATATTTGTTTATGTTAGACACTCAAATGTTTTGAAATGCGGAAATAAGAGGAAGAGGAGGAAACAGGGAGTGAGGGGCTGGAGGAGGGGAGGAGAAGCAGCAAACGTTCTGAACTGGAACTGCTGAGGGCAGAGCCTGGTCAGTTAATCTTGATGCAGTCAGATTCCCAGTCATTTCTGGACACTGCTTTTCTAAGGTCACTTAGTAGCTGGTTTAAAAAAAAAAAAAAGGCTTAAAGTACAACTGAATTTCAGTGTTATGGTTACCACCACTATGTTTGAGAGACAGACTAACGTTACCCTATTACCTTAGCTTCTCAGGTCATAAAAAAGCAAAGCCAGGAGATAAGGCAAAATCACTATGCTTGAAGTTCAGAGGGATCCTGAATTTCTAGATTGAGGTTTTCATTTTTTACTGACCATTGTCTCTCAATTTTTTTTTTTCTTTCTCACTTCGTATAGCGTGTAACTATATTTCAAGAAAGAAGAACTTGAAAAAAAGTAACATAATTTTTCAGTGAAAAGAAAAGTTCCCATACAAAATGGCTCCAGGAAATGAGCAAAATATGACACAGCAGTATACTAACTTACAATGTGACATCCAAAAAGGAAGCAGAATCAATAGCCCAAGCAAAACATCTGACTCATCTGACTCACCTTTTCTTCTGTGTTCTAGGTCATTCAAATACGAAGCAGTGAAAAAAAAATATTTTCATAAAAAAAGAAGAAAGGACTTCTCATTGTGTTGGAACACATGGCCTGCAGTGACCAAGGAATAAAACAATGTATCTTTTACTATTAAGTGAGAAGTAAATGTCTTTACTGTCTTCTAATTTACAAAAGAATGCTTCTCTTTACTCTTATCCCTGCTAGCAGACATAATTTGAGAAGTATTCCATAAGGTGAGTTAATTAAATTTAACAACCAAACAATGGCAGATAAAAAGAGAAAATGCAGATAAATAAACATTTGGCAAGGTTAGAAAATGCATGATTAAACATTTTTAACAAGATATTAATACAGGGGATGCATCCAATATCACTCAGGGATGGGGGGACAAGACAAAGAAAGGAAACTGAAGCAACGCGTTTCTGTAAATAGCACACACTCAGCAATGCTGGTGTCCTGATGGGGAACAATAATCAAGTAGGAAAAAGCCTACGAATATTTCAGTCTTTCAACAGAAGACAAAGTTTCACCCAAATTTCCTAAATTATAAGGTTAGCGAAGCTGAATCCTACACAGTCTTGCACTCTCGCATTCTTGAAGTAGTTTTGTTACGGTGTCATCTAGCTGGTAGCTCCAACTTTTTCCAGCCAGGTCCAACACTGATTGCCAGCATATTTCACAGTGCAGAATTGCTAGGCTAGACAAAATAAAACATCAGGCAAATGTTAGGACTTCTATGGTTACATTTTTTTTTTTCTTTCTAGTCTCTGTCTCACTTTGTGAAAATAACAAACACAGACAAGAAAAGTAATTAGGACGAAAATAACTCCCTTGCCAAATAAACTTAATGGTGTCATAAAATCAAAGTATGCACAGAAGATTCAGGTCAAGCGGAATTATAATGATGTAAAACCATTCTCCAGGAGGACAATTCAAGGCCTACTTGTAAATACGAGAGGAAAAACTATCACTGTATTAAAGCACCCATCATTCCCTTCCTGTTCTCCACAGAAATAAGAATTTCCAGAGAATAACGTATAGTTATAGCACCACAGCTGCATATACAGCTCAGAGAATGGTTACTTTGTAATTCTTACAAAACATATCTCTGATAAACAGTGCTTTATTTGAAGCTGCATTTATTTTTGTCTTTTGCCTCTAATGATTAACATACCTGGGACCTGAAATCACCTGAAAATATTTTCTTCTCTGCTTTCGTAAAGAAATATGGCCATATATCTAGTGTGTGTCCCCATACAAGCATGCACATTTGCATACACGCAAAAACAATTTTATGCTCTGTTTGAGGATTCAGACTTTGCCCTTTTTCTCATACGGAGACAGAAAAAGGCACCAGTAAGATGTGAGCCTGGAAATGGGGTCAGGAAGGCCTGGCAGGGCAGGGACCGGTCTGCTGTCTCTGCAGCGCTCACTGGGGGTGGCAGCTAAGCTGCCCGTGCAGGTGCCCCAGGCATGAGGACTGCTGAGAAACTGTGTTGATATTCCATTAATACAATAGCCACCTACATTTGATCACTAGAACTGATTCTTGCACACATCCTATTTTTTTAACTTATTTTAATTTCTTTTCAGGTAGATTGTCAGTTAGATACTGAATGCTCTTAAATGGTTAAATCCGTGGCAGAGTTATCAAGCACTGTCCTGCTATACGTGCTCTCCCCTCTATCTTCAGAATAATCAGGTGCATTCACATTGCGATGCCATCAGAAAAATACTTTTGACAGGGACTCTTTCAGCCAACTCACCTTGGTGTCCCAGAGATACTGTTTGTGTCAGGTCAAACAATCCTCAGATCTTTTTACAAGAGGACGATGACTGATTAAGCACACAGTGAGAATGAGAGATGTTTCTAGGGGGGAGAAAAGTCCAGCTTTTTTCCTAGAAGGCAAGTGCTTAGGAAACTACGGGTCTTTTTGTCAGCATGCTAACTCTTGATCCTAGCATGCAGCTGGCAAACGCATTTGCTTGGCCCGCTACAGCTGCAGACGGGCAGCGTGATTGCAATGCTGTAGTGAAATGATGGAGCTCCCAACATAGTAAAGTTGCTCTTTGGCCCCTCAGCTGTCTGCTGCAGGGATAGAGTGAAGGACTGAAAAAGGAAAAACTGCATCAGGAGGTAAAGGGCATGTCCCATTTCACTGCTTAATAGAAGTTTTTCACTGCATCCCTTTTGCTCCCACTGTAATCAAGGCACAATTTTAGTAAGAAAGGCACTTACCAGGACAGTGACGTCTTCACTTTAAGCATATAAATAGTGGCTTTGAACCAATATACTAGTATTTCATTGTGAAATAATAATCGAAATAGGTAGTCTGTAAAATACATGGACTGTTTTAAAAAGAATGCCAAACGAGTTGAGCTTTGTGGGCCCCAGCCCTGAGACAAAGCACAAGGTAGCAGTAATTTGTGCCACAAGGCACTGCACAGCACTCCAGCAAGCACTTTAAAATCAGTCAAGCTTTCTTCACCCAAATGGATAATGAGGATTTGTTCAGTACTTTATCAGACTGTTCATCAAATGTATTGATTTTTATCAGTTCATAAACACATATCAGTTTGAACATTATATCACTGCCTACATAAGACCTAGACTAAAAATAAAGTTTAAAACCAAATGAAAGTGTTCCAAATCATGAAAAGAGTCCAGATAAGATATGTTTATTTGGTGACTGACAGATACTGTTAATATCTGAGACAGAAGGTCTACAATAGATTTTTAAAGCATCAAACTTTTTTTAATTGATTAATTTCAGAAAACTTGTCAAGTAGAAACACAGATGGGGGTGGTTCTTGTAAACTCAGTGACAACAAGAAAAATACAGGAACTAAAACAATAATATTTGGCATTCTGGAAAAACAAATTCAAAGCCTGTCAAACATTGAACTAAATTAATAAAACCATAGCCTGTGCTCCTATAGCATGCAACATTTATCTCTCCAGACAGGTTTAATTTAATAATTCATAAGTGCTGTGGAATGGGGAATGAAGGAGTTTCCTATACTAATTCTTGTAAAAGTGATTACCAGCATCTCATGGTGTTCCCAGTACTCCCCTTTACACTACGAACGAATGTCCTACTTCAGCTTCATAAATCACAGAATCACAGAATGGTAGGGGTTGGAAGGGACCTCTGTGGGTCATCTAGTCCAACCCTCCTGCCGAAGCAGGGTCACCTACAGCAGGCTGCACA
>Ga0181612_146491_pt1 | contig 23917 bp, 14 predicted proteins | sample HoacroProtozoa21_FD_119630 | JGI IMG/M metagenome (GOLD analysis project Ga0181612, IMG submission 119630) | Hoatzin crop microbial communities from Cojedes, Venezuel. Combined Assembly of Gp0051906, Gp0051904, Gp0051908
CAAATAAACAGTAAGCTTTTAAGTCTTACAGTGAATCATGCAGATGATGGAAAGTATAAAATCTACACCTTATCATTATTACTTATGTACTACAGTGGCAATCGTGCAAAGAATAGTGCAAGCACACAGTAAAAGGCAAACCTTATTCTGAAGAATAACAGCATAGCTGGAGAGTCTTTCTTTTCTTCTTTCTGTCATTACTTCCATTTTAAGAGGAGGAAGTCACAGCATGAGAGAGAGTTACTTGTGGATCAGAGAAATGTGAAAGAGGCAGAGAGTGAATCCTGAACCACTGAGTCAAGTCCAGTTCTTTAACCACAATTCACCTGCACTATGTACAGCATCAGCAAAACAAAATTTAAAAACCTCAGACCCTCCATTTTGATAATTTTATAACTGCCCTATCAAAGACCATCCCTAAACTAAGGTGAAGAGTAAAGAGCAGAGACAGAGTAAGAGTACAATAGAATATATTCCAGTTATACTAAGGTCCTACCAGTCCCTCTGGACCTGGGAAACATCTTTTCTCAGAACAATGAGTTATAAACAAAGCTTTGAACCAATGGATAAAGGAATCTTTCTGTGGGATCAAATCTGAAGGAATCACCTTCAGTGTCTGTGTCTGGTAATCTTCGTATCAGCAATATCAAGTAATTTGAACAGAAATAAAACAAGTCAACAGCTTTTCAAACGGAGTTTAACAGAGAAATGATTATGGAAAGTGTATTGTACGGCAACAGACTAGGATCTGAGACTTCATAAAGCATATATTAAGTACAACTACTACTGAACAGGTCGGTGGCTAGCGGTCTGCCCTGTCTGCAGGGGGTCCCATGGTTCATGGGCCCTAGCCCATGTTGTCAGGCAAAGTCAGTGTTTTGATCTTCTGCAGTTTTCCCACACAAATTCATTCCCAGAAGATAAATTCCTTTCCAAAATACCACACCTGGAGTTCAGCCAGTCATGAAAGAGCTGTGTCAAGTTGACATCTGAGAATTTTGAAACATGGTGGGTATCCTCCAAGCAAAAGTGCCGCCTTTTGACAAGCTGCCTTCTAGCTGCCTTTATTCCCTGAGAATTTGAAGATTAGTGTTTAGGCTCAGGTACAGACGTTTTTAGTTTTCCTGAGGAAACCTCAAGTCTGGTGCCTTTTCCCACAGTATGATTCTTTCCTTCAAGGAGATAACGTCTGATTTCAAAATCCCAGCAACCCATCTCTCCCAAAGGCACAAGTAATCCCCAGACCTGTCTCTTTCTGTGAGTCCACTCATTTTGGCTCCAGCCTTCTGAGCCAGCTGCTATCTGTTGCGATTGCAAAGGACCAGCAGCAGGGTCTCTGATTTGTATGCCAGTTGTACGACAGACCCACGCTAGCTTAGAGCAATTCAGGATGTCTGTAAGCTGGAGGCAGGTCTCAAAGGACCATCAGGAGACTAATAAGCACGGGACAGACTGCAAGGCAGTAGGAGTGTGTCTGCATGAGCTGCTTTACTAGCAAACACCTCTCAGCAAAATGGCCATTTTACTGAGAAGATCCTGTGGATTTTCAGGCACTAAGGGATAGAAGCAAGAAAATTAACCAAAGTAATTGGCCCTACAGTTCTGTTTCCTATCAGTTTTATTTTCCCACTTAACGCTGCCTACCCTGAATGCATATGAACCTTATATATCCTCTTTTTTTTTTAAGGAGTGTGGATACTATGAGCTAGATCCCTGAGGGACAGAGGCAGCCCCACACTGCATGCTCTAGTATCTGTCTTTCAGATGCTATATACCAGCCCTGAGTTAGGTGCCTACAATGCAGAGCTCAAAGACCCAAAGCACTCTGAGCAGGAAACCAACAAAGTCAACAAAGAATAGTAAGAATATGGAGGCTAAGCTCTCTCAAGGATTTAAGTGCTTAATCTCAGGCGATAGCAAGAAACTTCTCTTCTCTTGGTGTTTACTACCCTGAATGTATGGCTGGGCTCCCATATTCCAAAGAGGGGCATAGTGAGAAGCTCAGTTTTATCCAATAGCTCAGTGGTTGTCTTGAGGACAGAAAAAGAGCCATGATTCCTCTTGTTGAAGCTGCTTTACTTCACTGAGTATAATTAAATATTCATTAGGCAAAAGAGAGAGCAATACTTCATTGACTAGCATTTGAGGCTCTCAGCTTCAAAAGATGAGACCTCAGTGCCCGCGTCAATGAAATTTTAAGTATCCCATATTAAGTAATCATGAGAGCAGGGACTGGGATTCTGTCCTCTCTTTACTTAGGTGAGAGAGCTAACCACTGAGCTATATTATCACACTAGTTTTTATATTCCTTCACTTCCTTCCCTGCACTCTCTCAGTTCTAACAAATATTTTGCTTCTCTGTGCACACTGGGAAAGTGTAGAAAGAATGGATCTTGAATACTTTCACTCTGGAAAGCAGACTATGCCTAAAGTTAAAATTACCTGGGAAGGTAAGAAATAGCTATTCAAAGGACAGAGGAAGGAACAAAATAAATAGTGCCTTCCATGTCTGAGCTGAGCTCTTTAGCTGATGAGAAAAAGGACAGGAAGAGCGATGAGAGATCCCCAGCCATGTTTCCTGTATGGCCCAATCCAACATGTCTGTACATAGGGTATTTTCTAGACTGGATTTTGGATGCAACCTAAGGGATGGAATATCTTCCTTGAGAAATACAAGGCTCAGGCATCAACCTTCCCAATTTCATTCGTTTAGCAACTTAGTGAATATCACCTATGAGATCTTGGGGACATAGAGATTTTATATGCCTCCAGGCAAAGAAGCATCTAGGTGAGGAGTCTGAATGCCTGTATTTGGGATTCAAACACCTAAATATTCCTGGAGATCCACTATATACACAATATTTGACCATAAATGTCTAGCAGGCACACATGAGAAATTGCTTTGTTTGGCTTCAATGTAATTTATCTTTTGAAGGTATCCATTTTTTGTCAGATTATTTCTGGAAGCCAAAGACTGAGTAGCTGTTTTTAATTCAGTGACTAGGTAAGAAAATAGCTTGAGGAAAATCATGCGCTGTCCTGCTTAGCACTTGGAATGTTGACTTAGTAGCAGTCATGTGATTTAACTTATTGTTATTATTATATGTTCCTTCCTAAGCTTTAGTAACATGTGTATGCCACCTTCTGTAATGGTCTCCCATCCTACGAATTTGGAGTTGGTGTGGTACCGTATTTTATAAAAAAAGAGGCATTTTCAACTTGAACAGGGTGATTGTACAAGGTCAGAAGCACCACAGAAAATCAGTGTACTTCTAGTTTTATCAGTTCTATTTTCATTGGGCTTTGAAAAAATGGATACTTTATTTTAAGGATGAGCTAGCACACATCTAGTGAGCCTGTACACTAACTCTGTTTTATTAGAAATAGATTTGGACACTGCATAGGACTATCATTCAACTGTCCTTGGTTTTGCACCAATCAATCAGCTCAGTTTTCATACAAAGAACACATCATCTGAGTGAGGAAAATTCACAGATACAAAATAAGCTGAAATAACTGGTTTTACATGAATATCAGGATCTGCCTACATGGTGAAGTGGCTTGTATATTGTGCTTATGGTGATGGTAGTTCAGGTCTTTATGAGTGCTATAATTTTAGAACAACAGTGCTCAATTGTGAAATAATGCAGATTTTGAAAGTAGATTATTTAGAAATAGGGCAACCTTTTTTTAAATAAAAACACTCACAGACAGTCAAAATCCTGCATTTAGACAGGGCCAAATTCCTTTCTTGGATACTTGGCATTATCTGTTTATAGGATGCATAACAGATGTATTGAGTACAGTAATCAAAAAAGGCTGCTCCTGAAAGCCACTGGCAGTCCTCTGCCTTTGGACTGTCAGCGTCTACACTCTGAGGTCTAAAGTCTTCCTCTAAATGGAATGTCTGGAAAGTGAAATGGACCTAAGAAGAAAGTTCAAATAACACTAAAAATATCACTTATGGCAGAGTGGGGAGATCTAAGCAGGTCTTTAATATCAGAATAAGATTTGTTGATGGGTAAGCAGAAAAAGAGGAAACATATATTTGAGCTATTTTTCATTTTGTTATGAAGTAAAAGCTTTACAAGTATCTGTATTTTAAAAACACTATTTCTTCTTGCTGTGTATTTAGAGGTCTTAAATAAATCTTTTCTGCTTTTGAAAGATTTCTTGGGTGCCTTAGATGAATGGGCGTGGATGGGAAGATTTTGGCCATTAATCATAGGGTTCCATTTTTCACTGGAGCATCTTTTCATACGAATGTTTGAGCTGAATAAGCATATGAAGCAAAAAGAATGTGAAGCTGACTAAAATTATTTCCTCTTTCAATTAAGTATAATTCACTTGCCTAGTTGCTTGTATTACAAATGAATCATAAACTGTTTTAGGGCAATCGAGATCAGACCTTCTCCTTTAAATATATAAAAAATTAATGTCCCAAATTGTCGTCTTTAAAATGGGTCTTTTCTGGGGGAAGAAAACCCTCATCCTTTATTTGCCAAAGAGCAGCAACAGAGAGACATAACCTGTCTTCTCCAGCCTCAGCAAACACCTTCTTGCCTGAGCTCTCAGCTGCAAATCATATCAAGTCACACTTTGAGATTCTCAGGAAAGTACAGACTTCACTTTAAGAATGTGTGTATTTTTCACTGCCTTCTGCAGAGCTCAAGCATATGCTGATGAGCTTTTTTTGCATGGGGACAATTTCCTGAAATGGGACCAAAGTCTATTATCAGATATTACAAGTTCCACAAGTTCCAACGTCCCATAACCTCCAATATGAAAATGTTGCAAGAGGCACCTGTGGCAATCCTCAGGCAGCGCCTTCTCTCCTGGATCAGATATACCCGATCATCCAGAAAAGTGAGGAAACTCTATAGCTGGAGGAACTACCTTCTGGGGTTGGCGGGGTGGGGGAAGCGGCTGAATGACTCAGATTATTCAAAGTATGACAGCATTTGTTGTAAAAAGGGTGTGCATGGTTAACCCAATGCTATTTGCAAAATTCTAGTGTAGTCAATTACAAGCATTACTGCATGGTAAAGACTCAGTCAGTAATTTGTAACCTGTGTTTGGGTTTAGACGCATTTGTGTAAACTTCGACAGTGAGTGGGGACAGTCTTACTTAGAGCAACGAGTGTTTTTAATCATGCAGGACCAAGAGCCTTCGTAGCAAACTGTGTAAGGAATATCTCCAAGGAAACAACGGGGTTTGCTTCCTATTTACAGAAAATAACTTAGAGCTGAGTCTGTCTGGTGGCTGATAAAAGTTATCGCAACTATCAGCTGTAGAGAGGGATTGGGACATCCTTTCTGCTCAATTTAACAGCTCAAGAGAATCATGATGTTCCTGGGTTGCACTGCCAGCCGTGGGGAGAACCATGGACACCATGTTCATTACTTTATAAGGAACTGTAATTACATACCTGCTGGAAGCCCTGCTTGCTGAAAAGTCAGAGTGACCATTTGACTTCTAGTGTAATGAATAAATGAAGACTCTCCGCAGTAATCTGCAGGCTTTGCCTGTAGAAGTGGAGAAGTGGAAGCCCCTGGTAATACTCACACTTTCCTGTCAAATGGTGCAAGAATATTGTACAGGCATCTGCATAGGCTGTGCAAGCAAAGGTACAACTTACAGATGTATGAGGGAGCTTTGTTTCTAAGTTAGAACTTCACTTGACAAAATATTTTATCACCAACTCCCTACACAGACCCTGGTATACAAAAAGAGCATGTGGAAATGTCACCGAACCGATGCGGTTGCTTCCATAGCAAGCACATTCTTTATGAATTGTGTTTCTTTTCACCTACGAAAATCTTCCTTGGTACATTTTAAAACTACACGTAAACAAGCTTTAAACACAACACCAACATACACTAATAAGCAAAATATTGTTTTCAGGTAACTTTTTGTAAGCTATTGGTATTTGCTAGCTTTAAATTTTCTCTTTCTTTAGTAAATGTTGAGGTAGTTCTTTATACTGTGATGTTAATTTCCATTTCAGAGAGCTGAAAGTTGTGGCTCATAGTAATGTTTTGGCACTTTCAGTTAGATTTTCAGATACAGCTAGGCCTAGGGGTCAACCCAGGACAAGGCATGTTTAAAAGTCCTTCTCACCCCAAGATTAAAATACATTGTGATAATTCAGATTTAAAAAAAAACAAACAAAAAACCCCCAAACCAACGACATAGACCTAAGTGTATCTAATATACCAGACAACTAAGTAGCATTAAGAGCTGCCAGCTGAGAGGCTCAAGTAGAAAAGTGATTTGAGACTGCAGGCCCTAAGCCAGTGGAAGCTGAAAAGCTTTGCAGATGTGATGTGGTCATTCTCTGCTGACGATGGTGGTCACGCCGCTATCACAGCACTGCTCCCACAGCTGTCATTGGAGTGATGCTGGCAGAGCCTCTGCTGGGAGACATCTGCCTTGCTCCTCTAACTGAAGTTGAAATGCTATGATGACAGCTGCACAGAAAGTGAAGAAAAAGGGAAGACAATAGAAATCTGAAAGAAATATTGAAGATATAAATGGAAGCAACTATGCTAACAACTGTGAAGATGCACACCAGAATTTCACAGAAGTTAGAAAATGCAGCTACAGGGGTGTCATTTTTATATCACCTACAGTGCTGTAAATCTGGGATTAGGTTAAGTGACTCTATATTTACACCAGTACAGTCAGAATCTGCCTTGGATCCTTCAAGTAATTTTAATTCACCTCCCTTGTCTATTTATGCTACAGTGGCTCTTCACAGCAGCGTGCTCAGATTACACAACATACACATGACACTTTATGGCAACGCTATAAAAGAAGTTGACCACTGAACAGAACAGCTTGCAGTCAACTTCTCTGAACACGGAGAGAAGAGAGGCTCCTTTCAGTGTACTCCGATCTATTGTTTTGCATTGGAAGCACAGTAATAATGCACCAGTTTTTATCTCTAAGCAACGTCCACTGTTCTGGCAGTAAAAAAAAACCCATTACAACATACAGAAAGTGGTATTTTTGTTGAGAACATCATGTCTATTTTTTTCTATTGTTCTGTATATTAAGCCTTACCCCCACTTAGGTTAAACTTAGTCCCAGTGGAAAAGCTATTGTAACTGGTATGTATTTGTTATAAGGACTTGGAACATAACAAATATTTTAAGAGCAGAAACATAAACTAGATGAGCTCAGAGAAACACAGACCGTTCTGCTAGGCTGCCTAAATCACGAACGAGCTGATGCATTGTTCAAATACGACAACTGAACACCTCATATAATAAATAGAACAACCACCCTCCACACACATGCTTTTCAGGTGCAAGAGATTAAACTGTAGCCCAAAGCCTGGCTCTCTGCTGTACGTGAATTGAGCCCTAATGCAGAAAATCCCACCTCACTCCATTGCACTTACAGCTCAAGTACTAAAGAATCTGTACACTGGGGCATCCTTGCCTCTGTGTTTGCTACAGACTGGATGGTGCTGGAAAACTGGACTTCTGAGGGACGCACAACTTGAATCTGCACGACTTAGAACAGATGGAGGATAAGAACCGCCTGCTGTGCATGTGACATTACCTTACCTAACTGTATGTGGCAACATGCCAAGTGTGTGGGTGTCCTGGCCCTCAAGTACACCAGGAGAATGAGGGTTACCTTTACAGGCATAATACCTTGCTGTATTTTCATGTAATGGAAACATTTAGTTTCCTTCCTTTTTTAAGGCTGGGGCTTGGAAATACACACAATGGTACATGTGCCATGATATATAGCAGTAGCACTCCTCCACAAAGCACAATTTTTTTCTAGGACGCTAAAGTACCTGTGGCTGAATTCTTGCACGTAACAAAACTATTTAGTCGCACAGTGAACGTATGTGAAGGTACGCAAAAGCAGCAGGAGACACAATAAGAGAGGTTGCACAGACTTCCCTCTGTGCTAAACATGTATTTAGAGAGAGATTTCCTGCAACAAACGAGTAATAAATAAATAAAACAGTGAAAGAAAATAATAAAACTGCCTATATTCATATCCACATTACCAAATTATGTAATAGTCAGTGCTTATGGTTATCCCACTTTGCAGGCAAACATCTGTTAATGGTTCTTTTTTCTGTTTCTGAGCATCCACGTCTTCCTACTGAGATCTGGCTTGGATTATTTCCAGAAGCTCCTTTATAGTTTCTGTTCCCTAAACACAGTGGTTTTGTTGTGGTGTTATTCCTCTGTTTTGAGAGGGTAAAAAGGGCCATGTCTGTGTTTTCTATCCCAGTTTCCCTCCTTACATCCAGGAGTTCCCTCCAAAGAGCTGCGATAACCAAACTTGAGCGATAGAAGAACAGGATCCTGTTCCCTAGATATGAAAGTTCTTGTTGTCCTCTGGCTTCTCTCGACAGAGCCCCCTAATCTTCTGTGTCAGCACACATAACAATGAAGATGCTGTTGTTTTCTCAGGATTATGCAACTTGCTGAGGTGTCTTAAATGTGGATGATGCTTTTTTTCAGTTACAGAATTTGTGCACAGCCTCCCACAATAACTCCTTCGAATTCACCTAGTGGTCCCCAGGGACAGAGCCCCTGGGCTTCAGATCAGGCCATGGACTAGCTCGTGTCTGCCTTCAGTTTGTTTATCACCATGGAACAGCAACAACAACAGCAATATCAGACAAGAAAAAAAGCAAAAGTCCTCAGCAAAGGTGAGAAGTCTTGGCAGTATTAACTGAGAAAAGGAAAATTAAATAAGAAGCACAATACTATAGCAGTGACTAAACATCAGAGACTAATTCAACACCCTTGAATACGACGACAGAGATGTTATGGGGCTGCTCGGATGGATGGTCAGCCTTACAGTGAAAAGAAGAAACAAAGGAGTTAACTTCAGAGCAAAATGCTTGTGAGCAATGAGACCTTTTCTGTTTCAAAGGAAAATTCCATGCCTTCCCTTCTGGTTGGCCTGCCATAGCGGATATGCTTTTGCAGTACAGCATGTACAGTGCATAAGCAACTATTGGCATTCATGGTTGGCTTCCAGATCAGCAGTGCTTAAAAATGCGAAGTGCAAACTTGGCACTCTCTTCTATCCTGGGTTTTGTTATTGTTGTTTTTGTTGTTCTTGTTGTTGCTCTGAAACAGCATTTGCTCACTTTTTTAAAAAGAGATCTAATTTTAAATCTGTGGATGTATTTCTCCTTTATTGAATCAAAATGCTCCTTCTTTCCTTCTGATGTCAGTGGCAGACAGTTGGCAGTTTCCTGTAAAGAAACAGTGCTGTAGCTGGCTGTGCGAATCAGCACTTCTGAAGACATTAAATATCATCTCAGACCACCCCTGGAGCAATACCAGAAGGCATACATCCACTAGCACAAATATGGTAACTATTCTGCCCAGGTACTGGAGTCTCTGTGTGACACTTGCTCCTGGAAATGTAACTAAACTGAGTGACAAGCTAGGATCAGCCTAAGAACTTCGGGTTTATCATAAGAAAACATCTTTCCTAATTAGCAAAATACTGTTATCCACGCTCTCTTCCCAAAACAGTGTATCTCGCTGGAACTAAAAGACGTGGCTCCACGTAATAGTCTAGAAGTAAAAACCTTTGGTGTGAATGAAGGTGATTACTACTCAGAGCCAAGCAGCAGGTCAATATGTCCTTGGACATGGGTAATGTTAACAAAGTGGAAATGGTCAAGAATGGATTGGTCAGAGCAGCTGTGCAAGTGTGAGGGAATTGCTCTCACCAGAGCTGTGGCAAGAAGAAAACCCAGAGACAGGATGACAGCAGGGAGAAAAGCTCAAGGAATGGACTTCTTCACATTCAAAACTAGCTTCTCCGTGTAGCTGTAATCTCCTGTGCCAACAGATTCACGTACACCACGGCTGCAGTTTAGGTAAATTACACATAACCAAACAGGGAGGGCAGACCAAGGTTTTTCAACCTTTATGCCTATGCATAATCATAAATACGTCTCCATACAGTAATATTTTGAATTGTTTTAGTTATTCAGTATTCAGAAAGAAGTATAGGAGAATTGAAACAGTTATGAAAACCCAAATATATCAGGATAAAATGCACGTGTCAAACTTACTTCATGAGCACGTCAAAGTCATATGGTCTCCTACTAGCAACAAAGACAGGAAGTCCCCAGCCTCAGTTATTTCTTCAGATCTTCCTCCGTTTCACTTCAGGGCATCTGTCCAGTGATGCTGTCCCTCAACCGGCCATTCTTGCAGAGATGACCTCTTGTTAGCATAAATTACCACACCATGGAAACTAAACCTCTCATGGTATCTTGCCTTATGCAATTAAGAAGAGTTACGTGGACAGCCAATGCTCTTATAGAACTCCTCTGCTTTGTCATAAGGCTTTAGAAGAAAAAAAAATTATTTGGCGCGTTGGTACAGATCACTGACAAAAAGCTAGCTCATACCAGCCTGGCCTTCACTTTGGTGAGACCACTGGAGACTCGCCAATGAAAATTCTCTTGTCCTCTTTGGTTTGGGAAAATGTATTACAATAGGAAATGTGTCAACTAGCACAATGTCAAATACAGTTCTGCTCATACTGCAGGAAAGAACAGTAATGTTTAAAACTGTGTCTGCTGGTCACAATTAACCTGTGAACTGGTTGAAGAGAAACATTAATAAAAGTACCGTTCCCCTTTCTGTTCCTACTTGAAACTTCACTGTATCATGGTTGAAAACACATATGCTCTTTCTCACAGTGGGAAAGAGCCTAAAATGCCTCATGTCTAAAATGTTCAGACAACAGTCTCTTATCTATTCTGTACTTCTTAGTTGCTTGACTCTAAGGTTGTTATTAAAACAACCCAGTTTAATGTCTATCATGTTCCACTGACTTCATGTCAAATAATATTTACATAAATAATCTTTGAGCCATGGGAAACTTGTAGGATGTTTTGTCAAAGTCCTTGTAGTGTTTGTCTCAGGTATTGTTAAAGACATATGAAGACTATAAGAAATTCTAAATAAAATGCAAATTCATGAAAAAGAAAGGTTTTTTTCTTCAGAAATGTTTTGCACTTTATTTGTAACTGGATGTAAACACACTTCATCCATTTCCACCTTTCATCAGAGATTCTGTGCTCTTAGATCCCAGGGCTGCTTCAGTTTTCCAGTCTTAACAACTCTACCCACCAGAGATTTTCCAATTTTCTTCAGAATTTCTCCTTTTCCTTCCTCTCCAAAGTCCTTGTTGAAAGCCTTCAACAAATCAAATACTTGACAGCAACTTCTTTTATCTTCATTTTAAAAACCTGTCACCTATGTTTCTGTAGAATGATATTTTAAACTAGCCTAGCAGAGTGATTTATAAGATTAGAGACTGCTTTATTTGACCTCCTTCACCTTGAAAGGACACGTAAAAGGAAACAGAGATTCATCTTCTGCCATTCCATGGGCTCCCAAGCTCCTTTTCATTGAGAACAGGACATGCTTGTTTAGCCTGAGTAAAATATTGCAGGTCACACGTGTACTATCTCTATAATACGTCTTGTTTTAACTTACATTTTTCTCACAATGTATTAATGTTAAATGCAGTAACCAGTAAAAACCTCTAGTGCCTTCATTTTTCCTTCACTGGTGACTTGCCAAAGCATCGATACTTGGTTCTGCCCTCATGACATTTTACTTTGACAATCACGTGGTCAAATAAGCTAAAAATAAAGGAACCTGGGTTTTTCTTTCTACTTGATAATCTAGACGGAAATTCTACAGTGGTGCAAAGGGGGTTCAGAAGTTTTGAACAAACATATCTTTAATAAAGCGTGGCATCAGTAGCAACAGCAGTCAGATATAACTGGTCATGCCGTGTTAGTTTCAATGGAATGAGACTTCAGTCATAGATGTTAATGTGACCTTACCGATGTAAAGTGTTAAACCATTAACATGGTTTGTGGGTTTAGGTAGAGAGAGCTAAGCCCGCTCAGTCACATGCAGCTGCACTAGAAAGTCATGCCAAAGCTGGGAAGTATATTGATTAGTATGCACAAAAACAAAACACAAAGCTTTTGGAAATTGAAATCAAGTGGTTAAACAAGACTGAATCAAAATATGTCACAAGTCCCTTTGCTAGACACAGGTTATTTATTTAGAATCCATTATGCTATCCAGAAGTCCTTCTCAGCACAACAAGAAAGGTTGAATTCTCTTATTCATCTTTCGGTTCATGACCGTACAGTAAAGACTGATTTCCTGTTTTTGATAATAAATATAGATGGAAAAAGGAGAAAGGATAGGAGACCGAAAAGCAGGGGAGATGTAGCTGTTGCTGAGCTTTTCAGGTTACAAGACAATTGAGTAGTCATGGAAATTAATTTGGAGTAGTCAGTCACCGCTGGTAACTGCTGGCCTGGAGCCTGATTCCCTTGCCTGCCTGGCCAAGGCAGGTCTCCTTCCTCCCACTCATCATCCCGCATTTGGTAGAGCAGCACAGGCCGACTCAAAGCGAGGTTAAAAGCTAAGTGACAGAGAGATAGAGAGAGAGCGAAAAAGAGATAACAAGAGGAAAGAAAGAGACTCGGAGAACATGGAAAGGCAAGGCAGGACCTCACTTCTGTCAGGTTCCTTGTTTGCTGGGAACAGCCAGGTACCCTCTCATGTTTGATGGGCTGGGGCTGGTGGAAGCTGCCCAATGGAGGAAAGAATCAACCAGTGACCTTTCCTCACAAAGTCCTTCAGAAACCTCTTCTACCATATTGGTCCTTGCTGTTTTGCTTTTTAAAGGTTCAAAAGGTCATGTGAGATCAAACAGGCCATCCCTTCTCTATTTCATTCATCTATTTTGGTCCACTGATTTCTTGTTTCACCCTTTCCTTAACTGTCACTTATCATCTTAATACCACTCCTGATCAGATCAGGAACACCTCTCTGAGTCAGTGATTGTTCTCTCATTTTCTTAACCCTCTTTAACTCTTACAGCTAATTGCAGCACGTTATGAACTCTTGCTGATTTCTGAGAGATGATTTCACAATTACAATAGACAGGCAGTCTCCAATTATTACAAAGGTAGGGAGAAGTCAATATGTAAGCAAGAAATTTTGTTTCATTTCAGCCAGAGATGCTTACTGGAATGTGAGGTTCCATGAGAGCAATTAAATCCTTTTAAAAGGCACGAAATAAACTAAAGATCCTGGTCTAGCTGTCCTGGCTAAATCTGTTTTACATTCCAAAAACAGACTTCAGGATTTCCACCAACCACTATAAAGTTCAAAACAATCCATCCAACCCTTTAGGCTGGTGAGTCTTTCTCCATGGTAAACAGGCCCAATGTTTCCCAACACATTCTCTCAGAGATGGCAGTTAGCCACCTGGCAGTCAGTCTTACGAAAGGTTTTCTTTCTTTTAATTATAAAAATATCCACAGAAATTCCTCCCTTGCCTATCATGCTGTTTCCACAATACCGTTCATAGTGATTTATGAAGGAGTAAATTAACACATTCTTATCGTGGTCATTATAGCTATAGTTGATTGGGCAGTACAAGTGCCGCATTTTTGCAGTTTAGGAACCAGAATGATTCATTTGATCCGATTTACAGTGACGACATTCAGAGCTGTCACTCTTATGATATAGCAACTTGTCAATGACAGCTAATTAGTTGTGCAAAGCCATTACCCCCTATTTATTAGCGATGGGTCTTAAATGGCAATTCAGGCCTGAGGAGTCTTATATTTTGGGGGCAATGAATATCCTTGAAGCAGGCTTACATTAATGTCTTGCTCCCTTCTGCTACAACCAGCAGAACAAAATATTTGGACCACCATAATATGAAAAAATGAAAAGGACTGGATCTAGAACTAAGGCTGGGTTTTCCTCTTGCTTCAATGCATAGTTGTACATAGACACAGGTCAGTACCTGCTGTTGCCTGCATGAATTCTACTGTTGACTTCAGTAGCTGTATGGCTGGTCCTCTCTACACTAGAGGGTGATTGACTAGTTATTCAATTAACTAGTTTAAGCAGCATTAACAATAATCTCAGCAGTACCCAATGGATTTTCTGCTTTAAATATACTGTGCACTTCCCTATTTATAGTAAACACCAGCAGTGGGATTCATCTGTCCCAATATAGATTCTGCATTGTAGGTGTCTGTGTCCGAGCTAACTGTCCAGGCTCCCTTTATAGTCAAGGGAACCGGCCTGCTGAGGGCAGAGCTCCTCTCATCCCGTTTCTGATGTCTAAAATAGATGAAACGAATCGCCTTCACTTAGGAGGTAGAGTAGGAAGGCCTATTTCTGTCCATTGACTATGGAGGGAGTTTGGCAATAGTATGATGTCTACACTGTGGAGGCTACAACACAGAGAGGTACTTCCTGCCCTAAAATGATAACAAGAAGGCTGCGGCCTTTGAGCAGCCCCTGTGTTTCCTCAGATGAACAATCTACCCCTTCGCTGCCTTGCAATAATGTTGGCCTCTATCTCCTACTTGTTCTGTTGGAAGCAGGGCATGTTCGAGAATGGCATTTCAGTCCCACCCTTCTTGCTGACTTTCACCCTTCTCCCCATAGTTTCAACTCCATGGTCTCTTTTTACTCATCAAGGAGGTAACGAGCTTTTGAAATGAAACAGTGCTGCTATGTAGCTGGTTGAGGAGATCATTGTTGAGCAATGTAACATGCTCTTATCCTTTGTCCCCAGAGGACTGAGCAAACGTTTTGCGAGGCAATCCCATTTACTGCTGATGCCAATGCCAGGAAATGAACAATCTGTGTTAGCTTTTGACTTTTAAAAACAATGGGCTGGATGCAATGCCCTCTGAAGTTACCAGGAGTCTTGTTCTTCCTTTGTTTTCAAAGGGCATGGGGTCAGGCTCAACACTAGCAGTTTATTTTGCTTTGTTTATACACTTAATGAGAAATAAAAGTTAAAAGCAGGTGTAGTTGTGATGCTGAGCAGTTGATGTATACGGTGAAAGCAGAACATGACTTTCAAACTAACAACAATCAACTTTCCCCGTTAAAATGTTTTTGTATTAATTGCAGATGGAATTTTTTATCACACAAGTGCTAGTTTAAGGTTTGTATAGGAGACTACTGGCCTCTGCATTACAAAGTTGAGACACAGAACAATTTTGTTATGAAGTTCTTGTTATGCTTTTAAAGAGGAATTTCCCAAAGAACATGTGTATTGCTGATGATTCATTTATGTAGCAGTTCTTCCCTAGTTGACAACCTTTTATGTAAATATTGATAAGGCTTCTATCGCTCATGTTCCCCTTTCCTCCATTTTCCCTCTCCCTATGTGAAACCTTCCTCTGAAGACCATACATGACCCTCAGTATATATGTATGTTTGGTGTATAATGCACAGGCTTCTGATCTCAGTCTGAAGAAACTACTGCAGTTCAAAACCAATTACCAACATTTCTGAAACATTAGTTACCCTCAAAAAATGTTTATGTAGTACAACAATGTTTTTATCTTTACTTTAGAGGTAAGAAATTGAATCACAAAAGAATACAATTGACTTATTCATGATCACATGGACCCCAGAACACAGTCTTTCCTGAGCCCACGCCCCATTCCCTTAGGCAGAGAACAATATACCTTCAGTCCTACACTATGCATATACATACCGATTTATGGTTATGTTCATTGACTACATGCCCTATCTGCAGTATGGCTGATTTGCAGGAAGGACTGGTTTGCAGGCACTCTAACCCATAGGGATGAGAGCTTTTCAAGACCCGACTGAATAAATTCCAGAGCAACCTTGGTCTGATCTCACAGGTACCCTGCTTGAGAAGGAGGCAGGACTAGAGACCCGCTGAGGTTCCTTCCAACTTGAATTATACTACAGTCCTATGAAAGACGGTTGTCAGCAAAAGATTTTGTCTGGGATGCACCAAATAGTATTTTCAAGCTGCAAACTTCAGGAAGGAGTGTAAATGCATACTAAAACCTTACAGCAGACACATTATACATTCTGCGCGGAGCAGTTACTTCCCTTATATCACAGCCTTTGCATTGTTCCTATTTTTAATCCCTTCATTATGACCAATCACCACTAATGCAAAGAGTGAGACCGAAGGAGTGTGGATTGCCATACAGCTTGTGATGGCATTTGGATGCACTGCAGAGTGCGCACAAAATTGCTTATGTTTATGGAGAGGCGTTCTGGCCTCTGCCTCACTACAAAAGCACATGCTTTGCTTATGCAAAATCCTCACACGTCTAAAGTAATTAAAGTTGCTATATTTCTGTCTAATATTTCGCGGTCAGAAGTGTGTGAGCATGCACGGTGTGACACACCACAGTGAGTCTGACACACTGAAGAGGTATCAGAGCTGCAACTGAGTTATTGTGCAAGCACACACCATCTGTGCAGTAAAAGGGATGGCCTGAATATTGCTATTTATCCATGCTCTACTGTCCAGGCCAGAGGCCTGGAAATCTGGGCCAAAGGGACATATTTATCTTTTTCCACATGGACAATAAAATAGAATAATTGACAAAAAAAGAGGAGGCAGCAATGCAAATGTAGGGTGTCCCTAGAACAAATGTGTGTGGTCATCTTTAACATTTTAAGACACGCCTCGTGTACTTCCCATGTTGAAGAAGTGTCACCCCTTTCTTGTCCAAGGATAAATGTAAGTAACAGAACTACAGCTTTCATTTTCTGTTCTTTTCACTCCTGGGATGGAATGACAGTAGGGAGAAAGAAACCCCACGTTGGCGGGATGTGCCAGTTTAAAATACAGTCTCAGTACTATTTCCCGCACTGGCTTTGCTGTCTGTTGCCAGGCATCTTCTTCTGTGTGAGGGTAGCTGCTCTTCAGGGCTGGTGGGAAGCATCGCTGTAGAGCAGACTGATTTCCAGGTCCCAGAGCAGATCTGGTGTCTTATGCTTACAAGGCACCCAGAGTCCTCTCGGGCTTTCAGCACAGCTTTCTCTCGCAGGGTCAGTACTGCTTGTCTGAAAAGTGAAAAGGCCACTGATAAAGTGGATGAGTGGTTTCCAGCTTGTTTTCTTTCCTCAGGTCTTGTTTACACTCTAGTTCGCAGTAGCCTCTGTGACCAGTTGTGAACCAGTAGCCTCACCTCACCAGAAGAAGTGATGAAATAAAACAGAAGCAAAATGTGAAAGCAAGACAGTTTTCACTGAGTTCTCTAAAATGCTTTGGGCTTGTCTATGCATGGTTTTTTGTGCTGATCTAACAAAACTGAATTGGGGTTGCATCAATTTAATTAAATCACTGCAAAATCTGTGTAATCTAATCCTTTGTTTTGGTTAACACCTATGCAACTCAAACTCAAACACCTGAGCAAGAGCTACATGAAGAGCTTAAAGGCATAGAAAAGAGTCAAGCTCCAGCCCACTGATCTCAGTTTCAGTTAACGGCTAAGAAAGCAAGCACTTCATGCCCCTACACTTCATTGTAAAGCAGGGAGAAACAGAGAAAGTAGTAGATGTTCGTAAATTAAAGAAACTCACGCTTGGTAGGGACAGGCTAAACCAAATCAAGCCATTCTCAGGTCTTCTTCCTCCTTCGTAAAACTAACACTAAATGCCAAAAGTTGGGTTTTTTTCTTTTTTCTTTTTTTTTTAATATTGCAAACCACCTTTAAGAACAGAGGGAAAGAGTTTCCTTGACAATATCATATGAGTCCCTCGAGGCTTTTCCAACACTTCATTTTAGTTGTCTGGAACAACTTATTGATACACAGTCATCTCTTTCAGAAATTTCCAGAGGAATTAACCCACTATTACTCACACGGTAAGTCCCTCGGGAGCAGTCCGGTCCATGCTTTTGTGTATAGTGACTCCTACCACGTACAACAGTGCCAGACTCATGGAGACCATCAGAGCTTTCTGAATAATCAGCAAACACGGATCGCCTTCCGACTTTGCCAGCTGGCAGCTGACAGCGTCTCTAATGGTAGGTTGGCCACTCCTCCCCCTTCCATTTGCCTGCGTGGAGCCTGAAAGGGAAAGCTCAGGGAACCCAGAAGGCACTAAATCAGCTGAGGTGGAGGTTACCCGCTGAATTCTGATGGCAGCAGAAACAGACTGAAAATTAGCACAGTTAACTCTCTGAAAGTCAACAAGTGATGGCTTCTGTTGCTCTTCTGTGTAAACGAGGAGGGAGCTCAGGATCCTTTCCCTCTTACACTCTTAAATACAGATTAACCGCAAACTTGTTTTGTGCTCCCCTGAGACTGAAAGTTGGACTGGGAATTACAGAATCTGGGACTGGCTCCAGCAGGAATATATTCCGCACTTCTTTACAGTTACGCAGCTGCTGCCTTTTCTACACAAGCCCCAGCAGGGCTCCCTGGAGGCACGCTGACCACCTCTTCTCGTTGAAAGCTGATTATTGCTGTGGTCGCGGGCATCCTTCCTTAGCTTGCCACTGCCTTCTGCCGCTGCAGCCTAGGTTCAAGAAAGTCAGCAGCCTGATGAGACAGCTCTGCACTGCACTCACTAAATGCACAGCTGGTCAGCGAGCTGGGCTGTGGATGAGTATCCTGCTCCCTGCCCAGCTGTGTTCCCAACGTTCTGCCAGCTAGAAACAGTGGCACCAGCTACAACAGTAGGGAACTCCCCTACAACATGCAGTGCCTTCTCTGATGACCCAGCAATTTGGAAGATAACACAGAATTCTTCTAAGCTTTTTAAAAAAATCTTTATCACCATCAATTTCATTGCTCTCAAGTTAAAAAGTTTTTTTTTTCTCTTCCATTATGTCCAGATATTTTGCTTGGTCACATCCATGATATCCTTTTAGGTATGATGCAGTTATTAAGGGATCAGTACAGTCAGAACTGGTCTCTGTTCTTATTATTTTGTTCTGACATACGTCATTTAAAAGACAGAGTTTTGTGCAGTTCCCTGACGCAGATTTCTTCTTCTGGTCCTGTTTTTATTATCATTGTGAAGCACGATGTATGTGTCAAAATATCCTTGCTTCCACCAGAACCTTTACATTTTTTCTTCTGCCAAATAAGCCTCTCTTCAGTGTGTAACACCAATAATGCTTCAGCAACTTTTATTACTTGCACATTACAAGCATAAACGCTTTTTGTTCTCTGGTGAACACATATGCTCCCCCTTGCACACATACGTGCAAGCAGGCACACATGCAGGCCTACACTGCTCTTCTAGTGGAAAGAAATCATCTCTGTTCATAGAAATTTTCTGTGTTTACAGAGCAGGCATCTTTAGGCTCGGTTATTACAACGCTCCATTATTTCTTTTGTTGCTGAATGGTAGGGCTGGCAGGGACTTGGGCAAGCCTCATTAAGCAACTCTTGCAGTATGCATAATCATTGTGATGGAAGTTACAGGAGTGTTTACGATATTTGTACATGAATCAATTAAATATGGGACTTAAAATGACTCATCATGGTTCTGCAGCATTCACTTCCCATCTGTCTGACCTTTGTTCCCTACACAGGCATGCCGGATCTTCTTCCCACAAAAATCTGAACCTGGTATATAACTGACAAGAATGCTATATGACTTACATCCATCACAGAATGAGAGTGTGCCTTAGGCTGCAAGGTTTGTTACTCTGCTTTCAAAAACATACTCACAAATCATGTCTCCAAATGGTACAGAATATCAGCTCTGGAAGTACCAGTGTTAGTTATTCATTGACACATCTACCAAAAGGTTATGTGTCTTCACAGCTCACTGGCTTTATCTGCTCATAGAGGAATATCTCGTATAAAGCTTCACTATCATCCTGCCCATCAGTGTATGTAACATCGCACACAATAATGTGCACAAACACTCCGCAGTATATGAAGTTGTCACCTTTGTTTGTCTCTGGATGAACCATGTAGCGTTCTTAGTCGCAACTGTAGAGACAGTAGGAGAGGCAGTGCTGCCAGCTCATTTTGAACGCTCCAAATCCCTTCCCCCATTGACCATGAAGGAAAATATTACTCACAGCCTGTGCAAGCGGTATGGCACACTCTATTTTCACAGCAGTCAACTGCAGGAGCATTAATTAATTTCCATTTCCTTCACTATCTGGAATGTGAAAAGTGGTAATCCACTGGGAAGACAACTAAAGACACCTTAAGCTGAGCAAGGTCAAATCAAAACACTTTGGGCTATGACTAAGGGCTTGAAGAACCAGCAGAAATGCACTGCTGACTGCACTTGCACAGCACAGCAGGTTCATGGCAGGAAGCTCTAAAGAGAATGCAACAATTAATTCCCTAAACTGCACTGTAATTCAGACACAGTTGCTTAAGCATCTTAATATTTCCTATTGAAAGGGGAACAAATTTCACAAGAACTCCTGTGAGATGTTTTCCCATTTCCAGCAGTTTTATGGTACAAAAAAATAAATATCATCAAAGTGTGGTGAAAAAACAAAACACACGAGAACATTTTATACCACCACAGCACTGCTAATGATCACTACTTCATTGACAATCCACAGTCCTACATCCATTAACACCATTTGCCTTACAAATTAGGTAAAAATTCATAGAGAATAACCTACCAAAAGTATAGAAAAAGCTACTTTTAAATAAAAGTGACCGCTAACTTAAGTGACGACTACAAATCCTCCACAATTCTCTATCATAATCATTTTGAAAGTGCAAGAGAACGGCATTTGTAATATCATCCCTTCACATTCTGACACTTGCGCTTGCACAGCAGTAACAGTGAGGACATTACACACCTACCTCCCGCTTCAGGAGAAACAGAGAACACTCAGACTCCATGCTGCCGAGAGCAAAGCGCCACATTTGACAGGAACATTGGCTAAAACCAAAGAATAACTCAGAAAAAGTGCAAAGGGTTTTTCAGTTCCATGAGTTCCCTCATCTGGTTCACAGCACAGACCCCACATGCAGTTATTCCAGAATAAATGAGGGATTAGCAAGGGGATGGAAAAGAGGCCAGTGACAGAGATACGGGAGCTGTTTATACAGGCACTGCTGCTGGGAAAATGCGCGTGCAACCACAGATAAATTCAGTTTTATTATTTATATATGAACTTGAGTTCTGGAAATGAAGTGGCTACAAACCACATGTTGCTCATCTCTTCTCTCACAAGTATAACAACAATACTTCTTTCACAGACAGCAACTCCACTTTAAGACAGAAAACACCCCAGGCATTGTTCGCAAACTGGAGGTGAAAACAAGTTGTCTTGAAGGTCATACACTTATGTCTACACCAATTCTTGCATGAGAAAGTTAATACCACTGCAACATATCTCTTATAGGCTGAACATTTCCTGGCTCCCTAAGAAAGAAGCACTCCGAAAACACATGCAGTATCCTCACTGCTGGTACGTGTTGCAGCTATCAACCAAGGAAGGAACTGCCTGCATGCTGTGTTATCAGCATGTTGTCTATATGGCTGTGCAGCAGATTGGTGCTGCTTCCTTATTGCTACTCCTGCAGATTTCACCATTGCTTTCAAGTGTATGATTAAAAATGCATTATATTGGAGCTGTAAATTAATCATTAAATTTGAGCTGTAGTCAGACAACCCCTCCTAGTTTACAGTTGCCCAAGTTCATTCTATATGTTTTTCTTATATGGTTGAAGCTATGTCATCTAGGAATGCCTTCAGAGAAAAAATGGTAAGTATGCAAGGTCACTTGGAACGGCAGCGCTGTGAAGACATTATGAATGACAGTGTTTTGGCAGACATGAAGCCAAGACTGCTTTTCCCAAAGGAGGCAAACATTGAAAACATGCACTTTGCCTGGCCTCCCTATGTAAAAGTCAACAACTTCCTACGATGATTCACCAAGACTTACATCATCATCACTGTTGTTATTTATACTGAGAGCTCTTCAGAGAAAGAATTATCTCTTGCTGTATATATGCACAGCATCTGCCATGGCTACCACCTCAGAGCGTGAAATTGCATTAATTCTTAGTTAATATGCCGTTCCTATAGATCATTTCTCACAAGTGATAAGAGAACGGGCACCTGAATTCCATCAACAGCTCTTGAGAAACCCATGAAAATATTTCAGATGCTCCCTCAGCACACTATAATTTCCATGCTTGCATATCAGCAGGTCAGGAACTGCCTAATGCTGAAGCAGTGCGCAGCTGACCACCACTCATGGGACTGGCCAAAGTCTATCGGGAAACTGCTGGTGATTAGTGCTCTCATCTTGGAGGTCTGGTAACAAAAAATGCCTCCTTCCTCCTCCCAGGGAAAACATTCCCTGTGTAACTCATGACTTGAAAACATGCCTGTCTGACCAATCCATGCTTTGAACCAGGCCAAAAAGCCAAAGATGTCACTGTCCTACAGAACCATACAGATCGGGCTATTTCTGAGCTGAGCTCACACGGACCTGAGTGAATGCTTCCAGAATGCCCTAGGTCGGTTTGATGTTCCAGCTGACAGCACAGAAACTCCAGCAGATACATTTTGTTCCTCACCAAGCAAAGAGTAAACGCAGAGCATTTTCCCTGACCTCCGTTATAAGAAAAGAAGCTGGCAATGGTTGATGAAAATTTTCCTAGCAACTCAGCAGGATATAATCTTTCCCCTCACACTTCCTCAAGGCTCTGAAGGGCCCTTCAAAATTTGCTATAGCTTTAGAGATATGTGCCCAGGGAGAAAAATGCTGCAGTTCTGTGCAGCAGAAGGGCAGGCTGAGAACAGCAGTAAAGTGAAACAGTTAGAGTGGACATACTGCATCATTAGCACTCATGCACGCGTTTTCCTGATCACTCAGTTCCACAGAGTACAGAGATCAAGTGGATCATTAATTCTTCACAGTAGAATTAGAGGTCACCTGCATTTTAAAGCGCCGTTTTAGTGCGTCATGTCTAACAACAGGAGCGCAAAATAAATAGTGTATTATTAGTGGGTGCACACTGCATTAGATTCATCAATTTAGTCGTCCATCCTTTTGTACTCTATGTAGGCAAGAGTTGCAAACATAAATACTGAGACAGGAAGTTATTGTAGATAAAATACAACTTACTGGCACTGTACTTAGAGAATAATATCGTACAATAAATACAGCCTAATGTATGTTATCCCTGGCAACAGAAATTTGCAACTGTAGAAGATGTTCTGATTCCACAAATTTATGACGTCTGCGTACCATAAAGTAGCCTATGCTACACTCTACCATTTTACGAGGTCCCATTTTTTTAATGTTAAAATAGTCTTATCTTACAGAGCTTTCCTTCTACAGCAAGTTGCGTAAATCGGGTTTCAAACCCCTAGCGAGTTCACAGCAGAGACCCTTCCATGGTACCAAAGGGAATCAGAATTGCCCTATTTGTCTTAATAGCATGCCGATTTGCCCAATTATGTCTATTTTAATGTTTAATTTGCTGACATGTTTGTCTACAGTGAGACAAAGCAGCATGTGTGAATAAAGAAAACAGACATAAAATGCAATATTTTGCTAGCTGCTAAATAACATAAAATATGTGTGAAAATCACAATTAAGAAAGCCACAATCAAGCAGAGAAAACATACCAGACCCTTCTTCATTTAGGAGAGACTTCCACACACTTTAACACACTTTGTGCCAGGGAACCCGAGTCCCTTCAGACAGGAAGATGTTGAATGACTCATTTCTTTGCATAAGGAAAAATGTTTTCTTCTGCTGCTAACAATGATGACAGGCATTCCCACCAGACCGTGGGTAAGGCGGTACGAGGTGTTCAGTCCTTCACCTACCATCAGACCCTCCCGCAGGCGGCGTCTAACTGGCCTCAGAGCAGCAGCCACCTGCTGATCTCGGGGTGACAGCTTCCTCTCGGCGTTGAGGGAGAGAAGGAGAAGGTCTGATGCGGAAAGAAGGGGTTGAGAGCTGGAGAGATGCGTCAAGGACAACGAGATGACTCCGAGTTCAGAACAACGCTTCGGCAAGCCATGGAGTGTGTCAGCTCACGGGGTGCCCGGGGAAGGCGCTGGCGGGGGCCGCGGGGCCGGCCGCTGTGAGGGGAGGCCG
>Ga0181612_144292_pt1 | contig 23914 bp, 8 predicted proteins | sample HoacroProtozoa21_FD_119630 | JGI IMG/M metagenome (GOLD analysis project Ga0181612, IMG submission 119630) | Hoatzin crop microbial communities from Cojedes, Venezuel. Combined Assembly of Gp0051906, Gp0051904, Gp0051908
CAGACGGGCCCTGAATATCTCCAGAGAGGGAGACTCCACAACCTCCCTGGGCAGCCTGTTCCAGTGCTCCGTCACCCTCAGAGGGAAGAAGTGCTTCCTCATGTTCAGACGGAAATTCCTGTGCTTCAGTTTGTGCCCATTGCCCCTTGTCCTGTCACTGGGCACCACTGAAAAGAGTCCGGCCCCATCATCCTGACATCCACTCTTCAGATATTTATAAGCATTTATAAGCACATCAGACCTTCAGCATCAGAAAGGGGTGGCATTAAGCAACAGTTGACCACTAGGTTCAAATATAGACAAGAGGTCTCTGTTATACTGCCACTGTTATACAGTCTTCTGAATTTCTTACTACCAAACAGAATCTTCTGATACAGTTAACATCAATATACAGTGGTTACTTATTCAGCTCAATCTGCAGACCGAAAAAGAAAACAAAGATGAAAAACCTGTGAATACAGAGTCAATTAAAAAATGCAACTTCTGAGGCTCTTTTGCTTCTTGATTTTTTTTGACAAGTTTTTCAACTGATTCAAAAAGTGACAAACACTGACACTGTCATCAGACTCTACAGCTGAAACACGAACACCCCATACATGAAAAAGGAACCATTGAAAAGTAAAACTGAAAACATTTTTAAAGACTGATTAAAAAGAACTATTTCAACAGGAATTTCATAAACAGAACTCAGAGTGAAAAACACGTAAAAAAGAACAGACAGGAAAAGCTCAGAAAGTCATGTTACGTAACGTTTTGATTTAACAGTAGGTTGGCTAAATCTAGCACATTCAAATCTGAATTTTCCAAGCTTTAATATTTGAAAAAGTCACACTCTTTCCTCGGTACTGTCATGAAATGTCCTTTTGAATTAGCCGCTTCTTCACAGAAATAAGTTGAAAATAGATTTTCATGTGTATATCCAACGCTATTCTGTTGATGGAGGAACTTGGGAAGAGAAAGCAGAAGTATATCAAATTCCTTTATCAGGCAGAATAGAGGAGTTCAAACAAGTATGTAAGTACTTGTACCCTAAGTACTAGTGAGACTTTGCGCTGGTTACTTGGTTCTGAAGGGTATGACAAACTCTTGGGCAAGTTCTATACAGTGAAAATGTGACACTTCATGTCTAAACATACAATTCAAATGTTTAGGTCTAGAAATTAGATGCAAGCTTCCCATAAAAGGGAGCTCACATCTAGGAGCTCATACTCAGATACTGTTTTCAAAATGCACATAGAAAAGTCCTTGAAAGTCTATTATACAATCTGTTTGTAGAGACTTCCCTGTATTTACAACACAGTAACTCAGTAGAGTATTGGGGAAGAAAAGGCCTTACTTGGTCAATAAGGTTTCAAACTTGCTCCTAGTGCCATAGCGCTAATTCCCACTGACTTCTGCTTGGAAATTGAACAGGTTCAAAGCCCCTAAAAATCAGCTGTATAAGGCTCAGCTATGAATGAAGCAGCTGTATTCAACTCTTTCTCTGAAACTGCTGAAGTAATCGAACACCAGATGACCAAGTTACATAATCTCACAATAAATACTGGGTGCTTTTAAGTTATTTTGTGATTTGAAGTCCTCAGAGGCAGTGGAAAGGAAAGGAAGCAGGACAGAAGACTGTGATACTGTTAAGATTAACATTCCAAAACAATGAACTTACTCCCAAATACCAAGACTGCTAGAGAAGTTGAGAGCTTTTTAAAATATGTTTATGACTTTGTTGCCTTCTGGTTCAATCTTTCAGGTTTGCGTTTTTTGTAACTACAAGCGCTTGAAAGTTTCCATCTTAAATAGGGGAAGTTAGTATCTAACTCCAGGAGCCAAGATTTTAGAAATACACATAATAGTCTGAGATTTGGCATAATGCACATTATTGCAATTGTCATCACTCCATCTTCTTCCTGCAAGGAACTTCTGTGCCTCTACCACCATCCAACAGTGGGTTTCTTCCTGAGTCTACCCAGTCACTGCAACAGAAATGTGTAGGCAGAAGGATGTCTTCCACATACTACATAGCCAACGAAGCCACAAAAATGTATTCCACAGTATATAAATTAACTTTGACAGAGGAATATTTCAATGTCTATTCTGCGATTTTAACTAGCCTGCTGAGTTAAGACTTTAAGAGTTCAATTACAAAATATCCTGCTGAGCACCACATAGCCTCATACCTTTCCACCAGCAGCTGGAAAACATCCCTTCCTCTCCTAAGCTCTGTGACACCAAGTCTCCACCCGACCCATACATCTTCTGCAGGAATACTTACTGATGCTCTTTGAATCTGCTGGAGAACCAACTAGAGAGGTAACTGAAAAAGTTACCCTACCCTTGGTACTTCATCTAAAGAGCTGAAAGCTGGCTCAGGTGTAGACACAAGCAGACTACACATGCAACAATCTTACAGACATTGTGGGTCCAACTGAAAACACGGATTCACTTTTCTGGGTACTGGACAAACTTTATCAAAGGCTTTATCTTCACGACTGAGGGCCGCAAAACAATTCTGGTTTGGACACAGTATCACAGTTTGTCATTTGTTTTTATACTGCGTGCAGATGGGACCCACTTCACAATAACTAATAGCAGCCTAAAGGCTAAGCAGAATATCCAATGATGTGGAGGAGACAGTGAGCAGATGAAGACAAGAGTCTAAAATCCTAGACAAGTTCCATAGCCACTACTCTATAATTGAAACACCATCCTGTACATGAAAATACTGAATTGGACACCTTCTGATTCAGTGGAAAACAGGTTTTTAAAAGGTAGTATTTGCCAGAGCATTCCTAAAACCATGTCTTCTGTATCCTTGCCTGGAGGTGACTTTGCTTATTACGTAGTAAAATTGATATAGTGGAGACAAGGTATTTTGCAGCAGGACAATTAACAAATAAGCTACTGAAGTGAAAATACACCTTTTCTTGGCAATCAAGACAAGGCTCCATTACTGGGTACGCTTTGGCCCAAACACACAAATTAAACTGTCTTAAGAAGGAGCACAGCATAAATTTGAGACATGAATTTATGCTTGTGATATAGTTCTTTGGTTTGTTTCACTCTGTTGCTGCTTACAAAGCACATTTGGAAGTAGTCTTGATCACTGTTGACTGAGTTTGCTTGCAACCATGTGCACCTTACAATGCCATTCTGCTGTGCACTTGAGAGAACAAGGAACAAATGTTTTTACCCACTGGATCAGAGGGCTTGTTCTGGTTTCTGGTTTGCTCTTCTGTTGTGGTTTAGCCTCAGTTTGCAACAAAGAACTACACAGTTGCTCTCTCACTCCCCCTCCCCAGTGGAGGAGAATCAGAAGGAAAATGCAAAACCTGTGGGTTGTGATAAAAACAGTTTAACAGAACAGCAAAGGCAGAAGAAAATAACAACAATTATACTGATAAAAGGAATATACAGCATGCAATGTTCTCACCGCCTGATGCTCACCTTGCTCCTGAGGAGCAAATCCCCTTCCTTCAGCCGGCTCCCCACTTTAATACTGAGCACGACATCACATGGGATAGAATATCCCATTTGATTGCCTGGTTTGGGTCAGCCCAACCAGCTTCTTGCGAAAATCAACCCTATCCCAGCTGAACCCTGGATGTCTTCTTTCCCCTTCCTTTATACATTGGAACTATGGCTAGAACAGAGCTGATTGGTCTTGTGAAAAGTTAAGACCAGGATGAAAGATTCTCAAGATCAATCCAGAAGATATTGTCAAGTTTCTGCGGAGGAGAACAATCCCATAACATAGGATGTAGTTTACATTTTAAAGTTATCTGGGAATTTTATCTTAAAAACTATTTGCTGTTGCAGGGACTTGGGACACTAACAATGGCCTTGATCTCTCCTACTTATTCAGCAGTATACTGTAGTCGTGGGGTTTCTTCCCTGTTTTCAAAACTACTATCACAGATGGCACTGACATTGCAGCATTATTGTGTTTAACGATCATTGCATTAACTATAATCTCAGTACCAACAGGGTATATCACCAGTCAGCAGTGTATGGCAGTAATGTACCCTATGTATTTATTGACCAGGCCTCACTCAGGTCCTATTCTCAGCTCTTCCTTGGCCAGTACTTTATGTGACACTCTTCAACTTGGTGCCTCAACTACTGCATTTCACAATTAATGCTCACTTCTTGTAAAATGCTTATATTCACACACAACACAGGGTACTCTGTTGTGGGTGATCACACAGATGCAAAGAAAATCAATTCAGCAGGCACATCTTGTGCGGAAAAATATGGGGGATTTGTTCCTTTCTTTTCTGGTGATGTCCTCCTTCCTAGCTCCCTTTTTTCTCCTCCTGCATCCTGTTATTCCCATTTATCTGGTTTCCCATATCCCCACCCTGTACAACAAGGTAAATAGATCCCAAAAGTCTGATTCTCAGACATCTACTGTCACTCATCCAGCCCACTGTTTCCAAAACCTCAGAAGCTAAGAGCTATCAGCACTTCTCTAAGAAAACAGAAGAGGTGAAATCCAATGCTTCAGAAACTAACCATAGCACAGCGTAGCTGTTCAAACCCTGGAAACAGAGATGACCAGCCAGTAGCATCTTTTCCAAAAATACCCACTGTGCATCCAACAGTGTGATGTTTACGTTCCTAATAAGCTCAAAAAACTCAACCCAGGAAGGCAGGTTGGAACCGTGAAAATTTTAGGCATGGATGAATTCCACATTTTACTCTAGAACGGTCATTAGTCAATAAAGAACTCTTAACCAGGAAAAATAACTTTCAGCTAGCACAAGTCTGTGTGCATTCCTGCTCCACTTCCAGTCCCTCTCAAAATACCAGGGGCAAAAAGCTGGGAAAGTTAAACCAGTTCCCCCGAGCAATGTAAGTTCTCTCTGCTGCCATTACAATAAAGGCCAACCTATTATAACCAGCTTTAGTCGGCTATGGCACACACTTCTAGAGCTGAAAGAGTCACCTCGGGTATCCTTTAAAACCAATGTAGAAAACAGGCATTTAACAAGGGATTCATCTGGTTTATCTTAGACAGTGACACTGCGATGAGATAACTTGTGCTGCAAAATGAAAAAAACAAGCCCTAGAAATGCCTATTTCTCTCCATACACAATAAATGAAAATTCCTCCAGGCGAGGAATTGTCTGTATTTGGTAAGATGAATTCCAGCCAGTAAGCCTGTGGCATACATTCACTCCTCTCAGAGACCTTTTATTATAGCTGTTACAGTTTCCATCATTTCCAGACTACTGGGCAACCAGGATCCCTCCACAACGAGCTCTAGATGGACAGTGGAATCACAGACATTCAAAGTTATTCCAGGATTTCTAAGCTATCACATCCTCCTGTATGGACTGACATGGATCTGGAGGGCATGCCTTACCATATAGAATACTCTATGTGTAGAATACTCTACATGGTAAATGGGAAAGACATAGATCAGAGAAGCTCTCTTTTCTAAATTGGGAACTTAAACTCCCTCCTGTTGCTGAGTCTTATAACAAAAACTGAAAGACTGAAAACTGCATGAATATATGCTACAATTTTCAAAGAAAAAAAAAGGATACTAAGCTGCATTCTTGATCAGAAAATCAAAATAATAGCAACACAAATCCACAACATAGCGTGAAAAATAACCCCCTTTAGTCAAAGATCTACATCATCTTCCTCGCTCCGTTTTATAGCACTATTGAACACAAATGGAGCAGAATATCTGCTATGAATCTTCCTACACAGAAGCAGGTATAAATGCCAAGGACAGCACTTTACACTGCCCATATTGTAAGCTAAGCTTGATAAAGGTCTATTTTCTGAAAATCCAGCTTCATGCTATTTTGTATTAGATGGAAATTCCCCAAAATTAATTGCTAAAACAATTTCTGCATGTGTGATAACAAAAACAATTGCTGTCTGGTTGGTGCATGCCATCACAATGCTCTCTTTCTCGCTCCCTCAAACAATTGGCACATATGGCAGACAGAATTGGCATATCTCTGACTTCAATAGTTGGAACAAATATTTCATTTCTCCACCTGAACAAGCCCACAACGGACATGAGAGTTACAGAAGCTATGTAGTATACAACACATGGCATTCACCTTCAGAACCATTTCACCTGTAGGAAACCAGACTTCTCACTAGACACTGCTGTTCTTTGGTGTTCACTCATTCTGGACATCTTGGGTCTGCTTATAGAGCAAAGTTTTTCCCATCCTACAAGAAACAGCATCACTTCACTTCTCAGTACAGCTTCGCTATTTTACAGATGCCTTTGAGTGTCATGTTCAGTTTGGGGCACCCCATCACAAGACACTGATGTACTGAAGTGAGTCCAGCAGAAGGCTACCAAGCTGATTGGGAGACAAAGCACACGATGTACATAGCAAGGATGGAAGAATTGGGTTTGTCCATTTAGAAGAGAAGACAGAGGAGACCTTATTACTGTCTACAACTACCTCATCAGAGGATGCAAGCAAGATGGAGCCAGACTCTTCTCAGAAATGCACAGCAATAGAACAAGAGGCAATAGACACAAGCTGAACAGGGGAAATTCTGAGTAGATATAAGAAAGTAGTCAAAAAAATGGTTGTCCAGAGAGGTTACAGAATCTATGTCCTTGAAAGTGGTCAAGACTCAAGCAGACAGGGCCCTGAGAAACCTGATCCTCTTGAACCTGCTTTGTGCAAGGGATTGGACTAGGTGACCTTCCAGAGGTCCCTTCCAACCTAAATAATTTTATGATTCTATGATGGGAATGGGAAAAGGTGTGAAGAATACTAAATACAGCCTTGAGGAAGCAGTTTCTGTGGTTTTAATGCACAGCTCCCTCAGTTGTTGAAGGATACTTGCTCAATATTCAATATTCAAAAGCAGCCTCACCTAGCTGCATGCCAAATAACAGCACGTTAATATAGCCAGGTCTACACATAGATACCTCAGACTGCCTACAAACCCATCACACTTCACAGCAAGCGACAACACAGCTGTCCTAAGGACAAGGAACCATCTTCTCTGCACAGACAAATGAATTAGCCAGGCACACAGCCTATCCACATATCAGTAAGGACACTCTTGAACAAACTTTAAAACACCAGCACCACCCAATATCTTTCCTGCTGGAGAACCAGCTGTTTTCATGTGTCCCCAGATTCAGCAATAAGTACACCCTAATAAGTGCAGAGTGAATAGTTAGCACATTTGGCTTCAAGACGAGTACTGCACAGCATTACAGACACAGTTACCAAGATCCTCTTACATGCTACATATATTTAGCCAATACAATCTGAAGCCATGAAGAAATATATTGCCAACAGCAGCAGCCAAATGTGAATGCATTCTGCCAAAAGAACTTACTAGCTGCCCTACGCCAATAGACTGTTCGCCAGCTAAATCTCCTCATGCAGAAAAGGCCACGGATTTCCACTGTCTTTCAGACTCTCTGTCAGATTCCAGTATTAAATGGATGGATTAACATTTTGCAACCAACAAGGTGACACTGGTTATCTCCATAACTGGTTTTAGTCACTAGTCAATACTAGTCGACATGTCATTTTATACCATCATCCATACAGAACCATGTAAATACAAGGCTGCAAATATCTGGGACTGCCTAATGAGGTTATGTTAAACTCCATAAATGTGGACTTACTTCAGAAGTCTGTGATGTTTCATATGCTGCTGTAGACATTACAGGCTTACTAGTCCAGCATGTACACCCAGCAGACACCGTGCTGAAGTGGCTTTACAGGCCGTGCATTAGTACAAAACAAAAGGACAGATACAACGTGCTACCAAAAATGGCAAGTCATTGTTTATGTTTCACAGTAGGATTTGCCTTTTGCAGTCCCATTAATAAAACTACCTTGCTGGAAAACTAAGCAGTGATTCACAGTATTTGAAAATTCTCCAAAAAGATGTTTTTGTTGATTTTTACTAATCCAATGAATAAGGAACTTTGTGGGAACGTACTGATTCCAATTTAACTTTTTTGGAGGGTTTGAAAGTCTATCCAAAGGAAAAGAAAGAGAATAACCTAAGCACAGTCTGGTGTTGAACCATGTAAAAGACTCAGATGAGGCATCTGATTTGCCATTTTCCAACAACATTTAATATTCAACATTTAATTTAGCAGAAATGTTTTGTGTCTTCAGCTTCTATCTTCAAGAGAAAAGCTAAACACTAGAAAGTACTTCAAATTTTTAGATTTTTAAGAGGTACTTTACTAATAAAAAGGTATGGGAGAGAAGAAGATGTAATTGCTGTCAAACCAAGAAGTTAGCACAAGGAAGCTATAGTTACCCTGGCATGCTCCCTACAGAAACTATAGTACATTGATGAACCTGTAACAATTTTGGCCACACCTTCTTTAACATATTTATAGCAAGATGTCCACAGCAAAACAAACCAAACACTCTAACAGATCATCTTCAGCCCTTCTAAAGAGCATGGGAGAGACCAAGTACATGACAGATGTATAGGCAGATTGCCCAAAGGACTACAGGACAGCACTTAAATACGGTGATGGTACAGATAGACTAAAATGTGAGCTCTAAATGTGAGCTCTGTTGACATAACAGAAGAGCCAATGCCTGCCTTAAGGTAGCAATGGGGTTTGTATGCAAAGACAAATAAGAAACTACTCAGTTATAGATCCCATTTCTTATGCCTATACTAAGATACAAGAAAAAATGCAAAAATTTCCTTGATGTCCACCAGAAATATTGCAACAATGTCATAGAAAATTTGACCTTGCAAGCCACATGAGCAAAGTTAATCATTTGTTCTCTGTGGTGAACACTATACAGTATTTACAATTAGCATTAATACAGAATTATGAGAACTACTGGTATCCTGTAAAATTGATACTGGACAGACATATTCAATTGAGAAATGGTTCCATCCAGCTGAGTTACAGCTAATGATCCCCACTGCAATCAACTCCACTTAGATTTAGATGTTCTCTGTTCAGGATCCTAAAGCCAGCAAAGCTCTCGCCTTCCCAAATCTGTTCTGATTTAGATCCCATTGGTAACTAAATCAAGTTGATCAAGACCATTAGGATTAAAAAGAGACATGAAAACAACTGCTGACTTAGAGAAACTACAGTCTACCACCTCTCAGGCAGCAAGATGTTTCAGGAATCCATTTTCATAATGTGGCAGAAAAAAATCTGGTCACTTTAGGAGAAAATCTGAAAGAACATATTTCCAGGGTGCACTAGCTGAGGATAACAATGAGATGGATTTCCTAGGGCAGCAAGTTTGTCAAAAACTAGGGTGAACCTCATGACTGCCTTGAAGCCATTCAATAACCAGTGAGGAAACATGAGATGTCCATCACCGAACTGCCTAGAGAGACCATTTACACATATTAAATTTCTGAAGGTAACAATATACTCTGTAGTCCTGAAAGATTAAGTAATTCCTGGAAAATCTATTCTAATTTTAAAGGGATAATTCAAACTTAATAAGGAAGTTTACCACCATTTGCCTTCTGCAGGTCTTAGTTCTGAGAGGCATTTTGAAGAAAGTTTTCTATTCCTATTATTCAATATACTTTTTCTGGATGTTTGTACATATTATTAGGCAAACACTTGCAAAGGCCTTAGGTAATTGGTAAATACGTTTATGGAAATATTATATGTAAAATGTAAATTGAATCATGTTTATCATTTAAAGCCTTTCAGAAATCCTCTTTAACCACCTCATTTTACAAGTTTTGCTTTTGACTTTAATGGTTACAGGATTGGCTCATCCTGACATGAGTTTAGACATCCATCTTTTAAGAGATCTGTTAGAGATGCACACATACTCAATAATACTTGCACCTTCACTGAAATAATCTTCCCTTAAAAAGCAGTTACCAGACAGTCATGTGGAGCACATAAAAATACCATCAAATTAAGTACAATGAAAGCCAGCCCTCTGACTCTTCAACTCTTTGAGCTTTGGTGTAGTTCTGGTTGAAAAATGTAGCTATTCAAGTTTTGTGCTGTTTAGATCAATAGAGATGGATATTCCTCCCACCTACATATTTTTCCCACTTTAACTCTGTTGTGAGGAGGTATTTCTGATATCCACCTATGCCAGACAGAATCTGGTCTACAGCCCTTTTAAATCTTAGTACTCCAAAAGACATTTTCAGATACTTGTTCTAGACAAATCTTTTTTGCAATACCTGCTGTTCATGGTTTTAGCTATGCCCCACCAACAGCTCAGTTCTGAAAATCACCACTCTAATCAGTATTTCTAGGACATCTTCTCAGATTTTAGAATGAATGCCAAGACCACTTTCCAGTCAGGTCTAGCTATAGGCTTGCTGGGTAACACAGGAGTTCAGCTATTAATTCAATTAATAGCTGAACCTCAATTTTTTTGTTTATTGAGGTTATTGCTTTAAAATAGGTGGTTCAAACTAAAGAACTAATAGAATGACTCAGCAGAGTAGAATTAAATCAGAACCATTAAAAAAATAATATTACTGTGGTACAAAATACACCAAAAAAAATTTATTACTTATTTGTTAGCAATGACTAGTATATTAAACTGAAGGTAAACTATAACTGTTCTTTTGGCTGCAGGAAGTAGTTTTGCCATTATGGCCTTATTGAACTCCAAACAGGAAATGTAGAATGGATGGGAGAAGGATATTTTGGAGGCTTCTTAGGGTTAATGTTACTTTAAGGATCCACCTCATCTGAAATACTATTTAGAGCACAAACCAAGCAGGTGCAGGTTAAGATGAGATTGAGACAACTAGTGTGGTATCCCTTCAGTGTGTTTTCTGGCCTGGGGGTGGGAGTATAGTGATGGTTTGGGTCAATCTCAATGGATGTTTCCTTGCTGAATAAACCATGCAGAAACTGTAAGCCCTATTAGGACTGTCTTGAGTAGACAGCTCTTGTTACGTGAGCTTTGATAATCAAAGCTAAGCTTATCCTTTGAGTAATTGTGTCCTTTTTTTTTTTTCCCCTAATTAGTGGTATTTCTGGGATGGTGATGGTGTGCTATCCCTTCTCATGCCTCTGGTGACTGAGACAGACTAAGGGCTAACTCCGGCTTAATGAATGTTTTATGTGTTATTCTGAGTGCAGACTGCAAGCTTTCTCAGAGTCTACAGGCCTCCTCTCTTGTTTTAAGCTTTTCAGGGAACTGGCAAGTTATAATGCATATCTGCACTGCTGTCAACTAAAAGCCTGTTCGGGCCTCAAGACATCGAGCTCGGGATGACATAATCTGAGCATCTGAACAGCCTGAACTGGATGTGGAAGCATTTTTTTCCTCTTCTTAGAAGGAGCGTCTGAGACTGGCTTTTCTTCAGCATGAAGTACCTCAGTTGGAAGGACCTATTTTACTGAAGAATAGTCTTTATGTCTGAGAAATACTAACATTATTTTCTAGCTTTAAAAAGAGTACCTAGTTAAACTTCACTAAAACTGTATGTGTTAAAATAACACTTAGAAAGTCATTTGAGGAGCTGCTGTTCTTCAAATATAATGGAGCGAGCTTGAAACATTGTTCAAATTATACAGAAAGCCTGTTCTAAAATGGCATATTGCATACAGCTGTGCTTCCTTAATTTTGCTTTGGAAAGATGAACAGTGTTGTTAACACCTGTTCATGCCTTGTAGTATGGCATTTGAAACTGGCAGCACTAGGTTCTCTAAAAAGCCAAGCTCTATTTTGCTTTTTAATTAATATGCTTTGGTAAAACTTACAAAGTTTGGATCATCTGCTAACTTTGATCCACATAATTTCTGACAGAAAAGGATGTAATATGATTAATGTAGGATAATTACATTCTCTTTAATTAAAATACTGCTTTATTTGGTGTTCTCTTAGAATACCATCATCATTACTTCTTCGTACAGGCATAAATCTATGCTTAAACCTGAAAATCTGACTTCTGTGTCATCAGCAGACCACAGCTAATACAGGAGTACAGGACATTCATACCCTAAGGCTGTTTTTGAACTGCCTGCAGAATCAAATATAACTCTGCATTATCGGTCTACTCCCTTTGACCTCACTACAATCATCCCCTCTTATCATGAGATTTCTCTTACTGGAATTTAAATATCCAGGAATCCTGATTCCAAACGTCAGCTGTACCCACTAGACAGATAGAGCATTCTTTTATGGTGCAAACGGCAGCACTGACAGCATACAAAAATAGGAAGGAGAAATGGGCAGAGAAAAACCTCAGAAAGTGCAACAAAGGGAAATGCAAAGTCCTGCACCTGGGTATGAATAATCCCAGGCTCCAGTACAGGCTGGGAGCCGACCGGCTGCAAAGTAGCTCTGCAGAGAAGGACCTTGAGGTCTTTCCAACGAACATGTTGACCATGAGCCAGCAATGTGCCCTTGCAGCACGGAAGGTCAAGAGCCTCCTGGGCTGCATTAGGAACAGCATTGTCATCAGGTCAAGGTAGGTGATCCTTCCCCTCTATTCAGCCCTAGTGATACACACCTGGAGTCCTGTGCCTACTGCTCGGTGCCCCGCGCAAAACAGAGACCTACTGGAGTGAGTCCAGGAAAGCGCAACTTAGATGATTAAGGGGCTGGAGCATCTGACATGAGAGGCGGAGAGCTGCAAGTGCTCAGCCCAGGGAAGAAAAGGCTCAGGGGGATCCCAGCCATGTGTATAAATACCGGGCAGGAGGGAACAAAGAAGAGGGAGCCAGACTCTTCTCAGCAGTGTCCAGTAACAGGGTAAGAGGCAAGAGGCACAAATTAAAACACGTGAAATGCCATCTGAACACAAAACCATTTTTTCACTCTGTGAGGGTGATCAAACTGTGGACCAGGTTGCCAAAAAGGTTGTGGAGTCTCCATCCTTGGACATATTCAAAACATAGCTGGACATGGCCCTAAGCAACCTGCTCTAGCTGACCCTGCTTGAGCAGGGGCTGGACTAGACGATCCTCAGAGGTTCCTTCCAACATCAACCATTCTGTGAATTCTAAACCAGAGATACCGCTAACATTTTTGTTAGTGTTTCTCCTTGTAAAAGCTACATGGGAATAGCATGGGAAAGAATCACCTCAATGTCCAGGTTGCCATCTTCTCAATGTTAAAGTGCTGCTTTCTCAAACTAATCAGTCCTAAATAAAGTTAGGACTCCCATTCTCACACCTACTTGAAGGTTAGGCGGTTTTAAAAACACTACTCTAATTTATTCTAGCCTAGTTCACACCCACATGTTCTTACCCCACATTGTTCTTCAGCCCAAGTATATTTTCCCCTCCCATGTATTTATAGAGATGTGGGCTTATTAGCGCATAAAAACAAAGCTTCCATGGGCTTTTATAATATGCTTTCCATTCCTGTGATCACTCTCATAGCCTTTCCCTGCACCTGTTCCAGTCTTAATTCATCCTTCATGAACACAGAAGAGCAGAATAGCATACATTATTCCTCAAAAAATGATATTAATGCTTTCCTCTCTGTTCTGTCGATTGTAAACATTTTCCTCACGCTTTGCAGGTGACAGATCATTTGATTACTCCTGCCAGACTAGAGGGAGCAATTAATGCAGCAGCAGACTCAGGTGTTTACCTGCACTGTGCTTACTGTCCATACTACTGTGGGTAACAGATATGAGGCACCTTTCTGCACCCTCCTCGCAATCCTCATCACAATCACAGGGCCATGGCATGCTGGCTGCAGCCATTTCATTAAGATGAATTTTCGCTTCTGGGCAAAAAGTCAATTGAGGTCTTTTAATTATGTTTGTATTTCCACCCATGTGCATTCTCTGATGCTGCAGACTGCTTTTCTCAGGAAATCTTCAGCTGCCTCTGTAAGATGTCCTAAGAAGTAGAAAGATCTTAGCCATGGAGAGGACCTAAGTTAGTACAGCTTACTGGACTATCCAGCAGTGAGTAGGTGAGTTTCGCTTTCTTTAAACAAACAGTAAACCTGCATTTTAAATCATGCCTATGAGAAAATTTTTCAAACATGTTCTCTGCTTGTACCTAAAAAAATGCCTGGGTTAAAATTTTCAAAAGTAGCAGAAGTGACTTAAGCTCATCAGTCACTTACGAAAATGGGACTTGGGGTCTCTGAAATTTCCATTCTAAATAAGTTTCTAAATTAGAGGAGACACTGAAACAGAGCTTCAGCAGCAGAACAGGCCATTTGATAAGCCAAAAATAGCTATTAGCAAAGTAAATATAGCTCTAAAGAGATGTAATCTATTTAGAAGAACTTTGGAAGGTAGAAGGTGATGGAAGGAGGGAAAAAGCTAATTCAGAGATCACTTATAACTTATTATGTAAATGAAATATGATCCTATGGCATCTTGAAGCTTGGGATATATTTGTTCATGAGATACAAGCTCATCATCTTCTATACAGAGTTAGGACAGCCTTGTAATATTACATTTTTCTGCCAACCCTCCCTAAAATATTGAAGGAGAGTGAGCTACGCGAGTAATAAAACAAAGTGGGAGAAATTACTCTCTTCTACTGAGCAATCCACTGTCCATTTTGTGCTCTTTACTCCTATTTGCAGTTATATTGTTTTCAGTAAGTCTTTCAGTCCTGACATTTATCATGTCACTACAGCCATTAATATGTGAAGGTCTATTTTCAAACCCCTATCACTATCATTCCTTCTATCTTCCATTTATTGGAGCAAATATACAATGTGAAGAGTGGTGGGAGGTGATACTTTTTTTTTTGAAAGTAACAAGTCTATAGAAGTAAAATAAGCTGAAAAAATAATTCACATTTTCTGTCTTGTAGCCACAATTCCACCCTCAAATATTTTGCTACTTAGAGTGATTATGTATGTTCATAGGAAGGAAGCAAACGGCAATCCAATTTGATAGACTTATTGTGGCTAAAATTACAGAGCAAATAACAGTTCACTGTTCCCCAATTTATTAGCAAATCTTATCTGCAGTATCTTGATGTATATATACTGCTACACATTCTGCTAGTTATCAGCAAAATGGATTTGCCTCCTTTCTCATGTATGATTTTTCATTGGTACTCCATAGGAATACAGCCACTCTAAAGAAAGGGATGCTTACCCTTTGCTTGAGATTATATTTTTAGAGTGTCAGTTATAAAGATATACTAAAGCAGTAGCTCCCTTTTACTTGATAATAAACATAGCCCAACAGCTGAAAAGATATATTTACAATCTTCCACCAGAATCCTCCCAAGCCCTTACTGCTAAGAAAAACAAGTGGGCCACTGCAGCATGTCCCAGAACTATTTTCGTATCGGGGGAAGTGCAAGTTCCAAAGCAGTGTGGAAAAATGCCCTGCCAGCTGCTATTCTCTCATACAAATGTAGGCTTAAGTGTCTTCCCTGATCATCTAGTAGACAAGAGAACTTTCAGATGAGCTGCTTCTACATCATTAGTGCCACATCCACAGAGATTTTTAGATGTCTGAAGGGTCAAAGGTTCAAATAAATTGATGGAAGCTAATCAAGTATCATACCTTAGCTGACCTACAGTAATCGGCTGTGCAAGTCAACAAAAAAAACGCAACAGAACTCACAGCAGCTCAGCTCCCTTCACTATGGAGTACACTCAATTATTTGTGCCTGCCATGTATCAAGAGCACAGAGCATACAGACCACCTATTGAGGGAGGCTCAGTAACTTGTTACCTCATACCAACTGGCTCTGCTCAGAGTAACATTTGTATTTATAAATATAAATCTGCTTTCAAAGCTCTGGCACCTGAAAAGTCATCAGTACTTTAACTCTCACCAGTGAAGTTAGCAGAGTGCCGGATGTTCTGCTACTCTGCATGCCAAGATCTTGGTTTACATGAGCATTTCCAGGGCCCATCTCACGCCTACTGATCCCAAGCTATCAGGCCCACGCTTTGTCTGCTGATCAACCCAACAGACAGGCTTGTAGTACAAGTACAGATTACAAGACTGGGTATAACACACACTTTCACTTAGAAGCACTACCAAAGCAGAAGGTGGCATCCCCCACGTTTTACATGGCTGTCTAGATGCTGGCATAGCTGGGGAGGAAGTAAGAGACTACTCAGCTGAGCGGATTCAAACCCAGATTCTTGCATTGCTCTTGGAAGCATGAGGGCTTTGGCCTTTCTAAAAGGGATTTATAACGGAGTTCATGATTCTAAAGAAAAGTTTAAAAATGTGAACCTCCAGTGAGTCAAAACCCTGGGAAGCAAACAGAAGTCAGGTGCATCTGGATTTTTCCTAAATCTCATGAGCTCCTGGAACCTGATTCGTATATGTGGCTTTAATGACAATAATATGTGCAATAATGACAATAATAACAGCTGACACAAAGCTTGCTGAAACTAGTTTAGTCTGGAGATGAAAAAGACAAAGAAAATAGTTGGATGATCTATATGAACTGCACATAAACACAGCTTCTTGGTCAAGCCGAGACCAAAAGCCAGACAGACATAGTCTGCCTGCTGATGCTGCAATGTTAGCATTTGCCTGTCAAGAAAGCAGTTGTAAGATCAAGCAAGTAGTCATAAGATGCAACATCACCTCTTTCATCTTGACTGTTTTGTTTCTTCAAATTAATTCTTTTAATTAGTATTAGTATCTTCTTTTTCTTCAGAATGAGTTTCAGGCTACTTGTAAGTTGCAGTTAAAAGCTGACGTACGTCAAAACTCATTAAGCAAAGTAGCACTGCAGAGTCTTCAGTTATCACATAGTACCAGGATACTGCCCAGATTCATACAGTTGAAACCAAACTCAATGCTCTTGGAACTGCAATGCCATGGCCTAGGCTAGCTAGGTCACTATTTGCAAAGCAGTATCTACACCTGTCACTGTTACACCTTTAACTGCAATGTAGATACAGTCACAGGCAGTTGTCACTAGTGCTCTGAACTCACAGACACCAAAATTGGCAATTCGCCTTCTCGACTATTTGAGACACTAAATTTTTGTGAGTAGGCTAGGTTTTATTAGAAACTATGGATCACGATTGACATTAGAGGGGTGTCATGACTAAGCAGAGAAGCAGATCAGCAACTAAATCTACCTCAGTGCAAACTGTGCCAAACTTCCAAGACACACTGAAGACTGCAATTTCGAAATGAAGAGATGCTAGACATTTGCTCTACCACATTTTGATTGCCTAACCTAATGATCTCATGAACTCAAATTATACTGAAATTTGAGGGGAAGAAGTTAAGCCATGAGAAACCTCTATTAGTCTGCCAGGACAAATTTTCCCTTTTGACGCACACAACAGTCTTGACCTTTTTCTGAAAGCAATATATTACATTACAGCAATGTGTAATTTTACTTTGTAGTGCAAGTATGTATTTAAGGTAAACTATAACACATTACACACACATGCAGCCCCACTGAGAAATTGTTTTTAAAAAAAAATAATTTGGTGATCTAAGCATCCAGGAGAGAACAAAGGCTAACAAAATGCTAAAACTTAAAAATGTCTTAGAATTTCTGGGATTTTCATTCTCTACTAGTTTTCAGCTCTGTTGCTTTCACAAGCAACAATCAAGAGGCCATGATGGAGGGGGAAGAGGCTACAAAATATCACCTAAGCCTCAGCACGCATCCCATGCAGAATGGCACTGTTGGAAAAGCTAGTGCCTCTACATCACCTTTCATACATCCACATCTGTTCTAATACAAATTTGTTCTATATATCTAGGCGGTTCCAGTGATTTTGATTGTTTATCTGCCAATAAGCAAATTCTATCTTCAGTTTCAACCTCAGGATAGAAGGCAAAGGCTGCGAGCTTGTGCTACAACTTCCATCTGCAAAGTCTCTTGTGTGGGCAGCATCACAAGAAATTCTTCAAGGCAGATTGCAGCTCAGAAGACATTGATAGCTATGTTTGCACAATGTAGTGACAGTAGATATAAACACTGTTTGAGCATGTTTTAAATTTAATTTCAGAGCATGTGAACTGTGGGCATCCAGAAGATGGGACACACATAGCAGAGTGGAAGACCTGGAATCAGTGCTGTCACCTCACCTTTGCAACAACTGTGGTTCTCAGTAGCCCTGCAATAAAATTGGTAGGAATTTTTACATCACAAAACTCCCAACCATATCACTAGTAGAGCTGACGCATTTCCCCACTCTGCTAACTAAGCTTAAATGATTAGACCAACATCACCCACTTCTAGTACAAAACTGATAAATGTTGTTATAACAACACTCACTTCCCTTTAAAAGTAAGATCACTGTGCCGTGTCTGGAAAAAATCAGTGAATAAAAATGGTCATGCACCTTTGCTACAGTTGGTTGAAAAGAATACAAAAGTATCTCATCACATAGCTACAAAACACGTTACCACAGAAATTCAGGATTAAAACCTTTTCTTTTTCTTTTTTTTTTTTTTTTTTGAACAGGGGGGGGGAGTACATTTACATTTAATTGCACACAAACATAAAACAAAAAGCTTTCCAAAGAATGGAATCTTTCCCTTTCTCAAATACCAATGCAAACTGCACGCTACCAGTTGCAGAAAGGACTATCTTTTTAAGTTGAAAAGTGAGAGACAAAATACATCATACACTGAGACATCTGTGGCTGATGCAGGAATCAAAATAAGGAAAGCTGACACACAGAAACTAAGGAGTCTCTGCTGTGGGCTACTGTCAATGGAAAGCTCAACTTGACCGCCACAAAGAACAAGCTGTCGGCAAACTCATCGCTGATGGTGGTCCGAGTGCTGACTAGCGCTGTTTAAACAATGGGTGGGACCAACACAAGAATGGAAGTGGAAACCAAAACGTGCTGGTTGATTCCACCCCATCTGTGGTTCCTCCCAATAACATTGTTATGCAGCCTAGCCAGAAGTCAGACCCGCACTTGCAAGTGCCCTTATGCACCCAATTCCTACAGATTTCAATGGGAATCGGGCTCCTGAACGCATTTGTCAGTCTCAGCTTTACTGCCTTTGCCCTCCAACAGCAGTGAGAAGTTTTTGTACTACACTGTTTCTGACTCAACACCTAATTCAGGAGAAAAGGGGAAAAATACATGCATGTCTTATGCATGATTCATGTTTGTTTTGCAAGGAGATAACCACGCAGCCAGCGGAAAAAGATATATGAAGAGGTATATCATCATGTATGCCTTTTAATAGTAAGTGACAGCACTGCCTGATTACCACCATATTGTCATAACTCTTTCTGAAACTCTGACAGCATAGTCCAATATTAAGGAAATCCCTATTTTCCTTCTCTCTTTCTTTCAGACATCTTTGAAAACTAGCTTTAAGGCTCTGCATTTGTGTCATGTTTAACAGCTATTTTATACGCAAAATGCATTTGGGTATAGTTACCCTGGCTGTCAAGCAGTTTGATTGCATGAGTGTATAATAACACAATGGAATGTACTCAAGGTGACTCTCTTTACAGTTATGTTCTGTTAGTGTTCAACTCCCCTTATGAGAGTAGATGATTGAAGAAAAAAGAAAAATAGCATATGGCAGTTATTACCAGAATAAACACATACCAAATCTTGTTCTGAAACCCTGCATGCTACTCGTTATTTTAGGAGTAAAAAGCCCACATCAATTCCATTTATTGCCTCCTGGGATTTCTTTTGCCTGGTAACAGGACATCCTTGCTGGCATTATGAAGATCCGATATTCGTTAAAAAAAAGAAAAGAAAAAAAGCAACTGTGATAGAAATCATGAATGTCAAAGAAGATTGAGAATCCTAGCACATGCTGAGTCTTGTTCTCCAGCATACTAACAGAAATACATTCCAAAAACAGGTTTTATCGTCAGAAACCCTGATTCAGAGTAAAAATTCTTCTTGTTATGGTAACAGAGAGAAATGTGCAAAATGATAACCAGTACTTATATTACTTCTAATGCTTCAAGTCTTAAACGGTTCATGGACATACCACAATAGATACCACTTATTTTTGCATGCCACAGTGTCATCACAGATCTTCAGCAGTGACAGCTGACTGACAATTTATCTCCTTTTGTATAAATGACACATAGCTACTGGTCAGACTACCCTGCTCCCAAGGGCAAAGAATCAGAAAAAAACGCTTTCTTTCTAGGACAAGGATTTGAAAAAGTAGGACTTAAAATGTCATCTGGTCTGTTACTCTACTCCAAGGCAGGACGACTGTTAGGATTTAAACTATATTTTGGCATTTTTGAGTCTGTATTTAGAATAGCCTATATCTGATGACGAGAAGATACAAGCAAAACCAAGCCTCCCCCATCCCAGCAGAGGTTTCCATCCTGCAAACTAATTGTGGAAAAAAATATGAAGAGTGATACTCTAGGAGTTGCACTTGAATTACATGGTTTGATCTGCGGGAGGTTATTGTAAGCTGTAGTGTTGTGCCTTGGAAGTGATGTTTTTAGTACGAAAGTTCCTGAATACAAGAATGCCTAGGTCCACAGGCCTTGTCATCGGCTTACAACAGTTTGGTATACGGTAAGCACATCAGAACAGTTAACAACAATTGTCTGAAAAAACAATACAGAAAAATACCTGCTTTATTTTCTGCACCTATTAGAAATGTACCAAAGTACAGATATCATTAGATACATAAACTGACATGTCTAGCTTGCAGGTAAGCAACTATTCCCTTCTCAACAAAGAATGGGGGGAATTAATGTTGTTTAATCTACCACATGATAGAAGTGTCATCTAAGTAATCGGATGCTTTGTGTTCCTCCTGAAGACAATGTGATTTTAAGCCTGTGTATGTACAGCTTGTGGAATGAACTTGTTTCCCTTCTGAAGAGATTTATATTTTCTTACTGCAACTCTGCAGATGACTTCTCTATAACAAAACCCCCAGAGCATAAAAAAATTAAAGTTAAGCACATTTTCAGAGGCATTCTCCTGTTTAGTCATCACTAGGAACAAAATGTTGGCTTCTTTGTCAAGGAGGAAATATCATGAATTTCATATGCAACAAGGTTCTCAAAATGGTAGCTGGCAGCAGCAGAAAACATGCTTTCACTGATGCAAAGACCAAAACCTTAATTCAGATGGGCAAATGAAATACCATTTTTACCAGCTGCAGCATAAAAGCATTTTTGTTGATTCTTTTTTTTTGCCATTCATACCTGCCTTTCCTTCCTGTTCCACTCTTTCTTGATGCTCACTCTCGTTACTTTAGTTTTCAGAAATTCTTTCTATAGTTCCACGTCACTTTACTTCCAGATCAGCCTAGAACCCACTGCCTATCTGTTCGCAAACAACAATCATTTTGTTCTAGAAAACAGCTGAGGAGCAAAAGAAAAAAGTTAACTTGCAATTATTTCAGTCCTGTTTTGCACAGCAGAGGCCAATTCGAGATGTGTCTACTGCTGGAAGAGCTGGTGGGTGGGTGGGGCACTTTTTAAAGGAAAGTTTAAAATTTTTGTATACTATTTCAAAATCAAGTAAAAATGGTTAGTTTTACTTCACCATTGCAAAGTAATTGTTTAGGGTTTATGCAGGCCAGTCTTGCCTGGCTTACTCTTTGAAAATATTCCTTACCAGTAAAATCAGTATCACGGCTAATATGAGTTTACATGATCTACTTCACTCACTTTGCAGCTCATTTCTGCACAAGATTACCATTAAAGTCATAGAAATAATGCTACTAGGTAAGACAGTGATCCTGCTGTTTCCATGAAACAGTGTAAAAAAAACCTTCAAAGGAGGTTATAAGAAGCGCTGAAGTGACAAGTTCTAGAACTGTCTGCCCATATGGGAATTTTCTTCTAAATTACAGAGAATGTTTTTATTTTTACATTGAATTCTCAGACTTGATTTCAATTATTCCAGGTTTCTTCATCTATATCCACACAGCAAGACATATTATCGAAGACAGATGTCAGAATGTTGAGAATGGAAAACTTAATTTTACTTGAACTTTGATAAGATACCTACATTTACTTCACTAAGAGCTCTTCCAAAATACAGACACAGAAACAACTTGGATAATATAAAATAGTACAAAAATGTTAGAAAACCACCATAGGCCTAATCCCCCAGATTTTCAATGACGAAAATGAAAAATACAGGAATAGGACTGAGTTATTTTGTAGTAGGAGGTGGGGAGGGGAAAAGTGTTACCAAATAAACACTTAGGTGCAGCAAGACACAAGTTATGCTTACACAAAATTTCTATCTACATACATCTAATTTTGTACTTTGAAGTCTTCTATTTCCTTAAAAAAAATGCATACAGACAATTCTACTACGCGTATTAGCACAATACTATGAAATAAATATTTTATCCAGCACCAATAAAGGATAAGTGCAGCATAGTCATCAAATTATAAAGGTCATCAATACATATAATAAGAGATGAAGGCAGAAGGTAGATCCTACTTACAACCTCTGGACTGCACACACAATCAATAATTAGCCTGGCTAAAATTTTTAAGAGGAGGATTCAGGCAACAGACACATACTAAGCTATACAGCACATCAAAATGAGCCACAGAAGAAAGAAAATAACCATCTGACCACTTCTGCCTTTTTCCATCTAGAATTCAACCTTCAGTTTTCCCTCCCAAGCTCTGCAACATCTTTACACCATCCACTAAAAACATCTGTCTTGAAAGATCTCCTAAAGGGGAATGGACAGCATTAACACTGATCACCCATCCTGGGGATAAGCTGTAGTTCTTAGTGTAAGATTGATGTGGCTTTCACAGATGACGCTGTACCATCCTGTGTGCTTTTCTACAGCAGAGTAACTGAGACTTAATATCATATTTCAAGAGAGTTGCTGTATATGTTCGAAGACTTAGAACCTATGTGAAGGGAAAAAAAAATGGCCTATCTTTTCCAACCTGTGCATTTTTACAGGAAGTGTTCAAAGATGCATGTATTTGATGTATACCATAAGAATGAACACTCATTCAGGCCGTTCAGAGAAGCTGTCTGGAACTGGAGGAAGAGCAACGAAGCATTAAAATAAATGAAATTTAAACAAAATGCAAACAAAACACTAAAAATACAAATCAATTAGCAGCTTCCTGGGGCTTTTTTTTGTTACTGTTGTCTGTTGGAGTACAATCAACTATGATAAAAGTTTAAGTAATCTTTGAACAGACCAGCCCTTCCACACAGTGAAACAGAGATAATTATTCTTCTATGAGCAATGGTTATGCCTCATATGACTTCCTTACTGTCAGGATAACCTGATTGCAGTAGAAAGAAGCAGGCATGAAGGCAAGAAAGGAAAAACAGGAAGGAAACTGAGAAATACAGAAATTCTTAAAAGCAAGGTGACTCAACGTATATTCCATATGTTTTCTCCTACTCCCAAACTTTTTACATATTTATGCCCTCTATGAAGTAGCATTTTGTCTTCCTTTTAAGAAATAAAGTTCCAAACTTCAACAGGAATCAGGCCACAACCAATGCCCAGCTCCCCAGGAACGCCTACTTGCTTGCAGACCTTGCTACATGTCTGCTCTGTTCTCCATTACTCTCTTCTGTCCAGTTTTTGTGCCTCATTTTAGATTTTGGTGGGTTAACTGTCCACCTCAGCAGCCATTGCCTTCTTTGCACTCTTTGCTTTGATTCTGGTCCTTGGATGAGCCTTTTCTACCATCAGCTGCAGTTGTCTCTCATTCTTAGCACCTCAGTCTGTTAGCAATTTGTGGGGTAATCTGGCCACCTACTACTCTTTCCCAAATTAAGTTTTTAACTTTTTTGTGTGCTCTTACACAGTGACAATTCATTCACACAAATGCTAGTTACTTCTATGCTATAACATTCAACTGTGTCTCTCTCTGCCGTTAACAAACATACATTGTCCCTTCGCCATACCCAGGAAGACTAACTCCTTCCTGACACATCCCTATAACCTACACACCCAGGCTGACTCCACACACTGCCCTACACATGCTGTTTCTGAGGACATTTCCCCCCCCCCCCCTCCGACCCTGTCACACCCTCTCATTCCCCTTGCTCTCTCTACCTTCCTTCAAAACCCACACTATTTGCCCCTAACA